>Ga0315281_10002288_pt1 | contig 28414 bp, 1 predicted proteins | sample YL17G07_0_MG_FD_204540 | JGI IMG/M metagenome (GOLD analysis project Ga0315281, IMG submission 204540) | Sediment microbial communities from Yellowstone Lake, YNP, Wyoming, USA - YL17G07_0 | ecosystem: Environmental > Aquatic > Freshwater > Lake > Sediment | place: USA: Wyoming | collected...
AATTTTTGTTAGTTTTTTGTAGGGACTGTTCCCCGAACAGTCCGGCCGTTTGACGGCATAAAGCGGCGCGTTCGGGGAACGCGCCCTACGACTTCCTTGTGTTGTTATCATCGGAGTACCCGGAAGGTACGACTTCCTTGGAGTACCCGCTCTTGCGGGTACATTGCACTATTGAAATTTTACTTAACAGAGTACCGGCCGGAATTATTACCTTACTCCCGCCCCTGCCGGGACGCGCGCTTTTTCGCCGTAGGCCGGTTTCTCCTTATCTTCAGCCATGCGCAGGTTCTCGAACCGTTCCTCGTGTTCTGCCTCTTCCCCGAGGATATGGCTGATGAGCTGGTAGGTAACGTTATCCTTGCCCATGGTCTTGTTGATCAACTTCTGGTACACTTCCATCGCCTGGGCCTCGGATTTCGTCACCATGTTAATGATGCCGATATTGTCGTCTGTTTTCTGCGGTATCATCGGATAGGGATTGTTGGCGTTGGCTTCAAACAGCGTCGGGTTCGCGACGGGAAGCCCGCCGAGCTGGGATATACGAGCGGCCAGTTCTTCCGCATGTTCGAGCTCGGCATCCGCCGTCTTTTCCAATAACTCCGTCATATCTTCATAGACCGGCCCGCTGACGACCATCGCCATGTGTTTATAAGCGTGGTAGGCGAGCCATTCGTCGCAGTACGCCCGGTTCAAATCCTTCAACAGATCGTTGACGTCAAGGCTGGCTATCTCTTTAGCTTTTCTGCCCATGATTTCCCCCTTATTTGGAAATGTATACTGCCTTCCCCTCTAGTTTCATACTATAATAAATACTTAACCCTTGTCAAGAAAATCACCTGAGAATCTTTATCATCATTCGGTTGCCCGGGACCGGAACGTTCACCGGATCGCGGACGCGGCAAAACCATGATAAGCTAAGCGGGTAGTCACAACATCGCCGAAAAGAAATATCGCCAGGGGGACGGGTCACACGAAGCGGGGCGGAGATAAATAACCGGACGTAATGGCAGGCACGCGGAATAACGGGACCGAAAAAGCAGCGAGTTCGCCGGAAGGGACAGGGGCCGGAATCATTCGGGTTGCAGGAAACAAGGAGCATGATCCCGGGCAATCGAAGGATGATGAGCACCACAAGTATAAAGGTTTATTTTTGAAAATCAAGGCTTATAAAAACCCCGTGACCGCCGGGGTACGAGATTTTTAGTGGATGATGCCGATCTTGCGGATGGCGCTGACGCTGCCTTTATCGGATTTGACCTTGATGTGGGCTATATAACCGCCTTTGGCAACTTTATCTCCCGCCCCATTGGAACCGTCCCACGGGACGCGGTTGGCGCCGCGCTTGCCGCCCTCTTCTCCCTGATGGAACGTCCACTCCGCAACCTGATAGCCGAGAAGATCGTAGAGGGTGATCGTCACCTCGGCATCCTGGTTGAGCACGTAGACGATGTTCGTCTTTCCTTCTTCGCCGCCGAGGCGGGTGTCAACGGGGTTGGGGAAGTTGGAAACGGATGATATGACGTCGGACGGCATGCCCGTGGTTATCGGCGCCGACTGCGGCGACCATTCACCCAGGCTGCCGGCATTGTTCCTGGCACGGACACGGTAATAGAAGAAGTGCCCTTTTTCGCGCGGTTTGTCTACAAGAGCGCTGCCGCCTTCATCCATGGCGGAGTCGTCGCCGATGTTGGTGCTGAAATGATCGCCTGACACGACGTCGATGGTCTTCCAGACGGGGTTCGTATCCACGCGCTCCTGCACCTCGTAGATATCAAGGCCCGATTCGAAATCTTTGGCTTGAGTCCACGTCACTTCATATTTTCCGCTCTGCGCCGCTATCGCGCGGTTAGCGACCGAGGAGATCGCGCCTTCAGCAAACGGAGACGTAACGTTCGGCGGCGCGGACGGCGGCGACAGGTCGATGCGGATAACACCCCACATTTCGGGTGTTTCGCCGGCAAGATCGGTATCGGCTTTTACCTTAAAGAAGTACGCCTTGTTCGTCACCTGGTTGCCCCTGTAATGGTTGGCCATCTGGCTGCCCATGACGCCGCGGGTGATCCCCGTAAACGAATAATCGGTCTTGTCGGTATAGGATATGATCTCCTTGCCGATAACCATAGTGCCGGAACGGTCAAACCCTGCGGTCGGCACGACGACGTTCTTTTTCGGATGGCCTTCGGGGAACTCGACGGTAATGGAGCCGGAAGTTTTCGACGCCAGCAGGTCTTCGGCCAGAAAAACGGTGAGCGGTTCAGAGAGCGCGAGGCCTTTCAGATCCATCGTCTGGCCGTTGGTCGATGACCATCCGTTAACACCCATACCCAGCGTCGCCGTCGTGTTGTTCGGGTCGGTGCCGACGGCCGTCTTGTAATCCTTGATATTTGCCGCCGCTACCTTGACGATTTCCCATGTGGCGGAGATGGACGTGTTCGAGTTGTACCAGCCCTCGTCACAGGACCCCTTCTTCTTGTCGGGCCGGACGTTGATGCTGACTATGGCGGCATCGGCTATCACAATACCGCCTGACTGATACGGGAAGCCGTTCGCTCCTTCGGAAACCGCGGTATCCGGCGTAATGAGAAGCGACTCGTATTTCAGGACTTTGATCCCGGCCTTATGGCGGAACGTCGTCTGGCCGCCCATGTCGTATAGCCCCATGTCGGCGGTGATAAAGAAGGTTTTGCCCTCCTTACCCGCCGTTACGCCGCACTGGAGATAGGCGATGCCTGAAGAGAAATGACGTACCTGCTCCGGACTAAGGCCGTTGCTAAGCAGCCACTTGCGGTTCGGCACGTTGTCAAGCAGCGTATCGCTCGCGGCGCTGAAGACGCCGTCGCCGTTGTCCAGCCACAGGCGGATGCGCGAGAAGTCGCCGTCGCCCCGGCCGTAGTAGTAGCTGGCGTTGGTCGCCGGATCTTCGATGGAGCCGGTCTGGTTCACGGTTATCGAGGCTATTGTAACCTCGTGCGAGCTCGGCGCAAACCGCAGCTTCAGGATGGGAACATTGACATCACCGGGCAACTTCACGAGCGGAGCGATGTTCTCGCTGTCGATGGCGACCCGTACCGGCTGTATCTGGGCAAGCGAACTGTCGAAATAATTCAAAGTGTTGAAAGGCGCCGTGTTCGGGAACAACTGCACCGAGTTCGGCTGTGAAACGGTTATCCATGAACGGTCCTTGATACGGATACCGAGGCTGTTATTGGCGTGGGCGTTCGGGGCGATATCGTAGACCACGAAGTAGTACTGCCAGGACGGCCGCAGCGTCTGCGGCTTGGTCAGGGTAATATCGGCCGTCGGGCCGGCGGCATCCGGCGGGAAGGCGTCGGTCCCCGATGACAACAGTGCGTCGCCCGCGTCAAGTGCGCCGTTATTGTTGGAGTCGCCGTAGATCTTCACGTATTTAATATCCGCGTTCGAACCGCCTATGGGCTGGCCCGGGGCGCCGGTGCCGATACGCTCGATGCGCAGCTTTGACCAGATGGCCTCGGAAACGTCGGTATTCAGGCGGAACTTCAGGACCGTCACGTTGCTGTCGCCCTGCGTCAGCTTCACGCCGGAGAGTACGTCCTTATCCGTACCGGCATTGAACCACGGCCACGGCTGGAAGGTAACTATATCGGGGTACTCGACCACAGGCATCGGGGCGGTGACAAAGGGAGGGTTCATTGAGAACTCGACCTCGTCCGGCGAATCGATAATAAAGTACGCCGTCGAGCCGATCGACAGGCCGATGGTGTTGCCCACCCTGGTCAGCGCATTGATATTGTACGTAACGAAGTATTTGGCGGTAGTCGTCGAGCAGATGACCTGCGGGGTCTTGAACATCAGGGTAACGGTCTTGTTGGTAAAGTTCTCCGTACCATACGTCACGAACCCGACGTATTCACCGTTGACCTGGGCCTTGTCCGCATCGTCAAAGATGTCGTTCTCATCCAAATCTCTCCATATCTTGACGACAGAGATGTCGTTGTCGATACAGTTGCCGGGCAGATCGACGCGCAGTCCCTGCCATATAACGGTATTATGGTTGGTCTTCACCTTCAGTTCCATCATGGCCAGATCCTGGGTGTTCTGGGTAATGCTTGCCCACTTGAAGTCATTGAAGCCGACGCTCATCGTATCGACGGTCGCGTACACGAAGGCATGGCCCGACCGGAAGGGGAACGGATCGCCCGGGTAGTCGGTGACGGGGCCGTCCTTTACCATGTGGACGCCGTCGTTGCGCGACCGGGCGCCGATCTGAACGGTGCTCGCGTAATCGCACTTTACGCCGATGACGGAACCCTTGACCGCCGTCTGGTCGATATCCATCGTGACCCAGTAAACGGTCGGGGTCGTATTTATCAGTATAAAACTCTCGTGGTTGGCCGTCGAATCCGCCCCGTCGCCGGCCAACCGTATGTCGCCTACGCCCACCGAACCGTCGGCGCCGAACCGGGCCGTGCCCGTGGACACGAGGGTTTCGGCGGCAATAAGGCCGGTAGTGGAATCGCGGTCAAGGATGCCGTTCCCGTTGTCCTTCCATATTTTTATTTTCCGGATGTCGCTGTCATAACCGGGAAGGCCCGCTATTTCGGACCGGTTCAGCGTAAGGCGGTACCATCTTACCTGGAACCCGTCGCACGAGACCGTCAGCCTGGCAAACGGCGCGTTCATCGTCCCCTGCAGATAACTCCTCGAAACGATCGCCCCCACGGAATGAACGGCCGCAACCGTGTTTTGGACGCCGCGGGAAAGGCCGCTGAACGAATTATTCACCGTATTGCGGTTTCTATAGAGTATAACCTCGGAATCAATGACAAGGCCGCCCTCATCCGGGAAGTCCGCCACCGAGTTCACCAGCACCGAACTGTCCGCCGCTCCCAGCGACTGCGTGAGCTGAGCGACATTCAGCGCCTGAGCGGCGACGGTGACGAAGCGGCGCGACGGGACGATGGTCCGCAATCCCGACGTGTACGGCAGGTTGGCCGTGCCTACAAAGTTCGGCGACGACACTCCAAAACTGCTGATGCCGTTCAGCTTGGCTCCCACGGTCAATTCGGGCAGGGCCGCATCGCTGATGTCGTAGGTTATAAAGAAACGTTTTTCCCGGCCTGCCCGGGCCGTCAGTATTCTCCACACCGAATCGCTGACCGCAACGCCGCCGAGCGTTATGGGCGCGCTGGCAATGTTGATGAGGCACTCGCCGGGGTTGCTGGTATTGTTGAAATACCCCTCGCCAACCACCCAGTCCTGCGTCGTCCCCTGATCGAGCAGGGCGTTGTTGTTGCCGTCGTACCAGAGCCGGACATGGGTAACATCGGTGTCCTGGGTCGTGCCGGTACGGTTGACCGTAACGCTGTTGAACCAGGCCTCGGATTTATTGGCCTTCGCGATGAACGACAGCACCGCCTGGTTCGTGGCCGCCTGCATCAGCGTATCGATCGTCGTCGCTTCCTGAGGAGTAATGGTCACTTGATCGGCATACTCGATCACGCGGTTGATTTCGCTGTACAACGGCACATTGTTCGGCGACACCTGTTTCGGGCTGTTCACCGTGAAGTACGCGGTGGTCTTGATATCGAGGCCAAGCTGTACTTCGCCGAGATTGGCGTAGTAATCGATGTCGTAGGCGACGAAATAAACCTTGCCTTCAGTCGGGTACCCCATGGTGATTTCCTGGCCGCCTTTCGGCCCGACGATGGGGATGAAGACGGTCGAAGAGACAAACACCATATTCTGCGGCGCCGCCGGAGATACGAGCTGGTCGGTGTCCGTGTTCAAAATATTGTTGCCGGTAGCCACGACGTTATCTCCCGAAACGTGGCTGACGGCGGCCGTATTGGCCGCGGCGCGGCCGTTGGCCGGTATGTTTACGCTGGTCGGTGAAAGTATGGCGTCGTATTTAAGCACCTCGCTTCCGATATACAGCATGCCGGATGCGCCGAACGCGTTGGTCGTGTTAAGGGTAACGGGGCCGGTCGTATACATTGTCAGGGCCTGGGTCAGACTGGCCACGCCCCGGTCGTAGTACACTTTAATGCTGGAAACGTCCGTATCTCTGTTCGGCGCCCCCACGCCCACATTGCGCCGGTCAAGCTTCAACCCGCTCCAGATAACGCTCCGGGCGTCAGTACGCAGGCGCAGGCGGATCAACGGCTGATCTTTATCTCCCTGTGTGACGGCGCCCGGCACAACGCCGCCGGTCTGGGCGGCATCGACGATCAATGTATCCTTCGTCGCCTCGAGCGTCGTCAGTGTCGAGACCAGCGGGAATTTATTTGCCTGCGACTGATGGGCCGTGTCTTTCGACGGATTGTTCGCCGCCATTTCGCCTTCCACGAGGATAAATCCGCTAGGATCGACACGGGCGCCCAGCGACTTGCCCACCTGGGCCGAGTCGGCGATCTTATAGACCAGGAAGAAATATTTGGTCGTCTGCTCGATTAGCTGGTTAGTCAAATCGATCGTCGCGCTGCCGTTATTAAAGACGGCGTCCTGCGAAATGGGCTGATCGGTGCCGAACTCGAAAGTGCCTGAAAGGTTGGTGTCTTCGTAAATCTTGCAGGAAACGACGTCGGAATCGGCGCTGTCGCCGGAACGGGTGACGATCAGCTTGTCCCAGATGCCCAGGTATTCCGGCGTCCACAGCCCCAGCCGCATATATCCGGCGGCGGGCAAACCCTGCGTGGCCACGGCGTTTTTCTGCAGCGGCGTCGGGCCGGACGTGCCGTCAGGGTCGTACCAGGCGGCTATATTGCTCACCGGGTTGTTGGCATCGTAGTCCACAAAGATCTGTGCGGGCTCCGATTTGACGCTTGAGGTATACGTGACGAATGGGAAGTTATTGGCCGCCAACAGCGCGGTGCCGGACAGCGCCAGGGCGCCTTTGGGCAAGGTCAAGCCCAATGTCGCGTTCTTCTGTGCGTCAGGCTTGAGGCGGACGCAGACAAAGTAGTTCTGACGGCTCTTGGTGATAGTCTGCGGTGTAAAGAGCGCCAGGGATGCGAAGTCGTTAGCGGCCTCGAAGGTCGCGCTCGATATGAAAAGGTCCTGGGAGCTATTACGGTTCCCCAGTTCCGAGTCCCCTTCAAATGTGCCGTTATTGCCGATATCCTTATAGATTGATATTTCCGTGATATCGCTGTTCGCTATATTCCCCTTACGGTTGACCGTCAGATAGGTCCAGGTCGCGGTCGAGGTCACCAGCGGATCGACCGGATCGATACCAAGTGTAAAGCGTATCATGGCGACCGGCGACGGCCGCGACACGACGGTGCCGTCACCCTGCGTCAGGGCGGTAGCGATACCCAGATCCTGTTTGTCCTTCGATTGTTCGGGCGCGAAATCGGCGGGCGTCATGGTAACGCCGACCGTTACCACGTCGCCGCTCGAGCCGCGCGGATCGGTCGTAAAACCATTGAGCAGGGTGTTATTCTGGTCCGTCGCCCCGATCCTCAGCGTCTCCTGCTTCACGTCGGTGATCTGCAGGTTGATGAACTTGCCGGGTTCGGGCTGGTTGGCCGTCACCCCTTGAGTGAAGGTATAGGTGGACGGCACGAGCGTTACCGTATCGGTCGAGCCGTTGTTCCAGAAGACGACGGTGCCGGTGTAATAATTGCCGTTAATCGGGTCACCCGTCGCCTTGTTGCCGAAGTAATCGCGGGCCTGCACGGTGACAGGACCGGGGATCTGGACCGACAGCGGGTTAGATTTGCTGAAGGTATGTTCCATAGTAAAGCGGTCGGCAGGCGCCGGCGTGATGGTCTGGTTTTGCACGGCAGGCGTCAGGCCGATGATCTGGGCCTGCAGCGGGACCTGCCCCACTATGCTCGCTCTGAAATAAAACAGCGCGTCGGTCATGCCGGGGGTAAGAGTAATGGACAGGGGCGTATCGCTCGGGTTGATGCGGGTATAGCCGCTGATAATGTTGGGGTCGCCTTTCGTCGCCCAGGCGTCGGGGGTTACCGGCGGGGTAACCGCACGCACTGAGACGACGGTCGTCGAAGAAACCGGAACCACGTTGCCGTATAAGTCCTGCACCTGTATCCCGATAACGGTGTTTGTGGTAACCTGGCTTGTATAATCCGGATAGAACTGCATGGTGGTGCCGGCTATCAACCGGCGCGCCGGGGTGGAGAACACCAGTTTGCTCGGGTCGTTGGCAGTCACGGTATAGGTCTGGACGGCGACGGCCCAGCCGCGCGGCTGGAAGGCGTCCTCGTCGGCACGCAGCGTATAGTTGCCCACGATCGTGTCGATCAGATAGAACGACGTGGTATGGGTGTTGACCGACACCTTGATCGTGCCGGTATCGTTCTGCCAGCCGTAGCCGGCGCTCCGGAACTGCCGCTGGCCGGGCGAATTGGCGGTTACGGCCATGCGCACGCCGTTCTGCCCGGCATCGGACTGGGACAGTTTGACGACCGACGGGTTCGCGTACTGGTCCTGCGTTTGCACGAGGAACGCCTGCGAGGTCGTCCCGGCCTTAAGCGTGTTGGTGGCGTTCACAAAAGCGATCTGGGCGATGACCTCGGAAACAACGTCCACGGACTGGGAACCGATCGTCCAGTTCTTGTCCGGCGTTTCCTTGGCCTGGATGACGGGCCCCGATCCGACGGGATTATAGGTATTGCTGGCACGGGTATCCTTGTAGTAGATTTTCCGGCAGTACGTGTTCGTCGCGATCTCGACTGCCGAGACCGGGACAAACGGCGTGCTGGACACCGAAAAGGCATAATAATCATTGGCGGGCGATGGCAGGCGCACCGACGAGAGATTGGCAAAAATCGAGGTCATAGTAGATATGGTCGGGTTGGCATACGGGTCCTGGGGCTCAAGGTTAAACTCGGTTACGGCTCCAAGATCGTCGGTGATACGGTTGGCGACCAGTGTGCGCGCCGCGTTATCGAAAGCAAGTTTGACGGTCGCCGCCGGGTCAACGGTAATATCTCCCTCCGCGTTGCCGCCGGTAAGCCCGCCGTTCGCCGTCAAATGCCACTGGCCCGGACGTCCGTGTTCCCCGCCCGGATAGGATGACATCTCGTCATAATAGTAGAACGAGGAACCGGCATGGCCGTCCTGTATGACGATGCTGTCCACATGGTTTTCCGCGCCGCTCGGCCAGCGGAACTGTTTGTTCTGCGACAGAGAGTTCGACAGGAAGAAAACCGTCGTCTGTCCGAGTTTTGTCAGGTTATCAAAGGCGTCGTAACGGTTCACGGTGATCACCGTGCTTTCCTTGCCGGCGGTGATGTTTGACGGCAGATTGGCGAAGGCGAGTTTATTCGGATCGCCGCCCGTTGTAATGATGCGCCCTGATATATTGATGTTTTCCGTAAGGTAGCCGTTTATGTCGGAAGGCGCGGTAAAGGTGCCGACCCAGACGCGGGCGTAGTCGTCGGCCCTGTTCGAAACATAGTAGTAGAGCGCCGACGCGTATCCGACCCGGCCCTGGGCGTCGGTCGTCGTGGATGTCCATACGGTTCCCTGATCGTCCTTTATGGTGCCGGTCGAGCCATAGACATCGCGAACGTTGATATAGACCGCCGCGCCGGACGACGAGATGGCGTTATTGAAGGAGTCAACCATCTGGCAGATGATGCTCTTATGGCCAGGGTCCGACGGAACTCCCGCCGGCTGGTAGAGAGTGCCTACCGGCGTACCGGTATCGCCGGCATTCGTCGAGACGACGATTTTGTAGAAATCTCCGGCATTGACGGTTACGGTCATCGACGATGTTTCCGAGCGGGCTGACGAGACGTTATTATCCAGGGTATCGTAGACCTTGAGCGTCCGGGCGCCCGCCCGGCGCAGGATGACGCCTGCCGGGAAGGCCTTTACGCCGCAGTCCGCCGCCACAAAATCGTAGTCCGGCGGCAACGTAGCGTTCTGCGGATAGGCGTAGTTCTCCGCTTCGAAACGGATGTTGCGAACCCCGCCGGCGTACGACCCCCAACTGACGCCTGTCGAAACCAGGTTATGGTACTGGTCATGCGCAAGGACGTTAACGTCGAAGGCGACCCCGGCCATCACCGTGGCCGGCATTCCCGTCAGTTGGAAATGATGCACCGCCGCCGGCCACACGCGGACATTGGATGAAGACCCTGAGGCATAGACGCCACCCAGATCCTGGGCAACCACCGTCCAGGTAGATGCCATCGTTTTCGGAGTGATGTCGAATATGTTCGACCCCGACACGAGCACCCGCGCCGAAGGTTCCGTATCGATCGGATCCCAGGTGGGCATGGCTACGTTAGGCATCGCGTAGCCCGACCATATCCGGTTATAGTAGAGATCGGTCAGATATACCGTAACGAAGAATGTTTCGCCGGCTACCCAGCTTGTCGGGCTGCCGGCCCTGCCGGAATAGGAACCGGGGACGGTGGCCTCGCCGGGCACCAGCACCTGCAACCGGGCGGCGCTCGAAGTGTTGACCGTAAACTGCACCGAACTGTCGGATGTATAATTCGAGCCCGTTTCCTGGGCGGTAATCATTTGCGAGGTGACCGCGGTGCGGAGCGTAACCGTAAAGGTGTTCTTGCCCGACGTCAGCGGCGCCGTTGTCGGCTCGGTATCAAATTGGTCAGACGTGCGGACGCTCACGTCGGGTTGGCCGGCCACGGTATTGACGTTGTAGAAATCGTCAACGAGGTTGACCGAAACGATGAACGGCGCTCCGGCCGTCTGCGCATTCGGCGTGCCGGTCTTGCCGGCTGCCGACCCCGGGACAGCCGTCGTCCCCGGCAGCAGCACCTGGAGGTGTTTTGCCGTCGCCGGGTTGCACGTGAAGACCGAAGAGTTATTTGTATTGTATAGCGGGGCGGTCATATCGACGTCATCCGAACGGATGTACTGATAGGTCGTCGCCGTCTTCAGGGTGAACGAGAAGTTCGCCGTGCCGTCCGCCAGGTCCACCGCACTCTGTGCCGGCGTGGCATCGTTATCGTAGGGGTCGGCCGGGCTTACGGCTTTTATCGTGACCGCCGTATTGGACACGCGGTTCCAGTAGGCGTCGCAGATAGCCGAACGCACGCTGAAGGCCTGGCCGGCGGTCTGCACATTCGGCGTACCGCTCTTGCCGGTCGGTGTCCCGCCGGCGAATTCTTCGCCGTCAAGCACCGTCAGGAGCTTGACCGGCGCGCCCGGCAGCACTTTGATTCCCTGTGACGAGTGGTCGAGAAGGTCCGGGAGCTGGCCGTCATCGTCCTTCACGAACACCTGATAGGTTGAGGTGCCGGTCGAGGCCGTAACCATGGTTACGTTGACGGTCGCGGTGCCGAAGATCTGTCCCGTCCAGGTCGGATCGGCGTCATTGGGATCGCTCGTCCACACGGTGACGATCGGAGACGAGTAGGAAATGTTCCAGTAATCGTCGCAGGTATTGACGGTGACATTAAAGGGCACACCGAGCACCACATTCGACGGCGTCTGGCTCCGTCCGGTTCCCGATCCCGGGGCGGCAACTTCGCCGGGCGCAAGTACCTGCAGTTTTTTCGCTATGTCCGATTTGACGTTGAAGACGGACGACACGTGGGTTTCAAGGGCCGGAGAGGCCGCGTCATTGTCAACGGCGGTAATGGTCGTCGGTTGCGCCGTATGTATCTGGCGCGTGACAGTCAGTTTTCCGGAACTCATCGCCGGGTTGACCTGCGCCGCATAGTTGGGATCGGAATTGGAAACCGTGATCGCGCTCTGGGACACCGTGCTGACCGCGTTGTAGTAGTTGTCAACGGCATAGATCGTTGCAGAGAAGTTCTGTCCCGCAACCTGGGTCTGCGGCGCGTTGCTCCTGCCGACGGGATCGGTGATCTTTCCGTTCGTCTGCATTTCGCCGGGCAGTACGACCAGGAGTTTCGTAGGCGCGGCGGCATCGATCACGATCGGCGACGACACGCCAAGCTGGTAGCCGCCGCCGGCTGCCGTGATGGTGTGGGTCGATGCCGTATAGAGAATGATGTTGGTGAAGACGTTCGTGCCGCCGACGAGCGTCCGGGCGGTCGGCGTCGACCAGTACAGGTCGGTCGAGCCCAGTGTCACCGAGGGCATTGACCCGCTCAATATACGGTTCCAGTAATTGTCAGAGAGGTTTACGGTGACATTGAACGGCACGCCGGCGGTCTGGTGTCCGACCTGTCCGGTCTTGCCGCCGGCTGTACCCGGCGCCGCGGTCTCGCCCGGCAGGATCACCTGGAGTTTCGAGGCGCTGTTGGGCTGCACGTAAACCGGCGACGATACGCACACCGCGAGCGACGGCGCTCCGTCCATGTCGGTCGCGCTCACCGTCCAGGTTGACGCCGTGACCATCGTCACGCCGAAAGTACGGGCGCCGTTTACCAGCGGGTTTTCGGCGGGATGCGTGTCGTTCGGATCTTCGGTGGTTACCTGGAGAACGGAAACGTCGCCGGCGACGACGTTCCAGTACGGGTCGACGGCGCGCGCGGTCACGGTAAACGAGGCGCCGGCGGTTTGCGGTACGGGCGCGCCGGTCTTGCCGCCGCCGGTCGTGTAGGGGGCGCGGCCCGGGTCGTAAGTCTCGCCGGGCAACAGCGCCTGCAGTTTCACCGCATCGGACGAGACGACGGTAAATACCGGCGTCGTATAGGAGTTCATTTTCGGTATCTGGTTATTCTTGACCGGCACTTCCAGGCCGTCGACGGTCACCGTGTGCGTCGTGGCGGTATAGAGCGTGTTGGTATACACGTACTGGCCCTGGGAATTGAGGGTTTGATCCTGATGACCGGACGGCAGGTCGTCGAACAAGTCGGTAGAGGTCAGGCGCACAAGAGAGGTTTCGCCGGGCACGTAGTTCCAGTAGGAATCGCAGCCGAACACCGTTGTCTGGAAAGAAACGCCGGCGACACGATTTGTCGGCGAATTGCCCCTGCCGGTCGGCGTACCCGGCACGTAGGTTTCGCCGGGCAGCAGGGCCAGAAGTTTTTGCGTTGAACCGGCATTGACCCACACAGTGGTCGACACCCCCGTCACCAGGTGCGGTGGCGTGTTGTCGGTATCGGCGGCGCTGATGGTCCAGGTAGTGTTGGCAGTAACAAAGAAGATGCGGTCCATAACTATTGAACCGTTGACCAGCACGTCGGAAACGGCGTCGGCCGGGTCGTTCGGATCGTTTGATTCGACCGTCACTCCCGGCGCGGCTGTCGTCAAGTTCCACCATTGGTCAACCGCCCGCACCGTTGTCTTAAGCGACACACCGGCCGCCTGCACATACGGGGTTCCGGTCTTCCCATTGGGGTCGGTATTCTTACCGTTAACCGCGGTTTCGCCCGGCACCAGCACCTGCAGGTAGTAAGGGGTGTTGGGGTTCACCGTCATGTTACCCGTATAATCGCTCTGGACGCCGGCCACCGTGGCCGAGGCCACCGACACTTTCGCGGTGACCAGGTTCAAAATAAAGGTCGTCGTGCCGTTGACCAGCTGCCGGGGCGAAGGATTGCTATCGTAATCGTCGTTCGTAGTCACGGCGACGGTCGGTTGAGAGGACGTCATGTTGTAATAGTTGTCGCAGGCGTTGACCGTAACCTCAAACGGCGCGCCGGCTGTCCGCGCGCTCGGCGTGCCCGAACGGCCGCGCGTCGACTGGTGGCCGGGCTGCGCGTTTTCGTTGGGGGCCAGTATCTGCAGGCGGCTGAAATCGTTCGGTTTGACGTAGACGCCGCTCGACGTCCCCGACGAAACGTCGGGGCCGGAATAGACGGCGCCGACCGTCTGCGTCGAATACGTGATCATGGTCACGTTGAAGGCGCGCTCCCCGAAGTTGAGCGCCATGCCGCTCGGATGCGTATCCCACGGATCCGACGTCACGATGTTCACCAGGTTACCCATATCGTTGCGGAGGTTGTAATAATCGTCGGTGCCGCGCACCGTAACGGTAAACGTCTGTCCCGCGGTCTGCTGCACGGTGGTCCCCGTCCTGCCGCCGGTACCGTCGTAGGGCGGCATGCCCGGGGCAAAGGATTCGCCGGGCACTATAACGTGCAGGCGCGTGCCCGTCGAGGCGGTCACTGTAAATACCGTCGAGGTCCCTGTCGAATAGAAAAGGCCGGCATCGTAGGCATAGGCAATCTGAGAGGTGCTTGCGGTCGGCAACGTCAGGGCGAAAGAACGGACACCGTTGATCAGCGAAACCGTAGCGGGCTCGATGTCATAATTATCCGATGTGCGCACGCTGACCAGCGGCGTGGCGGCGTTGTTGACGTTCCATAGCATATCGGTGCAATTAACGGTGACGTAGAATTGGACGCCGGCAGTCTGGACCAGGGGTGTCCCGTTTTTGCCCTTCGTCGTGTTGGGCTTGGCCGTTTCGCCGGGCAGAAGCACCTGTAATTTGCTGGCGCTGCCGGGATTTACGTTGATATTGTCCGAATTGACCCAGCCATAATAAGTCGCATCGCCGTCCGTATCTTCTGCCCGCAGGTACTGGTAGGTGTTGCCGGTGACAAGGGTGATGTTAAACACCGTGGTTCCGTTTATAAGCGGCTGGTAAGCCGGGTCCCACGAGTAGCCGGCGAGTCCCGTCGCCGTGTCGTCGTTGGGGTCCGTAGAGGTGAGCGTTACCCCGGGCTGGGCGGCCGGCATTATGTTGTTGTAGCGGTCGGTGCAATAGACCTTTACCGGGAACCAGGTGCCGGCGGTCTGGTCCGTGGGCGCGCTGCTCTTTCCTGTCGACGAGCCCGGGACAAAGTTTTGTCCCTGCGGCACGACCAGCAGTTTCGCGTACGGCGGGATATCGCCCGCCGGCGCGACGTTGACCGACGAACGGGATATCTGGTAACCGGACGCGTCCACCCAGAAGGTCGTCTTGTCCGGCAGTTCCTGATAGAGCGTCGCCTTGCGCAGGTTAAATACAAAGGTGTTGATGCCTCCGGAGAGCGGCATATTCGCCGGATGGGTGTCGTAGAGATCGGTATTATCGAGCGTTACCAGAGGGTTGGTGTTCGGGTTGATGTTCCAGAACTGGTCGCAGGCGGCGACCGTCACATAGAACGACGTGCCGGCGGTCAGGGTGTTCGGGGTATTGACGGCGCCGCCCGGGTTCCAGCCGTTGCTGATGCTGGGCGCGTACGGCGGACGGCCCGGCGCATGGGCCTGGCCCGGCATCAGTTCCAGCAGGTACACCGCCGACGTATGCGCTTTTGCCGGGACGACCGATGTCCCGCTCGTCAGCGGGGTGGGAGGCGCCGGACTCGTGACGTCGGCGGCCGTTATCGTCGTCATGCGGTTGGCCGTATTCAGCGCGCCGGAGTTGCCGGTTATCAGCGTGACGGCAAAAACGGTGGCGCCGTTCTGCAGAGCCTGATCGGCGGGCAGGTACGGCGCCGCATAGGCGTCATTCGAAGTTATCCGCACCGTGGCCGTCGAATCGCACGGGTTCCACTGGGAATCGGTGGCCGTCACAGTTACGTTGAAACTAACCCCGGCCGATTCGACGTCCAGCGTCCCTGTCTTGCCGGCGCCGGATCCCGGCAGCGCCGATTCGCCGGGGGCCAATACCAGCAGTTTGGATACGGCCCCCGCGGTTACCCTTACCCTGGGCGACGTATCGGCGGCAAGTGTTCCGCCGGCCGGCGACGCCGGCGCGGTCGACGCGGTCATCGTCCACCCGGCGTTGGCCGTGGCGGTCGCCGTAATAAGTTTTGTCCATATCTGCGCCGAACCCGACGTGGCCGCGGTGTAGGCCGGCGGCGCGTAATAGGGGTCGTCGGATGCAAGCCGCACGGTCGGGTTCATGCCGGTGTTGACGTTCCAGTAGTGGTCTACGACGTTGACCGTCGCCCAGAAACCATCGTCGGACATACGTGTCGTCGGGGAACTGGTTTTACCGACCGCTGATCCCGGCGCCGCCGATTCGCCCGGCAGGAGGATCTGCAGTTTTTCCGCGGCGCCGAAATTCGAATTGACGGCCGGGGTGGTATAGCTCTTCAACGCGTTGCCGGCTGTGGTGGACGCCGTCACGGTAAACGAAACGCCGGCGCCGCCCCGGTGGAAGGTGACGGCAAAGAGCCCTGAGCCGTCAACCGCGTGCGTGCTGTCGTAGGCGGCATACTGATCGGTGGTAGCGATACCCACCAGCGCGCTGCTCGAAGCTACCAGATTCCATTTATCATCCGTTATCAGTACCGTTATCTGGAAAGGCGTACCGGCGGTCTGGCCGATAATGCTGCCCGTCTTGCCGGTCGAGGTGCCGGGCGCGTGCTGCTGGTTCGGCGCAAGGACCAGCAGTTGCGTGGGGGGCGCGGGATCGACTTTGATTTTCGGCGACGTGTATTCCGTATAGCTGCCGCCCTGGGCGGTGATCGTCCAGCCGTCGGTCGTCGCGGTCAGCAGCGTCGTATCTACCGGCTTGACACCGCCGACAAGGGCCTGGGAACCCGGATCGGTGTCGTTGGCGTCACTGGTGAGGACCGTCGCGACAAAATTTGTGTTCGGCATATTATAATAATCATCGCAGAGCTGCACGGTAGCCGTAAACTGAATCCCGGCGGTCTGGCTGGCCGGGGTTGAACCGTCCGTCTTGCCGGCAGGGGCACTCGTTTTGCCGGGCGCCCAGGTATCGCCCGGGGCAAGTACGAGGAACTTCTTGGCCGTTCCGGGATTGACCACGATACGGGGTGAGACCGAGTCGGCCAGCGACGGCGACTGCGGATCGACGTCGCGGAGCGTTATAGTCCAGGACGACGGGTTCGTCCCGAAACCGGCGGTCCGCAAGTCCATGCTGAACGACGCCGTCCCGCTCACGAGTAATTTGCTGGATGGATAGACGGCGTACTGGTCGTAGGCGTTCACCTTGGCCAACTCGACCCATTGCATTAATTCGGAATGGTTGTCCACCTTGTTCCAGTACTTGTCCACAATATTGGCCGTAACCGTAAACGGCGTACCGGCGGTCTGGGCGGACGGCGTGTTGTTCTTTCCGAACGGCGACGGGTTGGCGCCGTTGTCCCATTTGCCCTCGGCCGCCGTCTCGCCCGGAACTATGAGCTGCAGTTTCAGTTCGGTAACGACGTCTGTTTTCGGCAGGACTGTAATTGCCGATGACGTATCTGTTTTCAGCAGGTATCCGTCGGGTGAAATATCGGTGTCAACGGCGTAGAGCCGGTGCGTGGTTCCGCGGGTAACGAGCGTTACGGCAAAGACGGTGGTGCCGTTGGTCAGGGCCTGGGTCGAAGGGTTGATATCCCACGGATCGCTCGTATCGAGGCGGACGCCGGCGGCATCCGAGTATGCCGTTTTCCTGTTCCAGAAGTTGTCGGTCGCGTTGACCGTCACGTTGAAGGGCACGCCCGCCGTCTGGGTATCCACCGTGCCGGTCTTCCCTGAAGACGATCCGGGCAGAGACGATTCGCTGGGCGCCAGGACCTGCAGCCGGGCGACGGCACCGGCCGTAACATCGTAGGCGTCGGATACGTTGGCCGACATGTAAGGCGCGACCTGATCAGTGGCGGTCAGCGTCTGCGAAGACATCGTTACCGGCGTTACCATGAAGGTGGTCACACCCGCGTTCAGGGCGTGGCCCTGCGGGTCGCTATCATACGAATCCGAGGTCGTTACCGCAACCGTCGAACCGTCCGCGGGCTGGAAGTTGAACCAGTTGTCGCAGGATTTGACGGTGATCTGGAAGGCGGTACCCGCGGCCTGCTGCACGGGCGTCCCGCTCCTGCCGGCCGACGTACCCCATGCCTCGCTCTGGTTGGGCAGCAAAACCAGGAGCTTGGCCGAATTGTTCGGATTTACGACGATATTGGGCGTGGTGTAATTACCGTTGGTTAACGCCGACGCCGAACCGGTCATCGTCCAGCCGGTATCGCTGCGGGTAATGAAGGTATGAGAGAAAGTCGTGGTGCCGCCGGCAAGCTGCCGGGACGAAGGTTCGGAATCATTCGGATCCGTCGTAGTTATATCGGCGCTCGGGTTGGCGCTGGATACCCGGTTCCAGTAATGGTCGCACGCATTGATAGTTACGGTGAAGGGATTGCCAGCCGTCATGTTTACCGGCGCGTTTATTTTTCCGCCGGCATAGTCGTCGTACGGCGCTTTGCCGGGACGGGCGCTTTCGGAAGATATGAGCACCTGGAGCCGTTCGGCGGAGTTGGGCAGGACGCGGATGTTCGCGGAGGTGTAACTGCTCATGGTCCCCGTCGCCGTTGCCGTGATCGTCCAGTACGTGTTCCAGTTGCTCGCGTCATTGGCCGAGACAAGAGTGACGGTAAACGTCGTCGCTCCCTGCGTCAGGCTTTGACCGGACAGCGGCGCATCGTAGGAATCGCTTGTCATCAGCGAGACGGAGGTAAAGGTCGATGTCTTGTTCCACCAGTCATCGCAGCCGAGAACGGTGACGTCAAACGATATGCCGGCGGCCTGGTTATCGGGGGATCCGGTTTTGCCGAACGGCGCGACGTTATACTTGCCGCCGACCGCCGACTCGCCCGGCAGCAGCGCCAACAGTTTGGTCGAAGAATTAGCCGTCACGGTTACGCCGAAAACCGCATAGGACGTCAGCGGATCGCCGTCGGTATCCGTTGCCGTTACCGTAAAGGTACCGACGCTTACCAGCGTCACGGGTATCTGCGCGCTGCCCTGGAACAGGCTGGTAACGGTCGGCGTCGTGTAATAGACATCCGTCGCGGTCAGGCGCACGTCGGCCTGCGCGTTGGGCCGTTTGTTCCAGAAATTGTCGCAGCCGTTGACCGTAACATAGAACTGGCTGCCGGCGGTACGGATGGTGGGCTGGCCGGTCTTGCCAGTACCTGATCCCTGCAGCACGGTCTCGCCCGGCATAAGCGCCTGGAGCCGCGTGGCGTTGGCGGCGGCAACGGTTGCAACCGACGTGGTATACGGATCGTAGTCTATTCCTGAGTTGTCAATATCCGTCGCCGTCACCGTGAATGTCCCGGCGGTGACGAGCGTCGTGTCGAAGGTGTTCGTGCCGTGCACGTCCAGCGTCTTGTCGTTCGGGTCGGTATCGTACTGGTCGGAGGTGTTGACCCGCACGCCCACCTGCGCTTCATCGGTACCGTATAGCGGATCATCGATCCGGGTCCAGTACTGGTCAACGGCATTGACCGTAATGGTAAACTGCGTGCCGGCGACCTGGGCCGCCACAGTCCCGCTCCTGCCTCCCGTATTATCATTGAGATACCCTGAACCGCCGGGCTTGCCCCAGACGGCGGATTCGCTGGGCAGAAGTATCTGCAGTTTGCGCGGACGTCCGCCGCCGGGATCGTCCGTTGCCGGCGTTACAGGCACGTGCAGTGAATACGCAGTCTGGTACGAGCCGCCCTTGTCCTGGGCGGAGATCGTCCAGCCCGCCGTTGACGCGGTATAATTCGTCCAGTTCCGGGCAAGGTTATAGCTGTTGCCCGTAGTGAGCGTATCGTTGACGTCTACCGCATCGTAGGGGTCGTCGGAATTCAACTTCAGGTTTATCGACAGGCCTCCCATATCGCCGGTATTGGCCGTATTGTGATAGGCATCGGTGACCTTTATGGTTATATTGAACGCCTGTCCCGCCTTCTGCGTACTGGGCGAACCGGACTTGCCGCCGGTCGAGTCGTTGTAGGGCGGTTTGCCGGGTTTCGCCGATTCGCCGTTCACCAGGAGCTGGAGCCGGCTGGCCGTAGCGGCGTTGACCTGGACGGCCTCGCCCGACTGCTGCAGGAGGCTGCCGGTGTAGGATTCAGCCTTGACCTGTCGGTAGGCGGCGGTATATAAAACGACGGTGTGCGTGGACGACTGGACCAGCGTCGCCGTCGAAGGGGTGATAAGGGCGTAGGGGTCGGCGGTCCCGGCATCGATCATCGGCGACAACTGCACCACGACATTGGTCGACGACAAGTTCCAGTAGACGTCACAGGCATTGACGGTAACCGTGAACGGCGTACCGGCAACCTGATTGGCGGTATCGGGACGATCCTTGCCGAATGGCGCACTTCCCCTATTCGCCGCCCGCGCGCTGGACCATCTGCCCGCCTGATTCATCTGGTCCGGCGAGAGGACCTGCAAGCGGTCGGCGGCATCTGGAACAACGGTGAACTTCTGCGTGGTCGTCGAGGTATAGACGCTGTCTACGTCCTGAACCGACAACTGCTGGACGGCGGCGATGAACGGCTTGTAGGCGTCGGCGCCGCTGAAAACGCATTGCCCCTGCACCATAGATTTACTTGACGGCACCAGCGAATAGATATCATCGAGCGCCGCCAGCTGGACCCCCGGGCTGACGCCGCTCAGCCGGTTCCACTGGTTATCGGTCGCGTTGACGGTAACCGTGAGGTTGCTGCCGGCGGTGACCGCGGCCGGCGTACCGGTTTTGCCGTTCAGATGGCCGGGCACCGCAGTTTCGCCCGGCAGGAGGACCTGCAGGCGCGACTGTCCGGCGTTGGGGGCGACCGGTATGCCGGTAACCGTCTGCGACGACCAGCCGATCTCGTCGTCCGAATAAACAGTCAAGTCGTGCGTGACGGACGAGATGTTGCTGTTATCGGTCCGCGCTTTACGGAGCGTAATGCTTATCGTTTTCTGTCCCGAGGTAAGGTTACCACCGGGCAGCGCCGGCACGATGTACGGATCGGTCGAGAGGATTTTAACGCTTGCCGCGCCGGTCGAGTTTAAGTTCCAGTATTGGTCGCAACTTCTCACAACCACATTGAACGCGGTCCCGGCGGTCCTCTGGGTCAGCGAACTTGTTTTGCCCGCGGCCAGGCCCGGCACCGCGGTTTCACCCTGCGCCAGGAGCTGCAGCCGGGTTATCGGTGCCGGCGATACGGAAATGGCGGGGCTGGTGTCGTCACCGTACGCCGTAGAGTTGCCGGTCGTATCGCTCGCTTTTATCTGCCGGGAAGCGGGGCCGGGCGTCTGTCCGGTGGATACTTTATAGACACCGCTGAAAATCCTGCTTCCGTTGGACAACGTGCCGTTGGAAGGATAACTCTCTATCTCGTATGACGACTGGCCGGGCCGCAGGTCAAGGCCCGCTTCCGGCTGCGCGTCGTTAGGACAAATATTATAGAAGCGGTCGACAAGGTTGACCGTCACCTGGAACGTGACGCCGGCTGTCAGCGTCTGCAACGAACTGTCCTTGCCGAAGGTGATGGACTGGCCGTACACGTTGGTTTCGACTTCGTTGGCCTTGCCCGCATGGGCCGTTTCGCCGGGAACCAGCAGTTGGATCTTTGCCGCCGTCGTCGGCTTGACGTAGATGCCGTTCGACGTACCCGACGACAGCGCCGTCCCGCTGAAGACCGCGGCGGAGACGTATTCGGTGGTGGCCTTGACCAGCACCATGCTGAAGGTTGTCGTACCGTTGACAAGCACCTGCGTGGACGGACGAATGCTGAACTCGTCCGACGTATCCATTGCAATGACCTGGTTCGCGCCGGTCTTGCAGTTCCAGTAATAGTCGCAGGCGTTCACCGTAACAGTGAAAGGTACGCCGGCGGTCTGCATCGTCGTTGTGGTGGTCGATTTTCCGCCGTTCGGGGTATCGTAGGGCGGTTTGCCCCAGACCGCCGTCTGGTTGGGTGCCAGTACCTGGAGTTTAGCGGCCCCCGCGGCCTGCAGCGGCACGGCCTGAGGAGTTACAATTCCGTTCCAGTTCGTACCGACGCTGTCCGTATCGGTAACGGTCAATGTCTGGCTGTCGCTCTTTACCTGAACAAGCGTCACGCTGTATGCGGTAGTCCCCTGCGGCAGTCCGGCGCCATCCGTCAGCGCCTTGTCCTGGGACGAGGGCGTCATGAAGGGATCCGAGCTGGTAAGACGGACGACGGTGCTGGTCGCCGGCACGACATTCCAGTACTTATCGCAGGCGTCCGCCGTAGCCTGGAACGAGGAACCGGCGGTCTGCAGCAGCGGCGTGCCCGTCTTGCCGCCGACGATACCGGATGCCCGGTTAATACCCGGCGCCATAATGCGCAATTTTTCGGGCGGGGCGGGAACGACCGTAAGGTCCGCCTGTCCGGTTATCGCATTATTGTCGATATCGGTGGCATATATCCTGCGGGCGCCGGCTTTGGCGAGTTTCAACGCTTCTGATGATACCAGGATATTGAATTCTTTTACCCCCTGGTCGATCGATTTGAACTGGCAATCGGCCGGCAGCCATCCCTGCTCCTGTTGATACGTCGTGCCGGTATTATAGGAGTATTCGGGGCCGGCCGGATTGCTGATAATGCCGTCGACGGTCAAACGCACCCGGCCCTGGTAGTTCCGCGCCGGGTCGTTGTTTCCGTCCAGGGCCCTGACCGTTACTTTGACGAGGTCCCCGGCTACGGGGTTGGCCTTATCGGTCGTCACGACATACTTCGACGCCGGGAGAGTTACCGAGAAACGGGTCCAGTCTGCCTTCGCGTCATCCTGACGGTTACCCGCTTTATCCGTTACCCGGGATTTGATGATGTACCAGTTACCGGAACGCCATTTGTCCGCCATGTCTTCGGTATACCAGGAAATGCTGCCCGAGGCCTGGCGCCATATAAGCGATCCCGCATAGAGCGTCCACGACGAACCGGCCCAGACATAATCGTAGTTCGCGTCCGGCGTCCCGTTTTCGTACTCGCCGCCCAGAGTGCTCGATTCCATGATTATGCAATACTCGATGCCGCCGGGCTTCACGCCGCTGTTGTGAACGGCATTGTAGGTGTCCGCCGCCGTGCCTTCGAGGTAGCGGATATTCTGGATGTACTGCATGCTCAACGGATTGACTACCGACCCGTCGGGCAGACGGGCCTGTGTAACGGTAGACGTCGGCCTGGTAACATCGTACATGAAGGTGCCCGACGAGACGTTCGTTTCGAGGTTGTTGATGTTATCGTAGCCGCGGACGCGGACGCGGTAGTTGTGGCCGTCGGCCCAGTTGAGCGTCGGTTCGGTGTAGTTCCACGTTGAAGTGAAACCTCCCGGGCCGGAGCTGCTGATAGTTATCCACCATTCTGATATGTTGGCCTGCCACCCTTTCGATGAGCCGTCGTCGTAGAAATAGGTAGTCGTGCCGGCATCCAGGTCCTGCACGGAGATCTGCGCGTTCTTGGGCCCGGCCGTGGCATCGAACGACGTGCCGGTAATGGCGCCGAGGTTCAAATAGGCATCGCCGTTGACGGGAACGCTGATATGCGACGTGGGGCCCAGGTTATCGTAGGTGAAGGTGCAGGTCGAGAACATTGTCGTCATGTTGGGCGCCGGGCGGGCCTCATCCTGCGCCTGGACGTCGACAACGTACGTCTTGCCGCTCTCAAACGCAGGGTCGTTGACATCGGAGAACCGGCTATGGCTGTAGTACCAGTCGAAGATGCCGGAACCGGAGCCGGTAGCGTTGATCCATTGCGAGCCCGACTGCCAGCCGGTGGATGTCCAGTAGTAGTTATCGGACGTCCGGCGGATGCGCGTTTTGATAAGCGGTATCGAAGTCTCGTAGTCGCGCGCGCGCCCCGATATCGTCGGCAGCGAGGAGATGATCGCGGCATCGGCGGGAACGGTGACGATGACTGTCGGCGAGGTAATGTCGCATTTGAAGGTTGCCGTCGTCCATGGCGCCTCGTAGTTGTCCGCCAGGTCCCGTACGCGGGAATTGACCCGGTAACGCAGGTTGTTGCTCCAGGTCATGCCCGGCTTTGAATATGTCCAGGCAAATGTTCCGCCGGTCGAACTGGATCCGACAGCCACGTTCCATGTGGCCAGGTCGCCGTCCATCCATGAGCCGGCACCGCCACCCTGCGTATCGTCCCAGCTCTTTGTATTCGTAATGTCGAAAACGCGCACATATACATTTTTCGTGCCGTAGGTGTCGTTCGCCGTACCGGACAGCGTTGAGAGCGCGTTATATGCCTGCTCCGGCATCTCGGGCATCTGGATGGCGGAGGCCGGGCCGGACTGGTCGCAGCGCCAGGTGGCGCCGGCATCAAGCGGTTCAAGCTCTCCGTTCGTCGCCTTGTCGTACGCCTTACTCTGTATCTGGTAACGTTCGTTGTTGTCCCAGACAGGCAACCCTGAATTCCGGAACCAGTACGGCGGTGTCCCGCCGGGTACCCACGTCGTTGAGAGCTCCTGGACGTTCGGCTGCCATCCGCCGGAACCGTCGTAGTACTTGCTGTCCGATATCCGTTTAATAATGGCCTTGACCGATTCAATACCCGTGAAGGTGTCGCTCGCCGTTCCCGAAAGCACTGAAATATCCTGATAGAATTTGCCGTCCAGCGGGTAGCTGACCCTGGACGAAGGCCGTGTCGTATCATAGCTGAAGGTAACGGTCTGAGCGGTGCCGGGCGATTCGGCGTTGTTAGCGGTATCGGTCGCCCGAACCTTCATCTGGTAAGTGTGCCCGTCTGTAAATGCCGGGGCGCTCAGCGTCCATGCCTCTTTGCCGGCAGCCGTGCACCACGCGGGCGCGGCGCCCCACACAGCGCCGCCCTGCCAGTACGTCGTCGAATAGTTGAGGTCCCTGAGCTGGACATCGACGTTAGCCAGCGAGATATAGTCGAACGCCGTTCCGGATATCGTAAGCAGAGTATTCACGTTGGCCATGTTCGCCGGCACGGTGATGCTCGAAGTCGGGCTGGTGATGTCATAAACAAACGAAACCGATGAAAGCGCCGTCTCGTAGCTTCCAGACGGTAACGCGTTATCATAAGCGCGCGAATAAATGGTATAGGTGCTTTGATCAACGAGCTTCCCGGCCATGGCGGTGTATGCCCACGTCGTGTTGCCCGACGACAGCGGCGCGGCGGCATAGTAGGCCTCCGAACCGGTGAAATCGGCGCCGTTCCACCACCCCGCCGTTGCCGTGACTTTATAGATGCCGACCTCGGCCTGCTGGACACCGCTTAAACTGTCCGCCGCCGTTCCGGAAATGGAACTGAGAGCATTGGTGATGAGCGTATTAGTCGGCCAGCCGACCCTGCTCGTCGGGCTTGATGAATCACAGATAAAGGTTACCGAGTTGACCTGGACGCTGAACGCCGTTTCAACGTTTCCTGTCGCCGGCAGCGCTTTGTCGTACGCCTTGCTGAGCACCAGGTACGTATGAGCGTCCTGCCACCTGGACGTAGCGAACGGATAGGCCCAGCTCGTTGAATCGTTGGCCACGTACCACTGCGGCGTTGCCGCGTTGAAATCCGATCCGCCCCACCAGTTGTCGCCCGGTTTCGTCTTGTCCTGGGCCGCAACCCGCACTTCGCCGATGCCGCTGTTCCCCGTCCCCGGCAGATCGGCCGACGTACCGCTGATGGTCGGCAGGACGCGGTAATAGTTGTACTGGGAAACGCCGGGCTGCACCGGCCGGGTAACCGCCGACTGCGGCGCGGAATCGTCATAGAAGAACTCGGTGTCGTACGCCGGGATATCGGACACGCTTTCGGACGAACCGGCAACGTCCCAGGCACGCGACGTGACGCGGTAGGTCTTCCCCGTCGCATAGCTCACGGCCATCGTATAGGTCCAGGAAGACGCGTACACATTATTAATGGGCACCCACGATGAAACGCCAACCTGCCACCCGTTGGAGCCTTGCCAGTACAGATTATCGTTGACGTTGTATATGCGCACTTCCGCACTGCTGACGCCGCTGTTACCGTCATAGATACCACCGCCGAGAGATGCCATCGTACGGTAATAGTTGCCGGTGACCGGCGAGGTAACGGTCGATGTCGGCGTGATGGCGTCATAACTGAAGGTGTATTCAGGGTACGGCAACGCTATCTCGTTACCCGCGTTATCGATTGCCTTGGCGACGACCTTATAACTTTCACCGTTCACCCAGGCGGGAACGGGGGTCCGCCACCAGTCACCCCCCGCGACAGTAGCGGCCATCCACAACGCGCCCGATTCCGTTTGCGAGAAATCGCTGCCATCCCACCAGCCGCCCGTCGGCGGCGTCTTCTGGTAGGTAACCTTCACCTGGCCGATGCTGCCGCCGAAGAAGTCCTGCGCCGTTCCTGAAACGGTGGGCAGTGCGTTATGCCATGCCCGGCCCGGCAGCGTGATACCCGCCACCGGTTTGGTCGTATCGTAACGGAAGACAACGGAGTTTGCGGGGATGATATCGCCGTAGTTGCCGGCCTTGTCCACGGCGCGGCTCTGGACGAGATAGCGGTAGTTGTCCTGCAACGGCGGAGCGGACAGTTGCCATGTCGGGCCGGTCCAGGCAGCCGTCGAATAGATCGGCACCGTAGACGTAAAGGTCGAGGTCTGCGGATTCAGCCAGTTACCGTTCGGATACTCGCGAATGGCGACATGAACATAGTTGATGCCCGCCGGGTAGTCGACGGCCGTGCCGGTTATCGTAGGTATAAAGTTCAATTCCTGATTATTGATCGGGTAGGTTACGACCGATGTCGGTTTTTCCACGTCATAGGTAATCGTAAATGACGAGAGCGCGACCTGAACGTTCGGATTGTCCGGCGTTCCGGCATCGATGGCGTTATCCTTCGCACGGACATATATCCGGTACTGCTTCGGCTGCGTCCACGGCACGGCTGTCGTGTACTGCCATTGCGCCGGGGATCCCGTCGTAGTGGTGGTGGCCAGCCAGTACTGGCCCGGCTGGCTGGTCCAGCCCGAGCCGCCGTCGAACCAGGTGGTGCCCTGGCTCAGGTCCTGAATGGCTATCTCAACGTTATTGACGCCGCTCAGGTCGTCGATGGCCGTACCGGAGAGGGCGGCAATACCATTACCGTTGACGTATTGCTGATTCGGCAGAATGATGGTGGCCGTCGGCTTGCCGACATCATAGACGAAAGTCAGCGTGTTCACGCCGACCGAGTAACTCGTTTCAGGATTTTCCGGCACCGCGTTGTCCCAGGCTTTCGATACGATCGTGTACGAATGGCCGTTCTGCAGTTTGGATGCGTGACCGCTATACGTCCAGCCGGCAATGCCGCTCGGGGTCTTCCAGGAATTGTCGTTGCCTGGCAGATATTCGAAATTGCTGCCCGACCAGCAGAGTCCGGATGTGTTGTCCTTCATTTGCAAACGCACGCGGTTGACACCCGCCGTCACATCGTCCGCAGTGCCGGATATGGTCGGTACGACGGTATAGTATTTCGTATCCAACGGCAGGGAAACCAGTGTTTGCGGGGCAACGTTGTCGAATATAAATGTTTTGACCGTGCCGGTAGACTCGTTCCCGGCCGCATCGAGCACCCATGGTGTAATTTCGTATGTAATGCCGCTCTCGAACTTCGTGCCGGCGGCAGGGATGATGTCGGGCGCCTTAGGATATGTCCACTCCGTCGTGCCGTTCGTCAGGAGCCAGTGACGGTTGCCGTCCGCATCCCAGTCCGAGCCGCTCCAATAGCGGTTCATGGCGCCCCAGCGCAGGGAAACTTTGGTCGCGGCAACGCCGGCGGTGCCATCGTAGGCAGTACCCGATATCGTCGGCAAAGATGAATAGTACATTACCCCGCTCGCCGGCAGAGTAACGATGCCGGATGAACCGGTGATATCATACGTAAACGTGAAACTCGACACCGGCGACTGGTAGTTCTGCGATTTGTCCTTCGTCCGCGAATACACCCGGAACGTCTGGCCGTCATAACTGTCCCACACAGGCAGGTTCCACGTCTGCTGCCAGGCCGCAAGCGTCCCGGCATTCGTCGTAGTGTACGACGCCTGTCCCAAACTAAACGCCTGCGCGTTCCAACTCCACCAGTTCCCCCCGCCTACAGGGTCCTGCTGAATCGCCACTTCCACCCGCTCAAGATCGCTCCGGTTAGCGTTCGCTCCGTCACTGCCGGTACCGGATACCACCGAAAGCTCACCTGCCTTGTGGTACTGCTTGTTCGGCAACTGGATACCAGACACAGGCAGCGTATCGTCATACGTAAACGTCGATACCACTACACCGCTCGTGTTCCCGGACTTGTCAAACCCTTCTATATCTATCTCGTATTTCTTGTTGTCCGCCCATGCAGGCAAACTGTCTCCCGTGTTCCCGGGATACTTCCACGTGTACGCCCCGCTCCCCGTCAACTCCGTGCTCCGCCAGTTCGCCGCACCGGATACGCTAAACCCGTTGCTACCGTTCCACCAGTTACCCCCTACTTCTTTCACCGCGATACGCACGTTGTTCACGTCCGACTTCATCCCCGCCGGATAGTCCGTCACCTGCCCGCTTATCGTCGGCAGCGTCTTGTTCGTCGAACTGTAGTACCCAAGATTCTCCGGCACCACTATGCTCGCCACGGGCGGCGTCGTGTCAAACGTTATTACGTACCCGCTCTGCGGATAACTGTCGTACTGGTCGTTCACCGCCGGCAGCGCGTTATCATACGAACGCGAACGAATCTTGTACTGCTTCCCAGTCATCCATCCTACGTTCGCCGTTGAAAATACCCACGAACTTACGTATACGTTCGACGACGATATCGTGTTCCACGTCTCCGCGTCCGTCCACTGGCTAAGCGTCTCCGACCAGTACGTCGTC
>Ga0315281_10002289_pt1 | contig 28412 bp, 24 predicted proteins | sample YL17G07_0_MG_FD_204540 | JGI IMG/M metagenome (GOLD analysis project Ga0315281, IMG submission 204540) | Sediment microbial communities from Yellowstone Lake, YNP, Wyoming, USA - YL17G07_0 | ecosystem: Environmental > Aquatic > Freshwater > Lake > Sediment | place: USA: Wyoming | collected...
GAATCCATCGCCCTAGCCAGTTCGTAACCAAAGTAACTTTTGTTCCTTTGTGTTCCTTTCTAGCCCGTTAAAACGGTTCCTTTGTTGGTGAATTGTGGGTAACTTTTCCTTAGTGCCTGACTCCCGGCTGGAAAGCTGGCTTTCGTTATCTGGCCAAGGCGCTACCGAAATACTTCAACAATGGTACGTGTTTTGCTCGTTTTTCGGACAGAAAAAACCATTCCTGCGCAATCGCCGGTCCTGCGTCGGTTCGGCTTATCCTGGTACTTTCCAACGGTTTTCTATCATCCTAGACAACGGAATTCAAACATCCCCCCTATTAATGGCGAACAAAAACAAATTTTCTCCCCGCGCCTTGAAATTTTCACATTCCACCCCTATTATTAGCACTCGTCAGATGGGAGTGCTAACAACGCCCTTCTGTCCTTATCCCGCGGGGGTGCCAACTGTTGCCCCCGGTTGATCGGCCCGGTGCGGCGGCGCAGAACGCTGCCAAGCTGGGAGTCGTAAAAGTGCATTGTTCCTAAATATCTTGAGGAGAACCGAGAATGAAAATTCGTCCATTGCATGACCGCGTTATTGTTAAGCGGCTGGAAGAAGAACGCAAAACCGCTTCGGGCATCGTGATTCCGGACAGCGCTGCGGAAAAACCCGATCAGGGCGAGATTATGGCCGTTGGTAACGGCAAGGTGCTGGAAGACGGCAAAGTGCGCGCCCTCGACGTGAAGGTGGGCGACCGCGTGTTGTTCGGCAAGTATTCCGGCCAGGTCGTCAAGGTGGAAGGCGAGGAACTGCTGGTGATGCGTGAAGAAGACATCATGGGCGTGGTTGAAAAATAATTTTTCGTGAAGGCTCACATTTGGCGAAGCCAAATGTTATGCCGGAACTAAAAGCCCACACCCTAGATTCCGGCTTTCGCCGGAATGACGGACAACATCAAGGAGTCTCAAATGGCAGCTAAAGACGTAAAATTCGGTGACGCAGCGCGTCACAAAATGATCGCCGGTGTGAACATTCTGGCTGACGCCGTCAAGGTAACGCTCGGCCCGAAAGGCCGCAACGTGGTTCTGGACCGCTCTTACGGCGCTCCGACCATCACCAAGGACGGCGTTTCGGTGGCCAAGGAAATCGAGCTGAAGGACAAGTTCGAGAACATGGGCGCGCAGATGGTCAAGGAAGTCGCGAGCAAGACCTCCGACGTGGCCGGTGACGGCACCACGACGGCTACCGTGCTGGCCCAGGCCATCCTCAAGGAAGGCATGAAGTACGTCGCCGCCGGGATGAACCCGATGGACCTGAAGCGCGGTATCGACAAGGCGGTTCTTGCCACTGTCGAAGAGCTGAAGAAAATCTCCAAGCCCTGCACGACCAACAAGGAAATCGCCCAGGTCGGCAGCATTTCCGCCAACTCCGACAGCACCATCGGCGACATCATCGCCAATGCCATGGATAAAGTCGGCAAGGAAGGCGTGATCACCGTGGAAGACGGTTCCGGCCTGGAAAGCGAGCTGGAAGTGGTGGAAGGCATGCAGTTCGACCGCGGCTATCTGTCCCCCTACTTCATCAACAACCCCGAGAAGCAAATCGCTGCGCTGGAAAATCCTTTCGTGCTGCTGCACGACAAGAAAGTATCCAACATCCGCGACCTGCTGCCGGTACTGGAGCAGGTAGCCAAAGCCGGCCGTCCGCTGCTGATCATCGCAGAAGACGTGGATGGCGAAGCGCTGGCGACCCTGGTGGTGAACAACATTCGTGGCATCCTGAAGACCACCGCCGTCAAGGCGCCTGGTTTCGGCGATCGCCGCAAAGCCATGCTGGAAGACATCGCCATCCTCACCGGTGCTACCGTAATCGCCGAAGAAGTGGGCCTGTCGCTGGAAAAATGCACTCTGGCCGAACTGGGCCAAGCCAAGCGCATCGAAGTGGGCAAGGAAAACACCATCATCATCGACGGCGCCGGCAAGGAAGACGCGATCAAAGGCCGCGTTGCCCAGATCCGCAAGCAAGTCGAAGATGCCACCAGCGACTACGACCGCGAGAAGCTGCAAGAGCGCGTCGCCAAGCTGGCCGGTGGTGTGGCCGTCATCAAGGTTGGCGCTGCCACCGAAATGGAAATGAAAGAGAAGAAAGCCCGCGTGGAAGATGCATTGCACGCCACCCGTGCTGCGGTGGAAGAAGGTATTGTTCCCGGCGGCGGCGTGGCACTGCTGCGCGCTTGCGCTGCGGTTTCCAAAACCAAGGGCGACAACCACGACCAGGACGCCGGCATCAAAATCGTGCTGCGCGCGATGGAAGAGCCCCTGCGCCAGATCGTCATCAACTGCGGCGACGAAGCTTCCGTGGTCGTCAACAAGGTGCTGGAAGGCAAGGGTAACTACGGTTACAACGCGGCTACCAGCGAGTATGGCGACATGGTTGAAATGGGCGTGCTGGACCCAACCAAAGTGACCCGCTACGCGCTGCAGAACGCCGCATCCGTGGCCGGTCTGATGCTGACCACCGACGCCATGGTCGCTGAACTGCCGGAAGACAAGGCAGGCGGCGGCGCTGGTGGTATGGGCGGCATGGGTGGTATGGGCGGCATGGAAGGCATGATGTAACCCGGCCTTCGCTGTCTGCAAAAAACCCCGCTGCGGCGGGGTTTTTTGTTGCCTGCGATTTACGCAGAACCCTCGATCCTTGCCTATCCGGTTTGTTGCTAAATTGGAAAACGTAGGTTGGGCTGAGCGGTTTTATCGCGAAGCCCAACAAACCAAAAACATCAATACCGTTGTTTTGAATGAGGATTGGGTCTGTTGGGCTTCGTGCCTCAGCCCAACCTACATTCTTTGGCAACAAACCGGATAGGCAGGCCTCGATCTAGCGCTCGCCTGTCTTCGCCAGCGGTGTGAAGCGCGCCTGTTCGGCCTGTTTGCCTGCCAGCGTGATACCGACGATGACTTTCATGGCCGGGTCCGCAGCGTATTTCCCCATGCCCTTCATGCGGTTGTCGCCGTCGGGCGAGAGAGCCAGCGTGGCCTTTTGCTTGCCGGAAAGGATGGTCGCCGTACCGCTGGCACCGGCCGTAGCGAATTTCTGCTGGCCGCTGTGGTCGGTGACGTAGACCAGCAGCGGGCTGTCCGCCGACGCCTTGGCGTCCTTCGCCACCACCAGTTCAAAATGGTAAGGTCCGGCCATGCGCAACTGGCCGCCGTGCGGGGCGGGCGTTTTGTCCAGCGTGGCGTCGTCGTGGGCGAAGGCGGCTCCGGCGGCCAGCGCGAAGCCGGCCAGAATTGCAGCGTTCCATGGTGCGATTTTCATTGCATGCTCCTCTTGAGATATGGGTTCAGAAACTTTCCCTGCTCCGCGCGGCCAGCAACCTTTCCAGCGGCCGCTGGCCCCAGCGCCAGAACATCACGGGCGTCAGCACCGTGTCCAGCAGGGTGGAGCTCACCAGTCCGCCGAAGATCACCACGGCCACCGGATGCAACACCTCCTTGCCCGGCGCATCGGCCGAGAGCAGCAGCGGAACCAGGGCGAAGGCCGCCACCAGCGCGGTCATCAGCACCGGCGTGAGGCGTTCCAGCGAGCCCTGCACGATCATCGCGCGGCCGAAGGTTGCGCCCTCGAAGGCGCACAGGTTGATGTAGTGGCTGATCTTGAGGATGCCGTTGCGCGTGGCGATGCCGGTGAGGGTGATGAAGCCCACCAGCGCTGCCACCGAGAGCGGCTGGCCGGAAATCCACAGCGCTGCGACGCTGCCCACCAGCGCCAGCGGGATGTTGCCCATGATGATCAGGGTCAGCGCGGCGGAGCGGTAGCGGCTGTAGAGCACGAGGAAGATCATGGCCAGCGACACCAGCGCCAGCCCCGCGATCAGCCTTGCGGCCTGTTCCTGCGCTTGGAACTGCCCTTCCAGCGCGGTGAAGTAGCCGTCCGGCAGGGGCTTGGCGGCGATCCCGGCGCGGATGCCCTGGATGACGCGCGCCATGTCGGAGCCGTCGGTGTTGGCGGAGATGACGATGCGCCGGCGCGAGTTCTCGCGGTTGACCTGGTTGGGCCCGTCGCCCTCCTCCACCGAGGCCACCCGGGAGAGCGGGATGCGCCCGCCCGGTGCCTCTATGAGCAGGTTCGCAAGCGCGCCAGCGCCACGCTCGGATTCGGGCAGGCGCAGCACGAGGTCGAAACGCCTGTTGCCCTCGATGATTTCGGTGATGTGTTCGCCTTCTATCATCTGCTCCAGCGAGCGCAGCAGCGTGCCAGGCGCGACGCCGTAGAGAGCGGCCTGCGCGTAGTCGAGGCGGATCTTGATCTGCGGGATCAGCACCTGCTTCTCGATTTGCAGGTCGGTGACGCCGGGAATTTTCGCCAGACGCCCCTGCAGGTCGGCGGCCAGCCCGCGCAGGGTGTCCAGGTCGTCGCCGTAGACCTTGAGGGCGATCTGCGCGCGCACGCCGGAAAGCAGGTGGTCCAGCCGGTGCGAGATGGGCTGGCCGACGTTGCTCGCCGCCGGCAGCACGGCGAGGCGCGCGCGGATGTCGTCGATGATTTCCTCGCGGCTGCGCCCGGAAGGCTTGAGGTCCACGTCCATTTCGGTGTAATGGACGCCTTCCGCGTGTTCGTCCAGCTCGGCCCGCCCGGTGCGGCGGCCCACCTGGGTCACCTCGGGCACCGCCGCCACGAGCCGCTCGGCCTGGGTGGCGATGCGGTTCGATTCGGCCAGCGACGTGCCCGGATTGAGCAGGACGTTGACCGTGAGCGTGCCTTCGTTGAAGGGCGGCAGGAACGCGCGCGGAAAGAATGGGATGGTGGCTGCGGCCACGGCGACGGCCGCCAGTGCCGCCGCCAGCAGCTTGCGGCTGTTGCCGAAGGACCAGCCCAGCAGCCTGGTGTCCCAGGCTTTCAAACCCCTCACCAGCGGGCTGTCGCCGTGGTCGAGCCGCTGCATTTTCGGCAGCAGGTACAGCGCCAGCACCGGCGTCAGGGTCACCGAGACGATCATGCTGGCGAGTATGGAGACGATGTAGGCCACCCCGAGCGGCGTGAACAGCCGCCCCTCGATGCCGGGCAGGGCGAACAGCGGCACGAACACCAGCACGATGATCACCGTGGCGTAGACGATGGCGGAGCGCACCTCCAGCGTGGCCCTGGCGATGACTTCGGCGGCCGGGCGCGGCTGGTCACTGGCGCGGTTCTGCTTGAGGCGGCGCAGCACGTTCTCCACGCCCACCACGGCGTCGTCCACCAGTTCGCCGATGGCGATGGCCAGGCCGCCCAGTGTCATGGTGTTGATGGACAGGCCGAAGTAGCGGAACACCAGCGCCGTCGCCAGCAGCGACACCGGGATCGCCATGAGCGAGATGAGCGTGGTGCGCACGTTGAGCAGGAACAGGAACAGCACCACCGCCACCAGGATGGCGCCGTCCCGTAGCGCCTCCTCGACGTTGCCGACCGACTGCTCGATGAAGTTCGCTTGGCGGAACAGAAACTGCGGCGCTTCCATGCCCTGGGGACGGCCCTTGGAGAGATCGGCGATGGCTTTTTCCACCGCGCGGGTGAGCGTCACGCTGTCGGCATCGGGCTGTTTCTGCACCGAGAGGATCACGGCGGGCTTGGCGTTGTAGCTCGCGTCGCCGCGTTTGAGGGCCGGCGCCAGCTTCACCTCCGCCACCTGTTTGAGCAGGATGGGCTGGCCGTTCTTCACCGTCACCACCAGGTCTTGCAGATCCTCGATGCGGCCGCTGCGGCCGATCTGGCGGATCAGGTACTCGCGTCCCTGCGCTTCCAGAAAGCCGCCGCTGGTGTTGGCGCCGAAGCCCTTGAGCGCCGCCTGCAACTGCTCCTGAGCAACCCCGAGTGCTTGCAGTTGCGCCGGATTGATTTCCACCCGGAACTGCTTCACCTCGCCGCCGATGGGGATCACCTGGGCGATGCCGGGTATGGTCAGCAGGCGCGGGCGCATCACCCAGTCCGCGTATTCGCGCACCTCCATCGGGCTGGCCTTGGCCGGGTCGGCGGGCAGAGCGATCAGCAGGATCTCGCCCATGATGGACGAGATCGGCCCGAGTTGCGGCGTGACGCCCGGCGGCAACTGCTCGCGCACCAGGTTGAGGCGCTCGGCGATCTGCTGGCGGTTGCGGTAGATGTCGGAGCCCCACTCGAACTCCACGTACACGATGGACAGGCCGATGCCCGACACCGAGCGCACGCGCGTCACGCCGGACATGCCGTTCATGCTGGACTCGATGGGGAAAGTCACCAGCTGCTCGACCTCTTCGGGCGCCATGCCGCCGGCCTCGGTCATCAGCGTGACGGTGGGTTTGTTGAGATCGGGAAACACGTCGACCGGCATCTGGCGCAGCGTGATCGCCCCGTAGACGATCAGCAGCAGCGAGACGGCCATGACGATGAGCCGTTGCTTGAGGCTGGTGTTGACGATGGCGTCGAACATGTCAGCGCACCTGCGCCAGCAGGCCGGCGCCTTCGGTGACGATGCGCTCGCCGCCCCGTATGCCCGAAGTCACCACCGCGGTCGCCGCATCGAGCGGCTGATGGCGCACCTTGCGCGGCACGAACTGCTCGGCTCCGGCGTGTACCCACACCACGGTCTCGCCCGCACTGTTGCGCACCAAGGCCGCCAGCGGCAGCGCCACGCCTTTGGTTTTGCGCGAGGTTCTGGCGACCACCTTGAGCGGCTGGCCGACGGCCACCGCCGCCCCCGGCGACTTGATGCGGAACAGCAGCGGCAGCGCCTGCTCGCGCAACTGCCTGCCGCCGCCGACGAATTCCAGCTGCAGGGCGCCGCCAGGGAGCTGCGCGCTGGCGGAGCCGATGGCGTCGACCGCCGCCGCGTCGTAGGCCAGGGCCAGAACGGCCAAGCGCGCCGGATCGACCACCTCGAAGAGGATGTCCCTGGCCTCCACCACCTGTCCGGCCACCACGCCGGCTGCGCTGATCACGCCGGACACCGGTGCCGTCAGCGCCTCGCGCGCGTTCAGGCTGGCGCCCACGGCCGCACGGCTTTTTTGCAGCGCTTCCAGCTCGAAGCGCGCCGCCTCGATTTCCTTCTGCGGCACCGCGCCTTCGAGCTGCTCGTAGCGTCTGGCCTTGCGTTCGGCGATGGCCAGGCGCGACTCCAGCTCGGCAAGCTGCACCTGCTGGTTGCCGCGCACCATGCTGTCGGCCACCGGGCGCAAGTAAGCGAGCACTTGGCCTTTCGCCACGTTCTGCCCCAGCGTCGGCAGCCCCTTGGGGCCGGGCTCGATGCGGCCCGCCTGGCTCGACTGCACACGGCCGCCGGCATTGGGATCGGCGACCACCGTGCCGTTCAGCTCGATGCTGGCGGCCTGCTCCGCGACCTCGGCCACCCGCGTGCGCAGGCCGAGCTGGCGCTGCACCGCCTTGGGCACGAACAGGCTGCCGTCGGGCAGCCGCAGGGCCGAGACTGCCTCGATGGATGCCGGGACGGCTGCAGCAACAGCAGGCTTCTTGTCCTGGCTGTGATCCTCGTCGCCGTGGGCCCATGCCTGGCCGGTTGCGGCGAACGCGCAAAGCGAGAACACCGTGGCGGTAAAAAGCTGCGTTCTGTTCATTGGTTTCATCCTGGTTTTTTGCGGCGGCGCAGCACGATGAACACACCGCCGAGCAGCACCGCGCCCAATGCACCCCATGCGGCCCACTCCCGCCACGGCTGGGCATGCGCGACCTCCGCGGCGGGCTTTGCGACATCGAGCGTCGCCGTGAGCAGGTCGGCCACATCGCCCGCCTGCACGGAAACCGTCAACGCATGCCTGCCGGGGCCGGCCAGCACTGCGGCCGGCATCGAATACACGCCCGGCGCCGTTTCGGCCGCAACCCCCTTGAGGCCGCCGCCCTCGACTTCCACTTGCGCGCCGGCGACCGGTTCGTTGCTGGTGTAGCGGTCCAGGTAGAGGGTGAGCTCTTTGCCCTGCAGCACGGCGACCAGCTCGAACTCGTCGGATTCGCCGGCCGCGCGCGGCGCGACCTGGGCGGAAACTGCGGGCGGCGCCGCATCGTCATGGCCCTCGTGGGACCATGCGGGCAGCGCCAAAGCGGCGGCCATCAATGCAGCGATGAACTTCAAGGCAGGACTCCCAGAGCTTGTTTGAGACGGGATTGGGCCGCGGCCCGCGCAACCTGCTGGCGGTTGAACAGGGCGTCGGCCTCGAATGCGCTGGTGCGCACGCGCAGCAGCGTCGTCAGGTCGGATTCGCCGAGCGCGAAGGACTTCTCCATCAGGCGCAGGGTGTCGGCGGTGAGGGCGCGGCGCTCCTTCGCAATGGCCAGCTGGCGCTCCGCCGCATCCAGTTCGGCGCGCGTTTTTTCCGCACCGAGCTGGAGCTTGAGCCGGGCTTGCGCCAGTTCGGCGTCCGCTTCCGCGGCCTGCGCGGTTGCGGCCAGCGTCTCCTGGCGCACGCGCGGCGCGGAGGCGAAGGGGATGGTCAGTTTCACGCCCACGGCGTTGGCGTAGGGTTCGCTGAAATCGTTGCGATCGCGCACCAGGCGCACGGCGATCTCCGGCGCATCGCGCCGGGTCTGTTCGGCGAACTTGAGGCTGGACCGCGCCGCGCGTGCAGCGGCAATGGCTGCAACCAATTGCGCATGGTCTTCGCGAGGCTCGCCCAGCGGCGGCGCTTCTTCGGCGAGCGACGCGGGGGCCGCCGCGCCAGTGAGGGCGCGGTAGGCCTGTTCTGCCTGCAGCAGCACGCTTTCCGCGTCGACCAGTTCCGCTTCCGCGGCGAGGCGCTCGTTGTGGGCGAGGTTGGCGTCGACCCGCGCCAGGTCGCCGGCCTTGAAGCGGCGTTCCACGTCGGCCTCCAGCCCGCTCGCGGTTTCCACCCGGCGATCCGCCATGTCGCGCGCATTCCTTGCCGCCGCGACGGCCCACCACGCCTCGCGCAATTCGCCCGCGACCTGAAGCCGCAACGCCGCGCGGCGCGCCGCAACCTCGGCGGATGCGCTCTCGGCCTGCGCCTGCCGCGCCGCCTGCTGTCCCGGCAGCCACAGCGGGGCTGCGAGCTCCACTTCCCACTCATCCTTGCCGCGGTTGCCGTTCAGGCGGTCGCCCAGATTGCCCAGCGAAACCGCAGCCGGCCCAGGGGTCAGCCCCAAGGCGAGCTCGGCCCGCGCTGCGGCCTCGGCCTCGCGCGCGTCCAGCGCCGCCGCCTGCGGATGCAGCAGCCACGCCTGTTCCAGCGCATCCGCAAGGGTCTCCCCGCGAACCGGCAGGGCTGCCAGCAGGCCAAAAATCAGGGCAAACACTTTATTCATTGAACTGTTCCGAATGGACGGGCCTCTATGCACCCATGGCTTGCATCATGCCTGCCGGCACCCGACCGGAAGCTGACACTGCGATTACAACTGTGTAATCTTCGAAAGCTGCGTTGACGCTATCAACCGAGAATGCAATGAAAATCCTGATCGTCGAAGACGAGAAAAAAACCGGCGATTACCTCAAGCAGGGCCTTTCCGAGGCCGGCTTCGTGGTGGACCTGGCGCGCGACGGCAGGGACGGCATGCACCTGGCCCTGAGCGAGGACTACGACCTCGTCGTGCTCGACGTCATGCTGCCCGGCCTCGACGGCTGGCAGGTCGTGCAGGAGATCCGCCGCGCCGGCCGCGACATGCCGGTGCTTTTCCTGACCGCGCGCGACGAGATCGAGGACCGCGTAAAGGGCCTGGAACTGGGCGCGGACGACTACCTGGTCAAGCCGTTCGCGTTCTCGGAACTGCTGGCGCGGGTGCGCACCCTGCTGCGCCGCGGCAAGGCCAAGGAACTGGAAGCGCTGAAGGCGGCCGACCTTGAACTCGACCTGCTGCGCCGCCGGGTGACGCGCTCCGGCAAGCGCATCGACCTCACCGCCAAGGAGTTCGCCCTGCTCGAACTGCTGCTGCGGCGCCAGGGCGAGGTGTTGCCGCGTTCGCTGATTGCATCCCAGGTCTGGGACATGAACTTCGACAGCGACACCAACGTGATCGAGGTCGCGGTGCGCCGGCTGCGCGCGAAAATCGACGACGAGTTCGAGCCGAAACTCATCCACACCATCCGGGGCATGGGCTACGTGCTGGAAGTTCCGGAATGATGCAACCCAAGTCGATTACTTTCCGCCTCACCCTGTTCTTCTCGGCCGCCTCGACCGCAGTGCTGCTGGCGGTCGGCTACCTCATCGGCACCTCGGTGGAGACGCACTTCGAGGAACAGGATCTGGCCGAACTCAACGGCAAGCTGGAGCTCGTCCGCCACGCCCTCGCGAAAGTCCGTTCCGCGGGCGACCTCGACGACGTTCCCCGGCATCTGGAAGACGCGCTGGTGGGGCATCACGGCCTGTTCGTCGCCATCGTCGGCGAGCAGCGCCGCATGCTCTTCTCCACGCCGGGCGCCGATTTCCCGGGCACACTGCTAGGCAGCCGACTGGCCCGCGATGCGTCCGGCAGGCCGCAGCCGACCGAGTGGGAATCCGGCGCGCATGCCTACCGCGGCATCGCCGCCGCAGCGCCCACGGAAATCGCCGGCATGCCCCCCCTCACCGTGGCCGTCGCGGTGGACATCGGCCACCAGCAGGAATTCGTCGCGGCGTTCCGCAGGATGCTGTGGGCCGCCATCGCCTCGGGCATCCTGCTGACCGCGCTGCTCGGCTGGATCGCGGCGCGCCGGGGACTGGCACCGGTTCGCCACGTGGTCGAGGTGGCGCGCGGCATTTCCGCCAGCCGCCTCGACGAGCGCCTGCCGCTCGACTCCGTGCCGGCCGAGCTGGTCGACCTGGCAAGCGCGTTCAACGACATGCTGGCCCGCCTCGGCGACTCGTTCCGGCGCCTGTCCGATTTCTCCTCCGATCTGGCCCACGAGCTGCGCACCCCGATCAGCAACCTGATGACCCAGACGCAGGTGGCCCTGTCCCGCGCCAGATCGGCGGAAGAGTACCGCGAAGTGCTCTACTCCAACCTGGAGGAGTACGACCGCCTGGCGCGCATGGTCGCCGACATGCTGTTCCTCGCCAAAGCCGACAACGGCCTGATCGTGCCGCGCAGCGAGACGGTGGACCTGGCGCGCGAGGTGGAGGAGCTGTTCGGATTTTACGAAGCGTTCGCGGAGAAACAGGGCGTCAGCCTGACCCTGTCCGGGGAGGGCGCCGTGCACGGCGACCGGCTGATGATACGCCGCGCGCTCAGCAACCTGCTTTCGAACGCCATCCGGCATACCCCGCAAGGCGGCCCGGTCCACGTGCGCATAGAACGGCTGGAATCCGGGGAAACCCGGCTGGCTGTCGAAAACGCCGGCGCAACCATTCCGCCGGAGCACCTGCCGCGCCTGTTCGACCGCTTCTACCGCGTCGATCCCTCCCGCCAGAAGGCCAGCGACGGGGCCGGGCTCGGCCTGGCGATCACCAAATCCATCGTCGACGCGCACAAGGGAAAAATCCTGGCATCCTCCGCGGATGGGACGACCCGGTTCGAGATCGGGTTTCCTGCGGTCGAAGCGGAGTAACCATGGCCGGATTCCCCCCGGAGGCGACCACGATGGGCGCGGTCTGGCTGTACAGCCGCAACGACGCCATCGGCAACGTGGCGGTGATGCTGGCGGCGGTAGCGGTCGTGCGCCATGCGCGAACGGAACTCGCCGCGGTTCCGCGAACGGGCCGGGGATAAGCCCTCGGCACCCGCATAGGCGCCCTTATCCTCGCTTCGCCATTGCCCGAACGGACCATAGCCGTTACCATGCTGCCCATGCGACGCTTTCTCGTGCTCCTCATGCTTTGCCTGTTGCCGCTCCAGATCTCCTGGGCTGAGGTGGCGGACTATTGCGGGCACGAGCAGGGGAGGGCCACACAGCACTTCGGTCATCACAACGACGAGCACAAAGCGTTTTCCGCAAAACCCGACCCAGACAAGCAGCCCGGGGAATTCGACCTCGGGCATGATCACTGCCATATGTCCGGCTTCCTTGGCCTCCTGAATGAGGCTGTTGCTCACACCCCTGTTCCACCCACACTACCCTCGTTGCGTTGCGACGAACGGATTCACTCTTCTCTCGCTCTGGATAGACCAGAACGTCCCAAGTGGCACGCTCTCGCCTGATACGGCGGGACGGATGACACTTCTCAAGCGGGCACGCGCTTTTTAGCCTGCGCTGTTCCGTTTCGCCGGATTCATCCTTTAATTTTTTGGAGAATTCGATGCGAAGCTTTCTATTGCCGCTTGGGTTGGCGGCGCTGTTTCTCAACCCTGTTTTTACACAAACGCTCGCTGGCGCAGCCGAAAGACCGGCCAAATTTGCTGTTTCCCAAAAGCAGATGCAAGCGCTCGGCATACAGACCACGCCTTTGCAGAATCAGGCAGATTCAGTGCGGCCGAATTTTCCCGCACAGGTGGTGGTATCGCCGGATCGTGAGCAAGTAGCAAGCTCTCCGGTCGCCGGCCTTATTTCTCAGATATTGGTGCAGCCGAACGAGATGGTGCGCCGCGGCGCGGCGCTGGTACGGATCGCCAGTCCGGAGCTGGGGCAGTTGCAACTGCAATTGCTGCAAGCGGCGGCACGCGCGACTCTGGCGCGCCAGGCTGCGCAACGCGAACAAGCCTTGTTTGATGAAGGCATCATTCCGCAGCGCCGGGTACAGGAAGCCCAGGCCGCGCTCAAGGAAGGTGAAGCCGCGTTGCGCCAGGCAAAAGCCGCCCTGCGCCTGAGTGGAATGCCCATCGCGACCATTGATCAGGTCGCGGCATCGGGCCTCCCGCAGGACAGCATCACCCTTCATGCAGCGCAGGCGGGTGTAGTCACCAGCATCGAGGTCAAGCCCGGGCAACGCGTCGATTCGGCCAGTGCACTGTTGCACATTGTGCAGATTGGTCGCTTGTTGCTCGATATTCAGGTTCCGGTCGCCGAAGCCGGCAACTGGAAGCCCGGCAGCACACTCAGGATTCAAGGGCACGAAATCGGCGCGCGACTCGTCAGCGCCAGCACGACCGTCGCGGCCAATAGCCAGACCGTGGCATTGCGCGCGGTCATTGAAGCAGGTACGAATCATCTGCGCCCAGGTGAGTTCGTCACGGTGGAGCTGCCGGCTGCTGGCACAGTTCAAGGCGCATGGGATGTGCCGCTTGCGGCTATCGTCCACGATGGCAAACAGGCCTATCTCTTTGTTCGTACCGCAGAAGGTTTCGAGGCACGACCAGTCTCGGTGATTGCCGGTGCGGGCCAACGCGCGCGGGTTCAAGGCGCGGTCAAGGTGGGAGAACAAATCGCGATCTCCGGAGCCGTAGCGCTCAAGGGCTCATGGATGGGCGAAAAGGGAGCTGACTGATGCTTGCGCGACTCATACAGTTCTCGCTATCGCAGCGCCTGTTCATGCTGCTGGCAGCGCTTGTGGTCGCCGGCTTCGGCTGGCTGTCGCTCAAGCAACTGCCCATCGACGCCTTTCCGGACGTATCGAGCACACAGGTCAAAGTCATCATGAAGGCGCCCGGCATGACGCCGGAAGAGGTCGAAAGCCGCATCGCGGTGCCGATTGAAGTGGAAATGCTCGGTATTCCGAAAACCAAAATCCTGCGTTCGGTCACCAAGTACGGCCTGGTTGATGTGACCATCGATTTCGAGGATGGCACGGACATCTACTGGGCGCGGCAGCAAGTGAGCGAACGGCTGGGCGGCATTACGGATGACCTGCCGCCTGGCATCAGCGGCGGCATGGCGCCGATCACTACGCCCCTCGGCGAGATGTTCATGTTCACCGTCGAGGGAGGCGGTTTGTCGCTGGCAGAGCGGCGCAGCCTGCTCGACTGGGTAATACGGCCCGCGTTGCGCACCGTTCCCGGCGTCGCCGATGTCAACTCGCTCGGTGGCATGGTACGCGCCTTTGAAGTGGTGCCCGATCCGCTGCGCATGGCGGCAAGCGGCGTGAGCATGGCGCAACTCAAGGAAGCCATCGGAGCGAACAACCGCAACGATGGTGCCGGACGGCTCGGGGAAGGCGACGAAGTCCTGCTGGTGCGCAGCGAAGGCAGCATTGCCGGGCTGGATGATCTGCGCGCGGTCGTGGTCGCCATCCAGGGCGGGGTGCCGGTCAGGCTGGGGAATCTGGCCGAGGTCAAGATCGGCGCGCTGACCCGCTATGGAGTGGTCACGCAAAGCGGCAGGGAAGAAGCCGTCGAAGGCCTGGTGCTGGGCCTTGCGGGGGCCAACGCCCAGCATGTGGTGGAAGGCGTGCAGAAGAAGCTCGCTGAAATCAGGCCAACCCTGCCCAAGGGCGTGCAACTGAACGTGTTCTACAATCGCGCCTCGCTGGTCGAGAAGGCGGTTGGCGCGGTGACCAGGGCGTTGGTCGAGGCGACCGTGATCGTTCTCGTCCTGCTCGGGTTGTTCCTTGGCAACCTGCGCGCGGCAGTCACGGTGGCGCTGGTGCTGCCACTGGCCGCGCTGATCACCTTCATCCTGATGGGCGGATTCGGCATGTCGGCGAACCTGATGAGCCTGGGCGGGCTGGCGATTGCCATCGGCATGCTGGTGGACGCCGCCGTGGTGGTGGTCGAGAACATCGTGCAGCATCTGGCGCATGATCCAACCGCCGGCAAGCTGCCAAGACTGCACCTGATCTACCGGGCAGTACGCGAAGTGGCCGTGCCGGTCACCTCCGGCATTCTCATCATCATCACGGTGTTCCTGCCGCTGCTCACGCTCCAGGGCTTGGAGGGCAAGTTTTTCGTGCCGGTCGCGCTCGCCATCGTGTTCGCGCTGGCCGGTTCGCTGGTGCTGTCCCTGACCGTGATCCCGGTGCTTGCATCCTACCTGTTGGGCGATGTCAGGCACGAAGACCCATGGCTGCCGCGCAAGCTGTTGGCGCTTTACGAACCTGCGCTCGGCTGGGCGATGAAACGCCAGCGCGCCGTCGCGGCAGCGGCTGTTGTACTGCTGGTTGCGGCGGGAGTGGTGTACACCCAGGTCGGCAAGACTTTCATGCCGACGATGGACGAGGGCGACCTGATCGTGGGCATCGAAAAGCTGCCGTCGGTCAGCTTGGAGCAGACCGCCGCGCTCGACCTGAAAATCCATCAAGCCATCATGCGGGCTATCCCGGAAGTCCACGGCATCGTTGCCCGCGCCGGCTCGGATGAGATTGGCCTCGATCCCATGGGCCTCAACCAGACAGACACCTATCTGCTGTTGAAGCCACCAAGCCAATGGCGCATGAAGAGCAAGGAAGCGCTGATGGACGAATTGCGCAAAGTGCTCGACGAACTGCCCGGCATCAAGTACAGCTTCACGCAGCCAATCGAGATGCGCGTTTCGGAAATGATTATCGGTGTGCGCGGCGATGTGGCGATCAAGATATTCGGCCCCGATCTCGACCAGCTCAACCAGTACGCAAGCCAGGTCGAAGCCATTCTGAAAACGGTGCCCGGCAACCAGGATGTCTATACCGTGCAGAACGACGGCGTGCAATACCTGAGCGTCGCGGTTGACCGTCTGCAGGCCGGCCAGCTGGGATTGAGCGTCGAGGAAATCCAGGATGCGCTGCGCACGCAGATCGAAGGGCAGCGCGCGGGAGTGGTGATCGAGGGCAATCGCCGCACGCCGATTGTGCTGCGTGGTTCCGAGTCGGTTCGGCTGTCTCCGGCCGAGTTTGCGGCCATGCGCATCACGGCGAAAGATGGCAGCACCATTCCCTTGACCAGCGTTGCCAGACTCGAACGCGCCGAGGGCCCGGTCAAGATCGACCGCGAAATGGGCAACCGTTACAGCGTGGTGATTTCGAATGTCAGCGGCCGCGATCTGGTCGGGTTTGTCGAGGAAGCCAAGGCGAAGGTTGCGAAAAGCATCCCCCTGCCCACCGGCTATCGCATCAGTTGGGGCGGTCAATTCGAGAACCAGCAGCGCGCGGCGGCGCGCCTGGGCATCGTCGTCCCGGTCGCGCTCGGGCTGGTTTTCGTGCTGCTGTTTTCAACCTTTGGCTCGATTCGCCAGGCGCTGCTGATCCTGAGCAACATCCCGTTTGCCCTGGTGGGCGGCATTGTCGCGTTATGGCTCACCGGCGAATACCTCTCGGTTCCGGCATCGGTCGGATTTATCGCGCTGCTGGGCATCGCGGTATTGAACGGCGTGGTGCTGGTCAGTTACTTCAACCAATTGCGCAGCGAAGGAATGGCATTGGCCGATGTGGTAGTCCAAGGCGCAAAACGGCGCTTGCGGCCTGTCATGATGACCGCTTCCATCACGGCGTTTGGATTGATCCCGCTGCTTTTTGCCACGGGGCCTGGCTCGGAAATCCAGCGCCCGCTCGCCATTGTGGTGATCGGCGGCCTGATTACCGCGACGACGCTCACGCTATTGTTATTGCCAATCCTGTACTTGCGTTTTGCCTTCCCGAAACAGGAGGTTTCCCATGGCTGAACTATGCCTGACACTGCTGTGCCCTTCCGCCGTCGAGGAAAATCTGCTCGATGTTCTCCTCATGCTGCCCTGCGTTAAAATTTTCACCAGTACGCCAACGGCTGCGCACGGCTTGCACGCCGCACGCCTCAACCAGGCGGAACAAGTGCAGGGCCGCGCATTCGCGACACAGGTGAAAGTGGTGTTCGCGGAAGCCGACAAAGAGACGGTGTTCGCGACGATACAAAATCAATTTGCCAATGCGGGCTTGCGTTATTGGCTCACGCCCGTCATCGAGGCAGGGGAATTCAAATGAAAAAACACTGGCTGATGATAGGTTTCTGTCTCTTTGCCGGTAGCGCCCAAGCGGCGCCGCCGCTGTCCGGGCAGGTGCTTTTGCCAACCGGAACCGCGCGGCTGCTCATCGGGCATGACCCGGGCGTGGCTGCCGCGCACGCCGGCCTGGAAGCGGCGCGGCAGGAGGCCGGCATCCTCGAAACGTCTCCCTACGAATGGACTGCCCGGCTGTCGGGACAGCGCCGCGCCGTGGATACCGGTTCACGCTACCGGGAGTGGAACGCAGGTATCGAACGAACGCTGCGCCTGCCGGACAAAGCCTCGGCGGACCGCAGTACCGGCCAGGCCGCTGTTGAGGAGGGCAAGGCACGCTATAGCGAAGCGCGGCGCCAGTCGGCGCGCGAGCTGCTGACCTTGTGGCTGGACTGGCTGGCCGCGGTGCAGGGGCAGGAACTCGCCAGCGCGAACCGCCAGACGGCCCAGGATATCCTGGACGCAGTGGAAAAGCGCATGCGTGCCGGCGACGCTTCCAAGCTGGATCGGAGCCTCGCCCAGGCAGCCTTGTCCGAACAAAGGCGCGTGGAGAACGATGCCAGGACACAGGTCAATGCGGCGTGGAGCCGGTTGAACGGGCGTTTCCCGGAAATAGGCCGCCCAGCGACGGCATTTCCTGTGCCGGTGCCGATCAAGGAAGACACGGCATTCTGGCGGGATCGCATCCTGGCGGAAAGCCCGGCGTTGAAGATTGCCCAAGCGCTGCTGCACAAGGCCCAAGCCCAGTCGGGGCGTGCCCGTGCGGAGAAGCTTCCGGACCCGACAGTCGGCCTTTACACAGCATCGGAGGCAGGCGGACAGGAACGCATCACCGGAATCAGCATCGGCATTCCCATCCCAGGCGGACAGCGCAGCCTGCGAAGCACGCAGGCTGCGTACCTGGCCCAGGCGTCATCGCAGGAACTGGAGCTGATGAAGCGGCAGTTGGAGGCGGATATTGCCAGTGCCGTGGCAACCTCCCAGGGAAACTACGAGAGTTGGCAGATCGCCGAGACAGGAATGTCCGCCATGCAGGATAGCGCCAGCCTGATGCAGCGGGCTTACGCGCTCGGGGAGGCGGATTTGCAGGCGCTGCTGCTGGTCAGGCTGCAAGCGACGACCGCAGCGCAAAACGCCTTGGCGGCAAGAACCGCAGCATTGAAAGCAAACTGCCAGTTACTCGTCGATGCAAACCTGATTTGGGATCTGGATCAGGAGTAGCCGCATGGCCGAAAAACTGAGGCTGGACTTGTCCCTGATCCTGCCGGACGTCCCCGACGAGGGCGACGCCTGCGTGGGGCGGCTGACCGAACTGCTGCAAGCGGAGGGGATGGAGCGGGTGCATGTTGTCCGCGAGGACGGCAGCGCCCGCCTTTGCCTGCATTACGACCCGGAACGGTTCAGCGTGAGCCGGGTGCGCGAGCTGGCGCAAGCGGCCGGGGCGAAAATCGGCAATCGCTATCATCACGAGAGCCTGCGCATCGACGGCATGGACTGCCCCACCTGCGCCACCGTGATCGAGCATGCCCTGCAACGCACGGACGGCGTGCTGGAAGCTTCGGTGAGCTACGCGGCAGAACGGCTGCGCCTGGAATTCGACAGCGAAAAAATCGGCCGCACGGCAATCCTCCGGCGCATCCAGGCGCTGGGCTATGCTGTGCTGGAGGAAGGCCGCGAGGCCGGATGGTTCGCTGGGCATCGCGAGCTCATTTTCAGCGGCGTTGCGGGCCTGCTGTTGCTGGCGGGCTGGCTCGCAGGTCTCGCCACCGCACCGCGCAGCCTGGCGCTCGGCCTGTTGCTGGGCGCCTATGCGACGGGCGGTTTCTATACTTTGCGCGACGCCTGGCAGAGTTTGAAGAGCCGCAGCTTCGACATCGACACCCTGATGATCGTCGCGGCGGCCGGGGCGGCGGCGCTCGGCGCCTGGGAGGAAGGCGCGCTGCTGCTGTTCCTGTTCAGCCTGGGCCATGCGCTGGAACATATGGCCATGGACCGCGCGCGCAAGGCGATCGAGGCGCTGGCGGAACTCGCGCCCAAGACCGCCATCGTGCAGCGGGATGCCGTGGAGATCGAGGTGCGGGTGGAGGACTTGCTGCGCGGCGACCGGGTGGTCGTCAAGCCCGGCCAGCGCATCCCCGCCGATGGCCAGGTCGTATCGGGCAGCTCGGCTGTGGACCAGTCTCCGGTCACCGGAGAATCCATGCCGCTGGACAAGCAGCCGGGCGACAAGGTGTTCGCTGCTACGGTCAACGGCGAGGGTGCGCTGGTGGTTGAGGTGACGCGGCTGGCGCGGGAGAGCACGCTGGCGCGCATGGTGGAAATGGTGGCCGAGGCGCAGACGCAGAAATCCCCTACGCAGCACTTTACCGACCGCTTCGAGCGGGTCCTCGTGCCAGTCGTGCTGGTGGGCGTCGCCTTGCTCATCGTGCTGCCGCCGCTGTTCGGCTTCCCCTTTGCAGAATCTTTTTACCGCGCCATGGCGGTGCTGGTGGCAGCCTCGCCCTGCGCGCTGGCCATCGCCACCCCGTCGGCGGTGCTGTCCGGTATCGCCCGCGCCGCGCGCGGCGGCGTGCTGATCAAGGGGGGCGCGCATCTGGAAAATCTGGGTGTACTCACCGCCATCGCCTTCGACAAGACCGGAACCTTGACCGTCGGCAAGCCCGCGGTGACCGATGTCGTCGCCATCAGCGGAGACGAGGAACGTCTGCTCACCATTGCCGCAGCCGTGGAAAGCCGCAGCGCGCATCCCCTGGCGCAGGCGGTGGTGGCGGAAGCGAGCAGGCGCGGTTTGGCCTGGAGCGAGGCCGGGCAGGTCGAGTCCGTGACTGGCAAAGGGCTGCGCGCCGAACTCGACGGGCAAAAGGTGGCCATCGGTAACGCCAGGTTGTTTGACGGCGAAGCCATCCCCGAGGCGATTCAGCAGCAGGCAATACGCTTGGAGGCGGCGGGCAGAACCACCATGCTGATCCAGTCCAACGGGCAGTTCCTGGGCGTCCTGGGCTTGGCCGATACCCCGCGCGAAGGCGTGAGACAGGTTCTCGAACGACTGCGCCGGATCGGCATCCGCAAGACCATCATGCTCACCGGCGACAACGAACGCGTGGGCCGCGCCATCGCCGACGCGGTCGGCCTGGACGAAGTGAAAGCCGGCCTGTTGCCGGAAGACAAGGTCAAGGCGATGGAGGCGCTCGGGCAGCGCTACGGCCAGGTGGCCATGGTCGGCGACGGGGTCAACGACGCACCGGCCATGGCGCGCGCCACGGTGGGCATCGCCATGGGCGGCGCGGGCACCGACGTGGCGCTGGAAACCGCGGACGTTGCACTGATGGCGGACGACCTTTCCAGGCTGCCGTTTGCCGTCGCCTTGAGCCGTGCATCGCGGCGCATCATTCGCCAGAATTTGTTCATCTCGATGGGCGTGGTGGCATTGCTGATTCCCGCCACCCTGTTCGGTTGGGCCGGGATCGGTGTAGCGGTGCTGCTGCACGAGGGATCGACGCTCGTGGTGGTGATGAACGCGCTGAGATTGCTGGCCTATCGTTCTCCGGCTGGGGAAAACGGCCGGCTGGCAAACCAGACGACAGGACACATATGACGAAACGCGAGACTTCAAGGGCTTTTGTACATACCGGCATAACCCAGGCGTTGCTTGCCGCCGTGCTGTTCGGAGCGAGTACGCCGCTTGCAAAATCGCTGGTCGGCACGACCTCGCCCCTGATTCTCGCGGGCCTGTTGTATCTCGGCAGTGGCCTGGGCTTGTCCGGGTGGCAGCTTCTGCGGCGGCTGAGTGCGGCGCCGGTGACGGAGGCGCCGCTGACAACCACGGATCTGCCCTGGCTGGCAGGCGCGGTGATTGCCGGCGGGATGTTCGGCCCCGCCCTGCTCATGTGGGGATTGACCTCGGTGCCGGGTGCGAGCGCATCGCTATTGCTGAACTTTGAAGGCGTGTTTACGGCGCTCATCGCCTGGTTTGTGTTCCGCGAGAACTTCGATGCGCGGATCGCCCTTGGCATGATGTTTATCGTTGTCGCGGGCGTACTGCTGTCCTGGGCGCCGTCGACCAGTGTCGGTCTGCCCTTGGGCGCCTTGGCAGTAATCGGCGCATGCCTGTGCTGGGCGATAGACAACAATCTGACCCGCAGGGTATCGGCCAGCGACGCCGTACAGATCGCCTCGATCAAGGGACTGGCCGCCGGCGGCACCAACCTGGCGCTTGGAATCCTCATGGGAGGAACGCTGCCTTCGCCGCTGCATGCCGCAGGGGCAGCCGCAATCGGATTTCTCGGCTATGGCGTGAGCCTGGTGCTCTTTGTTTGGTCGCTACGCAGCCTCGGCACGGCGCGGACCGGCGCTTATTTTTCCGTCGCGCCGTTCGGGGGCGCCCTGATCGCAATGCTGTTCCTTGGAGAGCGCCCCGGACCATGGTTCTGGACGGCGGCGGGACTGATGGCGGCCGGGATCCGGCTCCATCTTACCGAACGCCATCGACACGAGCACACCCACGATCCGATCCGTCATGCGCACCGGCATGTGCATGACGAACACCATCAGCACAAGCATGGCTTCGAGTGGGGCGGGGAAGAGCCGCATTCACATGAGCACGTCCATGCGCCGATCACGCACTTGCATCCCCATTACCCCGATCTGCACCACCGGCATCGGCACTGAACACTGGATGAAGCTCATGTGCCCGCACCGACTTCAGGATCATCTATTGAACCGCGGAGGGCGCGGAAGACGCATGATTGCTTGCGCTGATATCAGCATACTTGACCGGCTGCGCTTCTACAGTGCGTCTGACGGGCAACGCCTTGGCCGAGAGGCTGGCGCGCCTGGTCGGATTGATCGACTGCAAAGGAGATGATCATGTTGCCAATCAGCGTGCAGAACAGGTCGGCACCCGGCGCGGGATGCGGCAACCGCGTACAAAAAAGGAAAGGCCGACTGAGGACAGTCGGCCTTGGATACTGGTGGCCCGGGGCGGAATCGAACCACCGACACAAGGATTTTCAATCCACGCTAAATAGCGTTTCTTCCTGTTGATTGCCATTCCATAAACCAGACTGTTTTCCAATAAAACAATAGGTTATCAGTTTACCCGCCATTCGTTGTGTTGATAAGTATTCAGCGCTATACTACAAAAGCGGTTACAAAACGGTTACAAACAAAGGGGCGCATCATGGCAAAGGTCAAATTAACAGCCGGACGGGTTGCTGACTTCAAGTGTGATGAAGGCAAATCGCAAGCCTTCCTATGGTGTGCCGAGGTGCCGGGTTTGGGTGTGCGTGCCACTCCCGGTTCAACCGCCAAGCGTTACATTTTCCAAGCCAAGGTTAAGGGCCAGTCGATGCGGGTAACGATTGGGAAAGTTAACGCATGGGGCATTGAAAAAGCCCAAATAGAAGCCCGCCGCCTGCAAACCCTGATAGACCAAGGCAACGACCCGCGTCAAGTGAAGGCCGATAAGGAAGCCGCCAAGGTTGCCGCGAGGCTGGCCAAGGAAGCGGAATCCGCCGCGCTGGTGATGCAGGATGCCCGCGAATCGGTAACGCTAGGAATGGCGTGGCCGGAATATGTAGCCGCTCGCAAGCCCCTATGGTCAGCCCTTCACTTACGCGACCATGAAAAAGTTATGCAAGCCGGTGGCGATACACGCAAGCGTAGTAAGAGGCTGACCGAACCCGGCAACCTCGCATCACTGGCAATGGTTCGCCTTGTTAACCTGACCCCCGAGCTGGTGACAGAGTGGGCAAAGGTGGAAGCCGTGACCCGCCCGACCCGCGCCCGCCTTGCCCTGCGCCTATTGAGAGCGTTTCTATTCTGGTGCGCCCGACACCCGACCTATAAGGCCATCGTGACAAGCAACGCCGCACAGAACAAGGATGCCCGCGAAAGTCTAGGCAGGGCCAAGGCCAAGCATGACGTGCTACAGCGCGAGCAATTGCCCGCATGGTTCGCCGCCGTGAAGCATATCGGAAACCCTGTAATCAGTGCCTACTTGCAAGCCCTGCTATTGACTGGGGCAAGGCGCAACGAACTGGCCGCGCTGCGCTGGGCTGATGTGGATTTTCAGTGGAACAGCCTGACCTTGCACGACAAGGTTCAAGGGTTGCGCGTTATTCCTTTAACACCCTATGTGGCGCAATTGCTGGCCGCTATGCCGCGCCGTAATGGGTTTGTGTTTAGTAGCCCCACCGCTGCCAGTGGGTGCATTGCTGACCCCTCTATAGCCCACCGCAAAGCCTGCGCTATTGCCGGACTGGATATGACCTTACATGGCTTACGCCGAAGCTTTGCGACACTGTGCGAGTGGACAGAAACCCCCGCCGGAATCGCTGCGCAAATCCAAGGTCATGCGCCTCAAGGCGTGCGCGAGCAGAACTATATCCGCCGCCCGCTCGACCTGTTGCGCATGTGGCACGTCAAAATTGAAGCGTGGATATTGGAGCAAGCCGGAATCCAGTTTGACGCCGAGCAGGCAAAGCCGGGCCTGCGGATGGTGACGAAATGATTGAAGTCTTCCACATATACCCATACAATGTATTGGCATGAAGACCGTCAAGCCTTTCATGCCGAACGAACAACAGGCGAAACTTTGGCTCAAGGAGGCTGCGCAGGGCAAAAAGCGCTTGCTCTTTTCATCTCATGCCGAAATCCGAATGCGCCAACGCAAGATTGGCCGCAGACAAGTGCTTGAAACACTGGCACATGGAAATATAAGCGAACTATTGCACCAGGATATTCGGGGAGATTGGCGCTGTAACGTCAGTTGGCAACATGCAGGGCTGCGCGTGACTGTGGGAGCGGTATTCAAACTTACTGAAAATGGCGAATGGGTAGTCATCGCCACGGTATTCGAGGAGTGAAGCAAAATGCTGAAATATGACGATTGCGGGCTACGGAATGTCTGGTTGGCAAATGGCTTCCGATATGAGGAAATCGAAGGGCATGGCAAGTGCCTGGAGATAGACAACATCGACGGACTGCATCGCTCCATTGCGCACCATTTGGTGAATTATCGCAAGCGGTTGTCTGGCGCGGAAATCCGTTTTCTGCGGGTAGAGATGGGCATGTCGCAAAAGCGGCTAGCCGACTGCCTGGGAGTGGACGAGCAGACAATTTCCCTCTGGGAACGAAGCAAACGCCGCCCGACCGTGGCAGCCGAAAGGATGCTGCGCCTGCTTTATCTGGAACATGCTGACGGCAAAACCAAAGTGGCGGAAATGATTGCCAAATGGAACGACATGGACCGCCTGGAAGGGGAAGAAAAGCAAGTCTTTCAGGAAACCGCCGAAGGGTGGCGAATGGCCGCCTGACCGGTTAAGCGCCAGACTATCCCGACGGGGAGAAAAGCGGAAACCTTCACCGCCTGTCTGGTGCCCCTATTTGAAGGGTTGCATGGGAGGGTGTGCGATGACTGAATACACGCTGAGAGTTCCTACCGCAATATACGGCGATTTAATCCCGCTGTTTTGTGTCGCCGAGAGAATGGCATGTCATGCTGCCTCTGGTTATGGGACGCTTCCTCTACATGGGCCAACTTTAAAAAGTCTCCAGCTCATTCACAACAAGTCTCTTTTGAGCGCAGCGCGCACAGGCCGCCTACCTGTTTGCAATCAAGCTGGTTACCAAGGCACGGTGGATGAAATTATTGAGGCTGCGAAAAATTCGGGGGGTTTATTCGAATGCCGCCAGTATCTTGTAGAACCGGATTGGGAAAAATTGCATCGGGATAATCCCCCTATGGTAGGTATAGATGTGGGGGATTTTACAGGGATAGACCTTGGTGCCACAGAAACCGATTGGGATATGACGTATCTCCTTTCCCTTTACGTGAGGAAGCAACATTTGATTGACTGGGGCAATGACAACGGTGACGTTTTCCACATAGTTGATATGCCGGTAGATGTGTTTGAGTTCGGCCCCAAGGATGAGCATGGCGAGTTTGCTTTTCGAGGGATGTTGTCCAGAACAGAACCCGCCGCGAAGGGGGAAGGCGTGCCAGTGGTGAATACTGAAGCGCCGATGCAAGGGGAGCCGCCCGCCGCACAGACTGAGACAAAGGCCAAGCGGATAAACGGAATCCGCGCCTTTTTAATGAGTTGCATTGACAAGGGAATCCCCCCGAATATTGAATCAATTTGGCTGCATATTCGCGATAATGCGTCGAATGAGAATTTTCTGTTTAAATCCGCCAGCCAGAGCACTGCAACCACGGTAGACGACAAACAAGTAAAAAAGAAGAACTTGGGGCGAGCGCTCGGAAATTTACTGAAAACGCCGAATAACAGACAAGAGACAAGTTAGATACGAATAAGATGCAAATAGAGTGCAACACACTGTTTTTGCATATATTTAGATGGTTTTGTTCTGGTAACTAATCAAGGGTAATAATAATCTGTCAATGCCGATTTGACTTTGCTGTGTTTGGCGAAGTGAATGGGTGTTGATACGGAATTCGGCACGTTATCAACGCTCACTCGCTGCGCCAAGCCAGTGATTTGGAGCATTGATAATGAACCAAGAGCAAAACTTCACCCCGCTGACAATTGCTGCCGCACACTGGCCGGAGCAGCCATTTCCACCGCTGGAGCGAGAAACCCGCCCCACCGTCAACACCGAGCAAGCCGCGTATTACCTGAACAGGAAACCGCAAACACTGAGGGCATGGGCATGCCTTGAGAATGGCCCAATCCGCCCGGTGCGCATCAATGGCCGCCTTGCGTGGGCCGTGGCCGACATTAAACGCCTGCTGGCCGGGGGCCAATAATGGAAAAAGGCCAACTCCCAATATTTGCAGAATTGACCCTTGCCGACACCGAGGATTCTACCGCAAAAGCAGCCTCCAGCAAATTCACTGGCACGGATAACCCGCGACACCTGCGCGTGATTCATTCGGCGCTGGTACGGTCAAGAAAGCGTGAGGAAATCGACCGCATCGCCGGATGTTCAAACGCCCCGGAACTGATTGCCGAACTTCGCCGCCGTGGCTTGGAATTCCCGTGTGTCCGTGTGCCAGCAATTGACCGTGATGGATACCCAATCCGGTACGGCGTTTACCACCTCACCAATGACGACCGCCGCTTGCTCGCTGCATGGCAACGCCTGCGCGATGCAAGGGGCAAAGCATGAACCGCGCCGCTATCGAGATAAGCCGCATCATGGCGCTGGTGCTGCCCGACTTCGCACCGCTGGCCGCGCCGGTGTGCGTGGTATTCCGGGGGCGCGCATGATGATGAAAGAAATTTATCGTGCCAGCCCGTTAAAACGGCTTCGGCGCACTGCAAGCCAGATGGAACAACTCGACCGGCAAATAATTGACGTGCTGAAAGAAGACCATCCACAAAGCGTGCGTCATGCTTTCTATCGCATGACCGACCCGCGATTGCCTGAGCCGGTGGAAAAATCAGACCGTGGTTATCGTCATGTTCAAGACCGGTGCGTCAAGCTGCGGCGTGCAGGTCGCGTGCCGTACAACTGGTTTGCTGACCTGTCTCGACGTGGATATTTCACCAACACCTTTGCCGATGCCAGTGATTTTGTGAACAGGATGGTGGGGCTTTATCGGTCTGACTTATGGCGTGATGCTGATAGCCGCTGTGAGGTGTGGGCAGAGAGCCGGTCTATCGCAAGCGTGCTGCTGAACGACTGCAACGAACTGGCTGTTGACCTTTATCCGTGTGGTGGATTTAGCAGCCTGAGCTTTATTCACGAAGCCGCAGAGAGCATCAATCATTCTGGCGATGACCGGCCATTGCAGGTGTTCTACATCGGCGACTATGACCCGGCTGGCGTGCTTATCGACGTGAGCTTGCAACGAGAATTGCGCGAACACTTGCGACCCGATATTGAACTGCGATTCGAGCGCATCGGCATCAACGATGAACAGGTGGTGGCATACGACCTGCCCACAAAACCCCGCAAGGAGGGAGACAAGCGTTCTCAGCATATCGCCTATACCGTGGAGGCGGAGGCGATGCCTGCCAAGATACTACGCGGCATATTGCGTAACAAGGTGGAGGCGCTGTTGCCGCCTCACGCGCTTGCAGTTGCCAAGGTGGCCGAGCAGTCGGAGCGGCAACACCTGAGAAACATGGCGGCAATGTGCCATGGCGGTGGTGATGAATAGCGCCACACAGTTTGTTGCCCTCAAAAAGTTGACCGGCAAGGACATCATACGGATAGCAGCAAAGCATAACCTGAGAGAGATTCAGGCCGAAATAGGCGCGGACAGTCACATCGACCACGCGCGCATTGGTATGAATAAAATTCTTGCTGGTGCTGCTTCCTCTGCCGCCGTTGCCGCTGATGCCGAGCGCCTAATGCACGATGCTGGTGTGGGCAATTTACGCCGGGATGCGGTGCGTGGGATTGAAATCGTTATCAGCTTGCCTACGGTGTCGCCAATCGACTACGCTGATTTTTTCTCGGATTCATTGGACTGGGTTCGGGAGTTTTTCGCCGTGCCAGTTTTGTCCGCTGTGGTTCACCTCGACGAAGCAGCGACACATTGCCATGTGCTGCTGTTGCCGCTGGTGGATGGGCGCATGGCGGGTAGTGACTTGGTGGGCAACAGGATGCGATTGAAGGTCATGCAAGCGGGTTTCTATGAGTGCGTGGGGCAACGGCATGGGCTGACCCGTCCAAAGGCTCCAAGGCGCTTAAATTCGGGCGCACGGCACAAGTGCGCATCGATGATGTTCACCGCTCTCGTGGACAATCCCGACCTGCTACTGAGGCCGGACGTTGAGAAACTCTTGCTTGAGGCATTTGGGCGCAATCCTGAGCCATTGCTTGTTGCTTTGGGGATGGCGCTGCCGACACCGACCAAGCCATGCAAGACGTTCACGGAAATTATGACGAAGCCTTGTTCACTCGAAGGACCGGCAAAGCCTATAGGGTTCAACAGAGACTCAAAACCTATAGGGTTTGTACCGGATGTACCAGAAAAACATCAATCCCTATCCTGTGTAGGGTTCACTTCTAAACCTCAGTCTTTTCCTGACCGTTCCATGGCCTCCACCGACACATCGGAAGGTTGCCAAGATGGTGACACCTTCACCCGTTGCCGTGACGATGCCCCTGCAGAATATTGGGACAGCGAGCTAGGCGAGTACAGGTCGCCACCGAAGGCAAAGCCCTCGTCAGTGCGGAGTGCTGCCGTCAGGGAACTGGAACGCGGAGTTGCCCGACTGGGCCTTGCTCGTGGAAGGTGAGAAATGAACAAGCGACTCAGACCAATCCCCTATTCCATCGGCAGCGAGCGGCGGCGGAACCGCATCGCAACGGTGCTTCGTTACGGATGGGCCAACAGCTACCGCGAGGCCGTGGCACAGGTTGTAGCGGCGAACAAGAGGGCGAGTACCGGACACCGAAGTCCAACGCATCGGCAACGCTCAGTTGGGATTGGATGGGGTGTAACAGAGGCTGTAACAGCGGATGGCCTGATTTAACAGGAGGTGTGCAGGATGACAGCGAAGAAAACGACATGGCGGAAAGGCCAAAGCGGAAACCCAGCGGGCAAGCCGCGAGGTGCGAGGAACAAGGCGACCATGATGGTGCTATCCATCATGGAAGAGGGTGCCGAGGAAATCACGAAGGCTGTGGTGGACGCCGCGCGAGGCGGCGACTTGGGCGCGGCCCGATTAGTGCTGGAACGTCTGGCGGCGCCTATAAGGGAAAGGCCAATTGCCATTGACTTGCCCAGCACAGATACGGCGGA
>Ga0315281_10002290_pt1 | contig 28409 bp, 30 predicted proteins | sample YL17G07_0_MG_FD_204540 | JGI IMG/M metagenome (GOLD analysis project Ga0315281, IMG submission 204540) | Sediment microbial communities from Yellowstone Lake, YNP, Wyoming, USA - YL17G07_0 | ecosystem: Environmental > Aquatic > Freshwater > Lake > Sediment | place: USA: Wyoming | collected...
TTTCATGTAGATAAAAATGACCATGGCTATAACCACCGAAGGCGAATATAAGGACATTTTGCCAAGAGGTTATAAATTCTCTTTTTCAGGCGGCACTATTTTCGCTGGTGATGGGGCTCCCGAAAAATTTAAACCATATTCGGACTTGGACGGACTGTTTACAAAATTTGAAGAGGTATTGGGAAAAGCAGGGCATAAAAGAACTGGTTATCATGGAAGATTTTCTGACACGATATATGTACCGACAGAAATTGAAATACGTTTGCAATATCTTTTGGAAAGAAAAGTTCTTAATGAGGCTGATATTAGAGATGTCATCGAAAAGGCCACAACAAGAAAGTTAAGTGATTCCATCAGTGTTGTTGAATGCGAAACACATAGGAGTTTCGAATCAAAAAGACTCTTGTTAAATTATGAGGTAAAAAAAACACTTTATCAAAAAACCGATGAAAAAAGAATTGTGGGAGGAGAATTTAGTGTAACAGGAACGGTTAGGGCAGAAAACAAAGAAGCTATGGATGAGTTCAAAAAGCTAGTAGAGTCTGTTTTCATAGAAGAGCCAAAATATGAAGAATTCCATGTTCCGCTATCTCGCGATGTTCATTAAGAGCATGGCTGTTTGTTTTTAGGAAAAATCTTCCTGCTTATGTAGATTTCCTTGAAAAATCCTGAAGTCAGGAAGGAATAGTTAGCTGAGTTAAGTAAGATTTAGGAAAGTATACGGCAATAAGAGCCCAACCAAAGCTCCCAAGATGACAATTATGATTGAGATTATTACCAAATAGAATTCCCACTTCTTTAATTTTTCTTTTCTAATAAGAGTCTTGTATGTTGCATAACAAAAAACTATAAGAAAGATATAATCAAGAAAGCTGCCAAAACTACCATGCTGGATGAAAAAATAAATTCCATAAATTTCTAAAAACAAAAACAGGAGGCTCAAAAAACCTAAAATTTTATCTTTACCAAATTTCGATTTGCCTTTGTTCATAATTAAAAGGTGAATTTTCAAGATTAAAAACTTAACAACCGGTACTCGACACCAAGTTACTTTTCTGGGAAATTCCTTCTGGTTATGTAGATCTACTTGAAGAAACTCTGCACACAAGAGGAATTACATTTGGGTTATGTTATTTCACAGATAGTATATTTATTCTTATCAGTAGAATAATAAAATGTGATAAAATGAATCGTTTTGAAGCAGAAAACTGGAGTACGGCATTCGGATATGTGGCTGCAACAGAAGAACTGGTTCAAGAAATGGAACGAACTAACACAGAAATTTATTTCATATTAGCCGATGTGAAGACTGGAATAGCTGATGTGAAGACTACAGTATCTCATATAAAAAAGATAGGTAGACAAATTAGAAGATATCATCCATAGTTGATTTTAACCCATTCACTACTTTTCATCGATTATTGAGGGAAATTCCTCCTGTTTATGTATATTTTCTTGAAAAATTCTTCCTGTTTATACGTCCTGCACGCCACTTTCCGCAACACGGAAAATAGCCTCGCCCTCTGGCAGGCCTGGAGAGTCGACAAGCCTTGCAATCCTTGTATGCTCCTTTCCTTTTCTAAGATAAAGCCTGTAAGTTGCCTGGTGGGCCAAAACATGCCCGCCTATAGGGGTGGTTGGGTCACCGAACAGGATGTCAGGACGGGCCATAACCTGATTTGTTACATAAACGGCAAGGTTGTGCGCATCTGCCAAACGCTGCAAAACATGCAAATGTTTGTTGAGCTTCTGCTGCCTCTCAGCCAGCTCACCCCTTCCTATGAAATCCGCCCTGAAGTGCGACGTGAGGCTGTCTATAATGATAAGCTTTATGTTGTTCTGTTCGATCATATCGCTTGCCTTTTCCGTCAAAAATATCTGATGCTCGCTGTTGTAAGCACGCGCGACAAAAACATTTTTCAAAACCTTATTTTCATCAATACCCAATCCCTTTGCAATCTGCTTTATTCTTTCAGGCCTGAATGTATTTTCAGTGTCAATCCACAAGCAGTTTCCGCCAAGCCCGCCCTTGTCTTTAGGCAGCTGAACGCTAACAGCCAGCTGAAACCCAATCTGCGTCTTACCACTACCAAACTGGCCATACGCCTCTGTTATGGCTTGCGTCTCAACCCCGCCACCTAGCAAATCATTAATGCTTTTACTGTTTGTAGAAATTTTGGCAACATTCAACCTCTTCTCCATGATCTTGTCCGCAGTCTCAAATCCTATCTGCAGCATTTCCCTGACAGAATGTATAATCTTCGCTGCCTGCCCCTCTCCTATTTCAGCTATGGCTGCCAGTTCACTTGGTGAAGCAACAGCAATAGCCATGGGATCGGAAAAGCCAACCTCTTTTAACTTTTCCTCAATAACCTTTCCCACGCCGGGAATGTCTTCAACTGTTATTTCCTTCTTGGCCATCAACACACCTGCTTTTCATATTATTTTTAAAACTTAAATATTGTTGCCACCTTCCCCGGTGGTGGCATTTATCTTCGCTTCTACAGCATGCAACACTCGTCTTGCCTCCTGCAAAACATCAAATTCACTGAAATTGTTTGCCATCATCTCAAGCCTGTCAGACATGCTGCTACTTTTCACGCGGCCTGATACGATAATTGATCTGCCAAGAAGATTTTTGCTTATAGTTTCATATCTCTGCTCCCTATCCATGCTGGCAACTTCTTTTGTTTCAATGCAACCAATCTTCTCAGCCAGCTCCCTGAAAAATACTACGCGCATATCCCCCGTTCCATCATCAACCAAAATCGATATTAGCATAGCAGGTAAAACACCTGCATCAGTATGCTCCGGACATTTGCCGCCTACAAGCGAGCTGTTGCATGCGGAGCAGGTGTCGAATAAAAAATTACCGCGAAAAACTGAAACGATTTCGCCCTTTATTTCGAAAAATCCTTGCGATATGTTGCATATCTCAGCGCGCTGCGGCGAGGAGACTATTCTTTTTTTGAAAAAATCCACTGTCGGCATGTCCGCCTCTACAGGCTGTATGTTGCCAAACTTGCCCAAGGACAGCTCTATGTCGCCGAATTGGTTTTCTTTTGCAAACGCATTGCCTATCTGTATCACGTCGCCGACCTTTATGTTGCCCTCCTCAACAAGCTTCACCTGGTCATTCCACAAAGCAAGCTTTGCAAATCCCGAGAAATCACCGACGTGAACATTAACAACCCTTCCAGCAGTGCTGTCGCTGCGTTTGAATTCAACTATCCTGCTGATGTTGAAAATCCTGCCTGCTATGTTGACATTCTTCATGCCGCTTACTATTTCAGCCATATGCATCTGCCTGTTATTTTCAAATGAGCTTATGCCGAAATCGTGGGCAATCATGCGAACAGCAGCCTCCAGTGATACGCCCTCAACCATCTTCTGCTTTTTGGCAATCATTTCTGTCAAAATATTTTTCGGCACGCCAGTGTGCTTTTCCAAGGAGTCAATCATATCTTCTACTGACATACTCAATTTATTTGAGCTTTAAAAGATTAAAGGTTTCTCGCCGCTCTCCTCACGTCTTGATTCATTATGGTCTTGCGGCCTGCATGTTTTGCTAGTAAGGCTGCTTCCTCGGCAACCTTGAACATCCTCTCCTCCATAACTTTTGCAAATTCTTCCATCGCATCTGCTGAAACCCGCCTAGCCCCAGCTTTTTTCAGAATGCGCTCAAATGGAAGACGTGGAAGGCTCATAAGTCTGATTTAGTCAAGGCGTCATATAAAGTTTTTTTTACAATTTGACCTTGAACACTTTGACCTCGGCGTTGCTGAACACCAAGTCAAAATTGTTCAATCCCTTTCCGTTCCAGAAAAACATTTTCGTAAACACCGAGTCCCTGACCTGTGGCTGCATGAATATCGATAACCTGAAGCTTGGGTCAACCCACAGCAGGCCGTCGATGGTGTCGGTGGCATTGGCAAACGACTGGTATGTCTCCTTTCCCGCAGGATAGAAAACCATTTCCTTGATGATGTATTTGTTGTTGTAAACCGGCACAAGCTGGCTGCCTTTGCTCACAAGGCTTACTACGCCGTTGGCATAATTTAGTATTCCCTGCTGCTGGTCATATCCAGTAAGAGATAATTGGAAGAAATCCGTTGCGGTTCCAGTGCCAAAGTAACTCATCCAATGATATTTTCCTATCAGGTCGCTGCTTGCTATGACATACACTTCCGTCACTGGGTTGCATGCATCCTGCGGCACTATGTTTCCAAACGTGTCCCTGACGGTTTTGCATTGCTCCGGTGTGAGCGAAACATATTTTTTTATTATAGACAAGGACTCATTCTCATCGCTTACGGAAAACATCCTGCCTGTGTCCTGTATCCTTATGTTATGGTCATATGGTATGCAGGATATCTGCGGGCAGTGAGCCCCGTCTGCAAGCACCTTGTGGCCGGTGTAGCCAGCGATGATGTGTCCAGGATCCCACCATGTTGTTATCAACGCGTCCTTGCCGGCATTGCCCTTTATCCAGTTCAATGCATCAACCCAGTTCTGGTCTACTTCCATGCCTGCGCCCTGCAAACCCAACTGGTTGCTGTCAGACACGTACAGCACAATTGCCAGCAGCAGCAAAGCGTATATCGTGCCGACAACAGCTGCCTTGTTGGCTTTCAAAATTGATGCATTTGCAAATTCCGAGCCCTCCTTCAAATATTTTGTGATATTGCCGACTGCAAACCCGGCTGCAGCCGCAACCGCGCAGGAAAATTCCAGTGAAAAGCGAACACCCTGCGTTATCATTACGAATGTTATAATGAGCCATACAAATGCAAACATCTCTGCAAGCGTTATCTCATGCTTCTTCCAGAATTTCAAAAATGCTATCAACGGCAGCCCGACTATTGCCAGCATGAACGGTAACAAGCCAACCCTGCTTGCCACGGCCAAAAATCCTTCCTGCGTAAAAACATTTATCACCTGCAGCTCTGCCACTGATATGTTGACTATGAGCAGCGACTTTTGAAAAAATAGAACTCCGTAATAGAATGATGTGATCGGATCGTTGAAAGGAAGGCCGACTGCAAATTTTAATGTAAGCCCTATAGCCGAGGCGCAGATCGCGACGATTGCAAGCGGCAGCAAAAGATTTTTCAAAACATACACAAACTTGTCCTTGAATATTTTCGATATGGCAGAACCTGCCTTTTTCCTGATCTCGATCAATGACAAAAATATCCAGTACACAGGCGCAAAAGCAACAAAAAAGTATGCCAAATACCATCCCTGGTTCCAGCTTGCTGCGAACATGAAGAAGCTGATTATTGCCAGCAAGTATGCAACAATAGTTTTCTTCCCTCCAATCCAGCCCGAAGATGCAGCCTTTTTCTTCATCAGGTAGAGGAACGAAAATGCTGTTACAAAAGTCCAGAAAACTACTGAGACATCGTCATCAACATAACCAGCCATCGACACGCCGATGAATGTCGGTGCTAGTACTACGAACAGCGCTGTTACAAGTCCGCCCCACTTGTTTGTTATCAATCGTCCTGTCATGTAGGCCGGTATTGCAGCCAGCCCAGCAAAAATTGCCGGCGCCCAAATCATATATCGCATGAAGGTTGTCGACCTTACCGCATTCAGCAGCTTGTAACCTATTGCTAGTATGTAATAATAGCCCTGCTGCTCGTTTGCTGGCCTGCCTGGCGGATAAAAGCTAAGTATGTCCCATTTCAACGGCATCAGGTTATTGTTTAACAGCTCTTCCGTGTGCCTGAAATGCCACCACGGGTCGTAGTCAAGGATCATTTTCGCATTGACCGTGCTTAAACGAACATAAATACCGAGGTAGATTATGAAAATCAGGACAAGTATGTCAATATTGCTTACAAGCAATTTTTTTATTTTTTCAATCATGCAAGACTGCCTTTCTTCTATTAGACTGATTATATATTTATCCTTGGCTTTTCATAAACCATCATTTTACCACCTTCAGTTCGAAATAAACTTCTGAAAAGCCGCCAACCCAGTAGCACCAGACCCTTTCGCAAAAATACAGGTTCAGGTTTGCAAGGCGGTCTAAAAATCTACCTAATGCAACCTCCCATTCGCTGTGCGACTGCTCGTCATAAAGGTAGTGCAGCCTCTTTTTCACAACCACGAAATACTTGTCTGAATATTTTTCCTGTGAACCCTTTTCAAAATAATCAAAGGTCTTGGTGGCAAAAACCCTGCGGTGCGTTGGGTTTGCCCATACCCCGCACTGGCTTGCATGCGGTACTCTTATAATAATTCGTGCATTCGGTCTGGCTATCCTGTGCATCTCTTCCATGGTTTTTACAAGATTATCCAAGTGTTCAAGTATATGCGAGCAGTAAATGACATCAAAACTGTTTTTCGGGAATGGGTAGGGGTATTTGTTCAAGTCATGCACTACATCTGCATCAGTATCCTTGTTAAAGTCCATGCCCACGGAGTTCGGGTGTTTTTTTTTGCCGCACCCCAGGTCAAGAACAGTCTTCATAAATACCTTTATCAGTGTTTTAATTTAAATGTTGAAATGCTTTGACATACAAAATTTAAATTGTTGATTATGAGAATAACCTACATCTCGATATTCGACATGCAGAGCGCTTCCACCATAAGGCTGTACAGCTATGCAAATGAAATGGCAAAGCTCGGGCATGATGTCACATTTGTAGCCGCGCCTAGTTCTCGCAGTCCAGCAGAGGGTGTGAAAATAAAATATATGAGCGAGATAAAGAGGAAGCCCTTCCGCGGGTTTTCACTGACATTGTCCGCCTTCTTTTCTATGATGGGACTGAAGCAGGATATAATACACTTTGGCAAGCCACTTCCAATCTTAGGATTGCCAAGCATGTTTTACAAAAAACTTGCTGCATGCAAAATAATCTGCGACTGGGACGATTTGGAAGGCGGGCTTGGCTTTTCGCAATTCAGGGGTTTCCCTGAAAAGCAGGTGATATCGTTTTTTGAGAACTGGACACCCAAACATGTGGACGGCATAACCGTGGTTAGTAAAGCATTGGAAAAACTTGCAAAAAATTACTGCGATAAGGTGTTATATCTACCACATCTAGCAGATGTTAAAAAATTCGGGCCGCGGGTTTCAGGAGATGAAATCAGGAAAAGGTATGGGTGGGGTAAGAAAAAGGTTCTGTTGTTCACAGGCGGCTTTGGAAAATACTCCGACGCGCCGATATGCATCAAGGCCATGAAGCATGTTGCAAAGGAAGATGTATTTCTGGCCATATTCGGCCGCGGCGAGGCAAAGCAGCAGATAGAAAAAATGATATCCGATCTTGGCTTGGAAGGAAGGGTTAAAACCTACGAACCTATTCCATATGAAGAGATGCCAAAACTGCTTGCTGCCGCCGATGTTTTGCTGTCCCCATTCAATAAAGACTGGGCCAACAATCGCTACAGGCTACCGGTGAAGATATTTGAGTATATGGCTGCTGCAAAACCTATAGTTGCGCAGGATGTTGGGGATGCCCGCCTGATTCTTGGCAACACGGCATACGTAACGAAAACCAATGAAGAGGATTTTGCAAGAGGGATAACAAAGGCGCTGCATGGCGGAAGAGGGATTGGTGTGAAAGCAAGAAAAAGAGCTGAAAAAGAGTTTTCCTCAAAACAGGTGAAAAGACTGGAAAACTTTTACAAAAGTTTTGGTTAAAGATTTAAGATTTTAGTGGGTTCACAATTGTATAATACCATTGCTTATATTTCTAACGAAACTTAGACGACACTTTTACATCTTTTGCATCTATAGCATCCATTGCATTTTCAGAAAATTATTATTATTATTATTATTTTTGCAATTTTTGCATTTACAGAAAAGCTTAAATCTTTATGTAATCATTAATATCCTTGGTGAATATCTATGATAAATGGCAAAGAAGCTCTTGAAAAACTGGTTGTCGATAAGAATGAAATGAAGAAAAATCTCGATCAACTTGTAGATAAGGCTCTGAAAATATTTAGAATAAAAAAAGAAGACGGCAGAATTATTTTTCAAAATTTTGCTGCATTAAAAGATTCAGAAAAAATATGCACAGTCTTAGTGGGAAAGTATTTTGCCTCCGAGTTAAATTTAATTAGCGATAATTCATTGAGCATATCTCAAATTGCTAAAGAAATCGGTAAACCAATAACTTCTTTATCCAAGCCAATTAAGGAACTTGTTAAAAGCGGTTTGATAGAGTGGTTACCTACTAGAAAATACAGAATTTCATATCATCGTATTGATGAAATTTTGGATAATCTTGTCGCTGCAACAACAAAGAAAAGGTGAAATGAATGGGAGAAATTGAAGAAATCAAAAATAAATTAGAAGATCATGAAAAAAGAATTGCGAAACTTGAAAATAGACCTAGAAAGAAAATTTCAGTTGAACAACACTCGGGTCTCAATGGTGGAATAAATTTACTAATAAAAAATGATTTTCTTGATTCACCTAAAAAATTTAGTGATATTTTTTCTGAACTGAAGAGAGAAGGATATCACTATGGAAAAGGTGCTGTTGCAAAAGCTCTGAGTGTTTATTTCGTTAACAAGATGAAAATTCTTACTCGATATAAAGAAAATGATCAATGGTATTATGCTGTTAGGAAATGATTAATTATGAAAGGGATTAAAACACCTACGCAATTTGTACGATGGCTTTGGGAAACAGGATATCTTGCCAGTGATAGAAGTTTGTGGGATGTAAAATCTTTTTCAGATAAATCTGGATATTCTTTTACTAATGCTGCTGTTCACATGGCTCTTAAAAGAGCTCATTTTATTTCTAATATTGGAAAAAATAGTATTGGCGTTCCATTATTCAAACAAAAATATCCTTATGATGCAGAAAGTGATAAATTCGAAGGTTCAAGTTTACCAAAATACATCGATATTTTTATGTCCTTGAATTTGCACCCAGAAATTAAAAAAGCAAGTTCAAAACTTTTTTTGGATGGCCATTATTCAGAAGCTATTTTTGCGGCTTTCAAAAAAATCAATAACATGGTCAAAGCAAAATCTGGAAGAAAAGATTTAGATGGAGTAGGCTTGATGACAACAGTATTTAGTAAGAATTCGCCGATATTGAAACTCAATTCTCTTGAAAGTCAAACTGACAAAGATGAACAAGAAGGATTTATGCATTTATTTGTGGGAGCTATTTTGGGAATAAGAAATCCAAAAGGTCATGACGAAATAATTCAAGATGACCCATTCAAAACAATTGAATACATTTGCTTTGCCAGTTTACTAGCAAAAACAATTGATTCATCTCATAAGACTTTGACTTAATCTAAGATACATTAGACACCATTATGAACCCAGTTAATTATTTAAGATTGAATATTACTCATAACTGTACTTTTAACAAACTTTAGATGAAATTAATGATTAGCAGTGAATCCTTTTTCTTTTTTGTTAGAATGCAAAAGCATTAATTCTTAGAGAAGAGGAATTAATCATGGCATCAACACCAGATGTCCAACAACGCAATATAGTTTCGTTACTTTGTGATTTTAACACTGGTATCATGCGAATTCCTGATTTTCAAAGAGCTTTTGTTTGGGGCAGAGATGAAGTTTTAGAGTTGTTGGACAGTATAAATAATGGTTATCCCATAGGAAGTTTCTTGATATGGAAAACGACTGAACGACTCGCAGAAAGAAACCCAGCTAGTCTACATTTACAATCACCACAGGAAAATTCTGAACTTGATTATCTTCTGGATGGCCAGCAAAGATTGGTAACAATTTATGCAATATTAACAAATTCTCTACAAATAGGTGTAAAAAAAATAAAGTATAGAATCTTTTATGATCTTGTAAATAAAAAATTCTTGCTTACAAAAAAATCTGATAGACAAGAAATGCTAAACATGGAAAGCAACATCAATATTATTCCGGCAGATCATATTGCACAAATTGATTGGATTTCAAGAACATCGAATATAAACAGCAATGCTGTTAACAGATTTAGACATGAACAAGATTTTACTAATCTGTTTATGACTTTTTCTCAAATTTATGATAAAATAACCAAAATCATAATCCCGACCATAGTGGTAAGTCAAAATTTGAGGATTGCATCAACAATCTTTGAAAGAACAAACACAACAGGTTCTCCATTAACTATTGTTGACCTAATGGTAGCTAAGACTTACCGAACAGATTTCAATTTGCGAAACAAACTAAAAGAAATTCGTGATGATTTTGAACGTGGCGGATTTGATTTGACAGATAGAACAATACTTCAATGTTTCTCCGCTTGCCTACAACACGGTGTATCCGGTGACAACATACTAGACTCTTATGATTCTATTCAAAACCAATGGAATTTAGTCATTGCTAATTTGAGAAAGGCCACTGATTTTCTAAAAAACAGCTTGAGCATACCCAATTCAAATTTCCTTCCGTATGAAATAATGTTAGCGCCATTGACATTCTTTTTCTTTGATAGAGCTGATAATAGATCATTGGATAATGATACAATTAAAAGTTTAAAGAAATATTTTTGGCGCATTGGAATTACTGACAACTACATAGAAGGTCAGAATACAAAAGTGAAGAAACACATAGAAGAAATGCATACATTAAAACAAAACAGTACTGCGAATGTTTTCGAAATACCCGTTGATGAGTTTACTATACAAAAAATTAAAGACACTGAGTTTACTGTTCAATCTGCTTTTTGTAAGACGGTTCTATGCATGCTAGCGAACCAAAGACCACTTAATCTTTCTAACAGTCAACCAATTGATTTAAGATTGAATTTTTCTTCGCTTAATAACAAGAGCGTTCATCATATTTTCCCAAAAGATTTTGTTGAAAGAACATTTAGTTCTAGAACCAATTACGATGAGGAAATTAAGCCATACAAAAATAGTCTAGCTAATATTGCATTGTTGACGATAGCAGAAAATTCACATATATTAAGTCGTGCTCCAAGCGATTATTTTGATGAATTCGAAAGGACGAATCATAATTTTGATGTTGCTCTTAAATCTCATGTTATTGAAAATTTAGATAATTGCGGTATACGTCAAGATAATTTTCTTAAGTTTTTGGACAATAGGACCAAACAAATTTATGATAAACTAAAAGCACTTTTGTAATTTAGATTTTCAAATTCATTTAATATACGTTAGAAACACACCATTATGAGTAATATTAAAAATCAGATTTAATTGCTTGCCAATTAAAACTTTAATTTTCTCTTGAGCCAGTAATCCATTAGGCTGACAAATCCTTTGAATTTTCTGCTAAAGTCTGACAAACTTCTTGTAGTTTTTATGTGGTGGAATATCACCTCTGGCCTGAAGTAAAACCCGCCGTACAATCCCTTGTCAGTCAGCTCTATGATTTTATCTTTCGGCAATCCCGGATATTCGATAACAGTGCTCTGCTCGCCTGCATCCACCCACTCCTTCCAATCCGTCGCTTTTATGAAATTATTTTTTTTGCAGTATTCATAGAATTCCGTTCCGGGATAAGGTACAAGCGAAGAAAATTGCAATGTGTCGCAATCCAAATCCTTGGCAAGCTGTATTGTCTTGTTTGCACTCTCCTCGGTCTCACCAGGCCCACCAATCATAAAACAACCATGTAACTTTATGCCGACCTCCTTCGCAAGTTTTGAGAATTTTTTCATGTTCTCGACCAGCTCGCCTTTGTGCACTGCATCCAATACTTTCTGATCACCGAACTCAAATCCAACAACCAACATTCTAAAATTAGCCTCCTTCATTTTTTTCAAAAGGTTTATGTCGAATATGTCGGCACGGGAATTACCGGAAAAGGAAAGTTTTTTTTGCAGGTCACGTTTGATTATCTCATCGCATATCTCTGCGCATCTCTTCTGGTCAGCAGTTAAAGTGTCATCCTCAAACATTATCTCCTTCAAATCCGGAAACATCTTCAAATCGTATTCAATCTCATCGACTACATTCTTAGCAGACCTCAGCCTGTACCTGCGGCCATAAAGTGTCTGGGGCAAAAGGCAGAACGTGCAGCCATTCGGGCAGCCTCTTCCAGCTATAATTGTTAAAAATGGGTAAAGCTTACCAGCATCAAAATAATCCTTCACATCTATATGATGCCATGCAGGAAAGGGCAGCTCGTCAAGATTTTCTATCGGCGGCCTGTCCTTTGTGGACAATATTTTTTCTCCATCACGGTATGTTATGCCAGCCACGTCTTTCAGTTTCTTCTTGCCATCAGCCACGTCGGCCAAATCCTTCAGCGTGTAGTCGTATTCCCTCTTGGCTATAGCATCGATTCTTTTGTCGATCTTGAGCGACTCTTCCGGAAGGACTGAAACATGGCTTCCTATCAAAACGGCCATGGCCCCTGTCGCTTCCTTCAGTTTGGCAGCCTGCTCTATGTCGTTGTATATGGATGGAGTGGTTGTAGTGACAACAATCATGTTCGGCTTGAACTCTTTGGCTTCCTGTTCTATCTTTTCAAACGGCACTTCCTTGCATGCAGAATCAATAAACTTGCAAACATGTCCAGCCTTCTCCAGCACAGCAACAGCTACCAGATAATAATCAGGCGGCCTTCCCACACGGCCACGCGATCTAGCAAACCATCTTGCTGTCCTGACAAAATTTTTCACGCCATAAAATGACGGGTTTAGGAAAAACACTCTTGCCATCTTTATCAGTCCCTATATTGCGATAAAGACTAATAAAGGGAATGCTCTATTTAAAATTGATGAATTTATGATATCCGTCGTGATGCCTGGCTACAATGTCGAGAAAACTGTTGGTGAAAACCTTGAAGTATTGTTAAAGCAGACTAAAACATGTAAAGAGGGTGCTGAAATAATTTTTGTGGATGATGGCAGCAGGGACAGCACAGTAGAGGTTGTGAAAAAATTCAACGTGAGGGTGATAAAACAAAAACATGCAGGCCCAGCTGTTGCAAGAAACAGGGGAATAAAAGCGGCAAAGGGTAGGATTGTTATTTTTCTTGACGCGGATTGCAAGATTGGCAAAAACTGGTTGAAAGAGATTGTCAAGCCGTTTGAAGACAAGAAGGTTGCAGGGGTCGGGGTTAGGTATGAAACATGGAACAAAGATTCTTGGGTTGCAAGGTTTGTTGGGTATGAAATAGAGCAGCGGCAGAAGAGGATGACTGGCGATGTAGATTTTCTTGCCAGCTATAGTGCTGCCTTTAGAAAGGATGTTTTAATCAAGCTGAGTGGTTTTGATACAAAATTTTCCACAGCCTCCGGGGAGGACAACGACCTTTGTTACAGGATAAAAAGTTTGGGATACAAACTGATTTTTTTGAAAAAAATATTTGTTTATCACAAGCATCCGGAATCCCTGGTCAATTATTACCGCAAGCAGTATAACCATGGTAAGTGGAGGATATTCCTTTATGCAAAATATTCCAGGAATGCAACCGTGTTGCGAGGCGACAAATACGCCGGATGGGACGCATTTTCACAACCATTACTATTTTTGCTGATGCCGCTCTCGCTATTGTTTTTCCAGCAATGGTTCCTTTTGGCGGTCGCCATAAATCTTGCCGTACAAATACCCGCAATGGTTATGGTGTGGAAGAAACACGACTATGCCATAGCAGTGATAATGCCATTCCTGTTTTTAATCCGCAACTTCCTTTGGGGTTTCGGGGCGTTCATTGAGATCGTAAAACTCCTCAATCAGAACCCTTAAGAAGGATAAATAACATCAATAATAAATTATATCAAGTGATGGTTTGGCAGGGAAAGAAATATCCATTGAAATAAAAAATCTCGAAGTCATTGCATTAATTGCCTTTTTGATAGTTGCACTGGCATTGACACTGATGGTCACGCTCCCGTCACCCATAGTTTTTGGCGATGAAGGTTATCACACGGTAATGGCGCAGCAGATAGCGGGAAAACAGGAATATTTTACGTGGCACCCCATTGAAAGCGGCAAGCTGATAAAGCGCGGGTTCATACGACCCCCGCTGTGGAATTTCCTGGAGGCTGGTTTCTTCTTTTTGTTTGGTTTTAGCGAGGTCATAGTAAAATTCCTTACACCGTTCATAGCAACAATACTCATCGGCACAGCTACGTATGTTTTAGTAAAAAGGATGTTCAACAATAATGTCGCATTGATTGCGGCGATGATAATTTTATCCGTCCCTTCCTTTGTCACCCACTCCGTTTTATTCACTACAGATATCTTGCTTGTGTTTTACATGCTGCTTTTCACATTTGTCCTGATGCTTGCTCTGCAGACAGGAAGCAAAAAATATCTCATGCTTTCAGGAATATTTGCAGGGCTGGCTTTGCTGACAAAGATGTCTGCATACATAGTTTTTCCAATCATCTTTCTTGCATTTTTGTACACGTTCTATAAGGACAGGAATTTCAAAAAACTGTTCAAGCAATTTTTAATAGTTGCCTTGTTTTTGGCTTTGGTTTACGGACCGTTCTTCGTAAGAAACCTTGCACTTTTCAACATAACGGGCATACATTTTTTCGATTTCATCACCAAGCCCACGACAGATATAACCTATTCATACACTTCAAAATTCACCATGGCTGCCTCGGCGCCCCTTAGCGACACCGGCCTTAGCGTTTTAAATTATGGGATAGCCAACTACATAGAATTTTCTTACGGCAATCCTTGGTTTGTGCCTCTTGCCTTCCTGGGCGGATTTATAGTGTTTATGATGAGGCGCAGCAAGGTGGACATGCTCCTGGCAGTTGTTTTAATATCATTCCTGCCGATTGCCTACCTCACAGCCTTTGGTGGAAGATCTGAGGATACCTCGCGTTACGCACTTGTTATTTTGCCTGCCATAGGCGTTGTCGCTGCAATTTACTTTGACACGATCTATGATTTCATAAAACATTATTACAAAAAACTGGCCTTGATTATTTTTGTAGTGGTGATAGTCCTTAGCATTATGACGATGTACGTAAAACTCTATTCGATGAAAAGCGTAAAGCAATTCTCGCCATTGTTTTTACAAGCCTGCGACTTTATAAAACAAAATACAACCGCAAATTCTTTGTTACTAACAATATGGGATCATCAGGCTGTCTACAACTGCCAGAGGGATGTTATCACGCCAAACGGCCTGCCTGACCAGGGCGACATAGAGTTGAGCAATGACGTAAACCTCTCGGTCTCCCGCTTAAAAGCAAATGGCGTAACGCATGTCTTTATACAAAAGTTCAGCATTAGTTCTGGTACTGAACAAGATAAATATCCGATAGATTTCATAAACTTGATGAATGACAATCCGCAAAGTTTCAAAAAGATATTCGAAAATGGCGCAGACATTAGCACTTGCGCGTCTCAAGATAGTTGTGCAGGCAACATAGTTTACCAAGTGGTGTAGTAATGAAAGCATTGCTTTTATCGGTTGTAATTTCTTTTTTCACAACATACTTCGCAATGCCATACCTGATAAAATTTTTAACAGCAGCCGGCATACTGGGCGTTGATTTGAACAAAAAAACAAAACCCAAGCTGCCGGCAAGTGGCGGGATATGCGTTGCCGTTGGCATACTTGCGGGCCTGCTTTTTTACGTTGGTATAGAAACATTTGTGTATGGCGGCCAAGACACCTCAGTACAGTTGTTGGCTGCTGTCTCCAGCATATTGATAGTCACTTTTACCGGATTGCTTGACGACCTGAATGTTAAATCTCGCGTGGTGGATACAAAGGATGGAAAAAATTTAAAGGTCGGCTTTCCGCAATGGCTAAAACCTTTGCTGACTTTGCCAGCAGCAATACCACTCATGGTCATTAATGCAGGTGAGACAAGCATGCTAATACCCTTTTTGGGCAAAATAAATTTTGGATTGTTTTATCCGCTGCTTCTAATTCCGATCGGCGTGGTTGGCATGTCCAACGCCATAAATCTATTGGGCGGGTTTAACGGCGTGGAGGCCGGAATGGGTTTTGTGTATATGGGCAGCCTCGGATTGTATTCGTTGCTGTACAGCTCAAACCCGATAGGATCGGTCATATTTTTAATTTCTGCCGCAGCCTTGCTTGCGTTCACCAGGTACAACTGGTTTCCAGCCAAAATATTGCCAGGCGACAGCCTAACCTATCTACTCGGCGCCGCTGTTGTAACCGGCGTGGTTCTTGGAAATATTGAGCGGGCCGGGATAATTGCAATGACTCCCTTCTTTATCGAGTTCCTGCTGAAGGCAAGGAGTAGATTTAAGGCAAGCTGCCTTGGTGTTGTGAAGCCTGACGGAAAAATAATGCCACGATACAACGGCAAGATATATTCGCTCACGCATGTGGTGATGAAATTTGGCAACTTTACAGAGAGGCAGATAACCATCATACTCATACTTGTCCAGGTTGCCTTTTGTTCAATAATATTTTTGAAACCATTTTAAGTGGTGATGATGAAGACAAAAAAAATACTGCTATTAGTCTTGATATTTTGCGTCGCAGCCAGGATTGCGACAAGCTATCCACTTAACAGCTACAACATAGGCGGGACCGACACAAGCATACACATCCTGCGTAGCTGGCTCTTTGAAAAATACAATCTGGTGAAATGGAATTATTACGCAGAAGGCGGCATGCCCATGACCGACTTCTATCCGCCTCTCGCATATATGTTCGCCGGTTTTGCAGGCAAGTTCTTTGACATAATGATTGCCTACAAGCTTGTGAATGACATATTTTTTGTCATAACCCCGGTGATATTTTTCTTCCTGCTGAAGGAGTTCGGCCTTGATGACAAAAAAACCGCCATAGCCCTCCTGTTTTTCAGTCTTATACCAATCTATCCATATTATTTTGCGGACGGACGTTTTCCCTCGCTGGTGGGATTCACATTTTCATTGCTGGCCTGGCTGTTTTTCAAAAAAAGTCTTGATACCAAAAGATTCGCATACATGTTCCTCTCTGCATTGTCATTATCAGCATCAATTTTATCAAACCAGGTCATCGGTTTCATAACCTTCCAAATAATTTTCGTCTGGCTGATTTTTCACAGGCTTAACATGCAGACCTTTAAAAAATTCGTTTTCATGTCACTGCTTGTCCTGCTATTCACTGCATGGTGGCTCGTGCCTTACATACTAGACAGGCTTAACGTCAGCGGCGGTACTTCCAGATTGTTTGTCGCGCAGCCCAACCTGCCGGAATTCAAGTATGAAATGCTGCTGAGGATAGGATTGCTTGGTGTTTACGTTTCTGATTTTGAAGTCATAGCCGTGGTTGCCTTCATTGCTGTAACATTTATTTTAGGCCTGATAGCACTTACGCAGATAAAAGCCAAGACCAACAGGGAGTTTATACTGCTTGCAATTGCAATAGTAGCGATATCCTTTTTCGCGGCGTTCAAAAGGATTTACATATTCTTGCCCATACCGCTCAGCATCATAGCGGCTTATGGTATAGAGAAGCTGAAGGGATCGTTTAAAATAGTTGCTATGATTTTACTTGTTTCAACATTGGTGGCAAGCTTTTTCATGATACAGCCAAAAACAATTCTCAACCCGACATTTCCCCAATTTCCGACAGACGGACGGTTCATATTTTTTGCGAACGAGACAAAATATTACGGGCATGACGTTGTTTACAATTTGTATTACCTGCTGTCAGCCAGGCAAGGAAACGAAAACATACATGGCTGGTACATCTCGGACCAGATAAGTTTCGGCTCCTCCACCTTTTACACGGAGAACAAGCTCAAATATGGTAGAGAACTGCTGAACTTCTCCGAGGGCAATGAAGAAAATTATTACAAAGTAATGGAGGGCGGCTGGGTCAACTATTTCATTTTTGACACTGGTAATACAACTTTCCTGAAATTTTTCAACTCCAGCAAATTTAAAATATACAGCATGGATGAAAGATTCACTATAATAGAAATGGTGCCAAAATCGAAATATGTAGAAGTTAATGGTAAGGGTGTGGATGCAAGTTTTGATAAAGGCAAGGATGTGATAACAATAAACATGGCATGCAATCCAGGCACCATAACGGTCAAGGAAAGATATGACAAGAGCTGGGTGGTCAGTGTGAATGAGAAGAAGGTTGTGCCGGTTGAAAACGAATACAGCTTCATACAATTCCAGAGCGAGCAAAGCGGGCCCTGCACAATAGTGATAAAATATGAAAACCAGTGGTACTACAAGATGTTTTTAGCACTGTCATCCGTATCCATCGCAGCTGCGACAGCCTATTTTTTGCTAGACATGAAAAATAATGGAGGTAAAAAATGAAGGTGATGATAGCATATCCTTCATTGCCAAAATCGAAGGGATACCCGCTGCTGACACAAAATCGGCAATAGAGCCAAACTCTACCGAACGTTCCAGTGGTTCAGCGCGCCTTCGACATTTATTTTTCCGGTCATACCTGCCACGGCTGCGACTATGCTGAAGCGGGACGGGTTTGAGGTTGATTTCTACGACGGCATAGCAAGGAGGGAGAAATACGAGGATTTTGAAAGGGAGTTTGAGCGGTTCAATCCGGATGTAGTCGTGCTTGAAACAAAAACGCCGGTTGTAAAGCAGCACTGGGGCATAATAAACAAGATGAAAAAACTTTATCCTAAAACTGCCTTTGTACTTATGGGCGATCATGTCACGGCGCTGCCGAAGGAGTCGCTCGTGAAAAGCGATGTAAATTATATCATAACAGGCGGAGACATGGATGTGTCACTTGCCGGATTGATGAAGCACATAAGAGATGAAAGTGACATGCCGAAAGGCATTTGGTTTAAAAAAGGCAGGACAATAAAAAACACAGGCAGTTTTGTCCTGGCGGAAAATCTGGACGTCTTGCCGTTCATAGACAGGGAACTAACCCACTGGGAGCTGTACGGCGAGGCATATTTGTTCAGGCCAGTTGCCTACACCATGGCAGGCAGGGATTGTCCGATGAAATGCAGCTTCTGTAGTTGGTCCTGGAATTTGTTCCCAGGCATGCGCTACAGGTCCGTAGAAAATTATTTGCAGGAAGTGGAGATGCTTGTAAACAAGTACAAAGTAAAAGAAATTTTTGACGACACGGGCACGCTTACGATAAATAAAAAATGGATGACGGATTTTTGCAATGCCATGATAGAGAGGGGATTGAATGAAAAGGTTTCAATCTCAACCAACGCGCGATTTGACACGCTTGCTGACGCAGAGTTTTGCAAACTGATGAGGCGGGCCGGTTTCAGGTTGTTGAAGGTTGGGCTGGAGTCAGGGAATGATGAGACGCTGAAGAGGATAAACAAGGGCGAGACTGTGGAAGCGATGGAGCGCGGATACAGAAATGCAAAGGATGCCGGCCTGATTATGATGTTGACTATAATGGTTGGCTATCCATGGGAAAGCAGGGAGCAGGCTGAAAAAACAATAGAATCTGCGACAAAACTTTTGCAGTACAAAACAAAGATAGGTGATAGCCTGCAAGCATCCGTTGTTGTATCATATCCTGGTACATTACTGTACGACCAGGCAAAAAAAAACAAGTGGCTGCGCATCAAGGAAGGCCAGTGGGAGAGGTTTGACATGACAGAGCCCGTACTAAAAACATCAATGAAGCCGGAAGAGGTTATGAAGATGTGCCAGTCTGTGTGGGGCATCTACACAAATCCCATCTATGCACTGAAAACATTGGCCTCGGTCAGATCGCTGCACGAGTTCACGCTTTTGTTCAGGGGGGTAAGGTCCGTATTCGGCCACATAAAAGATTATGCATGACATTTAAAGAAAAATTTTCAAATATTAAGAGGCATGGCAATGAAAAAACCGTTTGTCAGCGTGATCATTCCCACTAAAAACAGCGGAAATGTGCTGGAGGATTGCCTGAAATCTTTGAAAAGGCAGGACTATCCTAAAAATTGCTATGAAATAATCATCGGGGATGACCACAGCAAGGACAAAACAGTGGAGATAGCCAAAAAATATGGTACAAAGGTCGTTAGATCAGACAAACCACCAGGCAGGCAAAGGAATGATGCCATATCAAAAGCAAAAGGCTCCATACTGGGATTCATTGACAGTGATTGCGTAGCCAACAGGGATTGGATTTCAAAGGGCGTGAGCAATTTTACTGATGAGAATGTGGCCATAGTCGGCGGGCCGAATTTCACCCATCCCGATGATCCATTCCTGGCGCATTGCTCCGGATATGTCTTTTCTTCAAGAGCAGGATCAGCGGCAATGAGCGCGCGATACACAAGTGATGGGGGATCCGTGCGGGAAGCGGACGAGACCGGTCTGATATCGTGCAACATGTTCATGAGAAAAAGTATTTTTAAAAAGATGGAAGGGTTCGAGACAAAATTTTTTCCGAACGAGGAAAACGAGCTCATGCACAGGGTGAAAGCTGCTGGTCATAAACTGTTGTATGTGCCGGACATGGTGGTGCACCACCATAGAAGATCAACGATGAGGGGGTTTTTCATGCAGGCATTGAATTACGGCAGCAGCAGGGCCCTTCTGGTAAAGGAGCATCCGCGCGTTCTAAAAGTATTTCACATATTCCCAAGTGTATTTGCCATCTCACTCCTAATGGGGCCAGTACTGAGCCTGATATTTTCGCAGTTGTGGCTTTTGTACTTCATGCTGGTTGGCATTTATTTTTCTCTCATGATACTGCTGGGCGTATGCAAGGCCGTTGAGCTTGGTGACGCCAGACTTGTATTTGTAATGCCGGTGATGTTCTTCATGTTACATTTTGCATATGGTGTTGGTTTCATAGCGGGGCTGTTCAAATGAACTGGGATGAAGCGATAGAAGAGCATTTCAAAAAAATAAATTTGAAAGAAGGATCGTATTTCACGGAGCAGCAGAGGCAATACCACCTTGTTTCCATGTTTAGGGCGAAACAAACCCTGGCACTTTTTTCCTTTCTAACCGGCAAAAAAAAATTCAAAAAATTAAAGGTGTTTGAACCGGGCTGCGGCGTGGGGCCCTCTTCCATACTGTTTTCAAAAATGGGGGCTTTTGCAGTTGGCTGCGATATAAGAAGGGATTTTATAAAACTTGCAAAGACCTTGAACAAAATAGAAAAAGGCAAGGCGCATTTTTTGCTTGCGGATTGCTTGAAGATGCCATTCAAAGAAAATATTTTTGACTGTGCATTCCTCTGGGATGTGCTGGAGCACACGAGCAAGCAGAAAAATATGCTGAAAAGCGTATTTCACACTCTGGCATATGGCGGCATATTTTTTGCTAAAATATCCAACAAGCTTTTCCCAATAGAGCCGCACACATTGCTCCCTTTCTTAACCTACATCCCAAAAAAATATTCTGATGCCTATATAAAAACTTTTAGAAGGGGCTTCTATGCATGGTATGACTCATACGAAGAGATACACCTGCCAACATACGGGACTGCGAAGAGGTGGTTTGACGGATTGGATGATAGAAACGTGAAATTTTATCAGATGTTCCTCCATTACATACCGTTTGTCGGCATGTTTGGCATGAAACACAACATAATATCATTCAAGCTGCCAAATTTTTTGAAACGTATTTTCAGGTCGCGCAAATTCCTTAACCTGGTTTCAAAATGGCCCTTTATAATATTTGCAAAGGACTGGCTGGTTGTTGCCGTAAAATCATGAGTCAATTTCCCTTACGAGTGAGAAGGATTCGGCTGCTTTCAATCCGGCACTGACCCCCCTGTTCTCAGCAAGGTTGACAATGGCTTTGATAGATCTGGGATGAGGAAACGGCCTTATCTCGGATTTGTATTCCTTCAAGGCAGCTATTTTTTTATCAAGTGTTTTTGTTATATCAATAAAAACATTTGGAATGAATATGTTCCCAACGAACGGAGCGCCCTGCTCGGTTGACGAGGGAACCTCATAACATAAAATCTTCCCAACCTTGTGTTTGTTGGTTGTTCTTGCAGCCACGATTGTTGCATTAAATGCTGCCGAATGATCCTGGTTGGAATCACCTTTATGGTGCGTATAAATTATATCCGGTTTCACCTCATTCACGCATTTTTCAATCGCAACCACTGCATTTACGAATTCGTTGTGCAGTTTTTCATCATGCAAGCCAGCAAAATAGATTTTTTTATGCCCAGTATTTTTGCAGCCTTCATTGCATACTTTCTCAGTTGCTGGATTACATCCTCCTCGTACTTGTGGTTTGTCGCCCTGTCGCACAGGCTGCATACAAATACCTTATCCCCTTCCATGACGTGCCTTGCTATCGTCCCGCCTACACCCAGCACCTCATCATCCGTGTGAGCAGCCACAATCAATATGTTCATGCCAGCACCCCTCTTATACCGTTTGATATGGTTTTCCAGTGTTTTTCACGCCAGTTTTTTGTGTTGTCTATTTTAACATCCTTTATCATCTGGGATTGCCTGCCAGCCGTTAACACGGGGACAGTCAGCCACACACAACCATCTTTAGTCCTGTTCCTGTTTTGGAAATAATTGTCCAGAAGAACGAAAATATTGCTTTGACTAATTTTGTTAAAAAACCCTAGCCATGGAAGATGCTCTGGTTGATGGATGCCAACTATGGTTTCGTTTTTCATATTTCATCTGCCAACTCCTTCAAACCAGTTTCTATGAAATAAGACGGCTTGAAACCCAACTCTGCAACAATTTTTTTTATGTTGCCACTGCCGTGCCTGACATCTCCGATCCTGAATTTATTGTCAACAACCAATTTGCTCTTCGATTTGCAGGTGTTAATCAAAAGCTCTGCCAATTTGCGTATGCTTGTGGATTTGCCGCTGCCGACATTATAAATTGCTGAATGGTTTCCCTTTTTCAAGGCAAGGGTGGTTGCATTCACAATATCCTTAACGTGCACAAAGTCCCTTGTCTGGAGTCCATCCTCATGCACAATCAAATTTTCCCCGTTTTTTATGTTGTTCAAAAATATTGTCACCACGCCCGTATATGGATTGTTCTGACCTTGCCGCGGACCGTAGACATTGAAATATCGTAGCACGATGGTGGTTATGCCAAGATTCTCGCCGTAAATCATCGCCAGTTTTTCCTGCGTATGCTTCGTTAATGCATATGTGGATGCAATCTGCTCCGCGTCATCCTCCGACCTTTCCAGCGGCTTTGATATGGAGTTGCACTTGGGGCAGCGTATTTCCCATTCTTTGTTTTTTAACTGCTCTGATTGCCTGGGTTGCGGATAAAACTTTCCGCATTTATTGCACAAATACGGGCCCTCGCCGTATACGGCTATGGACGAAGCCAAAATTATTTTTTTGATCGGTATTTTATTTTTGGCAATCAGATTGTACATGACAGCTGTCCCGTAGCAGTTGTTTGAAATATACTCACACGGGTTGAAAAAACTTTCTTCAACGCTCGTCTTTGCGGCAAGATGAATGATTGCATCAGTTTTTGTTATGCCAGCCTTCAGCCAATCCTTTTCTCTTCTGACATCACCAACCACATAGGTTACGCTAGAACTCGTGAGCGGTTTTTTACTTTTATCCATCCGCCTGTCAAAATTATCTAAAACCGTGACAGCGTGCCCATCCTTTACAAGAGCATCTACAAGGTGGCTGCCGATAAAACCATTTCCGCCAGTAACAATTATCCTGATTTTATCATCTCCCGCTCCTTTGGTATCATTCGATATCTTTCCAACCTATTAAACTATCCTTTTTTATCTCCCTTTTTGTTTTTTTACCAATAATTTTTTCTATATCATTTGGTTGAATACCTGTTCCAGGCCTTTTGCAAATTAGCATTTTTCCCGTGATTTTAGTTCCTTTGGGTATATCTTGATTGGCCACCACACTCCGCCTTGCAAATTTGAGTGCATCAATTTCAACTGGCACTATTTTTTTTTCTGCAGAACCCATAGCAACCTCCACCAATCTTATATCATTTACCAGCTTTTCCAACTCTGGCGGGTCGACGGACATAAAATGGTCTGAACTGTAAGGTAAAGATTTATCCAGTGTATAATGTTTTTCTATAGCTTTTGCCCCCAAGGCAACTGCAATAGTTGGTGCAAAATTGCCCATTGTATGATCTGATAAACCAACAGGATAATCTGGAAATTTATTCTGAATGGTTTGAATCATTCTAAGATTTGCATTTTCAATCGCTGTAGGATAGTGAAGCGTGCAATGCAACAAAATAATATCTTTATTTCCGGTTGACTCTATTGCATTGACAGCCTTCTTTATTTCATCCAGGTTTGAAGCACCAGTGGAAAGTATTACTGGTTTGCCTTTCTCTGCTATGCGCTTTATGAAAGAGAGATATGTTATGTCAGCTGATGCTATTTTGAACAACGGCACTCCAAGTTCATCCAAAAAGTCTACACTATCTTCGTCAAAAGGCGTTGAAAAGAATACAATCCCAAGTTTTTCCGCTAATTTTATCAATTCGGGATAAGTATTTTCAGGCAACTGATCCAATAGTTTAAATTCGTCAATTTGATATCCCCTCGGTTTTTTATTTGCCGTCCATTCACCCAATGTATCAACCCAGTATTTTGGTGCTGTTTTGGTTACAAGCTTTTCAGCCCTGAAATTCTGAAATTTTATTGCATCAACCCCAGCATCGGCAGCCTTTTTTATCAGTTCCCTTGCAAGTTTTATGTCAGAATTGGCATTTCCCCCAGCTTCTGCTATAATAAAGCAAGGTTCATCTTCACCGACAAACTTGTCTTGGATTTTTATCTTTCTCATTTGCTGCACAGCCTTTTAACTCCCGCATTGAAACTTGAATTTATATACGTATTGCGGCGTTGCTATTTTGCTACCCGGAAAAATTAAATCGCTATATTTCTTTTTGAGCTGTTCAACTCCAGCATCCCAGTTTTTTTTATCGTTGGTCATGTTTTTACCGTGCCTGTAATAATTTAGGACTGAAAAAGCAACATAAGCCCCCTTAAATTTTTTCATAATTCTGATCAGAATATCGTATTCCTCAAAGAACATTTTTTTATTATAAAATCCAATCTTTTCGAAACATTTTCTTCTGAACATTATGTTCGCTGCAACCATTTTGAAAATATCAAACTTTCTCAGTGAAACCTTTCTCTTCTTTTTTGTAGAAGAGTTAATGACATAATAATCGCCATACACAAACCCAACTTCTTTGTTTTTATCCAAAGCTCCTGCCATTTTTTGGATTGCTGCAGAGGGGAAAGTATCGTCGGCATCCAGCCTAATTATGTATTCGCCCGAAGAATTTTTTAAGCCTGTGTTGCATGCAGTCGGTAACCCCATATTCCTTTTATGTCTAACGACCTTTATTTTTTTTCCATAACCCTTCAGGATTTCCGGTGTGTTGTCTGTTGATCCATCATCAACAACAACCACTTCTATTTTTTCTTTTGGATAATTTTGATTTAAAACACTATCAATTGCTCTATTCAAAAATCTGGCATAATTGTATGTAGCTATTATTACGCTGATCTTTTTACTGATTTTTACCAGTCCCCTTCACCCATTCAATGTATTTTTTCAGTCCCACCTCAAGCGATGTTTTAGGCATCCAACCCAATTCCCTTTTGACCTTATCATTCCTAACAAGCTTGCCTTTAAAATCAGCAACCCTTTCCTCCTTTTCATGCACAATCTCTACGTTACCCAGGATTTTTTTTACAGTTTCAGCCACATCTTTTATAGTTATTTTTTTATCCCCGGTGACATTGTAAATCTTATTTTTTGCTATATCTTGAATGGCTGCAACATTGCCCTCAGCCAGATCTTCGACATAAACAAACTGCCTAAACTGGTCTCCACTTCCCTTAATTGTTAGCGGCTTACCGTTCATCGCTTTGTTGACGAAAACAGGTACGACAGCTGTAGGCCTTGCCCTAGGTCCGTATGGTATGCCGTATCTTAGTATAGTAAAGGGAATTCCATACATGGTGTTATAATTTTGGCAATATAGTTCTGAAACAAATTTTGTCGAGGTGTAAAGATGTGATGGAGGCGGAACAATTGTTTCCTCGTCAACTACATCTTCTTTGCAGTTAGAATAAACCCACTCAGTGCTGGCATATATTATTCTCTTTATTGATCCAGATTGCCTTATTGCCTCCAGAACATTTATAGTTCCAGTTGCGTTTATGCTTTCTGAATATACTGGATCTTTGAAAACACCTCCCACATCAGCTACGGCTCCTATATGAAAAACCATATCTATATTTCCCATACACATCTTCAACTCATCCAGGTTTAGCAAAGAACCTTTGTAGTATTCAACATCCTTCCTAAAGGTGGGTACCAGATCAAATATCCTGACATTATGGCCTTTATCTTTTAGTTTGTCAACTATGTGTGATCCAATAAAGCCGGAACCCCCCGTTACCAGTATGTTCATGTAATTACCTCCTTTAACGAATCTATGATATAGTTTGCCTCCTCCTCTGTCATGATTGGAAAGATTGGTAGGCAAATTTGTCTTCTGCACAAATCCTCTGCAACAGGAAAATCACCCTCTTTATACCCTAGTTTTTTAAATACTGGTTGCAAATGGCATGGCACTTCAAACACCTCACCACTCAATGAAATTTTGTATTTTTCTTTGAGTATATTTTTGATTTCTGTTCTATCAATACCCTCATCTAGCAACACAATGTACTTGTAGTAATTTGATCTTGAATTAGCCGGTATTTCAATTGGCGTCACCTTTTTTATTTCTCCAATCCTTTTGTCAAAAATTTTAGCTATATTTCTTCTCTTTTCAATAAATTCTTGCAATCTTTTAAATTGGGACAAACCTATAACTGCATGTACCTCACTCATTCGCCAGTTGTACCCAAGCTCTACATGAAAATTTCTGGAGAAGCCTGCTTTGCCTTGATCCCTAAAAACCAAAGCCCTGTTATAAATTTTTTCGTCATTAGTAGTTATCATACCGCCCTCGGCTGAGGTTATTAGCTTGGTAGGATAAAATGAAAATGCAGCTACATTTCCAAACGAGCCAGCCTTTTTTTCATCCAGCATCGAGCCATGGGCGGCTGCTGCATCCTCCATAAGAAAAAGATTGTTGTCCTCGCAAATTTCTTCAAGTGCTTTTATATGTGGAGAAACCATGCCGCCTATGTGCACAGTGATTATACCTTTCGTATTTTTTTGTATTGCCTCATTAACGCTGTCCGGATTCAAAGATAAATCATCTGCTACATCCGTGAAAATTACACTACCGCCAGCATGGATCACTGAAGCTGGCGTTGCAAAAAAAGTATTAGTCGGAACTATCACAGAAGAGCCCACTATATCTAACGCCCTTAGCGGTATTTCCAAGGCACTAGTCCCGCTATTGACCGTTATGGCATATTTTGTACCCACAAACTTTGCAAATTCCATTTCAAACTGTTTGCAGTACTTGCCAAGGGTCAGCATGCCAGATGTAAGAACCTCTTTTATTTGCTCGGATATTTTTTCCTTGTCTTCATCTGGAAAATATATCCTGGCTGCCGGTATGTTCATTGAATAAACCCCCATTTATTTATTGTCAAGCGGTTTTAATAAAATCTTTCCAAGTTTTTGTTTTATATGCGAATTGATTTTTACTAAATCCGGATTTTCGTCAAGTAGCTTGATTACTTCTTCAAAACTCGGGTTTGGCAGTTTATGAAATATTTTTCTAACCAGTTTCAAATCCTCTTTTGTGTCAACAGTAACCCTATAATTCGGCCTTCTGAGCTTGACCTTAAGTGATTTTACATTGAAATTTTCTGAATTTTTTATTATATACAAAGTAACATGCTCTCTTTCACTTTTCTTTTTAGACAACTTGGCAATATTTTGAAGTGCTGAAAAGTTTACAACCTCTGCGCCCATTCCATTTATCAAACCTTCTCCGCTTTCAGAAAAACTGTAGTCTGCATTGCTATCAATATGCAATTTGATCAACTCGTCCAAATAGTGCGGGTCTACCAAAGGATTGTCACCCGGCACCCTGACTATTATTTTCATTTTAAATTTCTTGGCAGCCTTTACATGCCTGTCTAAAACATCACTCTCGGAGCCAGCGAATGTGTCCACACCTAATCTTTTTGCCAGCCGCAAGATTGGCTTGTCTTCTTCCTTGGTTGTTGTTGCGATAATTATCAAATCGAGCATTTTGGCTTTTTTCAATCTTTCCACAAGTACCTGGATCATTGGCTTCCCGTTTATTAGCTCTAGTGTTTTTCCCGGTAATCTTGTTGAACCCATTCTTGCTTGAACAACGGCTGCAACTTTCATTTTATTTATCACTGAATTACTTGCTTTTAAATGAAATGAACTATAGAGTTGTACCTAACGTCGTAGGCCTTGGGTTTATGACTAGAAGAGTTTTTTGCTACTCACAGTTTTAAAAATAGTGGTCATGATGTTCTTAAAACCAAAATGCCTTGTGTTGTAATAAATTCTTAAAAGAATGTTCGTTTGGGCCTTTTTTTGGGCCAGATTTCTGAAACGAATAAAATCTTCATCGGGTATGTCAGATAAATTTATGGCAAAATCATAGACATCGCCTAATTTTTCAATG
>Ga0315281_10002291_pt1 | contig 28402 bp, 25 predicted proteins | sample YL17G07_0_MG_FD_204540 | JGI IMG/M metagenome (GOLD analysis project Ga0315281, IMG submission 204540) | Sediment microbial communities from Yellowstone Lake, YNP, Wyoming, USA - YL17G07_0 | ecosystem: Environmental > Aquatic > Freshwater > Lake > Sediment | place: USA: Wyoming | collected...
GCTTTTGACCCAGATCCTGAGCGGCTCCGTTGTACTTTCATAAGTATAGTTATTGCTGAAATATTGGTAGGCCTTATCCGCAAATGTAGCCCTTTCTCCCTTAGACGCTCTCGAGAACTTGATAATCTGTTCAGCAAGATCAGAGGAATTACCCACAGTGAAAGTCAACGCCACGCCGTTATTTCTCAGAAGATAACTCAGCTCGCACACCAATGAGGTTATGACGGGCAGCTTGTGTTGGATCATCTCCACAATCCGTGTGCGCGTCCCGTAGATCGGTTCATAATGATATTTATCAATGCTTACTCCCAAATCACATTCAGAATACGCTTGAAGAACATCAGTGTAGCCTCGCCAGCCGAGGAGTACAAATTGGTCTCTGTATCTTGATTTCGCAACCATTTTCTGGAATCTCGGATAGGTATAATCATCATGTTTTTCAACGCTCCCTCCGATTGAAACAAACTTGATCTTTTTGTTCAAAGCAAAGGCGCTCTCTAGCCCATGGAGAAGAGTGTCTATATCCGTCCAGACGTTGTATCCCCCGCACCATAACACGACGAAATCATCTTCATCGACATGACGCCCTCTCAATAACTTTTCCTGTCGCGCTTGCGCCACTCTATCTTTTGAAATACCCGGCGGGACTGAATACACAAATCGGTAACCAAAGGTGTATTTATTCAGTCGTCCCAACAAGCTGAGCTGACCAGTTAAAAAATGTTCCTGGCGTGCTCCACACGTGGAAAATATATCACCCCTAAAGAGACAGGACTGGTCCTCACGCCAGAACTCGCCAATCCAACGGTCGTCATCATATACATATGATTTTGCTTGTGCTTCACACATGGGGCTACCGAAAAGATCAATCCAGATCGGGGCATCGCTCTTGAGCCGAGCTGTAGTAATAGCACCTACTCTCTGGACACCTAAGATACAATCCGGATTAAATTCATCATGAACGGCTTGGGTTTTCTTAATAAACTCCACTGTGTCATAATCCATCTGGTAATGAATGAGACGCTCTCTTTGAGAGACTTTCATCCCATTGATCGGGTCATAGCTACTGGTCCCGCAGATTGTTATATAGTGCCCGTCTTGAATGAGTGGGTTGATAAACTGCTCCATTCGATAGGATGCAGCAACGAGGCGCCTGTCACTTGCAAATTCAGGCAATACGGCTCCAACGGCAAGTATTTTGGACATGATTTTGATTCCCAACTTATTTAGTGAAAGTACACACTTTCATCCTTATTTCCGTCTTGGCGAATCGCAGATCTGATCAAGGTATCAGGTGGCTGATCATGTCTGCTATCAAATGCGGCCTTGTTGTTTTTCAGCCTATCACGCTTCTTTTCTCGCAACTTCCCGGGAGAGGAAGGGTTTCCCATGCCGCCACGTAATGTCTTTGAAATCCATGACCAAATCATGATGAAAATGCTTCCTGATAAAACCACAGGCCGCCCTCAGATCTTCTTCATTGAGAATTATTAGCTTCTCCCTCGCCTTAATAGCCATATCGCTCGCCCGTCTGCAATCCAAGATTTCGTCAATAAACTCCCCGTGATCACAGGGGAAATAACACTCTGGATCATATGGATTAACTAGAAGTGTATATGATCCCTTTGAGAAGGTTGCTATTTTATCTCCAAAATTCCCACTCTTAAAACGTTCCTTGAAATAATCATAATATCGCTCCGGTTTGCAATAAGTAATATGTCCGTCCTCTTCAAGGATCGCTACGAAGAACTGCCGCATACAACGACTGTGCGACTTGGCTCCCTCTTTAATGGAAAGGTGACTTGCCGGTGCAAGCCCTCTCACCGTAACGGGAATCTCAAACTGCTCGTGCCACTCTATGCTCCTGCGGATAAAATCTTCCCACACATCCTTTTTGTGTGCGTAGCTCAGGAGATGACTACTAGGATAAACTACCTTAATATCTATTGCGACATGCGGGCAATTCCCATTCTTCCAAATTGTCTCAACACGCTTAATTAATTCGGGAAGCCTTTTATACGTCTTTTCAGTTGCGACAGGGACGACTACTATGTAGAAGTTCTGTTCCGATCTTGGTTTGTATTTGACAACTTCCTCGAGGGTATCTAGCAGTATATCACCGTTATATCCTCTATATATCTTGTTAACTTCTCCGACACCGTCAATGCTGAAACATACTCCATTTACGCAAGGCAAGATTTGCAGCAATTTATCTTTGAGAGTCGCATTAGTGTTGAATTCGAGATGAAAATGTTCTCCAAGGCCGGCGCGCAGACGCTGTAGAATATCCACAATATTGGGGACTGTCAGCGGTTCTCCGCCGTTGATACAGAGGTGCTTTGGTCTGATCTCTAAAAGCTTCCTGACTCTCGCCTCGATATCGGGATGCTTATAATTAGGCATCGAAGGATAGTGGCAGTAGGTACATTTCAGATTGCAGACTTTCGTTATGCACCAGGAAACGACCCAGTGGAAATTTGGGTATTTCAGATTCATAACATAGCTCTTAAGGCTCATTTGCTGCCCTTTACATCTCGATTATCCAGCATTATCGTTGTTATTTTAGTGAAAAATGGTTATTCTTACTCATGCATGATTTTCTAATTATTTTATCATATGTCGACGCATGTGATACCTTTTAAGTTATAGGAAGTGATATGACAGTTCATAGTTCTGAGAAGTCGATAGTGCCGTACCGTTTATACAGCACACTTACCAAAGACGAAATCGATAATCTCTTCAGCCCGCATTCGGCACACTGTCGCTGCTACAACGAACTTCTCTCAGACCTAGAGTACAATAATAATTGCATTCAACTTAATTCCCTGCCGCTCATAGCGCAAGTAGAGGTAACTACAAAATGCAATATCAAGTGCGTACATTGCGGGCGTATTGACTGGCTTTTAAGTGGAGTCTTCGGGGATAAGGCGAGGGCCTTGAAGGGTGAGGACATCGCATGGGACACTTTCCAATGCATAATCCCGATTTTGCCATATGTCAAGCTCTGCATAGTCTCTGGATTTGGAGAGCCGCTTTTATATTCACGCTTCCAGGAAATGATAGAAATCATAAGAAAATACGGAGCTGATATTCACTTCACCACAAATGGTCTGCTTTTGGATCGTGAGATGGTCAAATTCCTTATCGAAAGGCAAGCATACATTATTGCAATTTCTCTCGATGCTGCAACTAGTAAAACATACGATTCTATCCGTAAAGGTTCTAATTTTGAAAAGGTAATAGAAAACATCCACAACTTTGCACTTATGAAGATCAGGGCCAAGAGTTCCCGTCCAGAAATCAGGCTCGATTTTATTGCAATGAGGCGAAATATAGAAGAACTTCCCCAGTTCGTAGAATTAGCTCATAGACTCGGCGCTGATGCAGTACTCGTTGATTATCTAAGGGTACTGACTGAGGATATGAAGGCGGATTCTCTTTACTTCCATCAAGATCTCGCCAATAAGTATATCCTTGATGCGCGCACCACAGCGAAGAAGCTAGGGATAAAGCTTGATGACTATGGTTTGTTTGGGCATGAATCAGTAGAAAAACAAGCTGCCCCTACTAAATGTAAAGACGTTTGGAACAAAGTGTATATACAGTTTGATGGAACTATTTATCCTTGTTGCCTTTGCAAAACGCCAATGGGTTCACTGCGATCCCATTCTATTGTAGAGATATGGAATAACCAAGCATACCAGGACTTGCGTTACTCATTTGTGGCAGGCAATCCACCCGACCACTGCAAGTACTGCCTTTTTTCTTCGTCTCGTGATATTATTAATAAACGAGGGACTCATATTGGGTTCGAGAGAGAGCCACAAAAGGAGCTGATCATTCCGCAATCCAACATCAAATTCGTACCACCAACCGATGAGGACACGTTGCGGAAAGAATATAATAATCTTGTGGATTATGCTAAATATCTTGAGGTCTACAAATTGATTTGCAATAAAAAACCCGTTGAATCGAGCAAGCCTTTAGAAGATACGTCGGCGTGGCAAATTACAAAGCCCCTTCTCCAAAAGCTACTGCCTACCAGTTATTATGACTCGCTTAGGAAATGGTATCACACCTTTAAGACACATTTTTAGACAATGGAATCGCGTGGAATAAGTTACACAAAATTGCTAAAGAAAGGATAGAATATGAAACTTTTTAAACGCGCAATAAGCAAGCTTCGTATTTTCACAGCAAGGCTTCCAATGAATTTCAATCTCAATAAGAAGGAGTTAATTGACTACACATTCGGCTACTGTAAACCAGTCCCCACTTCTTTTGCTGACCTTGGTGGAATATGGAATGTCGATGGCGCATATACGTTCTACACTCTTCGTAAATACGGAGCGAAGTATGCCTTTCTCGTTGACGTCTATTTTACCGATGCCTCTCTCAAAAAAAGCCGATTTAAAAGCAATCTGAAACTCATTCAGGGCAACTTCACAGAAGAATCTGTCGCTGAACAAATTGGCAAGGTGGATGCGATTTTCTTGTTCGATGTCCTTTTACACCAAGTGAAACCCGACTGGAATGAGATTCTTGAAAAATACTCGAAACGTACGAACTATTTTGTTGTGTATAATCCACAATGGACAGGTTCTGAGAATACAGTCCGACTACTTGATCTCGGGCAAGATGAGTACTTCAGGAATGTTCCACACACCAAGGAACACCCTAGCTACAAGGTTTTGTTCGATAAGATGAATGAGAAGATTCACCCTCAACATCAGCGGATTTGGCGGGATTTTTACCAGGTGTGGCAATGGGGTATTACTGATCGCGATTTGTTAAGTAACATGGAAAATCTAGGATACAAAATACAGTGGTACAAAAACTGTGGTCGTTTTGAGTCCCTACCGAACTTCGAAAACCATGCATTTGTGTTTCAGAAACCCTAATCTACGCATACAACAAGGTTAGCATATTCTCATTAAACTGCCCAACAAGGCGCTGTATTGGATGGCTATTCCGCCGTGCTCCATAGCCAACAGTGAGCTTGATCGTCCGATAAAACTATGTCTAAGGAAAAATCCTAGTGATAACACTCCGGGGTGACCGAGAACTCGCGTTATAGGGGAAATGGCACACATAGTATGTTGTGAAAATGAAACTATCGAGAAGAGACTTTATTATACGCTCTGGGTTGGCAACCTGTTCCCTGGGGCTCGCGCCGCGGAGGCTGTGGGCCAAAGAGGATGAATACTGGCTCCACGAGGCGATGCACTACGGCGTGCAGGATGGAGGGGTTGTCAACTGCATGCTCTGCCCGAGGGGCTGCGTCATCACGGATGGGCTCAGGAGCTATTCGAATGCTTCGATTTCCAATGTTAGTGATAGATACTGCACGATTCAGTAACTTTTCCCACCTCTTGGTATGCGCTAATGGGGCCTTTCCTGGCAAAATTGTTGTGGGCAAAGATAGCCACTCAGAAATGCAGTTGAGAGATGTCCGAAGCATACTGCGGGAAGTATGTGGCATTGATGTGGCATCTGTAGAAAAATGGATATCATTGTTGAGCCTTGACGCCCTCTATGGCAAGGTAAGATCATGAATGATGCACATACTCCTTAGAACAAACTTTGCCTGACTCCTGCCGTGCTATCCTCCATGAGCTCCCAAAATAGTCTATCTTTATTATTTCTATAATTATTTGTTGCAATTTAGTTATATCTAAGTTATAGTACATAATTATGAAAGCCGTATATAGTACCCTTCAGCTAAGGGAGGTGTTTCATCTGGAGTTTCTACGATGGCTTGGTCGTAAGATTAGGCCGAACTGCTATGCCCTCAAGGGAGGGTGCAACCTGCGATTATTCTTTAAAAGTTTCCGCTACTCGGAAGATGCGGACATGGATGTGCGCGGTATAAAGAGAGACACGCTTAAAGAGGCAGTCATGCATATACTCAATACCGCATCCTTCCAGGATAGTTTAAGGCCCTTTGGGGTTGAAAGAATTATACCTCCTGATATCACAAAGGCTAAGCAGATTGAAACAACTCAGCGCTTTGAGGTACATATAATGACGTATGCTGGGGAAGATCTTTTTTCAAAGATCGAGTTTTCACGAAGGGGATTTACAAGCGAGGTGATTGTTCAGCCCATTGATGATAGGGTATTGCGGACATATGAACTGGCTCCCTTAGTAATTCCTCACTATGGCATTTGTGCGGCTATTGTGCAGAAGATGCATGCCCTTAGCACCCGGACCATAGTCCAGCCGAGGGATATTTTTGACTTGTATATCTTGAGCTCACAATTTGATCCTGTAAGGACAAAGGAAATAAAGTTGGCGGATGTTAAGATAGCTAGAGTTTGTGAGAATATCTTCGGAGTTGACTTCAGCCAATTTCGGGATACGGTTATTTCTTATCTGTCACATGAAGACCGTGCTATGTATAACAGTGAAGCGCTATGGGATGAGCTTAAGCTAAAGGTATCCGGTTTTATTGAGGGCTTTCGTGAAGCACGTGAAAAATAGATCTGTGCTCGCATCGATAAAGCAACTGCGGCGTCCGGTATTTACCACACATGAGATATCGGCTCTTTCCGGAAAGTCGTTGTCATGCACAACACAGGCACTCGGCTTTCTTGAAAGAGAAGGGATACTACATCGGATATATCGGGGTATTTGGGCTGATACCGGTGACGAGCGGATGAATCCCTATAATGTTATCCCTTTCTTGTTTCCCAGGCATAGGGCATACGTCTCCTTCATCAGTGCGCTTCATTTGCATGGCATAATAGAGCAGATCCCCCAAATAATATCTCTTGCCTCGACGGGACATTCGAAGATCATTCATACCGGAATAGCGACATTTTCTGTTCATCGGATACATTCCGAGTTTTTTGATGGGTTCGGATGGTATAGAGGGACAGGCAATTTTTTAGTAGCTGAACCGGAAAAAGCGTTGATCGACAGCCTGTATCTCTCATCGCGAAAGAAAAGGCAGTTTGGGCATTTCCCTGAATTGCACTTCCCAAAATCATTTAGTTTCAAGAAAGCGAATGAATGGGTAAAAAAAATACCTGATTACAGAATTAGGATTTGTGTTCAGAAGAAATTGGCTTCGCTTTTATCAGAGAGGAGATCACGATTCCGCTGAACAAGGGAATCTCTTTACGGTTCTATAGAATAGGCTTTACCAGAACCCAACAAAATGATATACTATTTTTGGCGAAAGGGGAAATGGCACACATAGTATGTTGTGAAAATGAAACTATCGAGAAGAGACTTTATTATACACTCTGGGTTGGCAACCTGTTCCCTGGGGCTCGCGCCGCGGAGGCTGTGGGCCAAAGAGGATGGATACTGGCTCCACGAGGCAATGCACTACGGGATGCAGGAGGGAGGGGTTGTCAACTGCATGCTCTGCCCGAGGGGCTGCGTCATCACGGATGGGCTCCGGGGGCACTGCGAGGTCCGGGAGAACCGTAAGGGGAAGCTCTACACAGTCGTGTTTGGCCGTCCCTGCACCTACCACACTGATCCGATCGAGAAGAAGCCTTTCTTCCACTTTTTGCCGGGCACGAGCGCTTTTTCCATCGCGACGGCAAGATGCAACATCGAATGCAAGTTCTGCCAGAACTGGCAGATTTCTCAGTCGAAGCCGGAAGAAGTAACCTCACTCAAAATGCCGCCCGCGAAAGTGGTGCAGATGACTCTCGACGAGCGCAGCCCCACCATCGCCTATACCTACACCGAACCCGTGATCTTCTATGAGTATATGTACGAAACGGCGAAGCTGGGGAAAAGCAAAGGGTTGCGGAGCGTGATGGTCACCAACGGTTTCATCAAGAAGAAACCGATGAAGGATCTCTGTCCGCACTTAGCGGCGGTGAAGGTGGACCTGAAAGCCTTTACCGAGAAATTTTACAAGGATATCTGCGACGGGTCGCTCGCCCCGGTCCTGGATACGCTCAAACTCTTAAAGGAGATCGGCATCTGGCATGAGGTCGTCGTGCTGCTCGTTCCCACCCTCAATGACAGCGATAAGGAGATTACCGAGCTCTGCCAGTGGGTGAAGAAGGAGCTCGGGCCGCAGGTTCCAGTCCATTTCACCCGATACTATCCCACATACAAGATCAGAAATATCCCGCCGACGCCTGTCGCCACACTGGTGAAGGCCTACGACATCGGGGTGAAGGAGGGATTACAGTTCGTCTACATCGGCAACGTCCCCGGGCACCCCGGCGGCAACACCTATTGCCCAAAATGCAAGAAGACAGTCGTCAACAGGATATCTTATCACATCGATACTTCCGGCCTCAAAAACGGCTCGTGCAAGTCTTGTGGTTACCCCGTCCCCGGTGTGTGGGCATAGCTCCAATTCCCTATCTTTACAAATCTTTTTCTATCTATGTGCATCCTGTTTCAAAAACGCTGTCCTCGTTCGTTATATTGTTTATCTGCGTTTATCCTGTTCCAACCCTGTTGACGATGGCCTCCCGGCGGTCTTCCAGGTTGAATCTGCACCAGGGGGAGGGACAGAATCCCTTTTCCGCGTGGGAGACACAGTTGAAGTCAACCATAGGGTCATCGCCGGTCGCCAGCAGGCCGCAGTAGACGCGCGCCCAGAAATTCGCCCTGGTTTCAGCGTGGTATTTCGACCAGTCAATGCCCCAGTCATGGGGCTGCTCGTAGTGAGAGCGTATCAGGCCTCCGATGTGTTTCGGGTGCCAGCCATAGCTGAAGAGCACGCGGCAGACAGTCCGGATGCTCGTCGGAACGAGGAGGCCTGGGTTTGCATTGCGGATCGGATTGGCGGCGCAGGGGGGGATTGATTTCAAGTCGAGCTTCCAGTAGGTCTGTGGCCATTTCCAGAGGGGTTTGTGTTCCACCGAATCAAAATCCCGATGGAACGCGTAGAGGGGTGAGGCGCGATAATTGTCGATCACCCTTTCCCACCCCTGTGCGGCGTCCGGTATCACGGACGAGGTGTGGGCCGCGTATTCGGCCGCCCTCCCGAGATCGCTCCTGATTTCGAAGAGCGCCTCCGGCGAGAGCCTGTCGCGGGGGACGGTGGCATAGACGGGCAGTTCGCGGGCCGTCTCCCGGCCGACGAGCCCCACGTACACCTTATGCTTCTGGTGCGTGGAAAATGAGGTGCGTATATCGCGCATGGAGAGGGGATCCGCGTACTGGGTGATGTCCAGATTCATTCCCTCGCGGCCGCGTGCGCTCTGTCCGGCAGAGGCGTCGGAGATCGACACCGGGAGCGGGCTTTTCTTACGGGTTTCCCTGATGGCCTGGTGGCACAGGAACTCCATCAGCCGCCCGATGCCGCTGTAGCCTTTCGCATCACGCTCGGGGAGCGGCCTCCTGCGCTTGTTGTCCCCGCCGGGAACGGTGGCGTATTTTTGGAGGAGACTTTTTTCAGGATGGCCGATTGCCTCGAGTTTCGGGTGAGCGCGCGAGGAGAAGGGGATCAGTGAAACGAAGTGGTACCCTGAAGAGGTGGTATCGGTGAGATGGCTGATCCCGTAGCCCTTGTGGAGATGCTCGATTGCGCGGTACGTCGGTTCCATCAGCTCAAAGTACGCGAGCTGGTTGCGGTAGAGGTCTGTCCAGCTGTCCAGGTTAAAATATTCGACGTCCCAGATGGCGAGGGTGGCTCCGGTATCCCACACGGAGCGGAACACGTCCAGCGCTTCGTCCATTAAACCGGGGAGGCCGGCCTGATCAGCCAGTTTCAGGGGGTGTTGGTACCCCTGTCTCACGAGTGATTCACCAAATCCCACGAGGTACTCGCAGCTGAACTCTTTCCCGCCGCAGAATTCAGCGATCCTCGCGCGTACCGCTTCGTTCCGGTAGTATTTCTGAACCGCCGCAAACTCATTTTCTGACATTACCTCGCTGAGCATTCCCATGGCGGGTTCAGCACTTTCCGTTCCAGCGATAGATCCCCAGGCTGTAGCAGCGGTTTAATCGGCGGCGGTGTGCCTGTGCGCCGCATTGAGCAGCGTGCTATAACCTGCGCTTCGGATCGAGGGCTGCGCTGATTTTTTCCAGGTCACCTTCCTTAAGTGCGTAATAATACCACACTTCCGTACCATCCCTCTTTAATATAACATGCTCCTCAGGATTTATACCGGTCCTTAGAAACAATCGCCTCAGTTTGCGCGCTTGGCCTTTTGGGGTATACCTGGACATGTGGACTATGTATACATTGCCCACTCGAGTATAGTCATAGAAGAGCGGATTTATTATCTGGATGCCTTCTCTGCTCATATTCTGGAAGAAGAGCCCGTCAGCCCTCGGAATGAACCCGATGTGCGTGCGATGGCGATGAGCGCAACGCGATTTCAATGTCGCCTCTATCGTCTTGATGTCGGAATTGGTCATGTACGGAACATCATCAGATTTCGGCATTTGCATTTCATGCCATTTGGGGTAGGATGCATAATTGAACGGATTTTCAATCCAATGGATCGAATAGCCCCACCAGATAAGCGGGAGCGCCAGTGCGGCCATTGTGATCTGCCGAAAAGGAGCAGTGGCAGCGGCGGCCAGGTTGTATGCCACATGCACTACCAAGATGAATAAGAGGAGGTGGCCGATCCCATCAAATACGTCATACCACATTTCAGTTCCGACTAACTTGACGAGCAACGCAGGCGCCCCGAGAAACAGGAGGAATACCGCGTGGATCTGTTTTTTGACACAGTAAAGATAACAGAACAAGATCAGGAATAGAGTTGATAGATTGCCCCGGTTAAACATATGCCGGGGCGTGCTGCTTTTCACTTTCCTCGCGAATTGTATTGCCATGTCATGCCGGAACCATTGCCAGTGGAGAGCGACATAGAGGAGGTAGCTGAGGACAAGAGCAACGGATAGCGAAATGAGCGCGAGATCAAATTTTGTAAAATCCCTTTCCCGAAGTTTTCCTCGCCCGATAGTAAAATAATAAATGCATGCCCCCCCGATGAAATACAGACCATTGGGGTGTATAAACGGTGATAACAATAGCAGGACCAGACCATTATAAGTCATATTCCTCTGCAGCATTACGAAGCCGAGACACACCACACATAAGAGCATCGCCTCCATGCGGGCGACATTACCCGTGGCGATGAAACGCCTGTTGAGAAAAAAGAGGCCGCACAACAGTACCGAGGATATATCGAAACCATATTGCCTGGTCAGGAGGGTGATCAGGATGAAGGAAATTATCATGAATGCGAGGGATATCGCCCGTGCGAACACAAAAGAGAATCCAAAAATCTTGAATAACATCCCCGTCACAATCATGTAGCCGGGGGGCATCCACATGATGGCGCGCTGCGGGTTGAGGGCCGGCGAAAGCAAAGAGTTGGTATCCTTGAACGCGATCGCCTGCCAGAGAAAATCCGACTCATCGGGCCAGGGCAGGGGGAAGGTAAAAGAGGCGCAATGACACAATAGTATGTAGCAGGTTATGAAAAAAAGAATCAGGCAGCATGGGAGAGATAGGGTGCGTGATAATTCTAGACGCATTTTGAAAGCTGTTCCGTCATCCAAAGATATTCACGCGCATTTTATCGCATTACACCCTCATGAAAGTTCAGCACTTTCCGTTCCAGCGATAGATCCCCAGGCTGTAGCCGCAGTTCGGCTGCCAGCAGTACCCTTTCTCCTTGTGCGAGAGGCAGTTGTGGTCAATCATCATATCAACCTCGTCGGCGATCAGTCCCGCGAAGAGGCGGACGTAGAAGGACGATCGGGAGCCCGCATCGAAGTGGTCCCACATGCCCTTCCCCCAGCCGTGGTTACCCTCCCACTTGGAGCGCACGAGGCCGGCGATGTGCTTGGGGTGCCATCCCAGCGCGAGGAGGCAGCGAGTCAAAGTCTGGAGGTTGGTGGGTTTGAGAAGGTTGTCGTTTGGAACATGGAGAGAGTGCTGGACACAGGGGGGGAGGACGCGTAAATCAAACGCGCGGTAGGTCGTATCCCATTCGGTCCACGGATCCTGCTGCTCGCTGTCGAACCACTGGTGGAAGCGGAACAGCTTGGACTGCTGGTAGTCCTCGATCACCTTTTTGAAGTTGACTGTGAAGTCGGGGATAAAGCAATACGTTTTCCCCGCGTACTCCGCGGCATGACGGAAATGGCGCCGGAGGCGGAGGCATTGCTTAAGTGTGAGTTTGCCCCGCGGCACGGCCACCTGGATCGGGGTCTCCCTCGAAATGGCCTCGCCCACCTTATGGCGCTGAAGCTTGTGTTTCTGGTGGGTGGAGAAGGCGCAGCGGAGATCCCGCATGTAGAGGGGATCGCCGAAGCAGGAGAGGTCGAGTGACACGCCTTCGCGCCCCCCGCGCCCCGACTTCCCGACGGCAACATCCGTCATCATGATGGGCATCCGCGTCTGGTTCGCGGCGGCTCTGATGATCTGGTGGGCGAGGAACTCCATGACCCTGCCCATGCCGTCAAATGAGCGCCCATGGCGGAGAGAGACCGTGCGGTGCCGTTTGCTCGATGTCGTCGCCTGGTATTTCCCCTCAAGGGAATCGATGAGGCGCCCGAGGCTTTCGAGCGTGAGGTCGGTCTTTGTCCCCGATTGAATCTGGAATGAAAAATGATACCCCTGACCGGTCATCAACACCATGGGTTGAATGCCATAGTGGGTATAGACGTCCAGGATAGACCGATGAACGGGCTCCAGCTTCTTGAAGACACCGGCCTGATTTAAGTACACCTCCCCCGGATAGTCCATGTTGAAATATTCCACATCCAGGACGCCGAGGGTGTGGACATGGTCCCAGAGGGAGCGGAATATATCCAGTCCGTTTTCCAAGATGTAGTGGAAGGCGGTTTTGGGAGTTGAGATGTACGGTTCCAGCGCGGGGGTTCCGATGAGCGCCTCCCCGTAGCCGACGAGATACTCGGCGGTCCACAGCTCCGGTTCCTGAGCGCTCCCTCCGCAGTATTCGGCGATGCGCTCCTGCACCGCAGGGTCACGGTAGTACTCACCGGCGGTGAGCATGATGAGTATCCTCCAGTAGGTGCGGGTGCAACTTCACGCGTGAAGACAAGTATTATCACTCAAAACGCGAGCTGCCACCAGAACTATTTTATTGCATTGGATATCATCTTTTCCCCTTTTCGCACCCCCGGATGCAGTAGTATCATCAATGCCGAACGTGGGCATCATGGGGGATCGTTCCCTGCGAAATAACAGATGGGGAGGATGAGAGGAATGCATATTGCTGCCATAGTTGTCCTGCTCGTGATCATCGTGTGGGGCGTCATCGCGTTTAACAGGTTTGTCCGGAACAGGAACCTCATGCGCGAAGCATGGAGCGGGATCGACGTGCAGCTCAAGCGGCGGTACGACGTCGTGCCGGCGCTCGTCGAAACGGTGAAGGGGTACCGCGCGCACGAGCGCGGCCTCTTCGAAGATATTGCTGAGATACGCGCGAGGTGCATGGGCAGCGAAGCCGTGAGAGAAAGGGGAGACGCTGAGAACGCCCTCTCCCGGATGATCAGGTCGCTCTTCGCGGTGGCGGAGGCGTATCCCGACCTCAAGGCGAGCCGGAACTTTCTCGATCTCCAGAGGAACCTCACGGAGGTGGAGGACCAGATCCAGTTTGCGAGAAGGTACTACAATGGAACCGTACGGGATTACAACATACGGGTGGAATCGTTTCCCAGCATGCTCATCGCGAAGCTCTGTAGATTCGGGCGCGCCGATTTCTTCGAGATCGAGTACGCGACGGAGCGGAAAGCGCCGTATATAAAATTCTGACAACCTCCGATGTTTCACCACGGAGGCACGGAGATCACGGAGACAAGTGAAAAACAGCCGCGGGTGAACGCGGATAGGCGCGGATTTTTCTCACTTTAACTGTCCCCGAAGGGGCAGAATTCCACGGGCTTGCCCGTGGATGAATGGATAATCGCTTTGCGAGGCATAGCATATAGCCTGAGTCTGTCATTGCGAGCGACTGAAAGGAGCGAAGCAATCTCAGGTTTTGACGAGAGAATGCTTCGTCACTTCGTTCCTCGCAATGACACCACTGAGATAGCCTCGCAAAGCGTCGAGCGAAGCTCGAAACGTGGAGCGGTGCCACGGGCAATGCCCGTGGGGGCTCCACAATTGGAGCCGGACCGGTGCTAATGACTATGACTGCCTTCCATCGCACACGGGTAACCCTCATCGCCGGTATTCTCTCGTCTCTCGCGCTCTCCCTCCCCGCGCGCTCCCGGGGGGCAGATGAGGAGAGGATAATTCTCTTTCACAGCGATATCGCGGTGAATGCGGATTCCTCCATGCTGGTCAGCGAAACCATTTCGGTCAGGAGCGCTCAGCAACAGATCAAGCGGGGGATCTACCGCGAATTCCCCACGAGGTACAGTGACCGGTACGGAAATAGGCGCAGGGTCGGTTTCCGGGTGGTGAGGGTGCTCAGGGACGGGAGGCCGGAGGCGTACCATTGCGAACCGTGCGCGAACGGAATTCGCGTCTATATCGGGAGGAAAGATGTTTTCCTCCCCCCCGGTGAATATACCTACACGATTGCGTACACGACCGACCGCCAGCTCGGGTTCTTCGGCGACCATGACGAGCTCTACTGGAACGTCACCGGGAACGGGTGGCTCTTCCCCATTGTGAAGGCCTCCGCGGCAATCATATTCCCTGATGGATTCCCCCGAAATCGCTTCACCCTTGATGGGTATACCGGACCCCAGGGCTCCGGGGCAAAGGATTTCACCTCGTCAGTGGATCCGTCAGGCGTGGTCAATTTTGCCACCACCACGCAGCTCAATCCGAAAGAGGGGCTCACCATAGCGGTGGGCTGGCCGAAAGGACTTATCGCGGCGCCCACGCCGCTGAAGGAGACAGGCTACTTTCTCAGGGATAACTGTCCGCTCGTGGTCGGCATCGTCGGATTGATCGTGGTGCTCTGCTATTACCTGACGACGTGGTACATCGCGGGGCGTGATCCCTCAAAGGGAACCATTATCCCGCTCTACAACCCGCCGGGAGGGCTTTCTCCGGCGGCGATGCGCTACGTCAGGAGAATGGGCTACGACGCGAAGGCATTTGCCGCCGCGGTGATCAATATGGGGGTAAAAAGGCATCTCTCAATCAGCGAACTGGAGGGGGTCTATACTATTGCGAGGGAGCAGGCCGACAGAGCGGCGCTGGCGCCCGAGGAGAAGAAACTTGCGGCCATGCTGTTCGGCTCACGGAAAGAAGTAACCATAGAACCAAAGAATCATGCAATCATCAGCGATGCGATAGAAGCCTTTCAAGCCGCGCTCAAAACACAGTATGAGAGAATCTATTTCATCACGAACCGCGCGCGTTTCATGTGTGGACTGACCTTATCCATCATTGCATTCCTCCTTCCCGGGATTTGTTCGATTGGAACCGCAGATGGCGGCGAGGTGATCTTCATGAGCCTATGGCTGAGCGGCTGGAGCGTTGCAGTCGCGCTGTTGCTCTCAAGGGCTATCTCCTCATGGCGAGCTGTGATTTCGGGAGGAGGCAGGATGGGGTCCGGATGGGGGAATGCGTTATTCTGGAGCATGTTCAGCGGTTTCTTCCTTATCGGTGAGGGGATCGGCATGTATTTCCTCGCCACGTTCATTTCGCCATTCATGATCGCGGTGCCGGTCGGGCTCGTCGGCATCAATTGCCTTTTCTATTACTTGCTCAAGGCCCCCACGCTGCTCGGCAGGAAGATGCTGGATCAGATAGAGGGGTTTAGAATGTTTCTCTCGGTGGCCGAAAAAGACAGGCTCAGCCCCCTCAATCCCTCTGAGAGGACGCCCGAGCTGTTTGAGAAGTTCCTCCCTTACGCGCTCGCCCTGGATGTCGAGCAGGCCTGGGCAGAGCAGTTTTCCGATGTGCTCTCCGGTGCCTCGAAGGAGGGCATCGTGTACAGCCCCGGCTGGTATTGCGGCCGGACATGGAGCCCGATGGCCGCCGGCGCGTTCACCTCTTCCCTTGGGAGCTCGCTCTCGAGCGCCATATCATCCTCCTCGGTGGCGCCCGGCACGAGTTCGGGCTTTGGGGGAGGAGGCTTCGGAGGCGGATCGGGTGGCGGATCGGGTGGCGGCGGGGGGGGCGGAGGAGGCGGGGGATGGTGAGCACTGCAGTTACTCGTTTCTCGTTACTCGTTCCTGGTTTCGCGCTTCTGGTTTCGCGTTCCTCGTTTCCAGTTTCTCTCATGGAGGAGAGAGCGGGAAGGCACAGTTCACCCAGTCGCACAATCGTCTACTCATCTGATTGAGGCAGGGATATGAATCCGACCGACTATGACATACAGGTCAACTGGGAGAAGCGACTTGCACGCGAATGGCCGTTTTACCAGGATCTGTTTCAGAAACATGGAGTGAACTCTGTTCTGGATTGTGCGTGCGGGACGGGCAGGCACGCGATCCTTTTTGCGAAGAGCGGGCTGAGCGTCACCGGCATGGATATCGATCCGGAGATGATCAGGCTGGCGCGGGAGAATGCGGTCGCTGCGGGAGCGGATGTACGGTTCGAGACGGCCGCCTTTTCAGAGCTCAACCGGCTCTCCCCCTTACCCCAATTTGACGCAGTCATCTGTGTCGGGAATTCGCTCTCGCAGCTTCCCGGTCTCACCGCGGTCGAAGAAGCCATCCGTAACATGGCAGCGGTGTGCCGCCCGGGCGGAATAGTGGTACTGCATATCCTGAACTACCATTCGTTGTTGAAAAAGGAGATGGTCTCACAGCCGCTGCGGGTGGTGGGTGAGGAGGGGCATAGGGAATTTTTTCAGAAGATATTCCTGCCGCGTGCTCAGCGGGTGGAGATCGTCACGGTGCATGCGCGAGAGGGGAGCGCGGGCTGGAGTTCGGAAGTCACGCGGGGAGTGCTCCTTCCCATAGATGCGGCAGACCTGGAAAAATTCGTCATTCGCGCAGGCTTCACCCGCGTGGCGATGCGGGGAGATTATTCCGGCAGGCCGTTTGACGGAGAGGTATCCTGGGATCTGATTCTCACATCGGTCCGGGCTTCGTAGCCTGCAATTCGATTTTCGCAGGTTCCCTGGGTGTGTGCGGCGCCCGCCGGATAACCCTCACCGCCTTGCCGGCCGCTTCGAGGATATCCAGGGCCCGGTTGATGTCCGCTTCGCTGTGTGCTGCGGTCACGGCTGCCCTGATGCGGCTCGTCCCCGGCGGTATCGCGGGAGAGAGCACCGGCAGGACGAAGAGGCCTTCTTGCTGAGCGAGTTTGCACATCATCAGCGTCTTCTCGTCCCTGCCGCAGATGATGGGGACGATCGCCGTCTCGCTCTGGAGTGTGTCTAATCCTCTCGCCTTCAACCCGCTGAGGAAGAGGCCTATATTGCGCTGGAGCCTCGATACTCGTTGCGGCTCCTCTTCAATCACCTCAAAAGCGGCCTTAGCCGCTGCCGCGGCGGGCGGGGGGAGCGCGGCCGAGAAGACAAAGGCCCGGGCCACGTGTTTCAGGTACATGATCGTATCTTTGTCGGCGGCAATGTAACCACCGACGCTCGGAATGGCTTTGCTCATGGTGCCCATTTTGATGTCAATCGCGTGGGTCATGCCGAAGTGCTCCTCGATCCCGTGGCCTGTTTTCCCCAGGACGCCGAGGGAGTGCGCCTCATCCACCATGAGCATTGCTCCGTATTTTTTGCACAGGCGGTGCATTTCCGGAAGGTCGATGATGTCCCCGTCCATGCTGAACACCGCATCGGCAACCACCAGTTTCCCCGCCTCTGGGTCTGCCTCGGCGAGGCACCGCTCGAGGTCGGCCATGTCATTGTGCTTGCAGCGCACAAACCTCGCGCGCGACAGGATGCAACCATCCACAATGCTCGCGTGGTTCAGTTTGTCGCAGATCACCACGTCGCCCCGGCCCACAAGCGTGGAGACGGTCGCGAGGTTGGTGACATAGCCGCTTGAAAAGACGATGGCATCCTCCGTTCCCTTGAACGCGGCGATCTTTTCCTCAAGTTCCTGGTGGAGTTTGAGCGAACCGGCGAGTATGCGTACACCGTGAGTGCCGGTCCCGTACTCAGCGATGGCTGCCTGCGCAGCGGCATTGATCTTGGGGTGGCCGAGGAGGCCGAGGTAGCTGTAGGAAGCGAATAAGAGCATCTCTCGCCCGTGTACCAGAATACGCGCGCCATCGATGTTTTTGACCGGCTGAAGGTAAAAGTAGTAGCCCATCTCTCTGCCCCACTGTATCCGGGCACTGAGTTTCGAGATTTTTTCAGCTATGGGGTTCATTCACATTCCTTTCATAACGTTTTTCGAGCGCTGCCTGGTATGGGGCGAACATTATACCTCAATACCCCGTCGCCTCTGTACATATTTTTGGAGTTTCCCCAGTTTTATCTAAAAGGCGGTTCTCACCACGAAGGGCACGAAGAAAGACCAGGTTAATCAGCCTATTCCTCTATCTTCGTGACCTTCGTGTCCTTCGTGGTAAAAAACGATAATGCAGTGTTTTATTTAAAAGGCGGTTCTCACCACGAAGAGCACGAAGAAAGACCAGGTTAATCAGCCTATTCCTCTATCTTCGTGACCTTCGTGTCCTTCGTGGTAAAAAACGATAATGCAGTGTTTTATTTAAAAGGCGGTTCTCACCACGAAGAGCACGAAGAAAGACCAGGTTAATCAGCCTATTCCTTTATCTTCGTGACCTTCGTGTCCTTCGTGGTAAGAAACGATAATGCAGTTGTGGAAATATTAACACTGCCTCACTCAATATGTTACAAAAGGGGACGGCGAAGAAACGGGGAATGTGCTGTATACATATTTCTGGTCATGGGTGAGCGTGTGGCGGAAGAGATCAGATCAGCGCCGGAACGTTAACCCTCAGGCGCGTATATGGAATAGTGCGTCGCTCAACTCCAGAACAGGGAGTAAATCTTGTCAGGCAGGATCCTCATGGACCAGGCGACCATCCTCCAGCGATGCGTGATGTAGGCGTACTTCCTCTTTTTCCTTATTGCTGCGGCGATCTGGCGTGCCGCCGCCTCCGTCGGAATAACCCAGAACGCGCCCTTCTGTCCCTCCATCATCGCAGTGTTAACGTGGCCCGGCCTGATGTCGGTAATGTGAACGTTCACGCCCATCCGCCGTGCCCTTATCCTGAATCCGTGCATGAGGCTGGAGACGAACGCCTTCGAGGCGTTGTAGACGGGCGAGCCGTGACCGCCCCTGACCGCCGCGACGGATGAGATCCCGACTATGTGCCCCGATCCGCGGTGGCAGAAGTAGCTAAACGCGTAGTTGAAGAGGGCGGCAAAACCGGTGACATTGACATCGATCGTCTCGCGATCCTCATCCCAGCCGGGATTCTGAAAAATGACCCCCGCGCTGATGATGATGAGGCCCACGCCGCCCATCTCGCGTATGAGCTCATCCAGCAGCTCCCTGGCTTCATCCGTCTGCGTGACATCGATCCGCTTGATGTAGCTCGTGGTGGGGAGCTCTCGCTGGAGTGCGGTCAATAGCTCGACCCTCCGGGCGGCGAGGCCGAGGATGTATCCCTCACGGGCAAGCGCCTTCGCCAGCTCCCTCCCTATTCCCGAAGAGGCACCTATCACAATCGCTTTCTGCATGGCACAGCGCCCTCGAGAAGCTATCCTTATCGAAGGTAATGGGTCAGCTATGGGGTGTAATTGAATCCTATTCCCGTCCCCCCTCGCCAGAGGCGAGCGAGCTTGAGGCTTGTCCGCCTCCGGCGGAGGGAGGGTCAGGGTGGGGGGTAGAAACACCCCATAACTGACCCATTACTATCGAAAAACAATTCCTATTGCAGATCGTTCAGTACTTTACTATAATTTCCACAATAATAAAAGGACGGCCCTTGAGTAATTCCCTCCGCGGTGGAGCGGGAGGTGACCGTTCAAATCCATTAAGGGAGAGGGGGTTGGTATGTTGAGAGGTACGATCATAGTGCTGGCGCTTCTTGCCCTGATCGTGTGCGTCGGACTCGCCGGCGCCCAGGAGCAGAAGGAAGAAGGTATTCTGGGAAAGGTGAAGAGCGTGCTGCCCGGCACCGGAGAGAAGGCGTGCGGCCAGAAGGAAGGCACAGGCATCATGGAGAAGGTGAAGGGCGTGCTTCCCGGTGGTGAGGAAAAGGCTGCCGCCCCGAAGGAAGGCACGGGCATCATGGAGAAGGTGAAGGGCGTGCTTCCCGGCGGTGAGGAAAAGGCTGCTGCCCCGAAGGAAGGCGCAGGCGTCATGGAGAAGGTGAAGGACATAGTGCCGGCCGAGTCTGGAAAGTAACGCGTTATCTTCAGGAGTAAGAAATTGAGGGGAGGCGCTCAACGTTGCGCCTCCCCCTTTTTCGTTTAAACGCGGGAGTTTGTGAAAGGAGGTGCGAAATGGCCAACATTATAAAAGATTTCAAAGGTTTCCTTTTGAAGACCAATGCGCTCGCGCTGGCGATCGGTGTCATCATCGGCGCGGCGACGGGCAAGCTCGTGGGCTCCCTGGTCAATGACGTCCTCATGCCGGTGGTCGGGAGGATCACGGGGGGAGTCGATTTTTCAAACCTCTACTTCAACCTGACGCCGGGGAAGATCTACGAGAATTACGCAAAGGCAAAGGAAGCAGGGGCTGCCCTCGGCTACGGCATGTTCATCAACGTGGTGATCGATTTCCTGATCATCGCATTCGTGGTGTATCTGATCTCGAAAGCCTTCATGAAGGAGCCACCCGCGCCAAAGACGAAGACCTGCCGCGACTGCGGCGAAAACGTCCTCGAGATCGCCCGCAAGTGCAAGTGGTGTGGGAGCACGCTGGCGTAGGAAGGTAGAACATCATCAATATAAATTAGCACTTATCTGCCTGGCAACGTGTCTACGGCGGAGAAGTGTATGCCCGAGCAGATTGACATTCTGGATCTGCTGCGTGAAAGTTCTGACGGTACTCTTATCACAGGGCATCTCTGCTGCCATTCTCTGAATAAGCCGTTCCTCAAAAGAATCCCAGAAGCTATTGTTTGTCATGTTATTTCTCCGACGCTATTATCCCGAGGTTGTTCTTGCATCATGTACGAATTATCCATTTCTGGTTCATTTCAATTGGCTCCTCACAGGGGTTCTGTCCCCTCGCTCAGGATTTTAATGTACTGGTCGTAGCCGAAGAGCCGGCCACGCCGCCGTCCGGTCAGTTCGCGTGCAATGCCCTGTTTCTGGAGGGTGGAGAGGGAGGCGGTGACGGTGGGGAACGAAAGACCCGTTTTCTTTGAAATCCAAGAAATTGATGCCACCGGCTTTTGCTGGAGAGCATGGTGCACTCGGAAGGCCGAACCCGCCGCCTTACCGATTGTTTGAATGGCGCGACGATCATTTTCAAACAATGCGACCAGCCGCTGGGCTGTTTTTACTGCGAGGTTGGAAGTCTCACGCACCCCTGTCATGAAAAAGTGTAGCCAGTTTTCCCAATCACCTTCAGTTCGAACCTGCTGGAGGAGGTCATAGTAGTGCTGGCGGTGGGTCTTGAAATAGAGGCTCAGGTAGAGCAAGGGCTCGCTCAGTGCACCCTCCGCACAGAGCAATAATGTAACAAGAAGCCTGCCGAGGCGGCCATTCCCATCCAGAAACGGATGAATCGTTTCAAATTGCACGTGGGCCAGGGCGGCTTTGATGAGCGTTGGTGTTGCCACGGGGTCGTTGTGCAGAAATTTCTCAAGGGCGCCCATGCACTCCACTACATGGTCGGGGGGCGGTGGCACGAAATTGGCATTCCCTGGGCGTGTTCCCCCGATCCAGTTCTGCGTTCTCCTGAATTCACCCGGTGCTTTCTCGCTCCCTCTCCCCTTGCTCAGTAGCACCCCGTGTATTTCGCGGATTAACCTGAGGGAGAGCGGGAACCCCTCCCGCATGCGATTGATCCCATGGTACATGGCCGCAACATAGTTGGAAACCTCTCGAACATCGTCCAGCGGGACCCCCGGCGCCCCATCGCTCTCGAATAGCAGAAGGTCCGCCAGTGACGATTGTGTGCCTTCTATCTGAGATGAGAGGACGGCCTCTTTTCTGACGTACATGTAAAGAAAAAGGGATGTATCCGGGAGTAGGGTGGAGATGCTGTCGAGTCGTCCGAGGGCAATCAAAGCGCGGTCAATTGCATCCCTGAGTTCACCGTCTATCTCTAAAGGTGGATTGGGGAGCAATGGGGCAGGGACAAATGCACGACATCGCTCATCTGCGATTTTAGATATGGTGATGTAGTGTCCTGGCCGGTTCCTTTTCATGCGATCGGCCTTATTTAAGCCATTTTAATTACAACTTCCATTATTAAAGTATAGTGCCCATTCCTTTAATAAGCAAGACAATTTTTGTATCATATGTTATGGGAATGAGAAAAGGCAATTCGGCTACAGGGAAGATTTTTACTTTTGCCACGCGTTATTTTATACTTGTACGGGCAGGTGGGCGCGGGGAGTTCGCCCGCGCAGAGAGGAGCCCCCGATGGAGTATAGAAGGATCATACCGTGCCTGGACACGAGGGATGGGCGGCTGGTCAAGGGCGTACACTTCGTGGATATAAAGGAGCTTGGCGACCCTGCCGACGCAGGCGAGGCCTACGGCAAGGCAGGTGCGGACGAGCTGGTATTTCTCGACATCACGGCGACACTCGAAGAGCGGAAGACATTTATTGACGCAGTGAGGAGGACGGTGGAGCGGATCACCGTTCCGCTGACAGTCGGCGGCGGCATCCGGAGTATTGAAGACATCAAGGAGTTGCTGGCCGCGGGGGTATCCCGTGTGTCAATCAATACGGCCGCGGTGCGGAGGCCTGATTTTATCAGGGAGGCAGTGGAAGAGTTTGGCAGCGGGAAAATCGTCGTCGCCATTGATACGCGAAAATCGCCGAAGGTCCCCTCGGGCTTCGAAACAGTGGTGAGCGGGGGAACAAGGCCCACGGGTTTGGATGCGGTCGAGTGGGCAAAGAGAGTCGAAGCGCTGGGGGCGGGCACACTCCTGCCGACGAGCATGGATGCCGATGGCACGCGGGCGGGATACGACATCCCGATGACGAGGGCGATTGCAGACGCGGTGAGCGTGCCCGTAATCGCGTCGGGTGGAGCTGGGACGCTCGAACACCTCTGCGAGGCGATAGCCGAAGGGCACGCGGATGCCGTGCTCGTGGCCTCGATCGCGCACTATGGGACCTACACGATCAGGCAGATGAAGGAGTATCTCGCATCAAAGGGAATCCCGGTGAGATTATAGCGTTCGGACGGAGCGGGCATCCGCTTCGCTTGAGCGTATGGGAGAATAAGAGTAAAGCGTAGACCTGACCCCTTTACGAAACGAGCAACTGTAGTACCCATGCCCGCGAATTTACCTCCACAGTATGTCGCCGCCGAACAGAAGCTCAAGACGGCGAGGGATCCTGAGGAAAAGATCGCCATCCTCGAGGAGATGTGGTCCCTGCTCCCCAAGCACAAAGGGACCGACAAGATACAGGCCGACCTCAAGCGGCGGATATCGAAGCTCAAAAAAGAGGCCGAGGAAGGCAGGAAGGGGAGGAAGGGTTTTTCGATCAGTGTCGTGAGGGAGGGAGCCGGCCAGATCGTGGTCGTCGGCCCTCCCAATTCAGGAAGGTCAAGCCTCGTCGCCGCGCTCACCGGCGCGAATCTCAAGATAGCCCCCTACCCCTTTACCACCCTCGTGCCGTGTCCGGCGATGATGCCCTGGCTCGATGTCCGGGTTCAGCTTGTGGACCTCCCCGCCATCGCTCCCGGGCATATCGAGTTCTGGTGCATCAACATTATCAGGAATGCCGACGCCGCGCTCCTGGTGGTGGATGCGTCCGGGGAGGATTGCCTCGATCCCGCGGAGGAGGTGGTGGGGGAGCTCGATCAAAGGCAGATCTACCTCGGGAAACGGCAGGGCCCATCATCAGATGCAGCACGGGAAGATGCGGATAAAAGAACGATTCTCGTGGCGAATAAGATGGATCTGGAACACGCGCGCGAAAACCTTTCTCTCTTCAGCGAACGCTATGCCGGCAGGTTTGATATCGTGCCCTTCTCCTGTGTCGCGGCGAGCAATGAAGACCGTGAAGCACTGCGCACGAGCGCATTCGCACTCCTCGACGTGATCCGGATCTATCCCAAAGAGCCTGGCAGGAAGCCCGATCTCACGCAGCCGTTCACCGTCAAAGCGGGCTCCACCGTCCTTGATTTCGCCGCGCACGTGCATAAGGATTTTGCGCGAGCGCTCAAACAGGCGCGCGTCTGGGGGTCGGCTCGTTTCGGCGGCCAGGCGGTGAGCAGGGACTACGTGCTCCGGGACGGGGATGTCGTCGAGTTGAGTTTGTGAAATACCACGGGGAGTTTCGCGGGCGCCTCACGGCGGGATACAGCCGGTTCCTCGGATAACGCCGCACAGGTGGGGCCACGCGAGACACAATTGATGTGGGGAAAAGGAGGCTGTGCGATGCCCGATGAGGGTCTCCACGAGAATGGCGGCGGACCATTGTCGGCCGTCCTCCGCAAGGCGGAAACGCACTGGAAGCGCTGGCTGATCCTGTTCGTTCTTCTCGGCCTCGGGCTGCGCCTGTGCTCCTGCTCCCGTTTTCTCTGCGAGAACGACAGCTACTTTTTCATCCTGATGGCGCACAATGTCCTCAACCACGGAAGTTTTGCGGGAACGCTGGGGGAGGGGGGAGATTTTTATCTCCCGTCGAAGGTGCTCACCTACAAATGGCTTTACCCTCTTCTCATGACCCCCCTGCTTCCCTTTTTCGACGGTGAGGTTGCCGGGCACCTCGTCGCCCTTGCGAGCGGCGTGCTGTTCACGCCCGCAATGTTTTTTGCCACCCGGGCGATCACCGGGGATATCATTGCCGGCCTCGCTGCCGCGCTTCTCGCCTGCTTCTCATACTCAAACGCCACGTGGGCCGGCAACGTTCTTCCTGACAGTCTCTGCACCCTTATGCTCGCGCTCGCACTATGGCAGGGACTGGGAAAGGGCGAGAGGATTTCAGGGGCACTGGGCGCAGGCGTATTTTTTGCCGGTGCCGCCACCGCACGGGCGGAAATGGCCATCCTCATCCCCGCGGCGGTCATTGCGACGCTAGCCGCGTCCCGGCGAATGATCGTGCGCCGTGCGGCGATCTTCTGCCTCGGCGCCGCGCTGGTATATCTGCCCGTGTATCACATCGCCATGAAAGACATGGGCAACTACCGGTCCCGGCCATCTGCGGGCTCCTTCGCATCAAAGAAACTCGCCCGCATCGATCGGGCGCTGAGCGGTTACGGGGATGCCCGGCACGTCATCCATTTCGTCGAAGAAGAAGCCCCGCTCTTCATCGCATTGCTCTTTACCCCGGCCGCGCTGGCGTCGTGCCGCCGGCGCATTTCCCGCCGCTACCTTGGCTACGCCGCCTATCACGTCGGGAGCCTCGCGACAATTTACAATCTATGGATCAATGAGAGCGTCCGCTACTACACGCACCTCCTCCCGGCGCTCATGCCCCTGGGAGCGCTCGGTCTCGCAACGTTGCTGCGCGCGCAGCCGAAGAAGATGCTCCCCCGGGCTACACGCGCGGCGTGCGTTCTCGGGGTGCTCCTGGGGATCGCGGCCCAGTCAGGGAAAATCATGTACGAAGGCCACCGGAGGCCCGGATACGAAAAGGAGGCGGCCCTCGTCATTCGGAACATCGTGAACGACCTGAAGCGCTCGCGCGCGCTCCGGGGAAACCTCTGCATCGTGTCGCACAACCGCTTTGCAATGCATGCCCTCACCGGCCTCCCTTCGACCGGCTACCGGGCGAGCCGCGGGGGGACGCGGTACATAGTGCGCAAGCAGGAGCGCGATATGTTTGCGCACTTCCTCGTGGTCGTGGACGCGCACCTCCGGAGGCTGGATCCCGGCCTCGAGGTAATGGGCAGCCGCTTCGCCGACCGCAGGGTTAGGGCAGTGCATATCCCCATCGCTTTGGCCCCGCGCTACCGGGAACAAGGCCTCAAATTTGCCGACGACCTTTTTGAGTTCTATCTCCTCTCAAGGAAAGACGTCGAGGAGCTCTTAAACCTTGAGGCGAGATGGGAAAAGGAAGGGGGGAGGATGGTTCGCGGGACGTCCGCTCCGCCACAGGAGCCGAGGATCGGAACCAAGGAAGCACGAGAGGATCGCGAGGTTGCAATAGTTGCCTCCCCCACTTCCTTTCCTAAAAGGTAATGTTGGCCGCAGATTGGCGCAGATAAACGCAGATTCATTATAGGAACGCATAACCGTTTTTCATATCTGCGTACATCTGCGCACATCTGCGAAATCTGCGTTCTCCATAAAACAATTGCCTTGCTTTCTCCGTGTGCTCCTTCTTTTCTCCGTGTCCTCTGTGGTAGAACATTAAAGACGCTGGAAATAGCCCTCCATAAGTTACCCATTACATCTGCGCGTTGAATCTGCGCGTTGAAGGTACTTGCCATAGCCCGGCAGCTGATGCTATAGTTCGCATGGCATGGATGAACAGGCGTTGACACTCAGAAGGGGGGTGTATCATGAGGCCGTTGTTTTCATTCCTATCGGCATGCGTCATTGTGGGTTTCGTCACCTGCCATTGCCTGAATGCCGCAGAAGAGGTGGATCCAAAGGAGATTGTCACGAGTCCGAAGGATTACGCCGGAAAAACGGTGACGGTCAAGGTGAGGTTCGGGAAGGTAAATAATGTATTCCGCGGATGGGAGGATCAGGCTAATCTGAACAGGAAAATTAAATTTATCGCGAGCCCGTTCGCCGAGATAGCCTGCTACGCTGATAAGACGGACGAAAATGCAGAGCTGATCAGCGGCCTCACGCCCGGCCAGGAGATGACGCTCACCGGATACATTAAGAAAGCCAAGATGGAGGCCAGGGTCAAGGGCGAGCGGCACACCGTGAAGAGGACGGTCAAAGGCACTGCGATCTATGGCTTCGTCGTGAATAAGATAGAGAGCGTCGGGGAGGCCAAGGGGCCCGCGGGCGGCCCGGGGATGATGCGCCGCATGATGAAACGATAGGAGAGACCGGCCGCGCATCACGTTATCTGTTCGACAAGATCACCCTTCGTCAGGCTCCCCACGGCTCAGCCGGGGAGAAGCGGGACGATGCGGGATTGCCCGGGTGCGCGATCGCGTTTCGATGATTCGACGCCTCGAACCGGCGGGCGTGAACTGCGTGCGACTGAAGCGGAGTCAAGGAAGTGCGCGTGAAATGTGCTCTCTTTGTGTGTATCGCCGTGATCATCCCCGCCCTCACCGTTTTTGCTCAAACTCCGTCGCCGGCGCCTGAGGCCAAAGGCGCCGGCCGCACCCTCCGCCTTGTCACCGATTTTGATTCTCCCCCGTTCTCGTATATAGAAGCGTCAAAGAAAATCGGCTTCGAAATAGACCTGGGGCAGGCGATCGGGAAGGAGGTCGGGGCCAGGGTGCAGTGGATCCAGAGGGGCTTCAACCTCGCCACCTATGAGAGCCTCCTGAAAGCGGGGGGCGCGGACGCAGTAATGAACAGCATCTCCATCACCCCGGAGCGGGAAAGGCGATTTACCTTTACCATCCCCTACTACCGTTCGAACCTGGCAGTGGCCGCGATCAAGAATATCGATTGGAATCATACGGACTTTGTCAACGGCCTGAAGGATATGAATCTGGGGGTGTTGAGGCGGAGCACGAGTTATGAATGGGCGCGAAAGAATCTCTCGGCCAAGCGGGTGAATTTCTATTCACCCCAGCGCATGGCCCAGGCATTGAGAGACGAGAAGGTATTCTGTATTCTGATTGATGATGACATCTTGAAGTGGGTGCTCCACAATAACGCCTACCGCTTCCAGGAAGTTGAGAGGGACCTGGATCATGAGTATTACGGCATCGCGGTGAGGAAGGGCAATACCGCACTCGTCTCCGAGCTCAATGGAGCGCTGAAGCGCCTCGACGACAAGGATGTCTACGACGCAATCTACGAGAAGTGGTTCACGCGGAGAATTGACCTCCCCCGCAGACCATCTCGCTGACGGGGGCGCGGTCAGGGGGCGAATCCCCCGGCAGGGGAAGGGCGTCGGCCATACCGCCGGGGGACTTCCGTGAGGATGTCGCCGCGCAAGAACTCCTCCCCTCCCTGGTTGCCAGCAGCGTCCACGACATCGTTCTTTTCATTCCGCACTCCCTTCCCACACGTGATCCTTTACACTTTCAAGCGTAGTGATGATGCAGGACATTCCCCGTTTTTTCGCCGTCCCCTTTTGTAACATATTGAGTGAGGCAGTGTTAATATTTTCACAACTGCATTATCGTTTTTTACCACGAAGGACACGAAGGTCACGAAGATAGAGGAATAGGCTGATTAACCTGGTCTTTCTTCGTGCTCTTCGTGGTGAGAACCGCCTTTTAAATAAAACACTGCATTATCGTTTCTTACCACGAAGGACACGAAGGTCACGAAGATAGAGGAATAGGCTGATTAACCTA
>Ga0315281_10002292_pt1 | contig 28400 bp, 20 predicted proteins | sample YL17G07_0_MG_FD_204540 | JGI IMG/M metagenome (GOLD analysis project Ga0315281, IMG submission 204540) | Sediment microbial communities from Yellowstone Lake, YNP, Wyoming, USA - YL17G07_0 | ecosystem: Environmental > Aquatic > Freshwater > Lake > Sediment | place: USA: Wyoming | collected...
ATGGAATAAAATAGCCTATTGAAAGAATATTTTGAACAGTAACAGAAAAAACTACCAGTAAAATTGGTATTTCATACCTTTTTACTGTACAAAGGCTGTCCATGCAAAGTTCATTTGGCACAGTCTGCTAGCTCTGCCAAATACCAGGACGTGGTCGTTGGTATCGTATCCGGCCTGGAAGAAAGTTGCCTAAGCGTCATCATGTTTTGCGTACCTCATAAAGTGAAGAATCTTCCCGTACCTGCATCGGCTGTGTTATTGCGTTGACCGAGAGATAGTAATGCGCAACCTTTTTCACTTCGTTCCACTCGAATCGGGCAGGGTCTTTGATCGGTTCCTGCAATTGCGGCTTCGTGCTACAATGGGTAACCACATAGAGCCAGTAACAGTCCCTGCGGTCTTCCGCAACCCGCCGTTCATTGGGTGTAAGAAGTATATTCCCCGTTGATGCGCCAATACCTTTTACTTCTATGAGGCGCAATTCACCGGAATTCAGGTCCAGACTGGTAATATCATATCCGAGGTTCTTTTCATGGACGTCGAAGGGCTGGCGATTCCGGGACTTTTCATACTCAAGAACAACCTGCATGGCAGCAGCCTCCACTTCAAAATCGGGTTTTAAACGGCGGATTTCAGGGGTTTCTCTTTCAGGGTGAGGAAGTATGAGTACGCTTGTTAACCGCTCCACGGCCTGTAAGGAAAGCGATTTTTGGCGTTCAAGCTCCCTCCGGCGCTTTTCACGGCGGTTGAGGATTTCTGCATGGCGCGCCTCGGCCTGTGCGAGGCGCCCTTCAGCGCCATGCGCTTTTTGTTCCATGTCTGATGCGGCTTTGCCAATTTCTTCATCCGCCTTCTGAAGTAATTCGGTAAGTGACAGCTCAATATGCGCTGCGATGCGATCAACCTCAGCCATACGCCCCGAACGGGTTTCTTCAAGAAAGGGCATAAGCGCGTGTTCGTTGAGCCACGCATACGCCTCCGGAACAGAGGCAACGGAAGGCAAGCCCTCCGGGGTTTCTGCCGGGGTAAAATTTCCAAGCAATCCAGGCTCCTGCAGACGGACGTCTCCGTTTTCTTTCATCTCTATAACGAATAACCGCTCGTGGATTATCTGGCCGAGACCGTCCACAATGCGGGCGCGGTAGAAGTCCAGGCGCGACGGGCTATCATGTTTGAGTGAATAGAAGCAAGCCCCTTTTGCTAAACTATCCTGGGCAAGGGTATTAATATGGCGTCTTACGGCTTCAAACAATGGGTGGCCTGGCGTTACCCATTCGAGTTTGTTCTCTTCGGCCGTTTCACGATCTGTCGAGCAGACCGGATACTTGTTTGCCAGGGCAGGAAGTTTCCAGTCGGGTTGTGCCTCGTATTTCCTTAAACTGGCGGGCGTTTTTCCCGGTTCAAAGGCATGGGGAATATTGGGGACCATTTTCAAATGAAGCGAAACGTATTCAGACGCCTCACGCAGAAAGCGTGCAATCGTTTCCGGGACAACACGACATTCCTGCGCCCTGGCGCGACGTTCAACGAGCATCTCAAGGTTGAGTTTCCTGGATGCGAGACCTTCAAGGGCGTTCTGGCAAATGGCACGAAACTGTGCTTCATCTACATTTTTCAGCAGGCGATCTTCCAGGTCTTCATCGCCTAAACGTCCCGCGTAGTAATCCCGGAGCACCTTTTCTATATGGGCAGCCGGGAGGATTTCCCCAACGACATTGAACACGGCGTCATCGTCAAGTGCGTCGCGTATTTCCTGCAACTTTTCAAGCAACCGTTGCAGGACGCGTCCCTCGATGGTATTCGTAGCAACAAAATTAAAGATAAGACAGTTCTCTTTCTGCCCGTAACGATGAATTCGCCCCATGCGTTGTTCAAGGCGATTTGGGTTCCACGGGATATCGTAGTTAAACAAGACATTGCAGCATTGAAGGTTGATGCCTTCCCCGGCCGCCTCGGTTGCGACGAGTATCTGGATTTCCCCTTCCTTAAATTGTTGCTCTGCATAAAGGCGGGTTCCCGGCTCATCCCGCGAGCCGGACCTCATGCCGCCATGGATACAACCAACGCGAAAACCCCATGCCTTGAAGCGTGCCATGAGATAATCGAGTGTATCTTTAAATTCCGTGAAAATAAGGAGCCGCTTTTCAGGGTGATCGAAAAAACCCTCCTTATGGAGAAGTTCTTTAAGGCGAAAAAGCTTTGCCTCTGCTTCGGCGTCTTCTACGGTCTTTGCTTTTAAAGCAAGCCTGTTAAGCTCTTCGATTTCCTTGTGTATCTGTTCGGCATTACCGGCAAGTGTAATAGCCTCCAGTATTTCTTCAAGCCGTTCACGTTCCCCTTCTTCCATTTCTTCGATATCTTCCGGCGAAGGGAGTTCCGGTGGTGACATACGGGTTAGTTCCTGTGCTCGCAGCAACCCATCTTTTAGCCGTCTGATACGATTTTCGAGGGAATGCCGGATTGCATAGGTGCTTGACGCGAGGCGGCGCTGGTAAAGCGACATAAGGAAGCCTATCGCCCTGGCCCGCGGGTCTTCACCCTGTGCGGCCGCTTGTGTACTCTGCTGTTTTACAAACCGGGTGATATCGCGGTAAAGTTCAAACTCCTGCCCATCTATCTGAAAGTCCACGGTGTGAGGAATACGCCGCGTAAATATTTTTTTGGCTGCCCATGTGCCGTCTGGTTTTCGTTCAGGGAAATAAACCATTGCCTCTTTTGTACGGCGGAGGTAGAAGGGTGCGCGGCGTTGGGCCATTGCCTCGCGTATTGATTTAACGTCGGCATACGCATCTCTATCCAACAACTGGAGAAAAAGGCTGAAATTGACCGGGTCTCCTTTATGTGGAGTGGCAGTAAGCAGCAGGATATGGTCTGATTGGTCTCTCAGGAGTTCACCCAGGGCATATCGCGCAGTCTTACGGGCGGGCGGCGTCCACGACATGTGATGCGCTTCGTCTACTATGATCAAATCCCAGTGTACCTGCTGGAGGCCGGGTAGGATTTCCGTGCGTTTAGCGAGATCGAGCGATGTTATAACCGTTTTTTGTTCCAACCACAGGTTTAAGCCAAATTGGTCACGCATTTCCCGTCCATAGCGAACATGAAACTTTTCATCAAATTTTTCTTTCAGTTCACGCTGCCATTGAAATGCAAGGTTCGCCGGACATACGATAAGGATACGCTCTATAAGACCTCGCAGTTTAAGTTCTTTAATGAGAAGCCCCGCCATGATTGTTTTACCGGCGCCGGCGTCATCAGCAAGGAGGAAACGAACACGGGCAGGTTTCAGTAAATAATCGTAAACGGCTTCAAGCTGATGGGGAAGGGGGTCAACGCGGGATATTGAAAGCCCGAAATAAGGATCGAATTCGTACGCAATTCCAAGGGAATAGGCCTGAAGACCGAGACGCAAGAGAGGCCCGTTACCTTTGTAACTAAATTTAGAGTCAAAGATGGTAAGGGCTTTAATATCCTGGCAATTGAGGGTAACTTTACGAAATTGTTCTGACTGTATTCCTACTACTCCGACAGTCCAGGTATCGGTACCGATGACCCTTACTGTCTCCACGCGCATGGGTTCGTTAAACAGCGCGCCGGTTAGAATTTGCCCTTCGTTGATAGGTTGATCATCGCCCATTCTCGTTCCTTTAATACAAAGCTATGTTTTTTTGTTGAATTATAATGTAAGCCGAAACTATTTCATCCGAGGTGTTTCTTTACTCAATATAATTCTTCAACAGTTTTGGGCAAATCTCTTTATTGCCGGTAGTTTTAATAAAATTGAACTTGTGCGAATTATTTTGTCAATAGTACGAATTGTCCCAATGTTTGTATTAACAAGTGGTGAAAGGGTATTCTTTCCACAATATTTTTACTATATTACACAAATAGAAAATGGTCGTCAAAGTGTTTTTTAGATAAAAACGCCAATGCTATCAGGTTTACGTTATGACACTATTGAAAATACTCAAGCCTGGTTTTTTTGAAACCTAAAGCATAAACGGTGGACAATGAAAGGCGAAAAAAAGGCGGGAATAATTCGTAGACCATTACTTATAGACAATCGCCTATCCCCCTACTTCCCACCCGCCGCCGAGGGCTTTGTAGAGGAATACGAGGTTTTGTGATACGGTGCGTTCGCTTAGGGCAAGCTCGTCTTCCGTCTGGAGCAGTGAACGCCTTGCATCCAGGACGTTGAGAAACCCCGTCATGCCCTTTATGTACAGTTCGGTAGCCAATTCAACCGAGCGTTGGCTGGCGGCTACCGCATCGTAAAGGTTGCGGCGCCGCACCTGCTCGGTTTCGCAGGCGACCAGGGCGTTTTCAACGTCCTCAAGGGCGATCAGCACCGTCTTTTCGTAGGTGAGCAGCGCCTGCGTCTGCCGCTCGCCTTGTGCGCGGATGTTGGCGCGGATGCGTCCGGCGGAAAAAATCGGCCAGCGAATGGTGGGGCCGAATGACCAATAGCGGCTAATCCCCGTCATCGGGATTACTCTCAATTCTTCCGCTTGCAGTCCGAAATTGCCCGTGAGAGAAAATCGTGGGAATAAATCGGCCTTTGCAACGCCTATACGCGCCGTTGCCGCGGCCAGTGACCGTTCCGCGTAACGGACGTCCGGCCTCCTGCGCAGGAGATCGGAGGGCAACCCCGAAGGTATCTCCGCCGTAGAGATGGGGATTGGCTTTTTTTGTAGTAGGCTGGACGTCATATCGCCGGGATTTTTACCCAACAAAACACTGATACGGTGAATGGTCTGTTTTATGGAATTTTCCAAAGCAGGTATCTGCGCCTTGGTAGAAGCCAGCAGGGTCTCAGCCTGCACAGCGTCAAGCTCGCTGATCAGCCCGGACTTGTACTTTGCATTGATGATCGCTACTGCGTCTTCCTGCATCTGCACACTGGACGAAAAAATGTCCAGCCTTCGCTGTAATCCGCGCAACTCAATATAATTGCGGGCGACCTCCGCCAGTAAGGTGATCTGGGCATCGCGCCGGTTTTCTACGGCGGCATCAATATCGGCCTTCGCAGCCTCCGTGGCACGGCGACTGCCGCCAAAGACGTCAACTTCCCAACTGGCGTCAAAGCCCGTCTGAAAAAGGTTGCGCTCTACCGGTGCGGCCAGGGGAATCGCTGTGTTACCTATGCTTCGCCGGCTGCGGGAATACGAACCGGAGGTTTCAATGGTTGGCCACAAATCGGCTGCCGCAACCCTGTGTAATGCGCGCGCTTCGCAGATGCGCGCCTCTGCGATCCGGAGGTCGTGATTTAACTCTACGGCCTGCGCGATAAGGGAATCAAGCGTGGGGTCATTAAAAGCCTTCCACCACTGGGCGATAGAAACAGGCACAATCACTGCCTTGTCCGCTGATTGTTCACTCCAGGATTCCGGCACGGATACGTCTGGCGAACGGTAGTCCGGCCCAACGGCGCACCCTGTGACAAGCAAGCCGGCCACCAGTAACAGTAACCAAAAGGTCGTTTTTTTGAGAGGCCACGTTAAGCAATGACGATCACGGTTGCATACCGTGCCTTTCTGTTGATGGTTTTGCATGAATCCCTCGCCGCTCATTGTTTAACTCCAGACGCTTCCGTTTGTTTTTCATTTGACGACGTATATGAAGCTGAAGGGCGTTCTACCGATTCAATAAACACATCCATTTGCTGACCGATAAAAATCGGTAAATCTGTGCGTTCAATGCTATAGACCACTTGCAGCACACGCGTATCAACACGTTCAACACTACTCCCTGTGAGAGATTTTTTTGGGATGACGTAAGGTTCAAAATGCCGGAATCTCAACAGCACTTTCATTTCACGGTTGCCGCGGAGAAATGCACTGGCAGGGGCTTCAGGATGGACGCGCCATGCATCGTCTTCATCTATATCAACCCTGACATACAGCGGCTCAACGTTGCCAAAGAGGATCAGGGGCGTCTGTAGCGCGCCTGCCTGGGCAAATTCTCCAACGTGAATCTTCACCTGCAACGCCACGCCGTCACAGGGCGCGCATACCGTCAGCCGCTGCAGGCTGGTTTCCGTCTCCATCACCTGCGACCTTGATGAAACAATCTCTGCCCTGGCTTGCGCCAGTTTTGCCATGGCAACCCTGACCGCATAGCGCCTCTTATCCAGATCTTCAACACTAATAGCCCTTTTATCCGATATGCTTTCTGCAAGCGCTAGTTGGCGCTTCAAATCCGCAAGGGTCGCTTTTGCCACATTAACGCCTGACTCGGCCACCTTCAGGGCGGCCTTTTTTACCATCAGTTGCGCCGTTAAGTCCCTACCATCTATTTTGAAGAGTGGGTCACCGGCCTTTACCTTGCTGCCCACCGAAACGTAAACGTTCGAGACGACACCGGCCACCAATGTGCCGATGGTAATATTTTCCGTATTTGCTTCAACAATGCCCGCACCGGCAACAGACGACTCAAAGAGCATCACCGTTGGGTCAACGACCGGTTGTGCCGAGGGAATAGTTTTGCTGCCGGTCACAACCGTAACTATGGCGAACCCCATGCCAAGTACAGCAAGAAAGGGAAGCAGGTATTTAAAGATCATGTTATCTCCTATGGTGTTTTTTTAGGTAAAGAATGACGATGGGCATTTTTAATATCGATAATATGTCCATCATCCATTTTAGCTATACGGTCTGCAAATTCGAATATACGGGCATCATGGGTAACCACTACAAAGGCGCGATCAGGGCCGACAGCCACCTCGCGTAGCAACTCCATGACCTTATGGCCGGTCACGTGGTCGAGGGCGCTCGTCGGCTCGTCACAAACGATAAGTTTCGGATTGTGCAGCAATGAACGGGCAATGGCAACGCGCTGCTGCTGTCCGCCCGATAGTTGGGATGGAAGCGAGCGCGTGCGGTCGCCCATCCCCACGCGAGCAAGGAGACTGCGTGCCCTCTCAAACGCCTCACGCCGTTTAACCCCGTTTATCAACAACGGAACGGCGACGTTTTCCGCCGCAGTTAACGTCGGCAGCAGATTGAACATTTGAAAAACAAAGCCGATGTTTTTTCTGCGGTAGTTCGCCTTTTCGTTATTGCTCATCGTTTGATAGTCATGGCCAAACACCTTACATTCGCCGCCGCATCTATCGAGTACGCCGGCAATAATGGAGATGAGCGTGGTCTTTCCGCTGCCGGACGGCCCCACCATCATCATCAGTTCGTTGGTGTGGATATCGATGTCCACACCACGTAAGGCGTGAACCTGCGTGCCGCCGGTTCCATAGACCTTGGTTACCCCTTTACATTGTACTGCAACGTTATTTATCGTTGTTGTCATATTATTAGTTTTGAAAAACAATCGCCGGTTCCAGCTTCAGAACAGTTCTCATGCTGACGACTGCGGATATCGCACAAATAAGCATAACGGCCGTTGCGCTAAATACCAGGAGTTGCCAGGGTAAATAGAAGGAAAGCTCAGTGCTCCCGGAAAGTGTGCCAAGCGCCGAAGCAACCCCAACGCCAATGCCATATCCGACACTGCCTACCAGCGTGGCTTGAAGCAAAATCATGCGCAACAGTAAACGGCTCGATGCCCCCATTGCCTTCAGGGTGCCGAAATAACGGATATTATCGAGCGTAAAGTTGTAAAAAGTTTGCCCGGCGATTGCTATACCCACAATAAAACCCAGACAGACGGTAATTCCAAAGTTGATGGGGATACCGGTATACTTCAGGTAATAGCGCACCGTGAGCATCTTAAAATCGTTTTTCGTGTAAGCAGCCAGACCCGTTGTCCGGCGAATACGTTGGCATAGCTCATGAAGGTCTTGGCCGGGTTTGGCCTTAACCATAACGAAGGACATCAACTTTCGCTCAGGCGGCGCATAAGCTACCGACCGGGAAAAGGTGGTATAAATTACCGGCTGCGATTGAAAGGTACGACTAACCTCGCAAATCCCGGTGACGACCGCACGGTGGTCATTCAGTTCCATTGTGTCGCCGATTTTCAAAGGCACCCGTTTCCCATCGCGCGTAACGTTGGCCAACCTGCCCTTTGCGGCAACGCCATCGACGATTATGGCATCACTTTGCCGCAGGTTTGCCAGTTTCCCTTGCAGCATTGTCGGTGGGCCGCCGATGAGCGTCTCGTCGTCAAGTCCGACGACGATACACGTCTGGAACGCACCATTCGGAAGCCGCGCCTTGAGCAGCCCCTTGTACAGAGGCACTGCCCAGGCAACGCCTTTGATGCCCCGGATGCGAAGCGATTCTGTCTCTTTCAACGGTTTCAAATCGTCGATGTACTGCACCTTTGGGTCCATCACCCAGACGTCGGGGATGGAGGTGTCCGACAGGAAGCCGAAGGTGCGCGTCATGAGTCCCATAAAAATAGCCGACTGCTGGGTGATGAGGAGCGACGCAAAGGTCAGCCCCACAATAATGCCCAGGTATTTGGCGCGATTTCCGACAAGCATCTTCAAGGCAACGAAATTCATTTTTTCACCGCCTTCAATTGTTTTTTAAACTCCTTCAGCGCCCCAAGCGAAAAGCGCGTGATATGGTCTGCCAATTGTTCTACCTCTTCAAGGTTGTATTGCTGGTTGGGATATAACCGGCTGATTACCGGCCGGGCGTGATGGTAGAAGACGCACTGCGCCACAATACTTCTGGCGCACAGAATAATCAATTGATTACTTGCCTCCTGCCCAAGATATTCCCTGACAAGCGACTCCAACTGCTGCGCGATGGGACGAATGTTGTTTTCCACAAGCGCATCAAGCGCCGTGGTCGGCTCTATCATCTCCCTCGACATCAGCTTGCCGTGCCAGGCAGGGCGTCCGTCGTCAAAAATGCGCAAAAGGAAAGACCGCGCAAACACCTTCAACTGCTCCTCCACGCGCACCTTACCGCCGTTATACGGCGGATATTTATCAACAGAGCATTGGTGTGCGTATTGCAACACGGACGTATAAAGCCCCTGTTTATCACGAAAGTGGTAATTAATTGCGGCCACGTTCGCCCCCGCCCGGTTGCATATCTCCCGCACCGTAGCCTTGTGAAACCCCTGCTCGGCAAACACCTCCCCCGCGGCGTCCAGCAACCGCTGGCGCGTCTTAGCCTGTACCGTATCAATAGCGTTTGGTATAGAAATTAAAACACTCATATTAAACAATAGTATAAAACGTTTGTTTGAAATGTCAATGTAAAAAACATTATGCAATTTTCCCATGACTATTTGATACAAAAGCTGAAAAACTGGCTCTTCTGGTTGCTGTTTTACAAAGTTGAATCAGAAAGATTAAAAAGCCAGAGCAACTTCCTGCCCACTTTAAGTATTGTGCAGAATATTACATTGCTTTATAATAAATATTAAGAAAGTTACAAGGCACATCTTGCGCAATCGGGACTGCTAGAGAATGAATCTAACAAATGCTACAAACAGGTCGCCCCTTTGTGGCTAAAGAATAGTGATACTGTTTCTCGACAAATCGGGTGATCCGGGTTTTGATTTCGATAGAAAAAAGACGATGAAAAGGTTTGTCATTACCCTTTTAGTCTGTCAATCAGATACAGTCGGGCGTTTTGGTTTTACTCTTGGGAAGGGCGTAGGATGCAGATACTTGTTGACGCCGACGCATTTCCCGGCGTGATCGTGGATATCCTGTACCGGGCGGTTGAGCGTGTTCGCGTTCCGTTGATTATGGTCTCGAACAAGCATATAAGAATCCCTCAATCGTTGTACATTTCAACCGTCATGGTATCCGCGGGTTTTGACGTGGCGGATAACCGTATCGTTGCGATGGTTCAACAGGGCGACCTGGTTATTACCGCCGACATACCGCTTGCAGACCGCGTCGTTGAAAAGGGCGGATACGCGATTGACCCGCGCGGAGAGCTTTATACTGAGTCGAACGTAAAACATCGGCTGGCTATGCGCAATCTTTTGAATGAACTCCGGAACGGTGGTATCATTACCGGCGGCCCCTCTTCGTTTGGCCGAAAGGACGTCCAGTCGTTCGCCTGCCAACTGGACCGTTTTTTGACGAAATATTGCAAGAGGTGTAATTCTTGAATGAGCAAGATAATAAACACATGCGCCCCGGCTGGTTAAAGGTGAAACTGCCCGCGGGCAGTGGATTTCTCCAGATAAAGAATGTTTTGCGTGAGAAAAGGTTGCACACCGTTTGCGAAGAGGCCGTATGCCCGAACATCGGTGAATGCTTTGATCGCGGGACGGCGACGTTTCTCATTCTCGGTGATGTTTGTACCCGGGAGTGCGGGTTTTGCGCCGTGAAAAAGGGGCATCCTTTTGGCGTTGACGGGGACGAACCCCGTCGCATTGCAGGTGCGGTTATGGAGATGCAGTTAAACTATGTCGTGATTACATCGGTAACGAGAGACGACCTCCCCGATGGCGGCGCATCGATTTACGCGCTTACGATTCAAGCTATCAGGGAGCTACGGCGTGGCTGCAAGGTAGAGGTTTTGATACCGGATTTTGCTGGGTCGTCTGAAGCATTGGAAACCATGATCCAGGCACATCCGGACGTATTGAACCATAACCTGGAGACCGTGCCACGTCTCTATCCCCGTGTGCGGCCATTCGCCAATTACGCGCGTTCACTGGCGGTATTGCGGGATGCGCGCAAAAAGGGGGATTGCTTAAGAACTAAATCAGGATTAATGGTGGGTCTGGGTGAAACATGGGAGGAGTTGCTCCAAACCATGGGCGATATAAGGGATACCGGTTGTGATATGCTTACCCTGGGACAGTACCTGAGTCCGAAGAAAAACGCCCTGCCTATCCACCGCTATTACACACCGGAGGAGTTTGACCGGTTAAGGCTGGAAGGTGAGCGCATGGGATTTAAGCAGGTACAATCAGGCCCGCTGGTAAGGAGTTCCTATTATGCGGAACGGCTGTCGGATTCCATGTGTGACGGATAAACATGGCGTGTTAGTAAGGATGGAAATTCTATGGGACATTGCTTGCAAAGGAGAAAATAATATTCACCCGTGGCGATACGGGGAACCGTGATCCTACCACTGTGAATAATTATTTGTGTTTTTTAAAATACAGGTCGAATTCCCGGTATTTACTGGTTTATGCATCGAAAACCCGACTTGTTTCTACTATCAAAATAACGATTAATTTTATACCCTTTACGAAGAATACTCATGCACACAAAAAATTGTATCACACTAAAAGACGTAACCATAGGATATCACGGCAATCCGATACTCAGAGATGTGAACTTTTCTATAAAGAAAGGCGCATTTACCGTCCTGGTGGGTCCCAATGGCTCAGGAAAAACCACCATGTTCAAAACAATACTGAGGCTTATTCCGCCGGTCTGCGGTTCCGTTATTTATGAAACCGGCACCCATCCAAAACTTGGCTACGTTCCGCAGCGGATGTTTCTTGACGAGATATACCCGTTCACCGCCGGAGAGGTAGTATCCATGGGAACCTTCGGGCAAATAAAACCATTTTGTCCCATTTCCAAGCCCAACCGCCAGTTGGCGGAGCAATGTTTGAAAGACGTCGGTTTGCTGGAGCAAAAGAGGCAATTGTTTTCTCAATTATCGGGTGGCCAAAAGCAGCGCATCCTTATCGCACGCGCACTTGCCACAGAGCCAGAGATCCTGCTCCTTGATGAACCGATAACGGGCGTTGACATTTTTGCCCAAAAAATGATTATGGAGCTTATCTCACTATTGCACAAAAAGCATAAACTGACGGTTATCATGGTAACCCACGAAATCCACAGTATTCCTCAATGGGTAAATGAACTGCTGTGGATTCACAACAACAAATTAAACCTTGGTAGCATGGCAGAAATGCTTTCAATGTTCTCAGAACATAAAATTTTATTTACGGTGTAATTATGGAACAACTATTCGAAATACTGAGTCCTCATTTCCTTTTAAAAAACACCCTTTATGCCAGTTTACTGGTTGGGTTGGTATGCCCGCAAGTGGGCATGTTTTTCATGCTGCGGCGCATGGTTTTGTTGGGTATAGCCCTGCCTCAGGTTTCCAACGCGGGCATTGCCTTTGCCTTTTTGCTGCATTCTATCGGGTGGCATTTTTTGCCGCACATGGAATCGGAAAAAACCATGGCCATGGCTGGTTCCATCGTCTTTACGCTTATTACCATCTTTACCCTGTCTGCCCTCGAAAGGAAGGGAAAGGGGTTCACGGAAAATCGCATCGGATTCACCTACGCCATAGCAGGGGCGGCTTCCATCTTGTTTGTATCCTGGAATCCATTTGGACAGTCAGAGGTGCTTTCCATGCTGAAAGGTGAGATACTTTCCGTTCCGGACGCCTATTTGTGGTCAATGTTCGCTATTTACGGCATAATCCTTATTGTCTTAATCGGATTTCATCGCAACTTCATACTAGTATCATACGATATCGATATGGCAACCACGATCGGCAAAAAGGTAATCCTGTGGGACGTCCTGCTGTATCTGATCATTGGCATTGTCATATCTTTTGGGGTAATGACCGTCGGCGCCCTGGTCATCTTCGGTTTCCTTTTAATCCCGGCTATTGCCGCAAGAATGGTTGCCCGCGGTATCTTCCTTTTTTGTGTTGTTTCATCGGTTATAGGGGTGGTTGCTGCCTTCCTCGGTTTTTATATTTCCTACCGGTTCGATCTTCCGACCGGCCCAACGGACGTTGCCCTTTTGTGCATAATACTTTCGCTGCTTTTCTTAGGGAAAATGCTCATAAAAACAAAAAAGAATAGCATTATAGGGAACTAACGTGTTAGTATATGATGTTAAAGATATATAGAATTCATTTTATTTATGCGGGTTTGCGGGTAGGTGAGGTTTGTAACAATAGTTACGGCAAAGCGATATGATCTCATACACCACAGGAAACCCATCCCCTGCCTCTTTCCGGGGAGGGGAATTTTTTACAAGCAATGTTGTAAAATTACAAAACAACTACTTTCGAACGGAGACTCAAGAATGCAGAAAAGATGGCCACTAGCCACAGCAACTCTTTGCAGCGCAGCGATTGCATTACTGTTGCTGAATTCAACCCAATGTTTTTCAAGTGATGCAACCACCCCGGCAACAAAAAAAGACGGTAACCAAGGCGGTTTAAACTTTTCAACCGAACAATACAAACAGGGGCTAAAATATGCACAGTACGGCCTCCATGCCGAGGCAATTGATATGTACAAAAAGGCGCTAACCACAGACCCGACTAACCTCGATATATATATTGACCTGGGTAAGGCTTATGCGCAAAATAGTATGACCGACAATGCAATTGAGGCATTCCAGGTGGTGGTTGCCAAAAAACCAAACTCATTTGACGCCCAGTACAACCTGGGTTCGCTCTATTTTGAGAAGGGAGCATTCGAGAAGGCCATAGACTCCTTTAAAAAGGCCACTCTCATAAACCTTGATAACCGGTCAGCGTTCTCCCTGCTGGGCATTGCTTATTCTAAGCTTGGCAAATACGACGAGGCCATCCAGGCCTTTAAAAGATGTATTGAAATAGACCCTGGTCTGGCCGTCGCCCATTCAAACCTGGGTATCATTTACTCCATGAAGGGAATGGATAAAGAGGCCCTTGAGGCGTTCCAAAAAACGCTGGACATTAACCCGCAGCAAGAAAACGCCCTCTACAATATCGGCCTTCTCTATGAAAAGACCGGCAACGTTGATTTGGCGTTCCAATATTTCAATAAGACCGTTGACGTCAATATGAGCAACGCGTCAGCCCAATATCGTCTGGGCAAAATGTATCTGACAAAAAAACAATATGATGACGCCATCAATGCATTTCAAACTGCCGTAATGTCCGATCCAACCAACATAGAAGCCTACAACGACATCGGCAAGGTATACCTGGCGAAGGGCATGAAGAAAGAGGCAGAGGATTACTTCGGCCTCTACAATAAGCAAGCAAAGACCGCGGCGGCGAAGGCGAAATAGCGAAGGATAGGGGACATGGACAAACCCTGTTTGTCCGTGCCGGCTTGTAACTCACAAAGTATGAGAACTGCTGGAGGTGCGACAAGCCACTGTCCCCCGCTGGCGGGGGATTAAGGGGGTGGACCGGCACAAGTAAAAATTCGGCAGGTTGGGTTGAGGCACGAAACCCAGCCTACGTAACTATTTGTGCAAATTCGTGTCTATCAGAGCGCCCAACTTAATATCTGTATAATCCGTGTTCCAAAGGCTTTAATCAGTCCGAGGCATTGTCTCGCTGATAGTTTCTCCCTTATTTTATACCGGCCGGCGATGCCTGCCCTACACTTCTGTGAGGTCTTGAAAAATAATTTGAATGTACTCTTAATATACCCGGAGTTCCCGGACACCTTCTGGAGCTTCAAGCATGCCCTTAAATTTGTCCGCAAAAAGGCCTCTTTCCCGCCGCTAGGGCTGATGACAGTCGCCGCGATGTTGCCAAAGGAGTGGACAATGCGCCTCGTTGACGTTAATGTGGCAAACCTTACCGAAAAAGACCTCGAATGGGCTGATTATGCATTTATCAGCAGCATGGTTGTGCAAAGAAAGTCCGCAAGACAGATTATCGAACGCTGCAAAAAAGCTGGCGTTACGACCGTTGCGGGTGGGCCTTTGTTCACGAGCGAGCACGAAAATTTTGATCTTGTTGACCATTTTATACTGAATGAAGCGGAGATAACCCTCCCCCCATTTCTGGAAGACATGAAAAACAATTCCCTCAAGCGCACCTATACGTCATCTCAGTTTGCCGACATTCAAACAACACCGGCGCCCCGTTGGGAATTAGTCAACCTCAATCACTATGCATCAATGAGCGTACAGTATACACGCGGCTGTCCCTACCACTGCGAGTTTTGCAACGTAACGACGTTGTTCGGAAAACAGACACGCACGAAAACTTCCGCGCAGATCATTACGGAATTGGACAGCTTTTACCGCAAAGGTTGGCGTGGAAACGTGTTTTTTGTGGATGACAACCTCATTGGGAACAAAAAACACCTCAAGAACGAATTGCTGCCCACTTTGATCGAATGGCGTAAGAAGCATAAGGAGCTAACCTTCAACACCGAGGTCTCTATCAACGTCGCCGACGATGAAGACCTGATGCGAATGATGTCGGACGCCGGATTTGACACCATATTTGTCGGGATTGAAACGCCGGATACCGAAGGCCTTGCGGAATGCAACAAAAAGCAAAACAAAAACCGCAACCTGCTTGAAGACGTCCAACGCATCCAGCGGGCGGGGCTGCAAGTACAGGCGGGCTTTATTGTGGGCTTTGACAGTGATACGCCTTCCATTTTTCAGCGGCAGATCGACTTTATCCAGAAAAGCGGAATCGTATCGGCGATGATCGGCCTGCTCCAGGCCCCAACGGGAACGAAGCTGTACGACCGGATGAAGCAGGAAGGGCGCTTGCTTGGGCCGATGTCAGGCGACAATGTGGACGGAACAACGAACATTATTCCGATCATGGACGCCAATACGTTCCAGACGGGCTATAAAAAGATATTGAAGCACATTTATTCCCCGGAAAACTACTATCAGCGCATAAAAACCTTTTTCAGGGAATACAGAGCGCCGAAGATGAGAAGTAACATTAAATTCAACAATATATTTGCGTTATTTCGCGCTATGTACCACCTGGGAATCCTTGGCAAAGAGCGCGTCCATTTCTGGAAACTCATGTTATGGACGTGCGTATACCATCGTGAATTACTGCCGTTGTCCATCACCCTGGCAATTTACGGACACCATTACCGGAAGGTCAGCGAATTACACGTCCTTTAGTTTTCGTGTAATCCGATATCACAAGCTGCACGTGCATGTCAGAGAAAGGCGAGCATAATTACCCCTGAAACCATAATGATGGCACCGATCAGGCGTTCCTTGATGTGCGTTTCCTTAAACCAGATGGCGCCATACATAATACCAAATAAAAGGCTGAGCCGCTTAACTGAAATGACGTAGGGAACGGCTATCATGTTCACTGCCAGAAATTGGGTGATCGTGGAAATCGCCATTGCAAGTCCAATGATGGCAAAAGACTTTGGACTAACAAATAACTCTTTCACGTTGCCATGATTTTTCCACATGAGGATGGGGAAGAAGACAATAGCGATGATCGGAAGATACGTCGCGGCAAAAAACAATGGGCTCGAGTGTATTATCGCTACCTTTGCCAGGTTGGACGTGATGCTATAGATAAAAGCCACCATAATCATATACAGGGAACCGCGCTCGCGACGTATGGCCTTAAATGGCTCTAAAATACCTTTTTTGGTGGTGTTTACATTGAGCAAATATGCGCCGGACGTTGCAAGAAGGATGCTGATGATTCCAAATTTGTCCAGATGCTCTCCGAGTATTAAGTCGGAGGTGAAAATCATAAAAATAGGGCTAAGCGCCAGGAATGGCAGCGTCAGGGAGAGGGGAGACAGCTTTATTGCCTTCATGTACAATATGAGCGCCGTAACTTCGAGGGGAACCAAAAGGAGTAGGACTAGAAAAAAGGGGAAATCCAGCCTCGGAATTTCTATAAAGGGCAGGAGCAGGAGTAGCACAGGCATGGAGAATCCCATACGCACCCAGGCAATGAGATACTCGCCATTGTGCTTAAGAGACCGTTTACAAACGGCATCCGCCGACGTTACAAAAAAGGCGGAAAAAAGAGCCAGCAGAAACCAGTTCACAGATGCTCACTGAAAAATTTATTAAGGAAAGCGGGCCGGGGTGCGCTTGGCACAACAGTAGCCTTGCAATGCCTCTCAAAGGCTTCTAATACTATTTAGATGGCGGGAACACAGGTTAGAGTTCAAGTTACGATTGGTCACGGTAGAGGAAAACCGGAAAGTGTCAACTGCCTGAAACCCTTGAAAACTATGGTGGGCGATATAGGACTCGAACCTATAACCCCTTGCTTGTAAGGCAAGTGCTCTAGCCGATTGAGCTAATCGCCCATAAGAAGGATAAAGTATATCAACTCAGTTTTTATGAGTCAATAAAATTCTAACGTTTCCACATAATAGGGAGGAATAAGAGTACCAAGCTATAAATTTCCAACCTTCCCAAAAGCATACAGAAACTCAATACCCACTTGCCCGCGTAAGAAATCTCACTGAAGTTCGCCATAGGCCCAACCTTTGCCAAACCCGGCCCGCAGTTTGCCAGGCATGTTGCTACGGCAGAAAAGGCGGTAACTATGTCAGTATTTAACGCCATCAATACCAGTGAACAGGCAGCGAAAATTCCCAAATATGCCACGAAGAATACGGAACTATCTGTGACGATTTCTTCGCTCACCGATTCACCATTAATCTTTACATGCTTTACCATGCGCGGCATTACGATGCGCGTGAGTTCCCTCATGCTCGATTTTATCAGCACCACGATCCTCACACATTTTATGGCTCCGCCGGTCGAGCCGGCACAGGCGCCAATGAACATGAGTAAGACCAACAGAAAACGGCAGGATTCCGGCCATAGATCAAAGTCTGCAGAAACATGGCCCGTTGTTGATGATGCCGTTATCACCTGAAAAGAAGCATGGCGAAAGGAGTTTCCCATGTCGGAATAACAGGCGTTTTTGACTCCACCTTGAAAAGAGGCTGGTTTGCTGAAATACAAACTTAGTGCTATAAACACAACTGCCGTAAGCACCAGACCGACAAAGAAACGAAGTTCAGTATTTTTGAGAACCTTCCTGAATTCTTTTCGAAAACACAGGTAGTAGATTGAGAAGTTGCAGCCACAAATAAACATGAAGACTGTGACAATAATGTCGATGGAAAGACTGTTATAGTGTCCAATGCTGGTGTTTTTTGTAGAAAAACCCGCAGTGGATACTGTTGAGAGTGCATGGCATACGGCGTCAAAAACAGGCATACCACCGCAAAAGAGCGCCACTATCAGCGACGCCGTGATGACAAGGTAAATAATCCAAAGTAATTTTGCCGTCTCACCAATTCTGGGTTTTAATCTATCAGCCGTGGGACCGCTGACCTCCGCGCTGAAGAGTTGATAGCCACTTATCCCCATGGCAGGCAGCAAGGCGACAAAGATGACGATGATTCCCATCCCACCCAGCCAGGCGGTAAATGCCCTCCAAAAGAGGATGCTGTGCGGCAGTATTTCCACGTCTTTAAAAATAGACGATCCGGTAGTGGTAAAACCGCTGGTTGTCTCGAAAACGGCGTCGCAATACGTTGCGCACACACCGGAATACCAAAAGGGAAAAGCGCCTAAAAATATACACAGTACCCAGCTAAAAGTAACAATGGCAAGGCCTTCCCGAATACCGATGTCTGCCGTCTTCTTTCTCACAAACATCTTGCTTAGTCCGCCTATAATGCCGGTGACGATAATGGTATAAATAAATGCCCAAATAGCGGCGTCGTCTTCGTAATAAAAGGCCACACCAAGAGGCACAAACAGGATACCTGCCAACATAAGCACGATGTTACTTACAGTATATAATACCTGAGGGACGTTCATACGAGATACGTGCTAGAAAATGATGAATGCATGGCTCATCCCTTTTTGGAGATAAAAAAGGACTGTACTTTTTCGATGGCATGGGGTAAGGTAAAGACGACGACGCGCTCCCCCGGGTTTATCATGGTATTGCCGGTTGGTATTTGCATAACGCCTTCCCGCACAATGGCGCCTAGGATAGCGCCCTGGGGAAGGGATATTTCTCTGAGTGGTTTTCCAACGATCTTGGAGGTTTCATCTGCTACCAATTCAAGCACTTCCGCCTCGCTGTTGTGGAACTTTGCTACGGATAGCGGATGCCCGCGGCGGATGTGTTGTAGGATGGAACCAACGGTAACGAGCCGTGGGTTGATTACGATTTCCATACCCAGTGAATTGATGATAGGAACAAATGCGGGGTCTACCGTAAGCACAATGGCCTTCTTTGCTCCAAGCCTTTTTGCCAGTAAGGAAGACAGGATATTGGTCTGTTCGTTCTCTGACAGTGCCACAAAAAAATCCGCCACGTCCACGGAGGCTTCTTTTAAGAGGTCTATATCAAGGGGACTTCCCTGGAGTATGATGGTTTTGTCCAGCGCCGTTGCCGCTTGCTGGGTTTTTTCCTTGCTGGATTCAATAATGGTTACACCGATTCGCAGATCCTCCAGTTTTTTCGCCAGTTCAAGGCTCGCGCGGTTTACTCCGTAAATAATAACCTTCTCCACTTCATCAGCGCGCCGATTGACCATAGGCAAGAAATAAGGCAGCGCCTCTTTTGCAACGAGGACAAAAATATTATCATTGGGTAATATTTTTGTTTCGCCGTTCGGTATCACCATGTCTTCACTACGCTGTATTGCCACGATGAGGAAGGAGTCGGTAGACTCAACCTCCTTTAAATCCGACAGCTTTTTCCCTGCGATGGGGGCGTCGCCAGGAACGGTAAAGCCCCTCAAAAGGATATCTCCTTCCGTAAAATCGGCCACGTAGATAGCCCCCGGTGTTCCAATTATGTTCATAATGGAACCGATGGTTATTTTTTCAGGATTGATAACGTGGTCAATATGAAATCCTTTTTGGTACAAGGCGACCTGTTCATCGGTAAACTCGGGGTTTCGTATTCTGGCAATCTTAGTTTTGACGCCGTAGTTGTGCGCAAGTGTGCACGCTACCATATTGATTTCGTCGCTGTTTGTAACGGACAGCACCATGTCGGCATTTTTAATGCCCGCTTCTTCTAAAACCATCGGGGAGCTAGCGCTCCCCTGCACCACGAAGACGTCCAATTTCTCGGTAATCCGTTTTACCAATTCAGAACTCTTTTCGATGACTGAGATATCGTGCCCTTCTTTTGACAACTGTTTTGCTAAGTTAAACCCAACAGCGCCTGCGCCAATGATAAGTATTTTCATAATTTAATCGTAGAGGAATTTCAAAGTTGCCATGAGACGTGGATATTATGGCTGTCGGTGAAACCTCGCCTTACGGCTCCACTTCATCGTTCCTGTAACGCCAAAAATTGAGACATAAATTTTTCACCGCCAAGATTCGGATCCTCCGCCTTTAAGATATCGATAAAACCCTTTGCATCGTCATATTTTCCTTGTTCAAGCACAACCTTGACTATATCCAAACGGCCTTGCCAATATAATTGATTGTTTTGAGGTGTTTCTTTCGCCCAGGCAGAGTACCATTCCATAGCACGGCCAAATTGTCTTGTCTCTTTTAAACACTGGATAATCTCTGTTTTTAGCGAATCGTCATTCGGCAATCGTTTTACCAACTCTTCATAGAACCCAACAGCTTTCGGCCAGTCCTTTATTGCATACAGGGTTTTAGCCAGCTTGATTTTGGTCTGTAATATCTTTTCTTGTAATTCGACTTTGTTTGCATATTCAGCAAGCTGCCTTTCAAGAAGAATCTCCGCCCTTCGATAATCCTTGCCGTTATAAAAGACGGTTGATACAGTGTCCATAGTTTCGAAGCTCATGATTTTTGTGTTGATAAGGGATTCTGAGGCCTGCTCTGATACCCGCTTATCAACGTCCTGAGTCGATTTTATTAGTGCTTCTATTGCCGGTTGATTTCCAATTTGTCCCAGGGCAGTCACGGCGGATTCTCTTACGCGCGCGCTTTTATCCGTAAGCAATTTCATAAGGGCGTCTACACAAACAGGGTCGCCAATCTTACCCAAACTGTCGGCTGCGTACCAACGGACGCGCTCCTGCTCATCGCTCAAGGCTGCAGTCAAAGGCTCTATCGCACGGGCATTATGAATTCCTCCGAGAGACGCCGCAGCACATTCCCGTATCTTTGATTCAGGATGTAGTAAAAAAGCAAGCAACGGGTCAACGGCCTTTCCGTCTCCAATCTGTCCCAGCGCGTCAATAATGGCGCACATTATCAGGGGATTCGCGTTGCTGTTTAGCGTAGAAATCAAGGGTTCTACGGCTTCAGACTTTTTCAATAGCCCCAGTGACCTGGCGGCCTTTTCCCTGACAACTAGACTTTCGTCGTCCAATGCGTTAATGAGCGGCTTGACAGCCCTCTCGTCGCCAATCTCACCCAACCGCTGAACCACGTCGATACGAACCTCTTCCTGTTTGTCTGAGGCCGCTTCAATCAATGCATCAACTACGGAGGGTTCTTTACTTTTCGCCAGCTCTTTTGCTGCAAATATGCGGACGTCGGGATATTCGCTTTTCAGGGCGTCCATCAACACCTTCGGGTCTGATTTGTCGGTTCTGGTTTCAAGCAATTTAATTGATTTCTGAGAGACCTCAAGCCTCAATTGTTCAAGCTTTGCCTCCAGTTGCCGGGTATTTTCCTCTTGTTTTAAAACGATATCTTCCAGCCATTGCTCCCGCGTTTTGGATTTATTGCGATTCCACCAGTCCTTCCACCAAGCGGAATCATTGTCGCCCCCCTGCTTTGTGACTTTTTCCAGGGATTTCCTTGCGGCCTGCCGCAATCCGGGGTCGTCTACGGCAAGCATTTTGATCAAAGACTCTACCGTGTCACGATCGTTGGTGTTGCCCAGCGCCTTTGCCAGCAGTATCTTGGTAGTAAGAGATTGTCGTGGGGACAGCATGGCCTCTGACATCGTATGTATTGATTTTTTTGTTCTTAAGCCTCCCAGAGCTTCAGCGGCCGCTGACTGTAAGAGTACGGACTCACTATCGAGCAAGGTAATCAAAACGTCCGTTGCCCGGTCATCTTTGGTAAAACTAAATGCCTTTATAACGGAAATCTGGATGTCTTCACGCTCTTTACGGTCTGCCAGTATCTTTACGAGCGGTTCTTGCGCATTGATCAAGTTTATCCCCAGCAGGGAAACGGCGGCTGAGCTTCGTATGGTCGGATCTGGAGAGTGCAGCAGGGATGTCCATTCGTCCAGTTTGCGGCGAAGTTCGCTATCGGCAGGTTTTGTCTCAGGAATGTCAACGGCAATCGTTTTCCTAAATGTCGCGCAACCGAAATACGGCAAAAGGGCGAGGGTGGTAACAAGCGCCCCCCGAACGGTTAATTTAAGTCTTTTTGTGGAAATAAGTCTCATTGATATACAGTTTAAGGAAGAAAGTCCAGGCTTCTTTTGAATAACGACTGAACACTCTTCTTTTATAGAAAATTAAAAGTTAGACCTGAAAGGCCGACAGGATATAGCGGGGGCGAAGCCCCCTGTAAAAATAATAAAAAAATACAAGCCCCAAAGGGGCGACAGAGCCTTCTTTCGTTCCCAAGCTCCAGCTTGGGAATGTGCTTGCGCCAGAAGCTCATGCTTCATTTTGTTTTTGGGAACAAAACGATGGTAAATTCCTGGAAAGATAAGCGTCCCAGCCATGTTAAGCATCCTCTTCTGTCGCCCCTTCGGGCCTGCTGTAAAGCGAAGAGGTTCTTCGCTCTCTTATGGAAAAGGCACGATTACAGAACGAAGTACCACTCCGTTCTACAAGTGAAAGTCGCCAAAGGCCTGATTTATATTAGCAAATTTAGATGAACAGGTCAACACTTGAAGATAAACCACAAATAAAGTTTTTAACTGAGTAAAAGAGTTTTCTGTAGATACTCTTCCAAGGCCTCTTGCCAGGGGCGTATTTTATGTCCGGTAGCAAGGTTGTATTTCGAGCAGTCGAGCGCAGAGTTTTGCGGGACAACGGTAGCACGTTTATAATCAGCGGTCTTTATAGGATGCACAGAGACCTGTTCGCCCGTCAATTCAAAAATTTTCTTTGCCCAATCGTAGCGCGAGCATTTCCCTGTGTTGGCAAAGTGGTAGAGGCCTCGAACGTCCCGTGAGATGACATTCCACACCGCCTGAGATAAATCCCCTGTATAGGTTGGGCTTCCATGCTGGTCGGTAACAACCGATACCTCCCGATGCTTCTTTCCCCGCTCCAGGATCGCCGTTACAAAATTTTTTCGGTAGGGACCAAAAAGCCATGCCGTTCTCAGGATGGCATAATTATCTGTTATTTCTTGTATGGCAAACTCACCTTCCAGTTTTGATTTGCCATAAACCGAGAGGGGATTCACCTTGTCTGTTTCACGGTAGAAATCTATTTTTGCGCCATCGAACACATAATCCGTGCTGATGTGGACAATCTTTGCTCCTATCTGTTTTCCTGCCAGAGCAACGTTCTTAGCACCAGTGGCGTTCACTGCAAACGCATCGGAAATCTGCGTTTCACATGCGTCAACATTGGTAAATGCCGCACAGTTGACTATCACATCGGGCTTACAGTCGTTAATAAACAGGGAAGTATTTTGATGGCGAGTAATGTCTAGTTGCTCCATATCCACAGCGGTAATCTTCAATCCTAAATTTCCAACAGTTGAAAGATTGGACAACATACTTACAAGGCATCTGCCAAGCATACCGTGTGCGCCAATAACCAATATCTTCATAAAAAACCTTTACCCTTGTTTCGTCTTACACCGTTTGCCGTACTACTTCAACCCTTCGGGGCGTTGAAAAGTTTTCTTCAGTTCTAAGTTTGAGCCGGCCTATGGCATAATGAATTCATGCTCAGGGTGTCTGATGGTTAGCACCGGGCAAGGGGACTTGCGAACAACCCTTTCCGCCACGCTGCCCATAATCGCCTGAGACAAGCCGGTTCTGCCATGCGTACCAATCACGATCAGGTCGGCCACGTATTCTTTTGCGGCCCGAATAATCTCGGCAAACGGCACCCCCTGAACAACGACGGCCTCAACCGATATTTTCCCTTTTATATCCTCACGAATGCACCGGAGGAGCCTTTCCTTAAGCTTGTCAATGGTTCCCTTTTCTACAATATTAACGTTGTATAAATCAGGGTCATTCATATCGTAGATGCGAATGTCCAGCACGTGGATAAGATAGAGTTTTGCCTGGTATTTCTCAGCAAGCGCTATTGCATATTCCAGCGCCTTTTCCGAGTAAACCGAGTAATCAATGGGACAGAGAATTGTTTCTATTTTAATCATACGCCCATCTCCTTAAAGAATGAATTAATATCTTACAAAAATATCTTTTAACGAAGATTATGTATTACGCCATTTCAGGGCGTGTAGAAACAAGGGGTTGGTAGTACAGCCAAACAAATCATGTTTTCAATGCATAAACCAGTGAATGCAGGGAATTCAACCTGTATTTCTTGAAGAACAGAAGCTTTTGGCTATAGTTAATATTTTGGAATTCAGGAAGAGGCACCACATAGGTATTAACTTTTTCCCCAAAATTCAGGCTACATGTTCACAAGCAGAAACTATTTATTGTGACAAGTCGTACAAACAACCGTTGGTGTAGGATGCGGCGGCTGACCGTAGGTTGGATGGCAGCGGGTACAAGTGGGGCTTTGTCGACTCGGATGCCCAGGCCTTCCAAAATGAAATGAATCCGGAGCTGTACTATGCTCTGGACTCTGATGACATACCGAACACTCAACCGTTGATATGGGGAAATGGCAATTGCGACAATGACGATTTTGCGTTCTTGTGCCACGCCACGATGCATTATGGCTTAAGGGCGTTGTACTGGTATGACACCGCACACAAAAATCTTCCTGATGGCAGACACTACATTTCTTCCGCTCCCACGACGCGACAAAACCGTGGGTCTTTCTGCGCCACGCATTGTTGTGATTTCTGGGTTTTTGGTTTTGATGACAATTGATGCACCAACCCAGGTCATCGTGGCATCGCTTGCAGTAGTCCTGATTGTAATAAAATTCGTTTCCGTGTTTTTGTATCCAGCGTGCATCCGTATGTTTAACCCATCGGTCTTCGTGATAGAGCGGCATGCGGTCATTTTTAATGTGTTTGTGGCAGACACTACATGCAATACTCCCTTCTCCTCTTTCTTTATGGCACGGAACACAGGTACCGAGCATATCAGGAATAAGGTCTGTGGTAATTGCATCACTCTTTTCAATACCCTTGTGACATTGAACGCATTCTACCTTATTTTCAAGATGCACCTTGTGAGTAAATTTTAAATCACGATATTTTTTGGGGACAGGGTGTTTCACCTTCATCTTCATACCCGGTCTTGTGTGGCAAAACAAACAAGATTCAGGGTTGCTGGTATCACAATTTTCCATGTGGCAGGAAAGACATTTCGCCATCTTGGGCCATTTGGGCTCAAGGTCTTCTTTATAATTGTGACAGGTATCGCAGTCATGTAAACCCCTTTCCATGTGTCTGGCATGACTGTAATGAATTTCAGACTCTTTGCAACCTCCCAACAGCAAGAGGACGGCTATCATCACAAAGGGAATCGTATAATATAAATTTTTGTTCTTCATAATTAAAAATTTGTACTGTAAGAAAGCAACATCTGATGATATATCTCCGGATTTGTATCACTGATCTCAGATGTCCACTGCAGGTTGACATCAGACCGTTTTGTTAATAAATATTTCACCCTCATATAATAGGTGCGGACATTAATCTTTTGCTCTATATCACTTGTATATTCGCTATCCAGAAGCGATTCCAGTCCGTTACTCCCATCAAAATTGTATTTATAGAGTGAGTAGCCAGTGCCAGCGCCAAGGTCAAACTTACCAATCTTTTTATCAAAGTCAACGCCGAGATCAGCACTATGATCCACACCCTCCGTGTTCCAATATTCTACCGTAAAGGAGACCTTCGATTCCTGCAAAAGGACGTTGTTTACCATGAATGAAAAAAAGGTTCTATTATAATCACGGTTAAAGGTATTTTCATCATTCTTATCAATTACACTTCTGTGATCCACGCCGCTGGATATTCCAAACTTCTCCCCCAAACCCTTGTAACCCGTCAGACTGATGAGATCGAAGGCCTCGAAGGTACCAAGGATTTGGTAAAATGGCGAAACATTGTTGCTTTGTTCGGCGATTGAATGGAGGAACCTGAAATAGGACAACTGTACACTTGCGTCCCAGTCGATTTTATCCCAGGACAATTTGACGAGAAACTCTTTGGGCAAGGTGTTCAAAACATTGTATTTTCCGTAAAAACCCAGATCTTCACCGATTCTTTGCCACAAGTTGAAACCAACTTCATCATCAGTGTAACTATCGTCAATAATGCGGATGTAATCCAGATTTGTCGTGGTGCCCATAAAGGGACGGACAGACACCCCGCTTCCTGCCACCGTATCGAAATAGGTGCTGCTGTATTGAGATGTCCTCATGCCTCCAAAGGCGTAAGTTGCAACGGGACCAAGCTGTTGCTCATACTTTGCACCATCGAAAAGAATGGTTTCGACAGTATATTGATATTGCCGTCCCAAACGGAGACTCGACTTGTCGATGACCGGATTCTTGACGTCTGCATATAAATAGTAAAGGCGCCCGTTGTAACTATGGTCGTACGTATCCGTGATATCCCGAAATGTCCCGTCTTTCGACTCATGCCCATCAAGGTCTTCCGTGAACCTTCCGGAACCAGCTATGGTCACCTTATTGTTAAAAAAATCTTTTGTCTTAAAACGCAGGTATTCATACATATCATGGTCATCTTCACCTCCCGCCCAGCGGCCTTCATATTGGGACTTAAAATTGCCGGTGACAAAATTATTATAGGTAAAGCCTCTTGACTCTGTTAAGCCCGTTACGGTATTGCTGGTGTTGTTTGTTTGGGCAAAAAGTACGGGAGACAGGAATGTGATGGATAGGGAAAAAACGATGCCTATTTTTGATGGAAACAGCTTTGCCTTCATCTCGATTTATCCCTCTACTTCTAGGATTAACTACGCTTGTGATTTTTTGAAATGCATAACCGCAGGAGCAATGGATGAGCATCTTTCAGACAGACATTTTCCCTGTTAAATAAATTTCTTAAACAATTCTCCCCTTGCTCCAGTAAAGAAGCAACTTGCAATAAAATCAAATACGCTAAATTCAAAACTACGGAAGGTCTGCCTCGTTGGTAGGACTCTTATTTATTTGGTAGCGGGGGTGGGATTCGAACCCACGGCCTCCGGGTTATGAGCCCGACGAGCTACCAGACTGCTCTACCCCGCGTTGATTTTTTGACGAGAGCTTCTCTATCTTCTACGTGCGTTAATGACGTTTATCAGTATAACAGTCCACACTTAACTGTCAAGTATAAAAAACTTTCCTTTTTTTTCCAGAGTTCTGTTACAATGTTTATTGCTGAACCGTACTTCACCGGTTGCACGTAGAAAGACACCGAAGGGGAGGATAGGGGTTAGAAGATAAAGTGTCCTAGATAATAAACGTTTTACGTATACATAGTAAAAGAAAAGGTGGGGGATAAAATGAAGGTATTAATCGTTGGGGGCGGCGGAAGGGAACACGCCCTTGCATGGAAGATTGCCCAATCACCATTGGTGAAAAAAATTTTCTGCGCGCCTGGCAACCCAGGAATCGCTGAAATTGCCGAATGCGTGGATATTGAGGCGGAAAATATCGAAGGACTTTATGTCTTTGCGCAGAAACATAAGATGGATTTAACCGTGGTCGGCCCGGAGGATGCGCTTGTCGCCGGCATTGTGGACAGATTCAGGGACGGACATCTGAGCATATTCGGGCCAGACAAAAGGGCCTCGATTATCGAGGGGAGCAAGGTCTTCGCAAAGACACTCATGAGAAAACACGGCATACCAACGGCTGATTTCAAGGCCTGCGACGATGCAAAGCAGGCGAAGAAACATCTATCGACAAGTAAATTTCCCGTTGTCATAAAGGCCGATGGCCTGGCAAAGGGGAAGGGCGTCTTTATTTGCCAGACGCTGGAGGATGGCGAACGGCATATTGACGATATTATGCAGGAGAAGATATTCGGTTACGCCGGGAATAAGGTCGTTATCGAAGAGTTTTTAGTGGGAGAAGAGGTCTCGATCCTTGCCATTACGGACGGAAACACCATCATTCCTCTTTCGACGGCGCAAGACCATAAAGCCGTCTACGATGGTGATAAGGGGCCAAATACCGGCGGTATGGGGGCGTATTCCCCTGTCCCGATAGTTACCGCGAGTATACAGAGTTTCGTAGAGGAAAACATCCTCGTCCCCATCGTGCACGCCATGAAGCGGGAAAATCGGCCGTACAAAGGCATTATTTATGCCGGGCTTATTATTACCGGCACCGGCCCGAAGGTGTTGGAGTTTAACGCCAGATTTGGCGACCCCGAGACGCAAGCGATTCTTATGAGGATGAAAAGCGATATCGTGCCGCTCCTGCTGTCAACGGCCAGGGGCAGTCTGGACCTGGACGAGGCAGTTTTGGAATGGGATGACAATACCTCTATCTGTGTCGTTATAGCGTCCGGCGGATATCCCGGCGGATATGAAAAAGGGCTTCCCATTTTTGGGCTTGAAGCGATAAAGGGGTTGAATAAGGTGCAGGTCTTCCATGCAGGAACCTCCAAAAAGAATGGGAGGATCGTGAGCAGTGGAGGACGTGTTTTAGGAATTACGGCGCTCGGCAAAACGATACAGGAGGCACAAGGCAACGTCTACGCGGCGGCTCAA
>Ga0315281_10002293_pt1 | contig 28399 bp, 23 predicted proteins | sample YL17G07_0_MG_FD_204540 | JGI IMG/M metagenome (GOLD analysis project Ga0315281, IMG submission 204540) | Sediment microbial communities from Yellowstone Lake, YNP, Wyoming, USA - YL17G07_0 | ecosystem: Environmental > Aquatic > Freshwater > Lake > Sediment | place: USA: Wyoming | collected...
TCCTCGGACCAAACAGCGAAAAGCGGGCGGCCGGTCGCCGGGTCTGTTACGTCGCGCGTGACTTCCCGAATAAGCCGGCTCAGGGAAGGCACGGCGGAGGCGCCGAAGTGGGTGCCGGAGACCCCGCTGTCCATGTTCAAATACGCGACGGCGCGGCGGCTCAGCGTTTCCGCGTGCTCTTCCACCCATTCGGTCGAGCCAATCAAGCCGAATTCCTCCGCGTCCCAACTTGCCAGGATAATCGTGCGTTGCGGCTTCCATCCCTGCTTTACGAGCTGCCCCAGGCCCCGGCCTACCGCCAGTAGAGGCGCGGTTCCGCTGTTCGGGTCCACCGCGCCATATGTCCAGGCGTCGCGGTGATTCCCGAGCACGACCCAGGAATCAGGCTCGGATGTTCCGGGGATGCGCGCCGTGACGTCCCAAATCGCTCGGGTTTGAAAATCCATGGCAAGTTTCAAATGGACCTTGGAGGCGCCGGGTCCAACGTGGTAGGTGAACGGGAGCGCGCCTTGCCAGGTACGTGGCGCCACCGGCCCGCCCAGGTTCTCCAGGATCGGTGAGGCGTCCTCGTAGGAAAGGGGTGTGGTGGGAATTCGCGGCAGCGTTGGTGCGTCCTTCAGGGCCAGCCGCTTCGCGCCCTTTGTGGCCGCGACATCGGGAGTCAGTGGATCGCCGGCGTAATCGGTCAGGTAGAGAATGGAACCGCGCTGCACGGCTGTTGCCGGGCGCCACGGCCCGCGAGGGTAGACGTCGCCTTGCCGGTATCCGTCGTCCGCCGGATCGGAATAAATGAGCACGCCCGCCGCGTGGTTTTGCTGCGCCACATAAGCCTTCACGCCGCGGAAACACTTGCCGTAGCGGACCAGGACGATGTTCCCCGTAACGTCGATCCCCAGTTCATTCAGGCGGTCGTAGTCCTCAGGCAGGCCGTAGTTGGCGTAGACGACGCGCGCGGTAACATCTCCGGAAGGCGAATAGGCGTTGTAGGCCGGAACTACGCGCGGATCATTCGTGTCTTTGTCCTGAATACGCCCGCCTTCCGGAGTTGGCCCTTCGCGCTTGAAAGGCTCGACCAGATCCACGATCACTTCCCGGGGCATGGGCAGCAACACTCGGTATTCCACGATTTCCGCATCCAGCCCTGCCGCGCGAAACTGCTCAAGCACGAATTGAGCGGTCTGGTAATCCTCCGGGGTTCCGGCAACGTGGGGCGCGGAGGTGAGCGCCCACAAATCCAGCCGCGCGCGCTCGGGCGTCGGCACGGCGCGAAACGCTTTCTCGATCTCATCCTGGCGAACCGCTCCAGCAGGGAAGAAGCCGCACAACTCCGGGGGCGACTGGCCTTCCAGCCAAGCCAGAGACATCCCTGCGACAACCAGGAGGCAAGCCAACCTTCGATAGGTCGAATTCATAATTAAGAATGTTTCTGCCCAGGCTCGGAAACTGACACTTCCACTGAAGGCGGCGGCCCACTCGCTTGCCTCAAATTCCGAAAAACGTCAGGTAGGGTTCGCCTCGCAAATCACGCAGGAGCAGCAGCGCTAATTCGCGCGCGTGGTAGTCGCCCCACAGGGATGATTCTCCACATGGAATCTTGCGCCCTGGCGGAATGTAATCCCAGCCCTTGGGGCGGTGGTAGACGGAGTGGAGAATCAAACCCTGGTGACTGGCTTCCCTCGAGAGATAGGGGTCGTCAAACAGTGTAATCGCAATCGTCAAGGCGGCCTGTTGATAGCGCCGGCTGTCTGCCACGCGGTCGGGAAATCGGGCGAGATTTGATCCGAGCCGCCACAATCCCTGCGCAGCGATGGCCGCCGCAGAACTATCCACAGGCTCCTGGTCGTTGAAGGGATCGCTGGGCTTGTTCAAATAGTCGCCGAGCAGCGCCAGATTGGGCGCACCGGTGTCCCAATAAGGAATGCCATCCGTGGGTGTCTGCTCCAGGTAGTAGTCACAGGTCGCCTCCGCGGCGCGAAGCAGCATGGCTTCGATCTTCTGTCGCCCACCGTGCGGCGCGAGTTCGCGGTCGGGGACAGTGACGAGAAATTCAAGCTGCTCGGCGAATCCGCACATGGCCCACGCCAGGCCGCGCGTCCAAGTGGTGAAGGGCGAATAGCCCTGCTGGGTGTTGGGGCACCGATAAGCTCCGTTATTGGGATTGAAGAGCGATTCGTGCGCGACGCGCCCGCGCACATCATACTGGTCGCGCCCCTCGCCGTAGTAAACGGAATGTTCGGCTGTGGCTGACGCGTGATGAATCAAGCGCTCGAGCAAGGAGATGCGCTCATCCATCTCCCCCAGCAGGACGTGGCCCAGACGATGCGCCAGCGCCAGGGAGCGCAGGGAGCGTAGGGTGTCGATGAAGAGAGAATGCGGCCCGTGGAATGAGTAGATGTAACCCCGGCCATCGTCCGTGCGCACCCAGCGTGCTGCTTGCACGGCGCCACTCGTCTTCAGGGCTAGCTCATAGAAATCTTTTTCGAACTCCGCCGCCTCGAACTTTCCTTCCTTGAGCAGGCGCGCCAGGTTGCCATACGTGTTGACGATGTTGAAGCCGTGGTCGTGCACGCCGGTGTGGGAAATGTAGTTTCCCATCCGCTCGACCGTATTGCGTCTGCCGTAATCGAGGAACCAGGGATCACCTGTGGCGTCGAATTGCAGCAGCGCCGATCCGAACACGAATCCGAGCGTCCACTCCGTCCACCCTCTTGCCGTGTAACGGCCCTGCACGGTGAAGACCGGCGTGCCTTGGGAGAAATCCCAGGCCTTGTCGAGGGCGCAGATTTTTCCAGCCGACAACTCAAAAAGCCCTTCAAGCTTGGGCTTGAGATTCTCCAGGGTCAGGTGGGAATCGATGCGCATCCTGATTCAGAGACGGTGGAGGTGAAACCCTCCATCGACGTTGATGACTTCGCCCGTGGAAAATGGAAAGCGATCCTCCGCAATCGCGGCAACGGCCCGGCCCACGTCCTCGGGAGTGCCCCAGCGCCTCACCGGCCATGCGCCTTCCTCAATCATCCGATCGTATTTTTCTTTCACCACCGTGGTCATGTCGGTCGAAACCACGCCGGGACGGATTTCGTAAACGTTGATCCCGTGCTCCGCCAGGCGCACGGCGAAGAGCGGCGTCAGCATCGACAGGCCGGCCTTGCTGATGCAATAGTCGCCGCGATTGGTGCTGACCGCGTAGGCGGACACGGAGGAAATCGTCACGATTTTTGGCTTACGCAAAAGGGAGCGTAGCCGGGCAGGATCGGAGAGCCAGAAGTTGGCCACTGCCTGCGCGAGAAAATACGGACCCTTGAGGTTGATGGCGATGAGGCGGTCAAAACTCTCCTCGTCTGCTTCGAGGATATCCTTGCGGACGCGCGGCGCGACGCCCGCGTTGTTCACCAGCAGATCAATCCACCCAAAGCGTGCCCGCACTTCGGAGAGCAGCCTCGCGCGGTCTTCGGCCTGCGCAATGTCGGCCGCGAAGATGGCATACTCGGCCGGCGAAGAGCCCGGCGCAGCCGCCTCGCAAAGGCGTCTGCTTTCCTCGGCGGCGGCCTGATTGGCCCGGTAGTTGATCGCCACGCTGAAGCCGATACGTGCCAGTTCCACGGCAATTCCACGGCCGATGCCGCGCGATGAACCGGTCACCAGGGCGATTTGACCTATGGGCGTCATGCCGGGGCATTTTACTGGGTTGGAAACTTCGCTGCACGATAAATCGAAAGCTGTATTAAATTCATGACCACCCTGTGGACTTACGCTCGATGAAACAGGGCGGGCGTACCAAAGAGGCGCAAAGATGAAATCGCATACTGAATATTTGTGGTTCAATACTCGCAAGAAGCGGGAATTCATCAACATTACCGGCGAGCTCGAAAAAGCGCTGGCGAAAGCCCAGATCAAGGAAGGTCTGATCCTCGCCTCGGCGATGCACATCACCGCAGGGGTTTACATCAACGACGCCGAAGACGGCCTGATTGCCGACATTGAGGAGTGGCTGGAGAAATTAGCGCCCTTCCGCGCCGACTACCGCCATCACCGCACGGGCGAGACCAACGGCGACGCGCACCTGAAAAACCTCCTGGTCGGCCATCAGGTGCTGGTGCCCGTTACCAGCGGCAAGCTTGACCTCGGCCCCTGGCAGCAGATTTATTACGCCGAGTTCGACGGCCAGCGGCGCAAACGCGTCCTGATCAAAGTCCTTGGGGAATGATCGTCATCCAGCGGAGGTTTCCATGTGGCTGAAGCGTACTCGTCCCCATCACGCTCCAGATTCTCCAACAACGAGTTGAGAACTGGATGACTTCCGCTAAGTGTCGCTAGGCCGGCCCGCGCCAAAGGCGGTTGGGTTAGAATGGCTTGGCGCACCACCTCAAGCGCTGGCGCCAAGGGGCATCAGTTTCCATGCCGCCTATTATTGAAGTCCGTGATCTGAGCAAGGAATTCCGCACCTTCCGCCGCCGCGAAGGCGTCTGGGGCGCGTTGCAGAACCTATTCGTGCGCGAGTACGTGACCGTCCACGCCGTGGAGCGAGTGAGCTTTTCAATTGAGCCGGGCGAGATGGTGGGTTACATTGGGGCGAACGGGGCGGGGAAGTCCACCACCATCAAAGTGCTCACCGGCATCCTGGTGCCTACGAGCGGCTACGTTGTGGCCAACGGGTACGTCCCCTATCGCGACCGCCGGCGCTACACCCGACGCATCGGCGTGGTCTTCGGCCAGCGCACGCAGCTCTGGTGGGACATCGCGGTCGTCGAATCATTCAAGCTCCTCAAGGAAATCTACGAAATCCCGGACGCCGACTACCGGCGACGGCTGGACCTGTTTCTCGAAATCCTGAACCTGAAGGAATACCTGAACACCCCGGTGCGCAAACTCAGCCTGGGCGAGCGCATGCGCTGCGACCTGGCCGCCTCGCTCCTCCACAACCCGGCGCTGCTCTTCCTTGACGAACCCACGATCGGCTTGGACGTCGTGGCCAAAGACCGCATCCGCGAGTTCTTGAAGGAGGTCAATCGCACCGAGCGCACCACGGTGCTGCTGACCACGCACGACCTCTCCGACATCGAGGAGCTGTGCAAACGCATCCTCATCATCGACAAGGGCGCGATCCTTTTCGACGGCGACCTCCGAGAAATGAAACAACGCCTGGCAAAATTCAACCAGGTGAAGTTTTATCTGAAAGACCGCGCGCAGGTGGCGCGGCTGCCGTTGATCGCCACTGACGGGATTTCCTGCGACCGCGTCGACGAACTCACCTACCTGATGCGCTTCGACCGCGAGCAGCATTCGAGCGCGGAGGTGATTCGCAACCTCGTCAACACTCTCGAAGTCCGCGACATCATCGTCGAAGAAGAACCCATCGAGGATATCGTGAAGCGCATTTACCTGAGCGGTGAGGTAGCTTGAAAGGCGTAAGCAGGCGGCAGTCGGCAGTTCGAGACCACCATGGTTGCTGACACGTTTCCCCTTCAGCCGCGCACACCCCTAGCCGGCGCGCCGCTCGTGCGGGTGGCACGCGTCTACGCCGAATTCGCGCGCATGGGTTTCGTCAATACGCTCGCCTACCGCTTGCGCTACTACACCGGAATCGTTACGTATTTCATTTACGTGTCAGTTTACTACTTCATCTGGAAAGCGATTTACGCGCACAGCGGGGCAATCGAGGGTTTTGATTTCGGTCACATGCTGACCTACATCGCAGTGGGATGGATTATTCGTTCGTTCTATTTTAACAACATTGACCAGGACATGGCCTACGCGGTGGCGGAAGGAAAACTCGCCATGGACCTCATCAAGCCCGTCAACCCACAGTTCATGTATATCGCGCAGGCGCTGGGCGAATCGCTCTTCCGGCTGGCGCTGCTGACCGTGCCTACGGCAGTTGTTCTGCTGCTGGTTTATCCCATTCGCCGGCCGGCGAGCGTTCTGCACTTCACGAGCTTTTTCGCCAGCGTCCTGCTGAGTTTTTTCATCGTCGCGGCCATCAATTTCGCCGTGGGGACATTCGCCATCCGGCTGAAGTCCATCCTGGGCTTGCTGCGCGCCAAGTATTTCCTTCTCGAGCTGTTCTCCGGGCTGATGATTCCCATTTCGTTTTTCCCGCAAATCTTTCAGGACATCTTCAGCGTGCTGCCGTTCCAATACATCAGCTATATTCCGGTGCTGATCTATCTGGGGAAGATCAGCGGCGCCGGGATTCTCAAGGCGCTGGCGCTTCAAATCTTCTGGATCTTTGTCCTGCTGGGCGTGGGCGCTGCGTTGTGGCAATGGTCGAGCCGGAAGATTACGATCCAGGGAGGGTGAGAAGCAGGAGGCAGTAGGCAGATCGCGGGTTGAAACGAAAAACCTCTTGGAATCGTCCAACTTCGGACGCAACACGAAGTCAATGGCTGGGGGAGATTACTGACATGAAAGTTCGTATGCTTTGCTTGCTTCTGTTGGCGCTCCTAGCGACGCCGGCTTTCGGCGCCGAGGAGGAGCCGTCGCCCTACCCGCCGCTCACCCTCGGGTCGCCCGCGCCGGACTTCTGTCTTCCGGGCATCGACGACCAGACTCATTGCTTGAAGGATTACGCATCCAGCAAAGTCCTGGTGCTTGTCTTCACCTGCAATCACTGCCCCACGGCGCAACTCTACGAGAGCCGGATCAAGAAGCTGGCGGAGGACTATCGCGACCGCGGCGTAACGCTCGTAGCCATCGAGCCCAATGCCCCTGACGCCGTGCGCCTGGATGAAATGGGCTACACGGACGTCAGTGATTCGTTCGAGGAGATGAAGATTCGCGCCGCGCATCGTCATTTCAATTTCCCTTATCTTTACGACGGCGAGACGCAGAAGGTCTCCCATGCTTATGGGCCGGCCGCCACGCCGCACGTCTTCATTTTCGATTCCGAGCGACGCCTGCGTTACGAAGGCCGGGTTGACGACAATCCCCGCGAGCAGTATGTGAAGCACCACGATACGCGCGACGCCATCGAGGCGCTCCTCGCCGGCAAACCAGTGGCGGTGGCGAAGACTCCCTCTTTTGGCTGCTCGACGAAATGGGCTTACAAGTCTGAGGGTCGAAAAGAGGAGATGGCCGAGATCGAGAAAGAGCCGGTCACGGTGACGCTCACGAGTGCGGAAGATTTGAAGGCCCTGCGCAAGAACACCACCGGCAAATTGCTCCTGGTAGATTTCTGGGCGACGTGGTGCGGGCCTTGCGTCAAGGAGTTTTCGGAATTTCAGACCATGTTCCGAATGTATCGACACCGCCCATTCACGCTGGTCACCGTGAGCACCAATTACCCGGACGCCAAGGCAGGCGTCCTGCGCGTGCTCAAGGAGCAGCACGCCTCGAGCGCAAACCTGCTCTTCGGCGACACGGACATCTATAAGCTGATGGCGGCTTTCGATCCGGATTGGAACGGCGCGGTGCCCTTCACGATGCTGATCAAGCCGGACGGCGAGGTCGTTTACAAGTACCAGGGAGAAATTGATCCCTTGAAGCTCAAGCGGCTCATCATCGCCAATCTCCCGGACGACGACTACATCGGACACCAGGCGTACTGGCAAACGAAGTGAAAGTGCGGGCGGCGTCGCACGCCGGACCGACGAGGTTGAATGAAGCGACACTTCCGGCTTTGGCTTCTCTACTTCGCGCAATACGCCAAAGTGCGCCTGGCGTACAAGGCGGATTTCTTCATCGCCGTTTTCTCCTCGATGGCGGCGACGGTGCTGGGCTTTGGGTTTGTGTTGGTGCTGTTCTCCAAGATTCCGAAGCTCCAGGATTGGTCGTTTTACGAAGTTCTATTCCTCTACGGCTTCTCGCTGATCCCGCTCGGATTCTTCAACGTGGTCAGTTGGAACCTCTACGAGTTCGGCGACATTTACATCATCCAGGGCCGCTTTGACCGCATTCTGCTTCGTCCCGTGGACACGCTGTTTCAAATCCTTTTCGAGAAGTTCCGCCTCGAGTCCCTCCAGGAAGTGGTGACGGGAACAGTCGTCGTTGCGATTTGCGTGCGGCGGCTCGGCCTGCCGTGGAACGTTCCGGACTATCTCTGGTTCGCGCTGATGGTCGGTTGCGGAGCGATCATCTATATCTCGGTGTTCCTGATCCTGACCGCCGTGTCCTTCTGGTTTGAGGACCGCGTGGGCATTGTGCCGCCGGTCTTCAACATGTTGACTTTCGGCCGCTATCCATTAACTATCTACAACGTCTTCATTCAGTTTATGCTGAGTTGGGTCATTCCCTTTGGTTTTGCCTCTTTCTATCCCACCACGTATTTTCTGAGGCGGGCGGTTTTCGCGCCGTACGTTCACCTGGTCCCGGTCGTTGCGGTGACGTTCTTTCTGCTGGCGCTGGTCGTCTGGAACCGCGGGGTGCGCAACTACAGCAGTACGGGCTCCTGAACGGACTTTCGCGCGTGCGGCGCGGAGCTGGCGAAATGTAATGCCCCTTTTTCCTTACAGGGTCAGAACCTCATCATAAACTGCGCAGGTCCGCTCCGCCGTACGCTGCCACGTGAACTCGCGGACGCGAGCGAACCCGCGCTCCACCAGCGCCGCGCGTAGCGCCGAATCTTCGACGGCGCGCTGAACGTTTCCGGCGATGTCGCGGGGTTCGTGCGGGTCAACGTAGAGCGCCGCATCTCCACCCACCTCCGGCAGTGACGAAGTGTTGGACGCGACCACCGGCAAACCGCAAGCCATGGCTTCAAGCACGGGCAGGCCGAAGCCTTCTTCCAGCGAAGGGAACAGCAAGACGCTTGCCGCCTGGTAGAGGGCGGCCAAGCGCTCTGCCGCCACATGGCCCAGCACGATCACGCGTGATCCCAACTGCTCCTTGCGGATGAAGTCGTGGATGGCTTCGCTGCCGTAACCATTTCCCCCCGCCAGCACCAGGCGGTATTGTGGCGGCAGACTCGCCACCGCCCGCAGGGCATTGATGGTGTTCTTTCGAGTCTGCAGGACGCCCACGCTCAACACCATGACGTTTCCCCGTCCCACCACACTCTCCCGCTCGCGGAGGCGCTCTTCCGGAGTCATGGAGCTTTTAGGTTGGTCTACTGCCTCGGGGATGACGCGAAGTTTCTCCCGCCCCACTCCGGCGTGTTGCGCGAGCTGGTTGGCCGTATAAGCGGACGGCGTGATCACGCGCGTCGCCCGCGCCACGGCGTCGAGCAGCAGCGCCGAGAATTTCTGCTGAAAATCGGGCGTGGAGTAGTCCCGCCCGGTCAGCGGGAAAATATCGTGGACCGTGACGATCTCTTTCTCGAAACGAAATGCCGGCGGACGCTGCGCCAGGCTGTGGAACAGGCGCGCCTGCCACGGCAGCCAGAACGTCAGCGGTTCCTGGAAGAGCCGTACGGCGAAGGCCGGGCCGCCTGACCCCGGCGAGGCCTTCGGTCGGAGGAAGTCGCGCCGCCGGCCGATTCGCGAGAGGCGATAGCAAAGAAGGAAGCGATGCGGCACGTCGAGCGTCGCGAGCGCCTCGATCAGCCGACGGGAGTAAATCGCCACGCCGGAGGGCTGGGGATCAACCGTATAGGTGGCGTCGAGGGCGATGGTGGACATGGAAAAGCAGTGGACAGTTTACAGTCGACAGTCAACAGTTAAAAGCCATCACCCCGTGGCCTTCGACCAGGGGCCAAAAGGCGCGGGCCTTGTCTTCATTTTTTGACTGTCAACTGTGAACTGTTGACTGCTGACCTTTGACTTGCTCACGCGGGAGCAGATAGGCCCTTCGTAGCTTCCTCGAGTCCATATTCCCGGATCTTACGATAGATAGTCGTCTTGCCGATGCCCAACAGTTGGGCGGCGCGAAGCCGGTCGCCGTGCGTGGTTTCGAGCGCCTGAACGATGGCCCGTCGTTCTTGTTCCTTCAAGGTCGCGATCTCCTGGGTCTGGGCGCTGCCTCCTGCCTGGTGGAGCAAATTGGAGGGCAAGTCCTTCACCTGAATGAGCGCGCCCGCGCCCAGCGCCAGAGCCCGCTGGACGCAGTTCTCCACTTCGCGAACATTCCCGGGCCAATCATAGGTCATCAGGCGCGACAGGGCTTCCGGGGAAACGCCCGAAACCTTCTCATCACCTCCGCTGTACCTTTCGATGAAATAGTGAACCAGAAGCGGAATGTCACTCTTCCGCTCGCGCAACGGCGGGATCCTGATCGTGACGACGTCCAGGCGGAAGTAGAGTTCTTTGCGGAAATCGCCCCGGCGGATGGCCGATTGCAAGTCCTGATTGGTGGCGGCGATGATACGTGCATCCAGGCGCGTGCGCTCGTTGCTGCCGATCGGTTTGATCTCGCGTTCCTGGAGCGCGCGCAGGAGTTTGGACTGGAGTTCCACGGGCAGTTCCGCGACTTCGTCCAGGAAGACCGTCCCGCCCTGCGCGGTCGCCAGAAGGCCAAGCCGGCTCTGGGTGGCCCCTGTAAACGCGCCGCGCACGTGCCCAAACAGTTCGCTCTCAATCAAGGCTGGGGTCAGGGCGCCGCAGTCCACGGGCACGAAGGGTTTCTTCTGCCAGGGGCTATAGGCGTGGATGGCGCGCGCCACGAGTTCCTTGCCCGTGCCGCTTTCTCCCACGATGAGCACGGGATGACGCTTGGGAGCGACCTTCAAAATAAGGCGATACACCTTCTGCATTTTCGGCGAGGTGCCAATCAGGTTGGCAAAGCCCTGGTGCGTCTTGACCTGCTCGCGCAGCAGGCGGTTTTCCGCCGCGAGTTCCTGCCGCTCAATCAGGCGCAGAAAGACGTGCTTCAGGTCGCCGAGCTTCAAGGGTTTCGTCAGGTAATCGTAGGCCCCCTGCTGCATGGCCTGGACCGCGGAGGGGATCGTTCCATAGCCCGTCATCATCACGACGTCGATTTCGGGATAGGTCTGCCTGACGGTTCGCAGGAGTTCCAGGCCGCTCATGCCCGGCATGCGGACGTCGGCGAGGACGATATCGAATTGCCCGCTCTCGAGCAACGCCAAGGCGCGTGTTGCGGACTCGGCCGCTTGGGCCTCGAAGCCGAGCTCGGTCAGGGCATCGGTGCAGAACGACCGTGCGGGCTCTTCGTCGTCGACAATGAGGACAGCAGTTTTCATGGCGGTGAACTACCAAACCAACCGAACGAGTTTAATGCTTTGAGTCCTCTTGATTCAAGATATGTAATATCTAACCGACTCGGTTTGGTCATTTTTTGCCGTTTTTTCCTTCCCCAGGGGGTTCGGTTATCCTTGGGACAGTTCGTGGTGGCGCGACGCCTCTTGCTCACCCAGGCGCGGGCGCCCTCTCGCCTTTTGATGAGACCTGTCCGTATGCCAAGCGGTGTACTATACTGGCTTCCAGCGGAGGGATTCCCGGCGTGGCCAAAGGGGCTCGAATTCTGGTGGTTGAAGACGAAGCTCACGAACGGCAGGGGCTCGCGGACCTGCTCCGCGCCTGGGGCTACGAAGCCGAGACCGCCTCCGACGGCGTCGAGGCTTTGGATAAAGTTGCCACCTTCAGCCCGGCCGTCATTCTCTCCGATCTCCGCATGCCGCGCCTGGGTGGCATGGATCTGCTCAAGCAACTCCACGAGTCGCGGCCCGGGATCGGATTCATCATGCTGACCGGGCAGGGAAGCATCGAGGAAGCCGTCGAAGCGACGAAGCTGGGCGCCTTCAACTTCCTCGAGAAGCCGCTCGACCCGAAGCGCCTGCAAGTCGAGCTGCGGAATTTTTTGGAAGTTTCCGAGAAGGACCGGCAACTGGAGATCGCGCAACGGCGGCTGCGTGAGCTGGGATTCCTCGGGCGGCTGGTGGGCCGGTCGAAGCAGATGCAGGAGGTGATGACCCTGATCGCCCAAGTCGCGCCCTCGCGCGCCTCGGTGTTGATCACCGGCGAAAGCGGGACGGGCAAGGAAATGGCGGCGCGGACCATCCACGACCTCAGCCCGCGCGCCGCGAAGCCTTTTGTGGCTGTCAATTGCGCCGCCATCCCCGAAACCCTGATGGAGAGCGAGATCTTCGGCCACGAAAAGGGCTCCTTCACGGGTGCCGTGGAGCGTCGTGTGGGCTGCTTCGAGCTGGCCGACGAGGGGACGCTGCTCCTCGATGAGATCGGTGAGATGCCCTTCGCCACTCAGGCCAAGCTCCTGCGCGTGCTGGAGGATTCCAAGGTCCGCCGCCTGGGCAGCAAGGCGGAGACTTCCGTCGACGTCCGCGTCCTCGCCTCCACCAACAAAGTTCCTTCCGAGGCCGTCGCCAAGGGGCAACTGCGCAGCGACCTCTACTTCCGGCTCAACGTGGTTCACATCCTCATGCCACCCTTGCGCGAGCACCTGGAAGACCTGGAGGACCTGACCGCGGCGATGCTGGAGGAACTGAACCGCAAACACAACCGCGCCATCAAGGCGGTTGACTCTGAGGTTCTCGAAGCGTTCCGGCACTATGCCTGGCCCGGAAACGTCCGCGAGCTGCGCAACACGCTGGAGCGGGCGCTGGTCATCTGCTCCCAGGATATCCTCCGCCCTGGCGATCTTTCGCCGGAGTTCGGCCGCCCCGCGCCCGCCGGCGCGGATGACGGCCTGCGCCTGCGCGCCGGCATGAGCGTAGCGGACGCAGAGCGCCGCCTGATCTTCGAGACCCTGATCACGACGCAAAACAACAAGACGCGCGCCGCAGAACTTCTGGGCATAAGCTTGAAAACCCTTCACAACAAGCTGAAGGAGTATGAGACTCAGCCTCAAAGCTAAGCTCACGGCGCTCATTTCCTTCCTGGTCCTGCTGGTGGTGCTGGCCACTTCCACGCTCTATCTTTCCAGCATCACGCGGCAGGCGCTGGCGGAAGTGGAGAGCAAGGGCCAGTACGTGGCCAGCGAGATCTATCACCAGGCGCGGAACGTTCTGGCGCAGCGTCACATGCCGGCGGGCGCCAATCCCGCGGACGAGCCGGCCCTGCGCAGCTTCGTCCAAACCACGCTCGCCCAGGACCCCGGACTCGGCTCGCTGATGGAGTCCGCCATCGGCTATTCCCCCACCATCTACTACGTCACCATCACTGACACCGAACGCCGGGTGATGGTCCACAACGACGCGAACGAAATCGGGCAGCGGTTCGATCCCGCGCCGCCGCTCGCCGACCTGGTGCGCGCGCGCCTGCCGCAACAGCTCCGCGTGGTTTACGGGCCGTCGCGCCTCTACGAGGTGCTTTTGCCTCTCGACTTGGGCGGAAGGCCCCTCGGCGATGTGCGCGTGGGCGTCTCGACACTTTTCCTGCGCAACCAGATCACCCCCGAGTTGCGCGCCGCCCTGACGCTATCGGCACTGGCCATCCTGTTCGCCACTTTTTCGGCTGGCGTCGTCTCCTTCCGCCTGCTCCGCCCGCTCGAGACGATTTCGCGCGGCGTCGACCGCCTGGCGCGCGGCGAGTACGCCGAGGCCCTGCCCGTCGAGCGGAGCGACGAGTGGGGAGCCCTTTCCTCCAAGCTGCACCTGCTCGGCGAGCAGATGCGCGGCGAGAAAGCGGCGTTCGTCGCGTTGAAGGAAAACCTTGACCAGCTCTTTTCCAACCTCGCCGACGGCCTGCTGCTGTTCGACAGGCAGGACCGCCTGGTGCTCGCCACCCCTGCCGTGGCGCGCTTCCTGCGGCGGGAAACGGATCCCGCCGCGCACCTTGCTGCGGCGGAGGTTTTCGCGGGTGACGGGCCGCTCGACCGGCTGGTGCGCGAGGCGTTTGGCGCGCGGAAATCGCTCACATGGGAAACGATTGAACTGCCAGCCGGCGCGGACATCCCGCGCGTCGCGGTGAGCGTCCAGTTTGTCGAGGCGGAGGACGAGCGCGTCGGGAGCCTGGTCACGCTGCGCGATGCCTCGACGCGCGCCCGGCTCGAGGACCAGATCGACATCACGACGAAATTGGCGGCGCTCGGGCGGCTCACCTCCGGCATGGCCCACGAGGTCAAAAACCCGCTTAACGCCATGGTCCTGCAACTGGAACTTCTCAAGTCCAAACTCCCCGATCAAGGGGAGCAGGTCAAGCCGCAAATCGAAATCTTGAGCGCGGAAATCCGCCGCCTCGACCGCGTCGTCAAGACCTTCCTCGACTTCAACCGGCCGCTCGAGCTGCGCCCGGCTGAGACGGACATCGAAAATCTCATCCGCGACGTTTTCACGCTGGCCGAACCCCAGGCCCTCGAGAACAAAGTCCGGCTGCGCTTCGAGCCCGACGGCGCCCTGCCGCGCCTGCGGCTCGATCGCGACCTGATGAAGCAGGCACTGCTTAACCTCGTCCTCAACGGCTGCCAAGCGATGCCCTCGGGTGGGGAACTGCGAGTATTGCCACGCGTTCTCCCGAACCGATTGGAACTGGAAATCGTCGACGAGGGCGTCGGCATTCCCCCGGAAACCCGCTCGCGAGTTTTCTCGCTCTACTTCACGACCAAACCCGGAGGTACGGGGATTGGGCTAGCCATAGTTTACCGGATCGTCCAACTGCACAACGGGTCGATCGAGTTCTCGAGCGAAGTCAACCGCGGGACAACGTTCCGCATCTCCCTGCCGCGCTAGGCTGTCCCAAGCCAAATCCCTCGAAAGATCTTCGCTGCGTCTGCCCTGAATCTCCAAACCTTCCGCCTGAAGTCAATTCTGTTATCTGTGTGTGTTTTCATAGACATAGCGGCACAGTGAATCTATCTTATTTGTTTTCAAACACTTGATGGCTTATGATCATACGTATTTTTTTGACCTTTTAGAATCAATAACCTAAAGGCTTCGTTCCGTCAAAAAGGTAAATATTTCGCACCAAGCCCGACGGTTCCCATGGGCTCCTGGGAGTTCACCCTCCACCTTCGTTTCTCGCTGTTGGCCTGGCATGGGCGTCTGTGGCGATGGCCTTCCGCCCAGCTCCGGGAAGGCCATGCAATCTGGGGCCCCGCGCGCCGGGGCCAGAGGACGCGAGCCTCCTTTCTCGGCCTGTGCTTAGGCTACTATATTTGGCTAGGGTTGTAAAGCGACAAGAGGGCGGAGGCCGGCAGGTGGGAGAAAGTCGGCGAGGAGGTCTTCACGACCGCAGGTTACGCAACTGCTTTTCCCACAGCTTGCGCCATTTGCGCAGTTGGCCGTGGCGGGAGTAGGGATTGGTCCTCAGACCCAGTTGCCACGGTCGATGATTTCGCTCATCGCGCCCACCGGCCGCGCGTAAAGCTTGAGCAGGAATTTGAGGTTATCCAGAAGCATTTGCTTCGGCGCCTTGAAAGCTTGATACTCGGCTTTGGATCTTGGTCTTCTTGGGCGGCTCGTGAGTAGTGAAGATTAGGTTGGCTCGTCCCACATTGAAAAACTCCGAATGGTTCGCGGGCAGCTTGCGCGTCTCCGCCGGACCGGGGGGCCTTTCGATTTGATGGAGTGTATCTCTTGGCTTATCATCCAGGGAAGGAGGGGTCGCCACTCGGACGGTCCGGCTTGATGGGACCTGATGAGGCGTGACACGGAGCTGGTGATGGGCCGGTTGAAAACCATTCTGGCCTTACTGTTACTCGGAGTGGCGGGATACGTTTGCGCCAGAGTCTTCCCGCCTTACTTTGCCAATTCTCAGTTGAAGGACAAGATGTATGAAGAGGCGCGCTTCGCCGAGGCCAACGAGCGGACGGCCGAGCAACTCCGCGACATCATTTCCGACGCGGCCCAAAAACTCGAAATCCCGCTGCGGCGTGAAGAGATCCACGTCGAAAAGAATCCTACCGGCACGCAAATTTCCGCCGATTACACCGTGACCGTGGACCTCTACTACTACCAGCTCGACTGGGCCTTCCATACGACTTCGGTGCGGTGAGAGCTTTCTCCCTTTTCATCCCACTCCATCCGTCACCGCGCCTTTCTGGGAACACGGCCAGAAGCTTCTTGACAGGACTGGCCGCCCTGTAATACAAATGTGTACATGAAGACCAAGAGCCCCTCAAGGGCATCCACGGCCATCCTGACGGTGCGAGTTCCCATCCCACTGAAACGCCGGCTCGAGGGGTTGTCGAAAACCACTGCCCGCAACCGCTCCCGGCTGGCTCTGGAGGCCCTGGAAAGCTACGTCGAGGAGCAAGAAACGCGACTCGCGAAAATCGACCAAGGCATCCGCGACGCTGACGCGGGGCGTGTGGTTCCGCACGAGGAAGTCAAACGCTACCTGCGGTCCTGGGGCAGCAAGCGCAAGCTGCCACCACCCCAATGCAAATAATCTGGACCGAGCAGGCCATCGCGGACCTGGCGGAGATTGAGCATTACATCGAGCAGGACAAGCCCCAGGCCGCGCGGCGGGTGGCGGCGCATCTGGTGGGCAGCGTGGAGCATCTCGCGGAATTCCCGCAGCTGGGCAAGCCGGGTCCGAGACCGGGAACACGAGAACTCACCAATCCTCCGTATTTCATCTCGTACCGAATCCGCTCAGAGCATCTCGAAATCCTCAGCATCTGGCACGGACGCCGCCGCCGCTGGGAGAATGCTGCAACGTAACCTCCGACCCTCATAGGTTCTGACGTCTGACTGCTGAATCCTGACTCCTGACTCCTGAATCCTGACTCCTGCTAACCGCCTTCCACCCTTGCAAGCTTCCGCATCCTCTGTCACGATGAAACGTCTCGATGCGCTGGCAGATTCCCACGGTCAATCCGGAAGCAGTCGCGAAACTGTCCCGTGAACTCAACGTGCCGCCGCTGGTGGCGCGGTTGCTGGTCTTGCGCGACATCGCGGAGCCCGAGGCGGCGGAGCGATTTCTCCATCCGTCACTTACCCAGCTCCACGATCCCTTCCTGATGGCGGATATGGGGCGGGCGGTCGAGCGCTTGCAGCGCGCCATCGAGCGCAAAGAGAAGATTCTCATTTACGGCGACTACGACGTAGACGGAACGATGGCGGTCGTCGTGCTGCTCACCGCGCTGCGCGCGCTTGGGGCTTCGGTGGAGGCGCATATCCCGCATCGCCTGACGGATGGCTACGGCATGCGCGTGCCGGTCGTCGAGCGGGCACATGCGGACGGTTACAGCGTTGTCGTGAGCGTCGATACCGGCATCCGCGAGCACGATGTGCTAGAGCGCGCGCGCGAACTCGGCCTCGAATGCATCGTCACGGACCACCACCTGCCGGAAGACCGCTTGCCGCCGGCGAGCGCGATTCTCAACCCGCGAAGGAGCGACTGCCGCTATCCGGAGAAAAATCTTTCCGGTGTCGGCGTCGCCTTCAAACTGGCGCAGGCATTGCTGGGCGAGCGGCTGACGGAGCGGCGCCTCCAGTCATACTTGAAGGTCGTCGCTCTGGGCACGATTGCGGATGTGGTTCCGCTGGTGGGCGAGAACCGCGTCATTGCACATTTCGGGCTGGCGGGCCTGAGCGAGCCGTCGCAGCCGGGACTGGCGGCGTTGCTGGCGGTTTCAGGGCTGGAAGGCCGGGAGGTTGGGACCGGAGACGTAGCCTTCCGCTTGGCGCCGCGCGTGAACGCCGCCGGGCGCATGGAGAATGCCCGGGACGTCATCGATCTGTTTACCACTTCCGATACCACGCGGGCGCGCGCGATCGCCGAGCGACTGGAAGACCTGAACCGCGAGCGGCAGCGCGTCGAAGAGCAGATTCTCCAGGCCATCGTGGACCGCATGGAGCGGCAACCGGAGAAAGCCGCGCGGTATTCACTGGTGTTTGCCGGCGAGGGATGGCATCGGGGAGTGATCGGCATTGTGGCGCAACGCGTCGTGGACCGGTATCATCGCCCCACGCTCGTCATCGGCGTTGAAGACGGAGGGGGGGTGGGCTCCGGCCGGTCGATCAAAGGATTTCACCTGCTCGACGCGCTGAGCCAGGCGAGCGACCTCTTTGAACGTTTTGGAGGCCACGCGCAGGCGGCGGGCTTTGCGCTTCCGGCAGGCCGCATCACGGAATTGGAGACGCGATTCGAAGCGCACGCGCGCGCGACGCTCTCACCCGAAGACCTTGAGCCGGCGCTGCGAGTGGATGGCGAGGTCAATCTGGCGGAGCTTAACTTGAGTTTGTATAAAGAGGTCCAGCGGCTGGAGCCGTACGGTTTCGGGAATCCCACCCCGGTGTTCGCCGCGCGGGACGCGCTCTTGCTGGCCCCGCCACGCATCCTCAAAGAAAAGCATCTAAAGTTGAGGGTGGGTCAGGGGGCTTTTTCGTTCGACGCGCTCGGGTGGGGAATGGCCTCGCAGGGTACGGGACTCGCCAGTGGGCAGCGCGTGGACCTGGCATTTTCTTTGGACGAGAATGTTTTTCAGGAGGTCACGTCGCTGCAGCTCATCATCAAAGACTTCAAACGAGGAACGATGAATGCTGAACGATGAATGTGAAAGGACAAAAGACAAAGGACAAGGTAAAAAGTACAAAGGACAAAGGACGAAGGACGAGGGACAGCTGACAGCAGAAGGCTGAAAGCTGATCGCGAACAGCTGACAGCGAGAGAGTAATCGAGTGCATGTCATGGAGAGCGTCGCGCAAGTCGCGCGGCGAAGAAAACTGATGGCAGGGATTGTGGGCGGTGCGCTGACGGTCACGGCAGTCACCGTGGCGGTGGCTTATTTGTGGAACAGCGCGCGCCAGGAAAAGCCCGTGCGTCCGCCTCAATCGCTACCCAGCAACGTTCATCAGCAGTTATCTGGCTACAGTTTCACGCGCTCGGAGGCAGGCCGTCAGATTTTCACCGTCCACGCGGCGCGCACCGTGGCGTTCAAGGAGGGCGGGGCGACGGTTCTTGAAGACGTGTATGTGGAAGTCTTCGGCAAGACCGGCGACCGGCGCGACGTGCTGCGCACGCGTCGTTGCGATTATAACCAGCAGTCAGGCGACCTCTTCAGCAACGGAACGGCGCAAATCGAATTGAATGCGCGCTCCAACGGCCAAGCGCGAAGCGGTTCTGACCCTGCGCGCCCGGTCCTGCTGGAAACGTCGAAACTGTATTTCCGGCAGCAGGGCTCGCAAGTAATGAGCGACGCGCCAGTACGATACCGTATCGGCCCGGTTTCAGGGACAGCGCGAGGCATGAGCTACGCCACAAGAGAAGGGTCGCTGGAGCTCAAGCAGGAGGTCAGCGCCGACCTGGAGCTGAAAGGCGGCCCACAACCGCGGCTTCCCGTTCACCTCACGGCGGCGCGCGCGCACTACGACAAGGCAAAGAGTGAAGTTTTCCTCGTCGGGCCGGTCAGAATCAGTCAAGGACAGCGAAGTGGTCTGGCCGGAAGCGGGATCGTTTCGCTCGACACCCGGAACCGCATCACGCGCGTGTTGTTCGACGACGGGGCGTGGGCGCTCGAATCTTCCGAGGGCGCGCGCCTGGAAGGCAGGGCTCAGAGAATCCGTGGCGACTTCGACCCCGCGACCGGAGAACTGCGGGCCATGGTCGCGGAAAAAGATGTCCAGATTGAATCGCAGCGCCCCGAGAGCGTTAGCCGCCTCGCCGCGCAGCAAGTGAAGGTGAGTTTTGCGGGGAAACAGCCCGCGGCACAAAGGGGAACTGCATCGGGAAACGTAAAGCTCAATATCGACTCCGCGCGCCGGGATGCTGCGCCGACGACGCCGCGGCCGGCGGTGGGAAATCTGAGCGCGGAGAAGAAAGAGCTCACGGCCGGCGGGCTGCGCTTCACTTTTCAACCCGCAGGACAAATCCTCAAGGATTCCGAGACCGTAGGATCAGGGAAGTGGGTGTTGACTCCCTCCGACCCGAAGGTGGGCGAGCGAGTGATCACAGCCGGCCGGTTCCTGATGACGTTCGACGGGCGGAGCCGCCTGGAGACTTTGCGCGGCGTTTCGGGGACGCGCATCGTTATCCAGCCGCCCAAGAACGCACCGGCGGGCAGCGTGGCGCAGGAAAGCTCCGCAAAACGCCTGGAGGCCGGCTTTGACCCCGCGACCCAGACGCTTCGAACCATTCGCCAGTTCGGTGATTTCCAGTTCCGCGAGGGCGACCGGCAGGCCACGGCCGAGCAGGCTTCTTACCAGGCCGAAGGAGAAACCTTGACGCTTACAGGCCGGCCCGAACTGTGGGACGCCGAAATGCGGACGCGCGCGCAGCGAGTGGTGTTTGACCTGCGCACCGACTCCGAGGAAGGAATCGGGAAAGTGCAGTCCATGCACCTGCGCGGTGCCGACGGGAGTGGCGCCACGAGCGTCCTTGCGGACCGCGTGGTGACGCAGCGGAAAAGCCAAACGGCCCACTACGAAGGTAACGTCCGCGCTTGGCGAGGAACTGACGTGGTGGAATCGGCGGCCCTGGATGTCTACCGCAACGAGCGGCGAATGAAGTCGGGATACAAAGTGCGGACCTCCCACCAGCAGCCCGCGTCGCTGGTGGCGGACAAGGCGCCGGGATCAGCGGAAAAACGCGAGGCGCGTCCGGTCACGATTCACGCCGACCGGCTGGAATACTTCGACCAGGGCCGCAAGGCGAGCTACCGCGGCAATGTAAAATTGCTGACCGAGGAGACAACGCTCGAAGCGGACCACCTGGACGCGTATTTTTCTGGTGCGCCGGGCGGGGAGGCAACGGAGCTGGAGCGCGCGATTGCCGAAGGACACGTGCGCGTCACGCAACCGGCGCGACACGCCGCGGGAAGCCACGGCGAGTACTACGCCCAGGACGGAAAGATTATCCTGACTGGCGGCCCGCCCACAGCTTACGATGCGGACAAGGGCTTCACGACCGGCCGCCGTTTGACATTCTATATTCGCGATGATAGGCTGCACGTGGACGGAGGTGATGAGTCGCCCACATTTTCGAAGCACCGCATCGCGCAATGAGCGACAATGCAGATTCTCTCCACAGTCGATCTGACCAAGTCGTTCAAGGGCCGCAAGGTCGTCGACGACGTTAATCTCCGGATCGCTCAGGGAGAAGTAGTAGGGTTGCTCGGGCCGAACGGCGCGGGCAAGACCACGACGTTTTATATCACCGTGGGCCTGACAGACCCCGATTCGGGCCGGGTCCTTCTCGACGGAGTTGACATCACCGATTTGCCGATGTACCTCCGGGCGAGGAACGGAATCAGCTACCTCCCTCAAGAGCCTTCCATCTTCCGGAAACTCACTGTGGAAGAGAATATAATGGCGGTGCTGGAGACGCTGCGCCTTACTGCGCACCAGCGGCGCGAGCGATTGGAGGAATTGATCGAGGAACTGGGTTTGCAGCAGGTGCGTCGCAGTTACGGCTACCTGCTGTCGGGGGGGGAAAGGCGGCGCGTGGAGATCGCGCGCTCGCTGGTCATATCGCCATCATTTATTCTATTGGATGAACCGTTCTCAGGAATTGATCCGTTGACGGTGCTGGACATTCAGAAGATTATCTTCCAGCTCAAGGAATCCGGGATCGGCGTGCTGGTCACGGACCATAACGTGCGCGAAACGCTGCGCGTCACCGACCGGGCGTATATAATCAACAATGGCCGGATCTTCCGGGCCGGCACGCCCGAGGAGCTGGGCAACGACGTGGAAGTGAAGCGAATCTATCTCGGTGACAACTTCAGGCTGGCTGTCTAATGGGCGGATCGCAACCCAGACTCGGACTGAACCTCAAGGTGGCGCAGAAGCAGATTCTGACGCCGGGCCTGGTTCAGATGGTCAGCGTGCTCGCGCTCAACAAGCTCGAGCTGCGCGAGATGATCAACCAGGAAATGGTCGCCAACCCGGTGCTTGAAGAACTGGCGGAAGACACGCCCGTGCCGGAAGACGTCCAGAAGAAGGAGGCCGCCGACAAACCCGTCGAGCCCCCTGCCGACCAGGGAGTCGTCTCCGGGGACAACCACGACTCCTTCCAGGAAATCGATTTCGGGTCGTTCTTTGATGACTACCTCGACCCCGGTTACCGCTCACCGGAGGCGGAGGTCATCGAAAAGCCTTCCTTTGAGAACTTCCTCTCGCAGCCCGCTTCGCTCTCCGATCACCTGGAATGGCAATTGAGCCTGTCCATTTGTTCGGAGACGGTCCGGGAGTCCGGCCACTCCATCATCGGGAACCTGAACGAGGATGGCTACGTGACGGCGACGCTGGAGGAGATCGCGCAAAGCGGCGGACACCAACTGGAGGACGTGCAGGCGGCGCTGGCCCTGGTGCAGGAATTCGACCCCCTGGGCGTGGCGGCTCGCGACCTGCGCGAATGCCTGCTGATCCAGCTCCGGACGCTCGCGCCGGAGAACACGCTGGCGCAACACATCGTTTCCGAACACCTGAAGCAGCTCCAAAACAAGCAATACCGCGAGATCGCTCGGGCGCTTGACCGCCCGGTCAAATCGATCGAGCGCTGCGTGGAGATCATTCGCAAGCTCGATCCGCGCCCCGGGCAGCGGTACAACCGGGCGGAGACCAGACTGATCGAGCCCGACGTGACCTTCGCGAAGATGGGGGAAGGCTACCAGGTGTTGATGAACGAAGACGGCCTGCCGCAGTTGCGGCTGAGCCGCCACTACCGCCGACTGCTCGAGACCAGCGGCACGACGCGGGAGGTGCGGAACTACGTCAAAGAGCGCTTCACTTCCGCCATCCAACTCATCAAGAACATCGAGCAGCGCAAGCAGACGATCATCAAGGTGTGTGAGGCGATTATCCGCCGCCAGGGCGAGTTCCTGGACAAAGGGATCGATACCTTGCGGCCCATGATGATCAAGGAGGTGGCGGAGGAAGTCGGCGTCCACCCTTCCACCGTCAGCCGCGCCGTGGCGAACAAATACGCCCACACCCCGCAGGGCGTCTACGAACTGCGGTTCTTCTTTTCCGAGGCCGTGCAGGGACCTTCGGGCGGCTCAACGTCGCTCATCAACCTGAAGCGGCTGGTCAAAAGGATGATCGAAGAGGAAGACGCAGGACATCCGCTGACGGACGACCAGATCGCCCAGAGTCTGCGCGAAAAAGGCATTTGCGTTACGCGTCGAACCGTGGCCAAGTACCGCGAAGACATGCGGATCCCCAGCACCCACCAGCGCCGGGTGAAAGCTTGAACGTTCCACTCCAATCCATCCTCCCTCCATCGAAGCACCAGGAGGTTTGCCCATGCGGATCGATTTCACCGGTCGGCAGATGGAAGTCACTCCCGACTTGCGGCGTTACACCGAAGAACGCCTGCGGAAGCTCACGCGTGTGCTCCGGGATCGATTCGACATTCACGTCATCCTGACCGCAGAGAAACACCGGCGGATTGCGGAAGTCACCCTGCAATTCCGCGAGCATACGCTGGTCGGTGTCGAGGTGACCGGGGATGCCCGCAGCTCGATCAACGGCGCCCTGGATAAGCTGGAGCGGCAGGCGGTCCGCCTGGTGGCGCGGCGGCGGACGCGCAAACGCCGGCCCAAGCCCGCCTCGGCGGTGCTGCTCAACATCCTGGGCATTCAGCGCGTGGATCACGAGGAACACCGCGTCCTCGAGACGGAGCGGTTTCCCATCAAGCCGATGTCCATCGATGAGGCCATCGAGTCGCTGGATGCGACGCGCCTGGGCATGGTGGTGTTTCGCAATTCCGCGACGGAGCGCGTGAACGTCCTCTACCGGCGGCAGGATGGCAACCTGGGTTTGGTCGAGCCCGAACCGTGAAGCACAGTAACAAGTAGCGAGTGGCGAGCGACAAGCAAGGAATCAGAAGTCAGGAGCCAGAAGCCGGAAGTAAGACCTAACGACTCGACCAAGATACTCGGTGCCCGACCGGGTTTTCCAATGACTCCATCGCTCAATCGCTTAATCGCCAAATCCTTTCGCTCGTCACTTGCCAGTGGTCACTCGTCACTGTTCTTATGAAGAGCGCGCCCGCCAAAAAATCCGCGCGACAATTCGTGGTGATTACCGGCCTCAGCGGGTCCGGGAAAGGTTCGGTCCTCAAAGCGTTCGAGGACCTGGGCTTCTACTGTGTCGATAACCTGCCTATCGATCTGATTCCCAAGTTCGGGGAACTCTGCGCGGCGCCCCAGAGCCGCATCCAACGTGCCGCGGTGGTGGTTGACATCCGGGGTGGCGAGGCGCTCAGCCAGCTTCCCGGCATGTACCACAGCCTGTCGCAGGACAACCTGAAACCCTCCCTGGTGTTCCTGGAAGCCAGCGATCATGCCCTGATCCGGCGTTTCGAGGAGACCCGGCGGCCCCATCCGCTGGGCCGGGACCTGCCGGTGCGGGAAGGCATCCGCCTGGAGCGGATGTTGCTCAAGCCCATGCGCCAGCTTGCCGATGCGGTCATTGATACCACGCGGATGAATGTGCACGAGCTGCGCAGCTTCATCCAGGCTCGGTTCGGAGGCGTCGAGACACGCAAATCGGTTCTGATCTCAGTAATCTCTTTCGGTTTCCGGGTTGGCGTACCGTCCGATGCCGATCTGGTGTTTGATGTGAGGTTCCTTCCCAATCCGAATTACGTCCCCCGGCTGAAGAATAAGACGGGTCGAGACGTGGCGGTGAAGCGCTTCATTGATTCCTACCCACAAACGCGGGAATTCATGAAGCGGCTCATGGATCTGCTCCTCTACCTACTGCCTAATTACATCCGTGAGGGGAAGAGCTACCTCACCATTGGGATCGGCTGCACGGGCGGGCGGCACCGGTCGGTAGCTCTGGCGGAGGATATTGCCGCCGCACTGGTGCGCGAAGGTTACCGGGCGAAGATCATGCATCGGGATATTGGACGCGGTTCGACCTAGCCTGGCAGCCGGGACCGCTGAGGCAGAATCCCGACCTGATTGAATTGAACCCGTGAGGTTGTTGTGGAAAACGTCATTGCGTTCGATATAGGTGGAACTCGATTCCGCGCGGGACTCTTCGACCCCGAAGGTCGGAGGCTGTTGATTTTGGAACTTGAGACCTCCCGCGACGGCGGCCGGGAATGGATGCTGGAGCAGCTCCGCAACCACTTCGGCACGCTCCGCCAAAAGAGCGACTACCCGGTGAAGGCTTGTGGCGTCAGTTTTGGGGGTCCGGTTGATTACGACCGGCAGAGGGTTACCTCCATCCACGTGCCCGGGTGGGAGAATTTCGACCTGGGGCAATGGGTGAAGGAGACACTGGGCCTGCCGTGCCGGCTGGATAACGACGCCAATGCGGGCGCCTTCGGTGAGTACCGCTTTGGGGCCGGCCGGGGCACTCGATCCATGGTCTATCTCACGCTCAGTACGGGGATCGGCGGCGGGTTGGTCTGCGATGGAAAGCTCTTCCGTGGGAAGGACAGCATGGCGGGCGAAATCGGCCATATGCCGGTGTCGGATTCCGGCGTGGTGTGCTCGTGCGGCGCCCGCGGTTGTTTGGAAACATTCTGCTCCGGGTCAGCCATCGCTCTGAGAGGGCGAGAATGGGCCGCTCGCCGGCCCGAGTCCGTTACCCGGATCGTGGAACTCAGCGGCGGTTCGGTCGAAAACATCACTGCCAAGGCCCTGATTCAAGCTGCGGCCGAAGGCAACACGGCAGCGCGCCAGATTCTCAGCGAGGCCAGCCGATGGCTGGCGCGCGCTCTCCTGGCGGTTATCCGGATCTTGAATCCCGACAAGATTGTGCTGGGGGGCGGCGTGGCGCAAGCCGGCAGCCTCCTCCTCAATCCCGTGAACGAGGTCCTGGAGGAAATGGGATCTCCTTCCATCCGTTACTCCACCCAGATTGTCCTCGCGGAACTGGGGTCGAATTCACCCCTCTATGGGGCGGCCGCAATGGCGCTGGAAATGGTTTAGAACGATCCCGATTACCTTTTGATAACCCCTCAGCAAAATTTTGTTGAAGCTCCTGTATTCAACTGAAAATGCAGTGGTTATCGTTCGATGCCCGAGCCTGGATTGATGCCAGTCGAAGGTCTTTGCTTGACGTCCCGTTTTCATAAGAACTAGGATAAGTTCTTTGAAGACCTTCGCTTACCCCCACCCCGTGGGGCGGGACATGGAATGAGCCAGATCAAACGCCTGCTCGGTTTTATCCGGCCTTACAGCCTGCGCTTTCTCGTTGCCGTAGTTCTCATGGCTGTGGTGGGAGCGTGTGAGGCGCTGACGGCACTTCTGATCAAGCCCGTGTTTGACCGCGTCCTCGATCCCAAGGCCGAATCCACTCCCATACTCCTGTTTCATCTGCCCTGGCGTGGCGGCGATATCTACCTGCAGGATTTCCTGCCCTCGTTCATCCACAATGTCTGGACCGTGGTGGCGATTGCCATTATCGCGGTTACGGTGGTGAAGGGCCTGGCGGAATTCTCCGCAACCTACTCCGTCAACTTCATTGGCCATTCGGTGGTGCGGGATCTTCGCAACCTGCTCTATTCCCGGATCATTCAGCAGTCGATCGGGTTCTTCACCAAGAATCCCACGGGCCGGTTGATGTCCGCCATCACCAGCGATATCGAAAAGATCCAGAACGCCGTGTCGCAGGTTTCGGCGGATTTCCTGAAGCAGTGCTTCACCCTGGCCGGACTGTTGGCAGTGATTTTTTACGTGGACTGGCGGTTGGCGCTGTTTTCGCTCGCCCTAGTGCCCTTTGTCGTCTTCCCATCGGCGAATATCGGGCGGTACATCCGTATCTCCAGCCGGTCGAGCCAGGACAAGATGGCGGAAATGAACAACGTCCTCCAGGAGACGTTTACCGGCATCCGGATTGTGAAGGCTTTCGTGATGGAGTTGTTTGAGGTGGCCAAATTCAAGGCGGCCACGCGGCGCTTGCTGAAAATCAACCTGCGGTGGGTGCTCGCCCAGGCGGCAACCTCCCCCCTGATGGAAGTTCTGGGCGCAGTCACCATTGCCGGCCTCCTGCTCTATGCGCGCAACGCCATCCTGCACAATATGCAGACGACCGGCGGCTTTATCGCCTTCCTGTATGCGCTCATCAAGATGTATGAGCCCATCAAGCGGTTGACCGGAGTGAACAATGCGTTCCAGCAGGCCGTGGGCGCCTCCGAGCAGGTTTTCCAGTACCTCGACGTCCGGCCGGAAATTGTGGAGAAACCCGGCGCCGTCGGACTGGCGCCGTTCCAGAAGGAAATCGTTTTTGAGCGCGTCGATTTCGAGTACGAAGACGGCATCCCCCTGCTGCGGGACGTGAACCTCAGGATCGCCCAGGGCGAGGTGGTCGCCATCGTGGGCTCGAGTGGAGCCGGCAAAACAACGCTGGCCAACTTGATTCCCAGGTTTTTCGATGTGAGCCGGGGAAGGATTCTGGTGGACGGCCGCGACATTCGTGACACCACGTTGAACTCGCTGCGCAGCCAGATCGGCATGGTCACGCAGGAAACGATCCTGTTCAACGACACGGTCTTCAACAACATTTGCTACGGCCAGAGACCGCAAAACGAAGCGGAAGTGATTGAGGCGGCCCATGTCGCGCTGGCGCACGACTTCATTATGGAGATGCCGCAGGGCTACCAGACGGTGATTGGCGAGCGAGGACAGCGCCTTTCCGGCGGCCAGCGGCAGCGCATCGCCATCGCCCGGGCGCTCTACAAAAACCCTCCGCTCCTGATTCTGGATGAAGCCACGTCGGAGCTGGATACGGAGTCGGAGTTGCTCGTTCAGACGGCGCTCAACAACCTGATGGCGGGCCGGACGGTTTTGGTGATTGCCCATCGGCTTTCCACGGTTCGCCGCGCCGACCGAATCGTGGTGCTGGACCGCGGGACCATCTCGGAGATCGGGACACACCAGGACCTGGTCAACCGCGGAGGAATCTACCAGCGGCTGCATGAGCTGCAATTCGTGGATGCGGAACCGTGAGGAAAGGAAAGGCAAAAGGCAAAAGGCAAAAGGCAAAAGGCAAAAGGCAAAAGGCAAAAGGCAACTCCCCTTAGGAGAGCTCTTTTGAATTTGAGTCAAGCTGAGAGCTGAGGGCTGAAAGCAACTGCCAACTGCCGACTAACCATGATTCGCAGCATGACCGGTTACAGTAAGGTTCGGAGCGAGGAGGGCGAATTCACGCTCTCGGTCGGCATGAAAAGTACCAACCATCGCTTTCTGGACCTGCAGGTGCGCCTTCCCATCGGGCTTGAGCCACTGGAGCCTGTTCTGCGCAACGTGGTGAAGGACCACGTCACGCGCGGGCACGTGGAAGTCCAGGTGAGCCTGGAGCGGGCAGGCTCAATGGAGTTGCAGCTCGACCAAAAACTGCTGGGAGCTTATCTCGCGGCTCTTCAGAGAGTGCAGCGGGAGTTCGGCTTCAGCTCGGAGCCTGACTTGGTGGCGTTGCTGCGCACTCCTGGCATGGTGACCAGCGCCAACGGGGAATTTTCGGCCCAGGAGATCGAGCGTTTTCAAGGCGTCCTGGAGCGTGCGGCACGGCAGACCCTCGAGCGTCTGAACGAAATGCGCGGCCGGGAAGGCGAAGCCCTGGGGCGCGATGTCAGGACCCGATTGCAACGCCTTGCGGCACTGGAAAGAACCGTGAGTGCGCTCGCCCAGGAGATGCCCGAGCTCTACCGGCGGCGGGTCGAAAAAAGGTTGCAGGAAATCCTGGGGACCGTCGAGGTCGATCGCTCGC
>Ga0315281_10002296_pt1 | contig 28385 bp, 24 predicted proteins | sample YL17G07_0_MG_FD_204540 | JGI IMG/M metagenome (GOLD analysis project Ga0315281, IMG submission 204540) | Sediment microbial communities from Yellowstone Lake, YNP, Wyoming, USA - YL17G07_0 | ecosystem: Environmental > Aquatic > Freshwater > Lake > Sediment | place: USA: Wyoming | collected...
GACCTTGAAATCCAGTGTGTCGGTTCCGACTTCGCGCTGGTTGACGATGCACTTCTTGTTGGTGAAAATGAATTCCACCGGATCCTCGAGTGTCAGGATGTGGCCGGACTTGGTCGCATTCCTGAGATCGAGCAGGGCGGCGAGCGTGGTCGACTTGCCCGAGCCAGTCGCCCCCACCATCAGAATCAGGCCGCGTTTTTCCATGATCACTTCCTTCAGCACCGGCGGCATCCCCAGAGTGTCGATGTTGGGCACCTCGGCCGGGATATAGCGTACTACCACGGCCGGCGTGGTCTTCTGGCGAAAGGCGCTGATGCGAAATCCGCCGACCCCGGGCATGGGAAACGCGGTGTTCAGCTCGAGCGTGTCTTCGTATTCTTTCTTCTGCTTGTCGGTAAGGACTTCGTATAGCAGAGTGGTGATGTTGGCAGAATCCATCACCTGCTGATTGATCGGCATGGCAGTACCATTGATCTTGATGTTTATGGGCGAGCCGACCGATAGAAAGATGTCGGATGCTTTCTTCTCCGCCATCAACTGGAACAGACGTTTCATCGCTGACATTGTCGTTCTCCCTTAAACAGCCCGCGCGAGGGCGCCGCGCGGGTGGCCAGGCTAATCTCCATGCAGCAACGCGTTGATGCATGTTTTGGCGCGGGTCCCGGCATCAAGGCGTTGACGATGACCGCGCAGTACAGGCTGTATTTTCCATCGGCCGGCGGTTTTCCGCCACCTGTGTTTCTTCGCCCCAGGCCGGATAGATTCCGGGCCAGCGCCTGGCGGATGAATTCAGGCGTCGGGTGCTTGGGCTCGCCGATGCCAAGATTGATCGCCGCGTAGCGCGGATCCGGAGTAATGTCCTTGAACAGCAGGCGCCGTCGTTCGAACGGATAAGGCTGCAGCTTGGCGAGATCTGGATTCACGGACTGCCTTGTCGGATGCTTGTTTCTTGCTAGTTGGTATTGGACGAAAGCTCGAAGCGCTGCAGGTCTATCGCGGGCTGCGCTTTCCAGCCCCGCTTGCGGTGTTCGGCCACCACGGTGGTGAAGATGCCGCCGCGCACGTAGAATTTCGCGCAGAGGCGCATGAATCGCGGGCGCGTGGCGCCGGCCAGGTCGTCGAGGATGCGGTTTGTGACCGCCTCGTGGAATGCGCCCTGGCTGCGGTAGGACCAGATGTAGAGCTTGAGGCTCTTCAGTTCCAGGCACTTGCGTTCGGGAATGTAGTCCAGCACCAGGTGCGCGAAATCCGGCTGCCCGGTGAGCGGACACAGGCAGGTGAACTCGGGAATCTCCATATGGATCAGATAGTCCCGCCCCGAGTTTGGATTATCGAAGGTGCTCAGTCGATGGCTGGGTTTGGCAGGCATGCGGGGCTCGGAAAACAAAGTTAAGATGGTATTATATCGATTGCCAATGACTCCGAATAAATCCGGTCGCAAACCGGTATTCCTGCGCGCTGCTGAAAATCGATTCCCGCACAAGACGCGATGCTTAATCCAGGCAGCCTCTTAGAAGGGTGTTCTTCAGCAGCTCCTGACAGGGGAAACTCGATCGGGGCGCGCCCCTTTTATTCAACAACCGGCTAAACGACAACCAGTGCGCCTTACACAAATCAAGCTTGTCGGATTCAAGTCCTTCGTCGATCCGACCTCCATTGAGGTCCCGGGCCAGCTCGTCGGCATCGTCGGTCCAAACGGCTGCGGCAAATCCAACGTGATCGATGCCGTGCGCTGGGTGCTGGGCGAGTCGCGTGCCGCGGCTTTGCGCGGCGATTCGATGCAGGACGTTATATTCAACGGCTCGGCGCAGCGAAAGCCGGTGGCTCGCGCGAGTGTCGAGCTGATGTTCGACAACAGCCTGGGCAAAGCCGCCGGCCAGTGGTCTCAGTATGCCGAAATCGCGGTGAAGCGCGTCCTGACGCGCGAGGGCGAGTCGCTCTACTACATCAACAACAGCCATGTGCGCCGGCGCGATATCCAGGACATATTCATGGGCACCGGCCTGGGGCCCCGCGCTTACGCCATCATCGAACAGGGCATGATCTCGCGCATCATCGAGGCCAAGCCGGAAGAACTGCGCGTGTTCCTGGAGGAGGCGGCGGGCGTCTCCAAGTACAAGGAGCGGCGCCGCGAGACCGAGCACCGGCTGCACGACACGCGCGAGAATCTGGCGCGGGTGGCCGACATCTGCCAGGAGCTATCGCTGCAGATCGAGAAACTCGACCAGCAGGCCAAAGTCGCGATGCAGTTCAAAGAACTGCAGGGCGATATGCAGCGCAGGCAGAACATGCTGTGGTTGCTGCGCAAGATGGAGGCCGAGCACGAGACGCAGCGCCACGCGCGCGAGATCGACAAGGCGGCGAACGAACTCGAGGCCGAGACCGCGCGCCTGCGCGAGATCGAGAAGCGCCTGGAGGAGGTGCGCAGCGCGCATTACCAGGCCGGCGACGCGCTGAGCGCTGCGCAGGGTGAACTCTACGCGGCAAATGCGGAAGTGCAGCGCCTGGAGACCGAGATCCGCTACATCGGCGAAAGCCGGTTGCGCATCCAAAACCAGATTGCGCAGCTGAGCGCGCAAAGTGCGCAATGGCAGCAGCAGACCAAGGAATTGCACGATGCGCTCGCTTTGTGGCAGGGGCGCCAGGGCGGCGCTGGACAAAGGCTGCAGCAGGCGCGCGAGCGCGTGGCGGAGCAAACGGCGAAGCTGCCCGAGGCCGATCAGGCTTTCCGCGCGGTCCAGGCGAGGCTGGCCGAGGAGCGTGCGGCCCTGACCCGGACCGAGCAGGCTCTCGGGATAGAGCAGACACATATCAGCCATGCCGAGAAGACGCTGCAGGGGCTTACCTTGCGTCAGGAGCGGCTGCTGGCCGAACACCAGGCGCTGGGCAAGCCGGACTCCGAAGCGATCGACGCGCAGCAGCGCCGGATTGCGGAATTGGCGGAAGAAGTCGCGCGCAAGGATGCCCAGCTCACGTTGCAGCTGGAACAGCTGCCGGCGCTGGAGCAGGCGCGCCGGACGGCCCAGGACAAGCTCGATGCGCAGCAGCGCGAGCAGGCGGGTCTGGAGTCGCGTCTGGCAACCCTAAAACAGGTGCAGGATCGGGTCGAGAGCAACGCCCAGATCCACGATTGGCTGATCAAGCACGGGCTGGACTCGCTGCCGCGCCTGTGGCATCAGGTGCGGGTCGAGGTCGGCTGGGAGACCGCGTTCGAGGCGGTGCTGCGCGAGAAACTGCACGCGGTCGAAGTGTCGCAGCCCGAGCTGCTCGAGCGCATGCTCAAGGATGCGCCACCAGCGAAACTGAGCGTCTACGCCTCTGCGACGGCGGCGCAGGACCCGGCCCTGGACGGCCGGCGGACTCTGGTGTCCCTGCTTGTCATCCACGACGAGGCCGTGCGTGGAGTGATGCAGGACTGGCTGCATGGCGTCTATGCGACGGAGCGCGCGCCCGGCCCGGCAGACCGGCAGGCGCTGCCGCCCGGCGCAATACTGGTCAATCGCGAGGGGCATCAATTCTCGCGCTGCGCGGTCAGTTTCCATGCGCCGGACCCCGGGGACAGCGGCATCCTCGCGCGGCAGCGCGAGATCGAGGACCTGAGAGCGCAGTTGCGCGAGCGCGGGGAGATCCTGCGCCAGGCGCGCACCGAACAGTACGTGGTCGAGGCCGCATTGGGCGGCCATAACCAGCGCCTTGGGACCCTACGCCAAGAAGCGGAAGCCTTTAAGCAGCGCTTGCACGAACGGCAGATGGAAGGCCTGAGGCTGGTGCAAGGACTGGAGCGATTTCAGGAGCGCAGCCAGCAGATTCAGCTCGAATTGGACGAAATCTCGCGTCAGCAGGCTGCAGAGCGGACCAGCCAGACGGCAGCTGGGATCAGTCTGGCTAATCATCAGCAGGTCTTGGCCACCGCGGCAGCGCAGGTGCAGGCGGTGGAGCAGACGCACAAACAAGCCGAGGAAGCACTGCAAGCACAGCGGCAGGCACTGCAGCAAGCCGACCATGAAGAGCAGGAAGCGATATTCTATGAGAAAGAATGTTCTTCTAAAATCAAAGAAATAAACTCGTCATTTCATGTGATACATGAACAATTGACCACGGCTGCGCGACAGCTGGAGCAACTCCAGGCGGAGCTGGCGGCGCAGCAGGACGAGGACCTGAGACAGCGCCTGCAGACCCATCTGGAACTGCGGGTGCAGCGCGAGCAAACCCTCGGCGCCGCGCGCTTGCGCCAAGAGGAATTGGCGCAGAGCTTGCGGGGCGCTGAAGAGGAGCGGCTCGTCTGCGAGCAAAAGCTCGATCCGCTCAGAAACCGCATCAACGACCTGCGCCTGAAGGAGCAGGCGGCGCGGCTCAACAAGGAGCAGTACGCCAATCAGCTATTCGAAGCCGGCGCGGACGAACAGGCGCTGGCGGCGATGCTCGAGAAAGGTATGCGGCCGAACGCGCTGCAGGTCGAGATCAGCCGGCTGGCCCAGGCGATCGCGGATCTTGACGCGGTAAACATGGCCGCATTGGAGGAACTCCAGACCAGCCGCGAGCGCAAAGGTTTCCTCGACGCCCAGGCGGCCGATCTGAATATGGCGCTGGAAACGCTGGAAGCGGCCATTCGCCGCATCGACCGCGAAACACGCGAGATGCTGCAGCAGACCTTCGACGCCGTGAACGGGCACTTCGGACAGATGTTTCCCAGCCTGTTCGGGGGTGGCGAGGCGCATCTGGTCATGACCGGAGAGGAAATTCTCGACGCGGGCGTCCAGGTCATTGCCCAGCCGCCGGGCAAGAAAACATCGACCATCCACCTGCTTTCCGGCGGCGAGAAGGCACTCACCGCGCTGGCGCTGGTGTTCTCGATGTTCCAGCTCAACCCGGCACCGTTCTGCCTGCTGGACGAGGTGGACGCGCCGCTGGACGACCCCAATACCGAGCGTTTCTGCGACCTGGTGAAGCGCATGTCGGCGGACACCCAGTTCCTGTACATCAGTCACAACAAGATCACCATGGAAATGGCGGCGCAGCTGGTCGGCGTGACCATGCAGGAGTCAGGCGTGTCGCGCGTGGTCGCCGTCGACATAGAGGAAGCCCTGCGTTTGAAGGAGGAACTAGCCGCATGAGTCTAGGAGCAGGGGCCCCGCGAAGCGGGGATGCGACCCGGGCGAGCGCGGCAGGCCGCCGACGGCGCGGTCGATGCATTGAGCTATCTACACGGAGGCGGCGCGCATGAGCGAACTGCAGCTTGGCCTGCTGGGAATCGGCGTCCTGGTGGTGGTCGGGGTGCTGATATACAACAAGCTGCAGGAGGCGCGGCTCAAGCGCCAGGCCGAGGAAGACTTCGGTTCTCGCCATGATGACGTGCTCATGGGCGATAGGGGCGGCGGCACCGCGAGCGGACGGCCTGCGGGGCCGGCCGAGCGCATCGAGCCGACCCTGTATGTACTCCCGGCCGAGGGCGGCGAGAAAAGCGGCATGGTCGACTCTCGCATCGATTTCATTGTGGATCTGGAGACGGCGCAGGCTGTCGCCGGGGAGGCGATTTCCACGGCGATCGTTGATAGTCCGGTCAATCCGGCCAAGGCCGTCAACTGGGAAGGCTACAACCGCCAGATGGCGAGTTGGGAGCCTTTAGCCGCGGCCGGAGAATACACTAAATTGCGTGTCGGACTGCAGCTGGCCGACCGCAACGGACCTGCGACGCAGCAGGAAATGGCTGACTTCGCCGCCATGGCCCAGGGCGTTGCCGATGCTATCGGCGCCACCAGCAGACTGGCCGAATCCGGTGCGGCGTTGCAGCGCGGGCGGCAGCTCGACGCGCTGTGCGCCGATGTGGATGTGCAGATCGGGCTCAATCTGACCACCCGTGGCGGCCCGGTTTCCGGCACTAGGATCCGCGCCCTGGCAGAAGCGCATGGGCTCGTATTGGAGAGAGACGGCAGATTTCACCGCCGCGACGATTCCGGCCTCGAACTCTATACCCTGTGCAACATGGAAGCGGCTGCATTTTCCGCCGAAGGCATGAAAGAACTGGCGACGAAGGGGCTGACGCTGCTGTTCGATGTCGCCAGGGTGCCAGGCGGCATCACCGTCTTCGACCGCTTCGTCGATTTCACGCGCGTCATGGCCGAAGCACTGTCTGCTGCGATAGTCGACGACAACCGTCAGCCGCTGGATGACGCCGGGCTAAGCAGGATCCGCGCCCAGTTGCAGACCCTATACGCCAGTATGGAAAATCAGGGAATTCCGGCAGGCAGCCCGCTGGCATTGCGCCTGTTTTCCTGATGGCTGCGCCGAAAGCCATACTGGCGCAGGCGCAGAGGCTGCGCGCGGAGCTCGAGCGCCACAATTATCAATATTACGTGCTCGATCAGCCGCTGATAAGCGATGCCGAGTTCGACCGGCTGTTCCGCGAGTTGCAGCAGATCGAGCGCGATCATCCCGGATTGGTGGACCCCGAATCGCCTACGCAGCGCGTCGGCGGGAGCCCGATGTCGGAGTTCCGCCAGGTCACGCACCGCACTCCCATGTTGTCGCTCAGCAACGCCTTCTCCGAGGAAGAGGTCGGTGCTTTTGACCGGCGCGTGCGCGAGGGCCTGGGCGACGAGGACGTCGAATACCTGGCCGAACCCAAGTTCGACGGCCTCGCCGTCAGCCTCAGCTACGAGAAGGGGAGGTTCATCCGCGGTGCGACGCGCGGCGACGGATATGCCGGCGAAGACGTTACGACCAATCTGCGCACGGTGAAAAGCATTCCACTGCGCCTGCGCGGCGAGGTGCTGCCGGCACTGATCGAGGTGCGGGGCGAGGTGCTGATGTACCACCGCGATTTCGATTCCTTGAACGAGCGCCAGCGTGCCAACGGCGAGAAGGAGTTCGTCAATCCGCGTAACGCCGCCGCCGGCAGCCTGCGCCAGCTCGATCCGCGCATTACCGCGGCGCGGCCGCTGCGTTTTTTCGCCTACGCCGTCGGCGCGATCGACGGCGCGGCAGTGCCGGATACGCACAGCGCCGTGGAAGATTGGCTGCACATGCTGGGGCTGCCGGTCTGTCCCGAGCGGCGCGTGGTGCGCGCGGTGCGGGGCCTGATGCGTTTCTACCAGATGATGGGCGAGCGCCGTGGCAGCCTGCCTTATGAAATCGACGGCGTCGTGTACAAGGTCAACAGTCTTGCCGCACAGCAGCGCCTCGGCTACGTTTCGCGGGCGCCGCGCTTTGCCATCGCGCACAAGTTTCCGGCCGAAGAGGCGCATACCGAGGTGCTCGCGATCGAGGTGCAGGTAGGCCGGACCGGCGCGTTAACTCCCGTGGCGCGCCTGGCGCCGGTTTTCGTCGGTGGCGTCACTGTCACCAACGCCACGCTACACAATGAGGATGAACTGCGACGCAAGGATGTGCGCGTCGGCGACACCGTGGTCGTGCGGCGAGCGGGCGACGTCATTCCTGAGGTGGTGGCCGTGGTCAGGGACAAGCGCCCGAGAGGCGCCGCCGAGTTCAAGCTGCCTGCAGCTTGCCCGGTATGCGGTTCGGCTGTGGTCAGACTGCCCGACGAGGCGGTGGCACGCTGCTCCGGCGGCCTGATCTGCGCGGCGCAACGCAAGCAGGCGCTGCTGCACTTCGCGTCGCGCCGCGCCATGGATATCGAAGGCCTGGGCGAGAAGCTGACGGACCAGCTGGTCGATCACGATATGGTCAGGACAGCGGCGGATTTGTATCGCCTCCGCCTTGGCGCGCTCGCCGGACTAGAGCGCATGGCGGAAAAATCGGCGCAGAACTTGCTGCAGGCGATCGAGCGTTCCAAGAGCACAACTCTGGCGCGCTTCATATTCGCCGTCGGCATACGCAACGTGGGTGAGGCGACAGCCAAGGAACTGGCGCGCCATTTCGGCAACCTGGACCGGTTGATGCAGGCGGACGAGGAGGCTTTGCGGCTGGTGGCGGATATCGGCCCGGTGGTGGCGCTCTCGATCGCGCAATTCTTTTCCGAGGCGCACAATCGCGAAGTGATCGAGCAGATGCGCGCTTGCGGCGTGCGCTGGGAAGAGCACGAGCCGAAAACCGCCGCCTCCGCGACGCGACTCGCCGGCATGACCTTGGTGCTGACCGGGATGCTCCCCGGCATGAGCCGGGAGAAGGCGAAGGAACTGATCGAGGCGCAAGGCGGCAAAGTCGCCGCATCGGTGTCCAGGAAAACGGACTACGTGGTGGCCGGAGCTGAGGCGGGCACGAAGCTCGCCAAGGCGGAAGAGCTTGGCATCACGGTGCTCGATGAGACAGGATTGCTTGAATTGCTGAAAGGAACGCGATGACGCAGGTGCGCAAATGTGTGTTTCCGGTGGCGGGCATGGGCAGCCGTTTCCTGCCGGCGACCAAGGCCAGCCCGAAGGAGATGATGCCGGTCGTCGACAAGCCTCTGATCCAATACGCCGTGGAGGAAGCGGTGGCCGCGGGCATGACGGACATGATATTCATCACCGGCCGCAACAAGCGCGCCATCGAAGATCATTTCGACAAGGCGTACGAGGTGGAAGCGGAACTTGCGGCGCGCGGCAAGAAAGCGTTGCTGAAACTGGTGCAGGGCATCATCCCGAAGCACATCAACTGCATCTATATTCGCCAGCCGGAGGCGCTGGGCCTTGGGCACGCGGTGTTGTGCGCCGAGCCGGTGATCAATGACGAGCCGTTCGCGGTCATCCTGGCCGACGACCTGATTGACGGCAAGCCGGCGGTCCTCAGGCAGATGGCCGAGGTCTACCGGCGGCACCAATGCTCGGTGCTCGGTGTGGAGGAAGTCCCGCGCGAGGACACGCACCAGTATGGCATCGTCAAGACCGATGGCGGCGAACCGGGGGTGGTCCACGCCATCGTCGAGAAACCGCACCCGGATAACGCGCCGTCCAACCTCGCCGTGGTGGGACGCTATATCCTCAAACCGCGGATTTTCGAGCACCTGGCCAAGGTGAAGCCGGGGGCAGGCGGGGAAGTCCAGCTGACCGACGGCATCGCCGCGCTGCTCGAAGAAGAGAAAGTGCTGGCCTATCGCTTCAAGGGCAAGCGCTACGATTGCGGCTCCAAGCTGGGCTATCTGCAGGCCATGGTCGAGCACGGAATGCAACATCCCGAGACCGGCGCCGCATTTGCCGCGTATCTTAAGTCGCTGCAGGTTCGGTAGCAGCTGTGCCGAATGGACCAGTCGGTACGCGCCTGGCAGATCCTGGAAACGGCGGACCTGATCCACAGCGCCGCCGCCGTGGACGCAGCGATCGAACGCGTCGCCGCCGAAATCGCGGCCACGCTGAAGGACCGGTATCCGCTGGTGTTGTCGGTGATGGGTGGTGCGATCGTGTTCACCGGCCGCATCCTGCCGCTGCTGAATTTTCCCCTCGATTTCGACTACATTCACGCCTCGCGCTATGGTGCCGCCACCAGCGGCGGGCCGGTCGAATGGAAAGTCGAGCCCAAGGGCAACGTTGCGGGTAGGGTGGTGCTGGTGCTGGACGACATTCTCGATATCGGCGACACCATGCTCGCCGTACGCGAGCGCATCCTCGCGTTGGGCGCGATTGCATTTTACAGCGCGGTGCTTACCGACAAAAAGAAAGACCGCGCCAAACCCCTATCCGCTGATTTTGTCGGCCTCTCGCTGCCGGACCGCTACGTGTTCGGGTGCGGCATGGACGCGCACGGGGTCTGGCGAAATTTGCCGGCGATCTACGCACTGAAAGAATGAGACGCGGAAAAATCAACAAGCCCGAACCCATGCCGCATGTCGATTCGGCTGCTGCGGGTTGACTCGTCCATGCTAAGATTTGACCGATTTTTTTCCGTTCATCGTTGACTGGTCACGCCTCACGCAAAATGCTCGCAATCATCGGCGGCAGCGGCCTCACCCAGCTGTCCAACCTAGACGTCACGCACCGCATGGCGGTGCGCACCCCGTACGGGGAACCTTCCGGCGCACTGACTTTCGGCCGCATTGCCGGCGAGGAGGTGGTGTTCCTGGCGCGGCACGGTTATGGCCACACTATTCCGCCGCATGAAGTGAACTACCGCGCCAATATCTGGGCCCTGAAACAGCAGACTGTGGAGGGTGTGATTTCGGTCGCATCGGTGGGCGGGATACGCCCCGACATGAAACCCGGCGCCATCGCCGTGCCGCACCAGATCATCGACTATACCTGGGGCAGGAAGAACACCTTTTTCGAGGGCGGAGAACAGCCCGTCACCCATATTGATCTGACCGAGCCGTATTCGGCGCAATTACGCCAGCGCATCCTCGATGCCGCGCGCGATTGCGGCGAACTGGTGATCGGGGACGCGATCTATGCCGCGAGCCAGGGACCGCGGCTCGAGACCGCGGCCGAGGTCGACCGCCTGGAGCGCGACGGCGCCGACATCGTCGGCATGACCGGCATGCCGGAGGCGGCGCTGGCGCGGGAGGCAGGCCTCGAATACGCCGCTATCGCCGTAGTCGCCAATTGCGCCGCCGGGCGCGGGTCCAGCCTTCACGGCATACGCCTGGAGGAGATCGAGCCGGTGCTGCAGCAAACGCTGGCGCGGGTGCGCCGCATTATCGAGGGGCTTGTGTCGCGGCCATGATCCGCGAGGTGCTCAGGATGGGCGATCCGCGCCTGCTGCAACAGGCGCAGCCGCTGGAACGATTCGATACGCCCGAACTGCGCGCGCTCCTGACCGACATGCGCGACACCATGACGCATCTGAGCGGAGCGGGTCTGGCCGCGCCGCAGATCGGCGTCAGTCTGCAGGTGGTGATTTTTGGCATCGAGCAAAACCAGCGCTACCCGGATGCGGAGGAAATCCCAGACACCGTGCTCATCAATCCGGTGCTGACACCGCTATCGGACGAACTGGAGGAAGATTGGGAGGGCTGTCTGTCGCTGCCTGGCCTGCGCGGCATGGTGCCGCGTCACACCCGCCTGCGCTACCGGGGCTTTGACGAAGTGGGCAAATCCATCGACCGCAGCGTCAGCGGCTTTCACGCCCGCGTGGTGCAGCATGAGGTCGATCACCTGGTGGGGATCCTGTACCCGATGCGCATCCGCGATCTCGCCAAATTCGGCTTCATCCAGGCCCTGTTTCCGGGCACGGACGTGATCGACGAATGAAAGGATTATAGCGATGTAAGGCGCTATGCACCCAACCGCTTGTCCCTTGCGCTTGTGCGCTCCCGGTATCCTCTGCACCCGACGCGGTTAATAGCAACCACCGGCTTCGCCGTAATGTCATCTGTTGCGCATTTGAGCGCCCGCTGAGCTCTACTTCAGCTGCAGCGCGTCCAGCAGTTCGGCCTCCAGCTGCAATACCGTCTTCGGGTTCGCGAGCGCGGCACCGGAGATCAGGAACACATCCTCGGCGCGCTCGCCCAAGGTCACGATCTTGGCGGTTATCAGGTTGATTTCGTATTTTCCGAGCACCAGGGCAATGGCGTATAGCAGGCCCGGGCGATCGCCACCGACGATGGACAGCGCATGGCGCGCGCCTTTTTCGTCCGGCCGGATATTGACCTCGGGCGTGATCGGAAAATGCCTGAGCTGGCGCGACACCCTGCCGCTGGTCGGCGGATGCAGCGGCGTCTGGCGTTGCAGGCGGTCGGCCAGATTGGTCTCGATCAGAGTGATCATGTCGCGGTAATGCGGATTGTTGCCCGGCCCGAGCAGCATGAACGTGTCCAGGGCGTAGCCGTGGCGCGTGGTGTGAATGCGGGCATCGGCGATACTGTAATTGATCTGCTCAAAATAGCCGCAGATGCGCGCAAACAGGTCGCGCTGATCGCGGGTATAGATCATCACCTGCAGGCCTTCGCCGATGGGTGAGAGCCGTGCCTTCACCACCGGAAGGTCGGTGTCGACGCGGTAGTGCAGGGTGCGGGTCTGCCAGGCGATGTCCTGCGCGTCGTGGCGCAGGAAATAGGCCACATCGAGCTGGCTCCACAGTTTGTCCTTTACCGCGTCGGACAGGGCGTACAGGCGCAGCAGGCGCAACGCTTCGTCCTGCTTCGCCTGGATGTCCCGCTCGAAGCCGATGCCATCGCCGCGCAGCAGGCGCCGCGCCAGCAGAAACAGGTCTTCCAGCAGTTTGCCTTTCCACGCGTTCCACACTTTGGGGCTGGTGCCGCGGACATCGGCCACGGTGAGCAGATACAGCGCGGTCAGCCGGCGCTCGGTCTTCATCGCGCCGGCGAAAGCGCTGATCACGTCGGGGTCGGAAAGGTCCTGCTTTTGCGCCACTGAGGACATGCTCAGGTGACGCTCGACCAGGAACACCACCAGATCCGTGTCTTCGCGCGCAAGGCCGTGCGCACGGCAGAAGCCGCGTGCGTCCCGCATGCCCAGCGTGGAGTGATCGCCGCCGCGGCCCTTGGCGATGTCGTGGAACAGGGCCGCGACATACAGCAGCCAGTGGCGCTCGAAACCCGCCATCAGGCGGCTGCACTGCGGATATTCGTGTGCGAATTCGACCATGGTGAGGCGACGCAGATTGCGAATCACGTTGAGGATGTGCTGGTCCACGGTATAGGCATGGAACAGATCGTATTGCATCTGGCCGACGATTTTTCCGAAGGCGGGCAGGTAACGGCCGAGAATGGAATACTGGTTCATGCGCCGCAGTTCGTGAATCACCCCACGCGGCTGCTGCAGGATCTGCAGGAACAGCGCGCGGTTGGCCGGATCGCGGCGGAAGCGCGCGTCGATCCTGGCGCGGGCGCGCCACAGGGCGCGCAACGTTGCCGCGCTCATGCCCTTCAACTCGGCGTGCTGCTGCAGCAGCAGGAAACTTTCCAGAATGGCGTTCGGCTCGCGCTCGAACAGTTCCGGGTAGCGCGCCTCGAGCAGTTCGTGCGCCGTCTGGAAGCGCTCGTTGAGAATCTCCGGCAGGCCGTCCTCCCCCGACAACAGTTCGACGGCGATGTTCTGCAGCAGCAAGGTGTTGAGCTGGGTGATGGCCTTCGCCGTGCGGTAATAGCGCTGCATCAGCTGCTCGCTGGCGCGCTTGCCCGCCGTGTCGGCATAGCCGAACTGCGCCGCCAGCCCGGCCTGGTAGTCGAACAACAGACGGTCTTCGCGGCGGCCCGCGGCGTAGTGGAGGCGAATGCGCAACTCGCTCAGGAACTTCTGGTAGCTTGCCAACTGGCGCGCTTCGGCGGCTGTGATCAGACCGCGGGCGGCCAGATCCATCCAGTTTTCGCCCAGACCGGCGGCGCGACTGATCCAGAGGATCGCCTGCAAATCGCGCAACCCGCCCGGTGCCTCTTTCAGATTGGGCTCGAGGTTGTAGGGACTTTCCTGGTACTTGCCGTGGCGCTGCTCCTGCTCCAGGCGCTTGGACTGGAAAAAAACCTGCGGGCTGACGTGCTCGCGCATGGCACGGGTAAAGGCGACGAACAGACTGCGGCTGCCGGCCAGCCATCGCGCTTCGAGCAGGCTGGTCTGCACGGTGATGTCCTTGGCTGATTCGGAGACACATTCCCCGATCGTCCGCACGCCATGGCCGGGCTCCAGGCCGGTGTCCCAGAGACTGCCGATCAGTGCTTCCAGCTTGCCGCGCAGCTCTGGGTCCGGTTCGCCCGGCAACAGCACCAGGAGATCAACATCGGAATGCGGGAAGAGTTCGCCGCGGCCGTATCCACCCACTGCCGCGAGCGCGAGCGAGGCAGGCAGGTCGGCCTCATTCCATAGGCGTCTTAGCGCGCGGTCTATATGCAGGCGGTGCTGACGCAGCATATGCTGCCCCCTGCCGTTCGCCTGGTAGCGTTCCCGCAGTTCGCGCCGGCCTGCCTGCAACTGTTCTCGCAGATCCGCCGCGGAATGCCGGACTACACCAGTGAGTTGCGCCCCGGGCATCAGGCGTGGGGGTGGCGAACCTTCCCACCAGGTCGTGGCGAAGCGTCGGCGGGCAAGGTCAGCACCTCATAGGAAGTCTCGGTGACCAGCACTGTATGCTCCCACTGCGCCGACAGACTGTGATCCTTGGTCACGATGGTCCAGCCGTCGGAAAGTTCGCGGATCGCAGGCTTGCCGGCGTTGATCATGGGCTCGATGGTGAAAATCATCCCCGGTTGCAGCGCGATGCCCGTACCGGCGCGGCCGTAATGCAGCACCTGGGGATCCTCGTGGAACTTCCTGCCTATGCCGTGGCCGCAGAATTCGCGTACGACGCTGTAGCCGTGCTCTTCGGCGTGTTTCTGGATCGCGGCACCGATGTCGCCCAGATGAGCGCCCGGTTTGACGGCTTCAATCCCCAACCACATACATTCGTATGTGGTTTCGCACAGGCGGCGTGCCTGGATCGCGGGTTCGCCGACATAAAACATGCGGCTGGTGTCGCCGTGGTACCCATCTTTGATGACGGTGACGTCGATATTGACGATGTCACCGTGCTTCAGCGGCCTGTCTCCGGGGATGCCGTGACAGACTTGGTGGTTGATCGAGGTGCAGATGGATTTAGGGTAGGGTTGGTAGCCTGGCGGCGCATAATTGAGCGGCGCCGGTACCGTTTTCTGCATCCTTACCATGTAGTCGTGGCACAGAGTGTCGAGTTCGCCAGTGGTGATTCCGGGCTTGACATACGGAGCAATGAAACCGAGCACTTCCGCCGCGAGGCGCCCGGCGACGCGCATTTTTTCGACTTCTTCCGGGGTCTTGATGTGGATGGTCATCTGCGGGTTGCACCTGAAGGGTGGGAAGGATAAAGGATAGCCCCGGCGAAGGGAAGCATCAGGTTGATGCATTGCGGAAAAGGATACCGCGTCCCCGGGTGCCGGCCGCCGGCGGCGTCCTGCAGTCATGATCATCTCGGGCAGCGGCGGTCTCGACGTCAATTGGGGCTGCGATTGGCGCGATGCGGCCGCGAATGATCCAGATCAAGCGCGCCCGGCTAAGCTTAATCTGCTGTTTAGTCATAGATATTATTGAATAGGGCCGGTGTGCCGTGGTATACTTCGGCGCTAGTCAAAAAAACTCTTGGCTAAATTTAATCCGCCCCTCTTTAGGGTGCCCCTTTCGGGGTTATAACGAGCAGGGCGGCTATGACCAACCCTAAACGGAGAAATTTGAATGTCCACAACCATGCGTCAAATGCTGGAGGCGGGGGTGCATTTTGGCCACCAGACCCGCTTCTGGAATCCGAAGATGGCTCCTTTCATTTTCGGGCATCGCAACAAAATCCACATCGTCAACTTGGAAAAGACCCTGGTCATGTATCAGGAGGCGATGAAATTCGTGAAAAAGCTGTCTGCGAACAAGGGCACGATCCTGTTCGTCGGCACCAAGCGGCAAGCGCGGGAGATCATCAAGGAAGAAGCGCTGCGCTGCGGCGCGCCTTACGTCGACCACCGGTGGTTGGGCGGCATGCTGACCAATTTCAAGACGGTCAAGCAGTCGATCAAGCGCTTGAAGGAGATGGAGACCATGCTCCAGGACGGCAGTCTGGAGAAGCTTCCAAAGAAAGAAGCGTTGGGGATCCAACGCGAGCTGGTCAAATTCGAGCGCAGCCTGGGTGGAATCAAGGAGCTGACCGGGGTGCCGGACGCTCTGTTCATCATTGACGTCGGTTACCAGAAAGGCGCCGTTGTCGAGGCCAACAAGCTGGGCATGCCGATTATCGGCGTGGTCGACACTAACCATTCGCCTGAGGGCATCACCCATGTGATTCCCGGCAATGACGATTCCAGCCGGGCCATCCGTCTATACGCCCGCGGTGTGGCTGACGCGATCCTCGAGGGCCGCAATATGTCGCTGCAGGAAATCGTCGCGGGCGGCGGTGGCGATGAATTCGTGGAAGTGGAAACGCACGAAGAATCGGCCGGCTAAGACCCACGGGCGGCACCGCGAAAAAGGGGGCGCAAGCCCCTTTTTTTGAACTTGAGGAGACGCTCCCGGAATAACGGGTAGCGTCGCCGACAGGGGAGCATGCGATTATGTCCCCGGTTTTGCAACGGACACTAGGAGCGACTAAATGACAGAAGTCACCGCAGCAATGGTGAAGGAGCTGCGTGAGATCACGGGCCTGGGCATGATGGAGTGCAAGAAGGCCTTGACCGAGACCGGCGGCGATCTGAAATCGGCTGAAGACCTGTTGCGGATAAAGAGCGGGGCCAAAGCCAACAAGGCCGCCGGGCGGATCGCGGCGGAAGGCGTGATCAGCGCCCACCTTTCCGATGACGGCAAATGCGCCGCATTGGTCGAAGTCAATTGTGAAACCGACTTCGTCGCCAAGAATACCGATTTTCTGGGATTCGCGTCCGCACTGGCGCAGCTGGTGGCGAAACACAATCCGGCCGATTTGGCGGCGCTCTCCGCGCTCAGCCTGGAGGGCGGCACGGTTGAGGCGACGCGTCAGACCCTGGTGCAGAAGATCGGCGAGAATCTGCACATCCGCCGCTTTCACCGCGTGCAAACCGGGGCCAAACTGGCGCTGTACCTCCACGGCGTCAAGATCGGCGTGCTGGTCGAGTTCGACGGCGTGGACCAGGTCGGCAAAGATCTTGCCATGCACATTGCGTTCGCCAAACCGCAGTTTCTGTCGCGCGACGAAGTCGCTCCCGCGGTGCTCGCGCGCGAACGCGATGTGCTCGTCGCGCGCGCGCAGGAATCGGGCAAGCCAGCCAATATTGCGGAAAAGATGGTCGAAGGCGGCCTGAACAAGTTTCTCGGCGAAATCACCCTGCTCGGTCAGACCTTCATCAAGGATGACAAGCTGACGGTCGAAAAGATGCTCGCCGCGAAGCATGCCAAGCTGCGCAGCTACAAGTTTTTCGTCGTGGGCGAGGGCATAGAGAAGAAATCCGGCGATTTCGCCGCCGAAGTGGCGGCGCAGACCAAGGCCGCTGCCGGTTAAGTGCCGTGCCCTCAACGCCAGCCTATAAACGCATCCTGCTCAAGCTCTCGGGCGAAGCCCTGATGGGCGATGACGCCTATGGCATCAATCGGGCGACCATAGACCGCATTGTCGCTGAAATCGCCGTGGTGGCTGCAATGAACCTGGAGATTGCGGTGGTTATCGGCGGTGGAAACATCTTTCGCGGCGTAGCCCCGGCCGCTTCCGGAATGGACCGGGCCACAGCGGACTACATGGGCATGCTCGCTACCGTAATGAACGCGCTCGCGCTGCAGGACGCCATGCGCCGTGGCGGCCTCAACAGCCGGGTACAATCGGCGCTGAATATCGAGCAGGTGGTGGAACCCTATATCCGCGGCAAAGCCATGCGCTACCTGGAAGAGGGCAAGATCGTCATATTTGCCGCCGGCACGGGTAACCCGTTTTTTACGACGGACACGGCGGCGGCGCTGCGCGGCACCGAGATGGGCTGTGATATCGTGCTCAAAGGTACCAAAGTGGACGGAGTGTACGACGCCGATCCGAAGACCAATCCGCAGGCGCGGCGATATGCGCGACTCAGCTTTGACGACGCGATCAACCAGAACCTGAAAGTCATGGATGCGACGGCGCTGACGCTGTGCCGTGATCAGAAGCTGCCGATCAATGTATTCAGCATCTTCAAGGCCGGGGCGCTAAAACGGGTGGTTATGGGCGAAGACGAGGGAACGCTGGTACATAGCTGAATGAGAGGTGACCATGATTGCTGATGTCAAGAAGACCGCGGAGCAAAAGATGCACAAGTCGCTCGAAGCGCTGAAAGCCGATCTTGGCAAGGTTCGCACCGGGCGCGCCCACACCGGCATCCTCGACCACATCACAGTCGACTACTACGGCACGCTGATGCCGCTCAACCAGGTGGCCAACCTGACGTTGCTCGACGCGCGCACCATCGGCATTTCGCCGTGGGAAAAGAAAATGGGGGCGGTGATCGAAAAGTCGATCCGCGATTCCGATCTCGGTCTCAACCCCGCCGCCCAGGGCGATCTGATCCGCGTGCCGATGCCGGCGCTCACCGAAGAGCGCCGCCGCGAACTGATCAAGGTTGTAAAGGGCGAAGGAGAGGCCGCGAAGGTGGCGGTGAGAAACGTGCGGCGCGACGCCAATCACCACCTCAAGGAACTGCTCAAGCAGAAGACTGTATCCGAGGACGATGAACGCCGCGCGCAGGAAGATGTCCAGAAACTTACCGACAAATTCATTGCCGAGATAGACAAGGTCCTCGCCGTCAAAGAAACGGACCTAATGGCGGTCTGATTCGGGCAGGCTCCGGCACAGGAATATCGATGGCCCTGTTTTCCAGTTCGACACGCGACGTCCCGCAGGTGAAACCGATACCGCGGCACATCGCCATTATCATGGACGGCAACGGCCGCTGGGCCGGGCAGCGCATGCTGCCGCGCGCGGCAGGGCACAAACGCGGGGTGGAAATCGTGCGCGAAGTGGTTAAAGCCTGTGCCGCGCGCGGTGTGGAGTTCCTCACCCTGTTCGCATTCAGTTCGGAGAACTGGCGCCGACCAGCCGAAGAAGTGTCGATGCTGAAGCGCTTGTTCGTCCTGGCACTGGAACGGGAGGCAGAAAAACTGCACCGCAACGGCATACGCCTGCGAGTGGTGGGCGACCTCGCGCCATTCGGCAATAAAATCACGGAACTGGTTGCGCGCGCCGAGCGGCTGACTTGCGACAATAAAGGCATGACCCTCACCATTGCGGCCAACTACGGCGGGCGTTGGGATTTGTTGCAGGCGATGCAACGCATGCTCGAGTCGCAGCCGCAACAGCGCGGCGGATTCACCGAGGAGCAGCTCGCCAGTTGCCTGGCGATGGCGTACGCACCAGAGCCGGACCTGTTTATCCGCACCGGCGGGGAGCAGCGCATCAGCAATTTTCTTCTGTGGCAGCTTGCTTACAGCGAGTTCTATTTTACCGACACGCTCTGGCCCGACTTCGACGCCGCGGCCCTGGACCTCGCGATTGCGTCATATCAACGGCGCGAGCGCCGTTTCGGCCGCACCAGCGAGCAGGTCGCGGTCGCTCAAGAATCGCCGCCCCTCAGAAGGGAGCTTGCCTGACTGTGCCGATCGGCCGGGCGTATTGACCTATGCTCAGGACGCGGGTCATTACGGCGCTGGTATTGGCGCTCGTTTTTCTGCTGGCACTGTTCTGGCTGCCGCCGCGCGCCTGGGCCGCGTTCGCCGGCGTGTTGATCCTTCCGGCGGCCTGGGAATGGGGCAAGCTGATAAAGCTGCCGCGAACTGCCTGCGGACTGTATGTCATCGTCATCCTGGCAGCTTGCGCAGTGCTGTTTGCGTTGGCGCAGGATGATTTGCCTGGCGGCCGTGTGGTGCGGCAATCCGGAGGACTGCAATCCGCAGTCTATCTTGGCGCAAGCCTGTTCTGGTTGCTGGTGGTGCCTCTCTGGCTATGGCGATCCTGGCTGCCCCGGGCCCGCTGGCTGGCGGCACTGACTGGCCTCCTCGTGCTGGTACCGACCTGGCTGGCGCTGGTCGAACTGCGCACGCTCGGGCCGCTGCTGCTGTTGCTGCTGATGTCGGTGGCGTGGGTTTCGGACATTGCGGCCTACTTCGTCGGCCGCCGCTTCGGGCGGCATAAGCTGGCGCCATCGGTCAGTCCGGGTAAGACCTGGGAAGGGGTTCTTGGCGCCGTACTGGCTGTGAGCCTGTATGGCGCACTCTGGAGTTTCGCCTGGCAGGCGCATTTTCCGCCCGCGCTCAAGTCGACGAGCTTCGGGACTTTCGGCATGTTGCTGTTTCTGTGGTTGCTCACCGCCATCGGAATTTACGGTGACTTGTTCGAATCGGCAATGAAGCGCCAGGCCGGGGTCAAGGACAGCGGCACACTGTTGCCGGGCCACGGCGGCGTGCTCGATCGCATCGATGCGCTGACCGCAGTGTTGCCGATTGCGGCTCTGGCTTATCTGCCATGACCCGACTGCAGAATCTCACCGTGCTCGGGGCGACGGGCTCAATCGGGCTCAATACGCTCGACGTAGCGGCGCGGCACCCGCAACGTTTCCGCATTTTCGCACTGAGCGCCAATGAGCGCATGGATGAGCTGGCCGAACTGTGCCTGCGCCACCGGCCGCGCTTCGCCGTCGTGGCGCACGCCGCGCAGGCCGACGCGCTGGCTGCGCGACTTGACGGGGGCGCAACGCAAGTCCTGACAGGCCCACGTGGATTGGAGCAGGTTTCTGCCCATCCGGAAACCGATTGCGTCATGGCCGCAATCGTCGGCGCGGCCGGCCTCGCACCCACGCTCGCCGCGGCGCGTGCGGGCAAGAAGCTCCTGCTGGCGAACAAGGAAGCTCTGGTGATGGCGGGGCCCATCTTCATGCACGCGGTGCGCACCCATCACGCGACCCTGCTGCCGATCGACAGCGAGCACAATGCCATATTCCAGTGCCTGCCTGACCTACTCACCGGCGATCTGGCCGGCCACGGCGTGCGGCGCGTGCTGTTGACGGCGTCCGGCGGACCGTTCCGGGAAACCGATCTGGCACAACTGCAGAACGTAACGCCGGAGGAAGCCTGCGCCCATCCAAACTGGGTGATGGGGCGAAAAATCTCGGTGGATTCGGCCACCATGATGAATAAGGCGCTCGAAATCATCGAGGCGCACTGGCTGTTTGGCGCAACGCCCGACCAGATTCAGGTGGTGATCCATCCGCAGAGCGTGATGCATTCGATGGTCGAATACGTCGATGGCTCGGTCATCGCCCAGCTCGGGAACCCCGACATGCGCACGCCAATCGCGCACGCGCTGGCCTACCCTGAGCGGATTGAAGCGGGCGTAGGCTCGCTCGATTTGTTCCGCGTCGGCAGGCTTGATTTTGCGCCGCCGGATTTCGCGCGGTTTCCGGCGCTGCGGCTGGGGTATCGCGCTCTGGAGGAAGGCGGCACGAGCCCGGCGACGCTGAACGCCGCCAACGAAATTGCCGTCGCCGCGTTCCTCGAGCGGCGGCTGTCCTTTGTTGCCATTACCGTGGTGATCGAGGCGGTGATGAACGAATTGCGGCCGCGTCCGCTGACCGGGCTGGGCGATGTGCTCGAGGCGGATGCCGCCGCGCGCCGACACGCGGCGCGGCAGGTCGAGGCTATGGCGGCGAAGCTATGAACCTGCTGCAGACCATCGTCGCATTCGTGGTCGCGCTCGGAGCGCTGGTCATCGTGCACGAGTGCGGCCATTACCTGATCGCGCGCCTTTGCGGCATCAAGGTGCTGCGTTTTTCGATCGGTTTCGGCCCGCCGTTGTGGAAAAGACGTATCGGCCGTGACGAGACCGAGTGGGTGCTGGCGGCGGTGCCGCTCGGCGGCTACGTCAAGATGTTGGACGAACGCGAGGGCGAGGTTGCACCGGAGGAGCTCGGCCGTGCGTTCAACCGGCAGAGCGTGTGGCGCCGCAATGCCGTCGTCGTCGCCGGGCCGCTCGCCAACTTCCTGTTCGCTATCCTGCTTTACTGGCTGCTGTTCATGCACGGCGTGCAAGAAGCGCGGCCGGTGGTGGCCTTGCCCCCGTCGGGCACGCCCGCCGCCAGCGCCGCCTTCGAATCGGGCGAAACCATACGCGCGATCGACGGCGAGCCGGTGACGTCCTGGCAGGACGTGCGTTGGCGCATGCTGCAGCTCGCGCTGGAGCGGCGACAGGTGAAGGTGGAGGTGCTCAACCGAAGCGACCAGATCAACTGGCGCACGCTCGATTTGTCGGCCTTCGACGCGGAGCAACTCGAAGGCGACACGCTGGCTTTGATTGGCTTGCAGCTCTATCGACCGGAAATAAGCCCGGTGATCGGCCAGATCGTGTCCGGCAGCGTGGCGGAACGGGCCGGCCTGCAGGCGGGCGATCGCATCCTTGACGCGAATGGAAAGGCGATACTTACATGGGACGGACTGGTGGGGCAGGTGCGCGCTCATTCCGGCCGCGAGCTGCGGCTGACGTACCAGCGCGGCGACGAACGCCGCGAGGTGGCGCTCGTTCCCGAAGCAGTGCAGCAGAACGGTTCCACCGTAGGGCGCATAGGCGCGGCGGCAAAGCTGGACCGCCAGGCATTGGACAAACTCGTTACCGTGGTACGCTACGGCGCCGCGAGCGCGCTGGCGAAAGCGGTGGAAAAGACCTGGGACACGTCGGTATTCAGCCTGCGCATGCTCGGGCGAATGCTGGTCGGGCAGGTGTCGTGGAAAAATATCAGCGGACCGGTGACTATTGCCGATTATGCAGGGCAGTCGGCGCAGCTCGGGCTTGTGTCGTATTTGAATTTCCTGGCTCTGATCAGCATCAGCCTGGGGGTGCTCAATCTGCTGCCGATTCCGTTATTGGATGGCGGACATTTGATGTATTATACGGTCGAAATTTTCAAAGGCAGCCCGGTATCGGATCGGGTCATGGAAATCGGCCAGAAACTCGGGCTGACTCTGTTGCTGGTGCTGATGGCATTTGCCTTCTACAACGATATTAATCGCTTGATTTCCGGTTGACCTGGAACATGATCAGAAACCTCGCCGTCGCGCTCATCTGCATGTGGGTCGGTTCCGCGTACGCATTCGATCCTTTCGTGGTGCGCGATATCCGCGTCGAAGGCATCCAGCGCATCGAGGCCGGCACGGTATTCAGTTATCTCCCGGTCAAGGTCGGGGAGACCATGACCGATGACAAGGCCGCCGCGGCGATCAAGGCGCTGTTTGCGACCGGATTTTTCAAAGACGTGCGCCTGGAGGTCCAGCGCGATGTGCTGATCGTGCTGGTCGAGGAGCGTCCGGCCGTGTCGCAGATCGATTTCATCGGCAACAAGGAATTCGAGAAGGACGCATTGCGCAAGGGATTGCGCGAAATCGGCCTGGCTGAGGGACGGTCGCTCGACAAGGCGCTGCTCGATCAGGCCGAACAGGAGATCAAGCGCCAATATCTGGCGCACGGGCGCTACGGCGCCAGCGTCGTCACTACGGTCACGCCGCTCGAGCGCAATCGCGTGGGCGTCAGCTTCTCCATCAACGAGGGCGATGTCACCAAGATTCGCCAGATCAACATAATCGGCAACCGGGCGTTCAGCGAAAATGACCTCCTGCGCCTGTTTGTGCTGCAGAAGCCGGGCTGGCTGACCTGGTACACCAAGAATGATCAGTATTCGAAGCAGAAATTGTCGGGTGACCTGGAGACCTTGCGTTCACATTATCTCAACAACGGCTACCTAGAGTTCGACATTGCTTCGACGCAAGTGTCGATCACCCCGGACAAGAAGGACATCTATATCACCATCAACCTCACCGAGGGCGAAAAGTACACGGTATCTGATGTCAAAGTAGGCGGAGAGATGCTGCTGCCGGAGGCGGAAGTGCGGCAGATGATACAGTTCAAAACGGGCGAAACCTTTTCACGCGAAAAACTCAGCGAAAGCACCAAGAAGATCACCGACCGACTGGGCAACGAGGGCTACGCCTTCGCCAACGCCAACGCGGTTCCCGAGCTGGACAAGGTCGCCAAGCAGGTTGCATTGACGATAATGATCGATCCCGGGCGGCGGGTCTATGTGCGCCGCATCAACATTTCGGGCAACACCCGGACCCGCGACGAGGTCGCGCGCCGTGAGATGCGCCAGCTCGAAGGGGCCTACTACGACGGCGACAGAATACAAAAATCCAAGCAGCGACTCGAACGGCTGGGGTATTTTTCCGAAGTCGACGTCGAGACGCCTGGAGTGCCGAACACGTCGGATCAGGTGGACGTGAATTTCAAGGTCAAGGAGAAATCGACCGGATCCATCATGCTCGGCGCCGGTTTTTCGTCGACGGAAAAACTGGTATTGAGCGGCTCGATCACACAGCAAAACGTCTTTGGCAGTGGCAAACACATAAGCCTGCAGCTGAACACCAGCAAGATCAGCAGGAACGTCGGCTTGAGCTACACCGATCCATACTACACCGTGGATGGCGTAAGCCGCGGCTTTGACATCTACGACCGCAGCGTCGATGCTTCTTCGCTGGGTCTGGGCTATTACAAGACCAACACCGCAGGCGGGGGAGTGCGCTTTGGCGTGCCGCTGACCGATACGGATACTCTGGGGCTCGGCCTTGGCGCCGAACATACCAAGATCGGTGTCAATCAGGGCAGCCCGCAACGGTACCAGGATTTTGTCAACATCTTCGGTGATACCAATAACACGATTCCGGGGACAATCGGCTGGGTGCGCGACCAGCGCGACAGTGCCATTTTACCGACCAGGGGCGTGGTGGTCCGGGCCAACATGGAGACAGCACTGCCGGGGGGGACGCTCAAATACTACAAGCTCAGCGAGCAGGCGCAGTGGTACTATCCTTTGTCGCGCACCTATACGCTGATGCTGAACGGCGAGATCGGGGTAGCCGAGGGCATGGGCGGGAAGCCCCTGCCGTTTTATAAGAATTTGTATGCTGGCGGCGTCAACTCGGTGCGCGGTTATCAGTCCTATTCTCTCGGCCCCCGCGATGCGCTCGGCTCCATCCTGGGCGGCACCAAGCGCCTTGTCGGAAACGCCGAAGTGCTGTTCCCGGTACCCGGATCGGGGGTGGACCGTTCAATGCGGCTGGCGGTGTTCCTGGATACCGGCCAGGTATACGGTGCGGACGAGAAACTGCGGTTTTCGGAGCTGCGCTATTCGACCGGCTTGTCGTTCAGCTGGAATTCGCCCATGGGGCCATTGCGCCTCAGTTATGGCCGTCCGCTCAATGTCAAGCCGGGGGATCAGGTGCAGCACCTCCAGTTCCAGTTCGGGCAGGTCTTTTAAGGTTTGAGGAGGTCAGTTTGAGCAAAATCGCATTTGTCGCGCTGATTGCATTGCTGAGCGGCACCGCGGCCGCTGCCGAGTTCAAAATCGGATTCGTCAATACGGAGAGGGTGTTCCGTGATGCTGCTCCCGCAGTGCGCGCGCAGAAGAAGATCGAGCAGGAATTCGCCAAGCGCGACCAGGAAATGCAGAAGATGGCGGAGCAGATTCGCAAGCTGCAGGAAACCCTGGAGAAAAACGCGGTCACCATGCCGGAAACCGAACGTCGCAACAAGGAGCGCGAATTCGGCGATCTGAACAAGGATTTCCAGCGCAAGCAGCGCGAGTTTCGCGAGGATCTGAACCAACGGCGCAACGAGGAACTTGCGGCGGTTCTCGAACGCGCGAACCGCACCATAAAAACCATTGCCGAGGCCGAGAAATACGACATCATCTTCCAGGAGGCGGTCTACGCCAGTCCTCGCATCGACATCACTGAAAAGGTGATCAAGGCACTGGAAGACAAGCCGGCAGGGAAATAGTCAACGCCGATGGCTAAGGCCGAGAAATACCGCCTGGCCCAGATCGTCAAACGCTTTGGCGGTGAAATCCTCGGCGACCCGCAGACGCGCGTAAGCCAAGTGGCAACACTTGAGAGCGCCGGCGCAAGCCACATCAGCTTTCTCGCACACGGCAAATACCGCAAGCAGCTCGCCGGCACACGCGCCGGCGCGGTGATTCTGGCCGGAACCGATAGCAGCCTTACCAAATTGCCGCGCATCGTCTGCGACGATCCCTACCTCTATTTCGCCAAAGTTTCGGCACTGTTCAATCCGCCGCAAGCAACGACCCCCGGGGTGCACAAGACCGCGGTCGTTGAACGCGGCACCAGGATCCCGGCCAGCGCCGCTATCGGTGCCGGGGCGTATATCGGCCGCCAAGTCAAGCTGGGCAGGGGCGTGGTGATCGGGGCGGGCTGTCATCTCGGTGACGGCGTCGAAATCGGAGCCGCCAGTTTCCTGCACCCCGGCGTGACCATCTACCCGGGTTGCCGCCTGGGAAGACGCGCATTAGTGCACTCGGGCGCGGTGATCGGCGCCGACGGCTTCGGCATTGCACCCGAGGACGGCGTCTGGCGCAAGATTCCTCAAGTGGGCCGGGTAACGATTGGCAACGACGTCGAAATCGGCGCCAATTCCTGCATCGACCGAGGTGCGCTCGATGACACGATAATCGAGGACGGGGCCAAGCTGGACAACCTGATCCAGATCGGGCACAACGTGCGCATCGGCGCGCACACCGCGATTGCGGGCTGCACTGGAATTGCCGGAAGCACGCGCATAGGCAAGCACTGCATGATAGGCGGTGCGGCCAGTATCGTGGGACATCTTGACATCGCCGATCGCGTCGTCATCCACGCCGGCGCGGTGGTCACCAAGTCGATCGGGCAAGCTGGAACCTATGGCGGTCATCCGGCCGAGGACAACCGGCGCTGGACGCGAAGTATGGCGCATCTGCGCCAGTTGGACGCGCTGCGCGAGCGCGTACGCCGTATAGAGCAACAGCTGTCACTGCCGGAGGAGAAAGCTTGAACATCCAGGAAATCCTTGAGTACCTGCCGCACCGCTACCCGTTCCTGCTCATCGACCGGGTGATCGAATGCGAGCTGGGCAAGCATATCCGGGCGCTGAAAAACGTCAGCGTCAACGAGCCCTATTTCAACGGCCATTTTCCGTATTACAAGGTGATGCCCGGCGTACTTATTGTCGAAGCCATGGCGCAAGCGGCGGCGATCCTGTCGTTTCGCACCATGGGCATCAAACCGGACGACAAATCGGTCTACTATTTTGCCGGCATCGATCGGGCGCGATTCAAGAAACCCGTAATGCCCGGTGACCAGCTGGTACTGGAGGTGAAGATCGAGCGCATCGTCCGCTCGGTAGTTAAATACGCCGGCAAGGCTTACGTCGGCGACGTGCTGGTTGCGGAGGCGGAACTGCTCTGCACCCTGCGTCCCATATAATGATCCATCCGACCGCCATCATCCACTCCGGGGCCAAACTGGGGACGAACGTGAGCGTTGACGCCTACAGTGTCGTTGGCGAGCATGTCGAGATCGGCGACGGCACCTGGATAGGCCCGCACGTAGTGATCGAAGGCCATACCAGGATCGGAGGAAACAACCGCGTGTTCCAGTTCTGCTCGCTGGGAGCGGCGCCGCAGGACAAGAAATACGCGAACGAACCGACACGCCTGGAGATTGGCGACGGCAATACCATACGCGAGTTCTGCACTTTCAATTGTGGCACCGCGCAGGACGCGGGCGTCACCCGCCTGGGCAGCAAAAACTGGATCATGGCCTATGTGCACCTGGCACACGACTGCCAGATCGGCGACCATACGATATTCGCCAACAATGTCCAGATCGCCGGTCACGTGAAGGTCGGCGATCACGCCATACTCGGCGGTTTCACCGGCGTGCACCAGTTCGTGCGCATCGGCGCCCACAGCTTTACCGCAATCGCCACGGTATTGGTGCACGATCTCCCGCCCTATGTGATGGCGGCCGGCGACACGGCCAAGCCCTATGGCATCAACGTCGAAGGGCTGCGCCGGCGCGGTTTCTCTGCCGAAGCTATGGCCGCGATCAAGCGCGCCTACAAGACACTTTACAAATCCGGCCTGACCCTAGACCAAGCCAAAGCGCAGCTTACCGAGCAAGCGAGGACCTGCGCTGAAATCGGCGTGCTCACCGAATTTCTGCAGAGCTGCACGCGCGGCATCGTGCGCTGATGTGACCGGGTCGCAGGTAACCATCGGCATGGTCGCCGGCGAGGCCTCGGGTGATCTGCTCGGGGCACATTTGATCGCGGCACTGCGGGCACATCTGCCGGAAGCCAGATTTATCGGCATCGGCGGCCCGAAGATGCAGATCGAAGGGCTCGACGCGCTGTTTCCGATGGAACGCCTGGCGGTACGCGGCTATGCCGAAGTGTTGCGGCATTATCCGGGCCTGCTGTGGATGCGGCGCAAGCTGCGCCGGGCTTTGCTCCAAGCGCGACCGCAGCTGTTTATTGGTGTGGACGCGCCCGATTTCAATCTGGGCTTGGAAGCCGGTCTGAAGCGCGCCGGCATTCCCGTCGTGCACTACGTAAGCCCTTCGATTTGGGCCTGGCGTGGCGGCCGCATTGGCACCATAGCACGCTCGGTCGATCACGTGCTGACATTGTTTCCCTTCGAACAGGCGATGTATCGCAAGGTAGGGATACCGGCGACCTATGTCGGACATCCGCTTGCCGACATGATTCCGGAAGAAGACCAGACTGCCGGCATGCGACTGCAACTTAAGATCACGCCGGAGCGAAAGGTGATCGCACTCCTGCCGGGCAGCCGCCAGTCCGAAGTGCGCTACATGGCAGACACATTCATTGCTGCGGCCAGACTGCTGGCGCAGAGAATAGAGCAGCCGCTGTTCCTGGTCCCGCTGGCCAGCCGGGAAACGCGCGAGATTTTCGAGGCTGCACTGTACCGGGGCGATGCGGCCGAACTGCCGCTGACCATTCTGTTCGGACATGCGCAGGATGCTCTTGCCGCCGCCGATGTCGCGCTGGTGGCGAGCGGCACCGCCACCCTGGAGGCGGCGCTGTTGAAAAAACCCATGGTCATCACGTATAAGATGGCCGGAGCGAGCTGGCAGCTGATGCGGCGCATGGGCTATCTGCCTTACGTCGGCCTGCCCAAC
>Ga0315281_10002297_pt1 | contig 28375 bp, 29 predicted proteins | sample YL17G07_0_MG_FD_204540 | JGI IMG/M metagenome (GOLD analysis project Ga0315281, IMG submission 204540) | Sediment microbial communities from Yellowstone Lake, YNP, Wyoming, USA - YL17G07_0 | ecosystem: Environmental > Aquatic > Freshwater > Lake > Sediment | place: USA: Wyoming | collected...
AGTCCTTGATTGCTTCGAGCAGGCTCACGGCGTTCCAGATCTTCACTCTAGTGTATTGTGGCATGTTCGGATCCTGACTGATGTCGTCGAGGATTGATATGGAGTTCGCGGCCCTCACGCCTAAGCTAACGCCCGGCGTCTGAAGCGAATCCATGGCGGTCTTGGCGGCTCGTCTTATGTTTCTAGGGGTCGTTGTGTCTTGGGAAACTTCGTTAAGAACGGCCATGGCTTGTTTTGTTCGTTCCTCGTATTCTTCCTTGCGCTTTGCCTTCGACAATCCCCGTCGCCCCGCATCGCTAACTCGCTGATTCACGCATTTTATAGGTCCCGCCCAAAAACCTTCCCTTAGACAGGCGATCTTGGATGGGCGCAGAAGTAAAGCGAATGGCCGATCTCCTCAGATCTGGCGCAACAATGCTCCAAGAAACATGTCCGGTGTGCGCAACTCCACTATTCAGGCTCGGAAAAGACACGTTCTGTCCAAAGTGCAATCGTCCCGTGGCGATCGTCAAGTCAGCTGAGGAAGAAGTCAGGCTCGCCAGTCAGCAAGTGCTTGACAACCTTGATCAAGCGATCCTTGAGAAGATCGCTGAACTGAACGCAACGATCAAGAACGAGCATGGACTCGCTCCCCTTCGAGAACTTGGAGAAGCCGTCAAGACGTACCTCTCTGCCTTGGAGCAGATCAGAAAGCTCAGATCTGCGTAGCTCACGAACCGTCGTAGACCTCTACAGTATTGACCTAATAGTGCTAGTTCGTGCTAGGTGCCAGCATGTCATTTATCGCTTGGAAGAACTCATCGAGCTTGTCGAGAGGAACCCGCGCGCCACAGGCCTCTGGATGTCCTCCTCCTGAGGCGCCCAGCTTGGGGGCGACTGTTCGAAGGATCCTGTTCATGTCAACCGATCGGTCAATGACTCGAAAGGAAATATCCGCAGAGCCACGACGCATGTCCTTGTCGACATAAGCTCCGATGCTGACGACCGCAGCGGCAGCAGCATAGGTTGCGCCTTTCCCGGCAGGACCGTTCAAGTCATAGGCAACACCTATCCTCCCAAGCTTCTGAGCACTCTTCTCTACACGTTGCCTGAACGATTCCTCTAGCTCGCTCGCCTTGACCGCATATGCTACGATTCTACTGTCTTCGCAGGGGGGTCTACAGCTAGCTAGGAGATCCACAATCTGCCTGTGAAACTCGTGATCGGGTCGCGTGACCTCCAATGCTCCACACAGGAAGCCTGCTTGGAGGAAGACAGAGCGTTTATCCCACCTGTTCAGACGGTCGAGGCAGAATGGTGTGAGATCCGCATAATCGCCGATTGCACCCATCAGCATAATGCGCTCAGCTTCTCTTCTGAGGCCTGATCCCTGGTGAATGAACGTCAGCTCCGAGGCTGAAACATCGCCTGCGACAACCTCGACGCTGGACCGCCTTGGGAAGGAGATTGCAGTATCGGGATGGTGATCGATGTAGAGGACTCTGCCGCCCCAGCGAGACAGCCTGCTTACGATCTGTTCCTTCGCAAGTTCGCACAGTGCCAGATCGAGTACGACAAGATCTCTTCGAGTCTCCATCTGATCAAGATCATGCAGCAGACTGCATGGCTTGCTGAAGAATACCCTTGAAGACGGGTTAGTCATCCTCACAATTGCTGCGCTACAGATTCCGTCAGCATCTTCATGCGCTATGATTTGCATTGCCGTTCCCAACTCACCATGCAAGCCTCAAGTATTTCAGGCAGGGTGTTTCTCCGCTATCCGCTTGGTAATTCTTAATTCGCTCGACATCACGCTGTGAGTTGGTAGACTTGGCTCACCTCAGCCTCTTCGATCATCCTCTGATCAATGCAGAGTCGGTCGAGAGGCGAACGTATCAAGAGAGGGTAGCCGAGAACGCACTTCGCGGCAACACGCTCGTCTCCATACCAACAGGATTGGGGAAATCCCTGATCGCTGCTCTAGTCGCCGCAAAGAGACTAGAACAGTACCCTGGAAGGCACGTGGTGGTGCTGGCGCCGACGCGCCCACTAGTCGAACAACACTACAAGACGTTCAAAGGCTTGCTTCGACTTGATCCTGAAGAATTCGCCTGCATAACAGGGCAGACCTCCCGAGATGACAGGAGTCAGGCTTGGGCGAAACGCTTAGTCGTTTCAACGCCTCAAGTCTTCGTTAATGATCTCATATCCGGCAAGGTCGACTTGGCTGGGATATGTCTCCTCGTTTTCGATGAGGCGCATAGAGCTGTCGGCGATTACGCCTACACGTACATCGGAGAGCGATACAGCAAAGTCCCGCATGGCCTCGTGCTTGGACTCACCGCTTCTCCGGGATCAACCAAGGAGGCAATACAGGAAGTCTGCAACAGTCTCAACATTAAACGGGTTGAGGCCCGCACGATCTCAGATCAAGACGTGAAACCGTTCGTCGGAGGAATCAAGGTCGACTGGGTCCCCGTGGAACTGCCCCCCGTTTTCCGAGAAGTCAAACGGTTGCTCGATGACTACGTGAAGGATGTGCTGAAGGGAGCCAGAGATTATGGTTATCTGCCCACCGCTGACGCGGACCGAATTCGTCTACGCGATATTCTCGAAGCAAGAGAGAAGATACGCCATGACACAATACATGAGCCGGCTGCGAAGAACCTGCTTCGGAGAATATCGTTCGGCCTGTATTCCTCGATTCATGCGCTCAAGGCGATGGAACTCCTCGAGACGCAGGGGTTCTCACCGCTGAAAGCCTACCTTGACAGCTTGCAAGAACGACTGAAGAAGCGAGCAATGCCCTGGCTCAGAGCGTTTCTTGAGGACTCAAGGATCATAAATATTTCGAGAGTAGCATCGCAGGAAATAGACAAAGGGAACGAGCATCCGAAATTGCAAGTCCTCCTCAAGAGAGTCACGGAGACATTCGCGCTCGGTTCGAGGCGCGTCATCGTATTCACCAACTATAGAGCAACCGCAGCTAGGCTTGTTGAAGAGCTGAGCAAGCAGCCAGGCGTCTCCGCCGTAAGGCTTGTGGGGCAGCAGACGAAGAGCGCCGACAAGGGCCTTTCTCAGAAGCAGCAGACGATGCTCCTTGAGGACTTCAAGTCAGGCGAATACAATGTCTTGGTCGCGACCCAGATCGGTGAAGAAGGTCTAGACATCGTTGAATGCGATGAGGTCATATTCTACGACACAGTGCCGAGCGCGATCCGATACATTCAGCGGAAGGGAAGGACGGGCAGGAAGGGTCCTGGCAAGGCAACAGTGCTGATGGCCGTTGGAACTAGGGATGAGGCATACTATTACATCTCTCGACGACGAGAAAGGATGATGGCCGTTGCGTTGAAGCAGGTCGCGTCTCAGGCGACCGAAACGGAGCTCGACCAGCCTAACTTGGAAGAGTTCCTGAAGGAGGAACCTATGATAGTAACATCGCAGAAGCCGACGATAATCGTTGACGCGCGTGAACTGGGTTCACCGACTACTAGGGAACTTTCCAAGTACGACATCCTCATCACGCAGGAGACGCTCAGTATAGGCGACTTCGTGATTTCAGACCGAACGGCGATAGAACGAAAGACAGTTGAGGATTTTGTCGCATCTATAATCGATGGGAGATTGTTCGAGCAGATCTCCAACCTCAAGTCAGCGTACGAGATGCCGATCCTGCTGATCGAGGGAGAGGGTTTCCAGACGTCGCGTAACATCGCACCAGAGGCTGTCATGGGGGCACTTGCAAGCATCATCGTAGATTTCGGTGTGCCTGTGGTGTGGACCAGAAGCCCCTCTGAGAGTGCTCTCCTGCTGCTCTCAATCGCAAGGCGTGAGCAGTCAAAGGGAGAGCGCCGGCCCCGGATAAGAATGGAACGCAAGCCCGACTCACTCGCGCGCGAGCAAGAATTCGTTGTGGCAGGTCTGCCGCTAGTCGACACGGTCATCGCTAGGCGGCTGCTGAAAGCTTTCGGCACATTGGAGAAGGTCTTCTTGGCATCAGATAAGGAACTTCAAAACGTAGAGGGGATAGGCAAGAAGATCTCTGAGCGGATCAGAAAGTTAGTCACAGCTCCATACAGGGAAGATGACACAACCTCCCACGACTAGCCACAGATCGAGCCCCAGCAAAGACATATGGTCTTTGACAACACTAGTACCTCAAGAGCGTCAGTTACCAATGAGCCAAATAAATTCTGTGCTTGAAAAGTACGCGACTATGGTGAATCGACAAATCGAAGAATACATACCGCGGGCCGGCCAACCCGTCACGCTTCATCAGCCGATGTGGGAACTACTCGATCGTGGAGGAAAGAGGTTCAGACCAGCCCTCACACTTCTCTTCTGCAAAGCAGTTGGAGGTCAAGAACGAAGGGCCCTTCCAGCCGCAGGCGCAGTTGAGATCCTCCACAACATGACGTTGATTCATGACGACATCGAGGACCAGAGCGAACTAAGAAGAGGGAAACCGTGCATCCACATAATGTTCGGGCAATCGACAGCAATCAACTCCGGCGACGCGATGCTGATCAAAGTCTTCGAAGCCGCCACAGGTGGATCACTTGACGCGACGACCAAGAACAAGCTCATTCAGCGATTCGCTGACAGGGCATTCCAGATCACCAAAGGTCAAGCACTGGAATTTGAACTCAACAACCGACAGGACTTCACTGAAGAGGACGTTATCGAAGTGCTACGGAACAAGACAAGCGCGCTCATTGCTTTGGCATGCGAGGTCGGCGTGATCGCAGCAGGCGGAAAGAAGAGTCAGTTGTCCGCTGCAACCAAGTTCGGCGAAGCCACAGGCGTGGGCTTTCAGATCGTTGACGATCTATTGAATGTCACTGGTGACGTTCGTAAGTACGGCAAGGAGATCGGCGGCGACATCAGAGAAGGCAAGCGGACCATCATGGCCGCACGCCTTGTCAAATCCGCCTCGGCGGAGGACAGAGAACGGTTCATGAAAACGCTGGGAAAGTCGACCATTTCCCGAGAGGAGATCGGTGTGGCAATTGACCTGTACAAGAAATACGGGTGCCTAAATCATGCGAGGAGCTTGGCAGACAGATACATCGAAGACGGACTAAGCGCCCTCGATAAGCTTCCGAAATCGAACGCTAGAGAGACGATTGAAGCACTGGCCCGATTCATGGTTCGGAGAGAAGCTTAGGAGTCCGAGTTAGTGAATGAAACGGAAGCCGGCGCGTTTAGTCTTGAACCTAAACGCTCGCTTGCTCTGATGCTCAACCCCTGTTGGAGAGCTCTAGCGCAGTACCTAGTACATCAATGTGGGGAATGCGGGCGACAACGGCTTCTATCGGTTTTCGACGCGTACTCAGACAGCAGACAAGTTGTTTGTCGGCGTTGTTCGCTGGCGGTGAAGGCCGTCACGCCGCTAGTTCGTGTTCTGTTCTCTCGGATCGGTGTGACCGAAAGCACGACCAAGAGTTTGTTGAGCGATCCGCTCGTCCGCCGGTGTATGCTAAGCGTGGTTGAGGGAATTGCCAATTTCGGAATAAGGTATCCACAACCAGCCGGCGCTCCAGTTACCGTTGTGTGGAATTACACCAACAAGTGCAATCTTAGTTGCTTGCACTGCCATCAAGATTCCTCTCCTGCATGTTCAGACCCAGAGCTGACGACTTCTCAGGCGTTCAAGGTGATCGATAACATGGCAGATGCAGGCGTGGCCATAGTGACCTTCTCAGGGGGTGAACCTCTGCTACGACATGACCTCTACGAAGCGATCGAAAGAGCAGACGGCCATGGGATGCTGTGCACCATTGCATCTAATGGAACTCTCATAACTCCAAGAGTGGCCGATAGACTCTCAGAGGCGGGCATCAGGCGAGTGGAAATAGGCCTCGACGGCGCAACAGCCGAAACCCACGACTTCCTGAGAAACAGGCCAGGCAGTTTCGAAGCAACTGTGAATGGCATAACGAGTTGTGCTGATGTCGGCTTCGACGAATTGGCAGTCACCATGACACAGCATTCCAAGAACATCAATGAATTGGCAGCAACCATGGAACTGGCTGAGAAACTGGGGGCAACAAGATTCTACCTAAACCGCCTCATACCAGCCGGCCGTGGAGTGGAAGCATCCTACCTTGATGTAACACCTTCTGAGAGAATCAAATCACTTGAGACGTTGTACAGCAAATTCTACAGCAGCATATCAGGTGGAGCAGGTATGCAGTGTTATGCTCGTGGAATGACCTACTACGCCCGCGTCGGTTATGAACGCTCAAACGCTCGAGTCTTCACGGTAAGTGAAGCCCTTTCAGGATACGAAAAGATGTTCCAGCGAAAATTTGGATTCGAAGTTTCGAGTATCGTGAGGAAACTGGCAAAAGGGTTCGGCGGGTGCTCAGCCGGACTGACGTATGCAGGGCTCACCGCCTCCGGAGACCTGCTTCCATGCGTTCCAGCCGCGATAAGACTGGGCAACCTCCTCGAACAAGACCTCAAGGAAATCTGGATTCACAATCAACTCCTAAACTACATCAGAAACCGAAAGGCGATGACAGGTTCATGCAGCGTGTGCAGATTCAGGTATCTTTGTGGCGGTTGCAGATTCACAGCATATGTCGCTCAAGGTGACTGGCTGGCGTCAGATACTTCATGTCCTTTTGGCCCAAAACGCTAGAGGTAAGTAGCTACGCAGTTTGTTGATGGCGTAGCGTGAGAGCCGATGAAACGGTTGACTTTGGTTGATCAGAAGGTTCTACGGTACTCGCTGGGGCCCTTCTATGAACCTACGCTTCGAATAAGGTCAGGGGAAACTATTCTTGTTGAGACTGAGGATGCGTTCTCAGGCCAAGTCAGGAGTCCACAGGATAGACGTGATACAGAGGCCATGCCGTTCTCAAACCCCGTGGTGGGACCGATCTATGTTGAGGGCGCTGAGAAGGGCGACGCCCTCGCGGTGAAGATCAAAGATATTCGCCCGAGAATAGGTCAGGGTGCGACACGTATCCCGTCTTGGTGGTGGTACCTGTGCGACCAAGCAAAGTACGCGTACCAAGATTTCCTCGGAGTGAGTCTCCCGCACGGAACACGCATCTGCCCTATACGCGACGGCAAAGTAGTCTTCGATGATAAGCACACGCTTCCATACACTCCAATGATTGGCACAATCGGGACTGCTCCCGAGATCGAATCGATCTCGAGCGAGAAGCCTGGTCCTCATGGAGGTAACATGGACGTGCCGGACGTCGCATGTGGAAACACGCTCTACTTGCCGGTCAACGTCAGCGGCGCCTACCTCTACATCGGCGATGCTCATGCAACTCAAGGCGACGCGGAGCTATGTGGAACGGCAATAGAGATGCCTGCTGAGGTTGAGGCAACTGTCGAGGTCATCAAGAGGAAGCAGATAGGTTGGCCTCGAATAGAGGCCCCGGAATTCATCGCCGCTATCGCGTGCTCTGGCACAGGCATGCCACTGGATGAAACGGTAAGAATTGCCTTTGTAGAGTTGATTCATTGGCTTGAGAAGGACTACGGTTATGATCGGTGGGACGCCTATCAGCTCTGTACTCAGATCGCGAAGGCTAACCTTGGAAACGTTTGGACGATCATTGCGAAATTCCCGAAAAAGTACCTCTAGATTCCCAGTTCTCGGATCTTGTGTGTGACCAAGTCCAAGATATTCTCGCTTACTTTCGTGATCGGTTGGGTTGAATCAACGAGCGTGAGTTCTCCCGCCTGAACCAGTCTCAGGTACTCGTCTCTCACGCGCCGTTGAAGCTCCAGCTTCTCCAAGACGCTCTTCTTTCTCCTTATCCTGCTCATTCCAGTCTCGGCGGGAACGTCCAGGTACAGTGCGAGGTCTGGTTTCACGGCAAACCGGTTGATCTCGCGAAGCCAATCTGCGTTTACGCCTTGGGCGCCTTGATAGGCGAAGGATGCATACATGTAACGGTCACATACCACAATCTTTCCGTCAGCGAGTGCAGGTAATATCTCGGACTCTAGGTGCAGGAATCGGTCAGCAGCGAATAGAAGGGCCTCGACCTCCGGCGAAGTCTTCTTCCCATGGAGTATCCTTCGCCGAATCAGTCTGCCTACTGTGCTTCGGCTTGGCTCAGCTGTCGAATGGGCCTTGTACCCCTCGTGTCTCAGCGCGGATTGGAGCGATCTCGCCTGAGTTGTCTTTCCAGAACCATCGCCGCCTTCGAGAACTATGAATGCCCCTTTGGAGGGTCTATTCACAACCTACCGCTCCTGTCGTTTTGAGGTCTCCGCCAAGGTCATATAGAAAATGGTGTCGGTCGGGCTTCCACTCTCTCAAGTATCCACATGGCGGCTTCTTGCCTTTTAAGGACAAGCCGAGCAGAGAATGGCAGACATGTTCTGTGAGACGGAGTAACTTTGAGTGAAAAGAGCTTCTGGGGCTTCATCAAAGATCCGATTTATGGTTACATTAGGCTCACAGAAACCGAGAAGAGAATACTCGACACCGGCCCGGTTCAGCGGTTGAGAAGGATCAGACAGCTTTCTGGGGCCGAGTACGTGTATCCTGCGGCTACGCACACTCGCTTTGAACACGTGCTCGGAACAATGTACTTGGCTGGAGTCGTGGCTGAGAATCTCCCCGCGAAACTCGATGAAGGCGAGAAGAATGCGGTGAAGGTTGCCGCGTTGCTGCATGATGTGGGTCACGCACCATTCTCACATCTCTTCGAACCGATACTGCAGAAGTATGTTGGGAAGACACACGAAGACATGTCCACAAGCATCATCCTCAACTCAGAACTCTCTGATGTGCTCCAACACGAAGGGCTGGATCCGAATCTCGTCAGCAGACTATGTGTTGGAAGATTCGAGGATCCGAAGCGCGCCTATCTTGATCAAATCATTCGGAGCTCAGTGGATGTCGATAAGATGGACTTTGTGCTCCGAGACTCGTACCACACCGGCGCCGGGTACGGCGGTGTCGACATTTTCCGTCTAATCTACACGATGGATGTTCTCAACGGTAACCTAGCCGTGGATGTGACGGCTCTCTCAACACTTGAGAGCTTCATACTGGCGAGGCTGGAATCGTTCAGGACAATCTACTTCCACAAGACTTCACGGGCAGCCCAGATAATGCTACTGAAGGCTCTGGAGTACGCAAAGGACGACCTCGACATCGCCCAGCTTGGCTCTGTTGACGAGTATCTTGCACTCGATGACGATGTCGTGTGGGCTACACTCCGTAGGAACGCCAAATCCAGAACGATAGTTGATGACCTCAACCGCCGGAAGTTGCTCAAGTGTGCATACGAGAAGACTTTCTTCGTGAAAGACGAGTTTCTCTCAAGCCTCTTCACGAAGGACACGGTTCGAGTCAAGATGGAGGAGGAGATTGCACACAAGGCGAAAGTTGCCGTCGAAGATGTCAGCATAGACTTGCCGTCTCTTCCGTCGGTACCATACCACTCGGCAACAGAACTGGAACCCATGGACATTCCGGTCTTCTATCGTGGACCAAACGGCGAGAAATTGCCACAGAAGATCTCAGAGGTCTCGAAGATCGTCGATGTGCTGATGGCCTACATGAACATCATTCGAGTCTACACGGTCGAACAGTACAGAGATGAGGTTCAAAGAGCCTCGGCAAGCGTGCTCGGAGAATCGGCGCTGTCAAGTCTCGTCTCATACTAGCCGGTCGCCTGGGACTGCTTCAAATCGTCCAGCAGTTTCGCGTAGATTCTGAGCGCTTCAGGCTCCTCAATGGATGTATTCACTGAAACGAGCGCTAGTTTGCCGAAAGATCCAGCTGCCCTTTCGGCGAGCGCTCTGCTCACCATTAGGTACTTCCCACCCAAGAGGACTGATGATCGTCCCACTTTCTGCTCTAAGATCCCTGGCATAGCCAAGGCCACCGTCCCAAGCTTACTAGATCCTTCGTAGAAGAGAATGAGGACAGCATTCTCAAGCTTGACCAGGCTGGCATGAAACGTGACGCCACTGCGCTCGAATTTCTTGTCTATGGATTCCAACGCAGGCATGACTCGTGGTCACCTTCAACACAACTTAGGACAGAAAGCTCAGATTTCAATATGTGCATCGATCAGTATCCATTTGACTACAGAAGGTTCCGGAGGACGGCGACGGTGCGGATCGCAGTAATCTCAGACATTCACTCTAACTACGACGCCTTGCAAGCGGTCCTGTCAGCAATAGGCGACTATGACGCCTTGATGTGCCTCGGCGATCTTGTCGGGTACGGTGCGCAACCAAACGAAGTCGTATCCGAGATCAGATCGTTGAGACCAAAGGCCATTGTGATGGGGAACCATGACTACGCAGTCTCGACTGGCGATACGTCAGGGTTTGTGCAGTATGCAGTGCAAGCTGTCGAATGGACACGCAAGAAGATTTCACCTGAACACCTACGGTATATCGCGAGCCTGCGCACGAAGACAACTTACGTTGTGGACGGCGTCAAGGTCGCCCTAGCGCACGGAAGTCCAAGAGATCCTCTCAACGAGTATGTCTACCCGGATACTGCGGAGTTCATTCTCAGGAGTCTAGTCGAAGACTCCGGAGGGACTATGCTCCTGCTCGGACACACGCACGCCCCCTTCGTTCGAAAGTTCGACTCAATGTTGCTTGGGAATCCTGGCAGTGTCGGTCAACCCAGAGACGGGGACGCTCGGGCAAGTTATGCGATTCTTGAACCATTTGCAGAGCCCGAATTCCAGATACACAGAGTCGTCTACGACGTCGATGCGGTTGCGACCAAGATAGTTGCAGCCGGACTTCCAAAACTACTAGCCGACCGACTGCACCTAGGAGTCTGATCTCCGTTTGCTGCCCGCAACGAACTGGTCAAGCTGCCCAAGGCAGGTCGCTCGCAAACTTTCTTATGCATCAAGAAGCGTGAAGGGCTACAGAATGCTCGCGATCAGCATTGCTGACCCCGCACCAATGGGAATCGTAAGGTTATCATCAAGGATTCCGAGAAGCTCGAATAACATCCCAGCAACTGAGCCTGCTAGCGCAAGATGAGGAGGCACCCAGAGCAACGCGGCCGCAAATGAGACGATCAAGCCGCCAGCGAAACCCTCCAGCGTCTTCTGCCTCACATGTATTCGGCCTAGCTTTCTGCCGACGTACGATGCCACGGGATCACCCACCGCAACGATGGTGATTGAAGCGTAGGCGATGTCCTTCGGAAAAGCAAGCAGTGAGAGAACTACGCCGATGGCTAGATAGATTGGCGCAACGACCAAATGGGGGCTTTCGTCCTCACGACTCATTGCGAGTGTGAATCGCGTGATCAATGGGACGTTCTTGGCTCTGAGACGTAGTACCTCCGACAGAATGTAAGCAGCGGTCGTAGCTACAAGAGCCACGGCGACTGTGGACTTTGACGTTGCTTCTGCTAGGAACGGGACCAGTAAGGTTGAGGCATGCACAGCCGTTCTGAACTTGCTTGTCAAAGTAACACCGCCCTGCGAGGCGCTTGAAGGTACAGTTTGACAGGGGACAGTTATTCGTTCTTCGGCAGAGAATCCACCGGTTGTTACTCTTAGTGAATCGTCTGTGAATGAATATCGCTGCTGCCACTTCACGTCTTTCCGAATTTACTGTGCTATATCGCTAGGAGTCCCGAAGCTGTTACAACCGCAATCATGGGCTCGACAATCGCCCATGTGGGCATGAATTCCGATATGAACCGATGTAGCCGCCCGCTTCGTCTTGTACGTGTAGGGCGTAAGCTTTCGCACGTGCATCGCTCTACGGCTTGAGTGTTTTGATGCAACCGTTATGGAAAGTTCAGGCGTGTAACAAACTATCCAACAAGACCCTTGCCGACGTCGCGATCATTCGGTTGGCGCTCGATAGCGCTGGATTTCGATATCCGATCCTGCGCTCCGAATGTAATAGTTCCGATATACTGTCGTCAGTCTCGCGTTGGCTCGTTCAAAGAGTTTGTTCCATTCGTCAGATCCAGATTCTATACGTGCCCTGTTGAATGCAACTCGCTTGGCATCGTCACCAAGAAGATATTGAAGATTGTTGGCCACATGGGGCTCAAGAGCTGGCTTGATCTTGATGTAGAAGTGCATCCCATGCCTACTCCTAGATGATTTGACCCAAAGCACTTTGAGCTCGTATTTCCTGCAGGTTTGTAGAATCGTGCGAACGTATTCCAGATTCAATTCTGGACTTACGTGGCAATCCTTGTCAATCTTTAGCACGTTTGTCTTGAGGATTCGCTTTTCATGCCTTCTTCGCATATCCACTCACCTTCGATGATACTGGTTTGGATTCCCATTTGCCGCTGCGATATTCCATGTATCTGGACTCCACGACGATATTGTTCTGAACTCTTGTTGCAGGCTCCTCGCGTTCGAAACCGATCCTGATTCTCTTCTTGGGAATCCGTCGGCCGGATTTGTTGTAGATTTCCTTCTGGAAGTACGCCACTCCTTCCGACTCCAACGTTCTTCTCACGTCTTCGATCTTTCCGCGTCGCGCAGTCATGAAGTGCATTTCGTATCCCTCCTCCATATGGTCAGGCAAGTAGTACCCAAGGGCGGAAGTAGTCATCCTGTAAGTGTTGATGGGTGTTTCAACAGTTGTACGTGGTGCGGTTCCAGCCGTGGCTGCTTCAGTCAGCGTTTTCGTAACGGTCTTAGTGATCGCCCTGAACTCTGGGCTGACGTAGTACAAGACTCCTCCCGCAGCGACGGCCATCACGGCGCCACCGATTAGGAGAAACTCCCTACGCCCTGTCTTGGCAATCTCATACTGCTGTATAGAGCTGGTTTTGGCTGGCGTCCCAAGTGATGATAGAGCGTATCTGGTCAAGGTGCTTGTTCTTCTCCTCAACTTCGCGACGGTGAGCTTCCTATCATAGAGACGGGAAAGAACACGACAGATAGTTCTGACCTCACGTTGGTCAGAAGATGTCAGGCAATTGCCATTGGTGAGAGTTCTGGCGCCCAAGGAGAAGAGTTGTCGGAGAAGGTTTCGCCTCTCCATTCAATTCCCCAGTATGACCCGCCATTTGTAGGCTATAAGGCGTGGTTTTCAATGTCCACGTGGATTGGGTTTGGGGAACGTGGAGGTTCATGCGTGTCGATTCAGTACTTCCAGCTTATCCCGGATGGCTTCAATTCCTCCATGATCGTCTTGAAATCGAAGACAGAAGGAGCCTTACCCGTCATAGCCGCCTGACAGAGCGGGCATGAGGTAAAGGTGTGCTGAGAGACTGTAGCGGGGAATTCCTAGACAACGACGCTTGTGCAATGGCCAGCCTACGAACGCCTGGTCTGCAACTTTCCCCCTTCCGTCAATCTCTTCAAGTCCAGGATTCGATCGACTTCGCTTTGTGGAATGCCCTCCTCCACCATCGCTTCACGAATCGTTTTGTTCTCGTCTTGTGCCTTTTTCGCTATCTGCGCAGCTCGATCGTAGCCAATTGACGGAGCGATGGCGGTTGCCAATGCATAACTTCTCTCGGCAAGGTCCCTGCACCGCGCACGGTTGGCCTTAATTCCTGCTATACACTTCTCTGCGAGGAGTCTTGCCGCATTTGCCTCGATCTCTATTGATTGCAGTAAGTTGAACGCGATCAGAGGCATCATGACATTCAGTTCGAGTGTTCCGGACTGTCCAGCGATCGTGATCACCAAGTCGTTCCCGATGACCTGTGCACAAACCATGTTCACAGACTCTGGCACGACAGGATTTACCTTTCCCGGCATGATGCTGGAACCAGGTTGAACCGCAGGAAGCTCAATCTCACCGAGTCCAGCTTCTGGTCCAGAACTGAGCAGCCGAAGGTCATTAGAGATCTTCATGAGGCTAACTGCGACTGATCGGAGTGCCCCGCTCGTCTCAACAGCGGCATCGCGGTTCTGGAGTGCCTCAAACTTGTTCTTGGAAGGATAGAACTCGAGTCCAGTAATCTCGTTGATTCTCTGCACAGCAAGCCTTCCGAAATCTGGGTCCGCGTTTAAGCCTGTTCCAACGGCAGTTCCACCGATTGGAAGTTCTAGGAGTGAGCTTTTCGCCTTCTCGATTCGTTCCATACCGTGAGCCATCATGCTAGCGTATCCGCTGAACTCCTGTCCCAACGTTACGGGGACCGCATCCTGCAGGTGCGTCCTTCCGGGCTTCACAACATCCGAAAACTCGTCAGCCTTCTCCTCAAGAGCCAGAACGAGCTTCTTCAGTGCTGGCAGGAGATCGGCCACAAGTGCCTCTGCAGCCGATATGTGAATTGCTGTCGGGAAGACATCATTTGAGGACTGGCTCATGTTCACATGGTCGTTTGGATGAACAACCTGCTTATCGCCTCTAGTGCCACCTAGGAGTTCTATCGAACGATTGGCTATCACCTCGTTCGCATTCATGTTCGTTGATGTTCCAGATCCTGTTTGAAAGACATCAACGATGAATTGCCGGTCCAGTTTTCCATCGGTTACTTCCTGAGCAGCCTGAGCGATCGCCTTTCCCTTCTTCTCATCAAGAAGACCCAACTGCATGTTAACGCAGGCCGCGGCCTCCTTGACGATTCCGAGGGCTCTGATGAACCTCCTAGGGAACACTAGTCCGGATATCCGGAAGTTGTCGAGCGCTCTCTGTGTCTGAGCGCCGTAGTATGCGCTTGCCGGCACCGTGACACTTCCCATTGTATCATGTTCAACCCTAGATGACTCGCCCAAGAGAATACGCCCCGTACTTTCGTTAGAGGGACGGCTCTTCAATTAAGATTCTGATAGTCAGCCTAAGACACATGAAGGGGCCCCATGCCACAGGCTCTGAGGGCATCATGACCCTGCACATCAGACGCATCATTCAGGAAGATCACACGGCGATCGTCGAGATGGCGAAGGCGCTTCGTCAATGGTTCACTGAACTCGGAGTACTGCAGATTGGAAAAGATCTCCAGACTCAGAAGGGGCTAGTTGCATTGGAAGACGAGAGCACGGCTGGCTTCGTCACCTACGCTATCACAGTGGACGAGAAGGTTGCCGAGTTGACTTGGATCGCGGTTCATCCAGAGTTTCACCGGAAAGGGATCGGTCGATGTCTCGTGAAGGCCCTCGAGGAGGTCCTCGTGAAGCTAGGTGTCTCAGCGCTCGAAGTATCTACTGTCGCTGACTCGGTTGAGTACGAGCCCTACGCTAGAACTCGAAGCTTCTATCATGCTCTAGGCTTCTCAGACGTTCGGGTTGACAGGAAATGGTATCCGAGCGGCGATGACAGGCTTCTCCTGAGGAAGCCTCTGACAAAGAGAACGGCCCAGGACGAGCACGACTAGCTCCTTGGGGAAGGTTTAATTCCTGATTTGTTCTGCGTTAGCCGCTTGCCGGTTCAAGTGATGTCCAGGGAGTTCAGACACATCGTCCGTGTCGCAGGTACCGACATAGACGGCTCCAAGAAGCTCGTCTATGGTATTACGAGGATTCGCGGAATAGGCCCGAGCTTTGCGGCTGCAGTTGTAAAGGCTGCGGAGCTGAAAGCCGAGATGCGGGTTGGCAATCTCTCGGAAGAAGAGGTTGACCGCTTAGAGGATGTGGTGACGGATCCTGCGAAATACAACCTTCCATCAAGGCTTTTCAATCGTAGGAAGGATCTTGAGACGGGCAGGGATGGACACTTGATCGGCCCCGACCTAGCTTTGAGGACAAAGGCTGACATTGATTTCGTCAGGGAAATACGCACCTGGAAGGGCGTGCGGCACTCGCTTGGCCTGAAGGTTCGAGGCCAACGCACCAAGAGCACGGGCCGCAAGGGCCGAGCGGTCGGAGTGAAGAAGAAGCTCGCGATCGAAGCCGCCAGGGCTGCCATAAGAGAAGGAAAGGCTGAGGACAGGAAGAAGTAACAATCAGACAGGGGAACGTGATTTGGGAGATCCAAAGAAGCAGAGAAAGAAGTACGTGACACCACGTCATCCGTGGCGTCGAGACCAGCTCGACGTGGAACTCAGACTGATGGGTGAATATGGGCTGAGGAACAAGCGGGAGCTGTGGCGATACAAGACGATGCTCTCCGAAATGCGTGGAATTGCTCGTTCACTGCTTGCCAAATCTGGCACGGAACGAGAGAAGTCTGAACGGGAATTCCTCTCACGATTAAAGAGGATGGGGCTAGCTGGAGAGACAGCGAGCATCGACGATACCCTTGACCTAGACATCAGGGACCTGCTTGAGCGAAGGCTGCAGACGGTTGTCTTCCGCGGTGGACTTGCGGGTTCCCCCTCGCAAGCTAGACAACTGATATCACACGGTCACATCGCCATTGGCGGACGCGTAGTCTCAGTTTCAGGCTATCTGGTAGCAAAGGCGGATCAGGAGCGAGTGAGTTACGCTGGTGCGAGCCCTCTCACGAAGAGCGACCACCCAGCACGCCAATCCCTCAAAGGGCAACCGGCGGAACCAGCCTCGCCTGCACCTAGCTCACAGTGAGGGACTGTACAGCAACTCGCCCAAGTATCGTCTCTACCAAGCCGCAGCGGAATGCTGCAAGAAGAAGGCAAACTGATTGGATCTTGGACTCTTTGTCCAGAACCTTCCAATCGTTCTCCTAGCCATCGGTTTCGTGTGTCTTGCACCCTTGTTTAGGGGCCCCTTGAAGCCGGTCTCTCGCGTTCTCGTCGTAATTGGATTCTTCCTTGGGATCCTTGCCCTCGTGCTCGTGTACGTGGTCTTCTCAAGCGGGCACTATGACGTGTTCACGCTAGTCATCCTTGGAGTCGCGGGGTTGATGCTTTTCCTAAGGCCAGTCAGGGGGGTCCGTTGGGCCGCGCTTGTGGCTTTGGTCGTAGGCTTGCTGGCATCATACTACGTCTACAACACCTTCCAAGTCGCATCGACTGTGCTAATCATAGTGTTCGTCGCGGCAACACTGCTTCTGTATTTGCTGTTCAAGTTTGCTGAGGATCTGCTCGGAATCATAGGAGGAATACTGTCATTTCCTCCGATCGCCATCATCATCGGCATCGCATGCATCCTGCAAGCGATTCTCATTCTGATGGGAACGAGCTTGATAGGTTACGTCCCACCGATGCATTTCTGGCCGTTTTCATAGTCTCCCGCAGCGTTGACGCCTCAGTCCACACGGACGACGCATTCCCGAAGCCCGGACGGACCGAGAGTGACCAGAATGTTCGGCATCACTTCAGTTGCAAGAGTAGCTGCTTTCGAATCTTCGCAATCACCGTGTACATGGGATCGACAATTTGCGAGATCTCAACATCGCCTGCGACGCTTAGTAACATGTAGGCGTCGTACGCTTCAAGACCATAATCAGCAACGAGCCACTTTACCAGTTCTCGAACCGCAAGCCTAGCGGCATCCTCAAGCGGCCTCGCGGAGCAGACAGTCATAATCTCACTTGGGGACTCGATTCTTGGCCACTCAATTCTCCTGCCCTTCAACACGTTGAACTTGACTATTACACGAGCTGGGACTTCCACGCCTGTTCCACAGACTTCTCCATGTCCTTGGGTAGCATGAACGTCGCCTAGCGCAAACAGTGCGCCCTTGACGTTGACTGGCAGGTACAGCCGGTTCCCCACTGTGATTTCCGGTGTGTCTAGATTCCCTCCGTGTCGTGATGGAGTCACGGTTGCAACAGTTTCCGTTGTAGGCGCAACGCCAATCGTTCCGATCATGAGTCGCACTGGCATTTTGATTGATTTGCCTCTCGATGTCGGGAAAGTCACCTCTCCATCCTTGATTTCGCTGAACCTTGACAGAGGAGGAACCTGAGTAAACCAACCTTCCAAGACGCCGAAACCGGGAACGAGAGCTGTGACGCCTCGTTCTCCCACTTCAATGTTGACGATATCTACCGCGAGCGTGTCCCCAGGTTCTGCTCCCTCCACATGTATCGGGCCAGTGACCGGGTTCTCAAATATCTCCTGGCCCGACTCTAGCACTTTCTTCCAATCGCGTTCTGGTCGTACAGTATCCCCGAAGCAGTCGTAGGCCTCAATCTCGACCGTTTCACCAGCCATGACTGAAGCGATTGGTTTGACGTTGGGTCCGAAGACACAGTCGTCTTGCTGGGTCATCTTCTCCGTAGGTTTCTTTGGTATTCTCCTCATGCCCACTCACGGCTCCTAACGGGTACGTTCCTCAACATCGTTCCACCACTTCTTTCTTGCGCCATCTTTTTCTCGCTTTTTCCACTGTTTGGTCTTCGGCGTCTCTTCGATGGTCTTCCTCAGATCGCTGATTCTTGTCAAGACGCTGTTGAGGCGTTCAGAATCTAGCTTGCCATCTTTCTGGTATTTCTGCGCGAAATGGATGATCTTGTCGAGGTTTGAGTTGGCGTCGTGCCAAAATCCCCAATCTTCAGCGAGGACCCGCCCGATGTGTTTGCGATTTGTCTTGCCTGGCCCTTCTTGATCAGAGGTTTCGCATGATGCGAATAGGGTGACAAGATCTTTGATGTCCTTTTCATTTATCTCGTGGATCTGGATCTTCTCGAGGACAAGATCAGTCGGTGAAATGGTGACCGGATCCAAGGACAGCCTTCCATCATCAGGGTTCGAGCCAAAATTGATCTCGTGGCTGTAACGCAGCTTGTCAAAGAAGACATCTATCGAGTACTTCCCTTCCGGGTGATGGAGTATCGTCCGATCGCGACCATGCATCAAGACAGCGTATTGATCGAGCCGGTAACGGAGCGCGCCCTCGAGGAACTTGTGCAGGTTCGAGCGTTGCTTACTGTACGCAGCCAAGTCTATGTCGGTGAAGGTTTTCGCTGCGGAACCTAGTCGGTCGAGTCGATAGAAAAGGTCCGCATTCGCGCCGGCCTGAACTCTCACCGCTAGTGCACCTAGGAGGCGAACCGTCAAACCGGCTTCTTGTGCCTGATCTACAATGCGAACTGCATCGTCGAGAATGGCATCGTCAGTGGTGCTTGGCATTTCTGCGGTCTCTCCAAACGATTGGAAAACGATCTGTTGCGTCGACTCACACATAAGCCTGTTTTCTTAACAAGCTTTATGAAGTCAGACAGCAGCGGAGGCAGGGAATGTGATCATACTTGAGCAATGCAGGTTCGGGATCCAGCAAACAACCGCTCGTATATGCAAGAAGAACTTCAGGACTGATACGACGACTCTCTGCCTGGGACGCCATGATCTATAACGTTGTCTTCATGGCGCCGACAGCGGTGTTCGTCTACGGTATCTGGGCACTGCTGACATATCCGGGAACAGACCTACCAATCACGGCCATCGTGGGCGTATTGATCTCCATACCAATCGGCCTGTTCTACGCGATATACTCCGCCTCGATGCCTCGGTCCGGGGGAGATTACGTCTGGGTTAGTCGAGTCATTCACCCAGCTGTAGGATTCAGTATCAACTTCTTCTTCTTCGTGGCTATTCTCGGAATTGCAGGATCCTACATGCCCTGGTTCACCCAGTATGCGCTAGGGCCTATGCTCGAAGTGGGCGGATATGCAGACCTTGCCGCTGTGGTGGTCACTCCGGAATTCATATTCGCGTTTTCGGTGGTCTTCTTCCTCATCTCGGCAGTGATAATCTCGCGGGGAGCGAAAGCCTCACACAAGGCCTTCTGGGTCTTCTTCGCACTGATTGCCATCGGAATCGTGGTGTACATCTCCGCACTGCTCTATGTTGGCCCGGAGGGGTTCAAAGCAAACTTCAACGCCCAATCCGGGATGAACTATGATGAGGTCATCTCGATCGCAACTGCAGGAGGATATCCGACTGGCATGCTCTGGTCCGCAACGCTCTTGGGCTTGGCCTTTACGTTCATGAACTTCTTGGGCTTCAACTCATCCGTGTACATGTCCGGGGAGATCAAGGAAGTCCAGAAGTCACAGCTGATCGCCATACCTGTGAGCGTGATACTCTTCGGCGCGATAATGTGGATCATCTACGCTACAACATACTACACAATGGGATCGCAGCTCATCGGTTCGCTCGCGTTCCTGTTCGGGACAGGCGACCCTGCCTACAAGCTCGCGTATCCACCGTTCTTCCAGAACCTGTTCAGGTTCGCAACATCCTCGCCCTTAGTCTATGGCGCCGCACTGTTCGGCTTCGCAATGATGACACTCTCGTCCTCGATGACCTACATCTTCGTCTGCGTGCGGCTCCTGTTCGCGTGGTCGTTTGATCGAGTCGCTCCAACCGCGCTTTCGAAGGTGGATTCACGGTACGGATCACCCTATGTTGCGCTGATAGTCGTGAGCATCGTCACAGTCATCATGACGGCGATCTGGCTGTGGACGCCTTGGACGAGCCTCTTCGCCTACGCTGTCTTCGGCTGGATGATCATGCAAGGAATAGCGTCAATCTCAGGCATGATCTTCCCGTGGAGACGCAAGGACATCTTCGAGGCTTCACCAAAGGTCGTCAAGATGAAGGTCGGACCCGTTCCAGTGATCACTATACTCGGATTCATCACGCTGCTGATATCGATCTGGATCGGGTACGCAAGCGTCTCGCCAGCAATGGTGGGGACAATAAACCCCTCCACGATGGAGTTCACGATAGGCCTCTTCATCTTGGGCGCAATCCTCTACTACGTCTCATCGCTCTACCACCGCAAGGGAATCCCACTCGAACTCTCGTTCAAGCAACTCCCGCCGGAGTAGGCGAAAGAGTTCGCCTACTCCGGCCTCCCGTCTTTCTGCAACCATAGAACAAAGGAGGCCTGCTGACGATGACTCGCACCAGAATATTCTATGCGACCGACATACACGGATCTGAGGACTGTTTCAGAAAGTTTCTGGCAGCTGCGAAAGAGTACAAACCCAACGTGCTGATCTTGGGCGGAGACATAACCGGGAAGATGATAATCCCCATCGTTGCTGAGACGCAATCAGAGTGGACGACCACATTCCTGGGCGAACGCCTGACTATGCGAAACGAGACAGAAGTTCAAGCGGTGGAGAAGAAGATACGCGCCATCGGATACTACACATATCGCGCGCCACGGAAAGAGGCGGAGGAGATACAGACCGACCAACAGAGAGTGGATGCCCTCTTCTCTCGACTGATGGGCGAGTCGGTAGCCAGCTGGATGAAGTTAGCTGAAGAGCGGCTGAAAGGCTCCGAGGTCAGGTGCTACATCTCCCCCGGTAACGATGACACATTCGCAATCGACCCAATCATTCAATCATCCAACTATGTCGTATGTCCAGAGGGAAAGGTCATCATGATGGACGATCAACACGAGATGATCAGTTGCGGCTACAGCAACATGACACCCTGGAAGTGCCCGAGAGACATACCTGAAGAAGAGCTTAGCGAGAAAGTCGCAAGCATGACCTCTAAAGTCCAAGAGATGGAGAGATGCATCTTCAATCTGCACTGTCCGCCATACAACAGTGGGCTTGACCAAGCCCCCAAACTAGACAAGGACCTTAATCCTTCTGTTCAGCCTGGAGGCGGATTTGAGATGGCTCCCGCAGGAAGCACCGCCGTCAGAGACGCCATTCAGAAACATCAGCCTCTCTTGGCGCTGCACGGTCACATTCATGAGTCAAAGGGCACATTCAAGATTGGTCGAACACTCTGCCTGAATCCAGGCTCGGAGTACGCCGAACGTATCCTGCGAGGCGTGCTCTTGGATGTCGACGGGAACCGGGTCAAAGACTTCATGTTCACCTCAGGCTGAGGACAAAAGGGATGCATCCGCATGGCACGATATCACCTTCGTCGCTCCGAGAAGGCATTGGACGATCCAAAAGAGATGGAGCAGGTCCTTGCATCTGTTAGGATCATGACGGTCGCCTGCTGTCTGGAAAACGAGCCGTACATTTTCACAGTGGATTTTGCCTGGGATCCAGAGGCACGTGAGCTATGGTTCCATTGTGCAACCGAAGGCCGCAAAATCAAGATTCTTCAAGCTAACCCTCGGGTCTGCGTAACCGTGGTCGAAGACCGGGGGTACATAGATGGCGAATGCGATCACGCCTATCGCTCACTGGTCTTGGAAGGAAAGGCAAGCGTAGTCATGGATCTCTCTGAGATGCGACATGCGCTCGAACTCCTCGTTCGTAAGCACGAACGCCAACCAGAGGCTATCCTCGCTCGCTTTGCAGGCAATGACGAAGCAGTCCGCAAGGTCGGGATAGTGCGAGTCTCCGTTGACTCCGTTACCGGGAAGCAGGGGCCCGCGCCGAAGAAGTAAGACCGGGATTCCATAGGTGGAGTTTTCCGACGGCTGCAAACCATAAATGAACTAGTTCTGATAGGTAGGCTGACAGTGGTTCCTGCATGAGTGATGATGTCCGGATTGAGGATGCCACGGCGGCGGAGTTTGCGGCTAGGCGCTATCTTGAGTCGCAGTACCCGGGCAAGGCGATCGAGGTCAAGTTCAGCAAGATCTGGTTTGTCGGTGGAAAGGGGAAGGATGTCTGGGAAGTAGAAGGCATCCTATCGATGAGGAAAGCGGGACTCCTGAAGGACCGCAAATCATTTCGCTTTCAGATCGACGCAGAGACGGGCGACGTAATAGGTTACGAGAACGTGCGAAAGTAACCTTCTAGCTACTCATCTTCCTGCGTGCAAGCAGAGATGCGACCAGCGCGATCGCGGTGATTATGGCAGCCAACACGATCAGCCAAGCTGACTCTGGCCCATTTCCCAGGAGTATCGGGATCGGGCCTATCAGAATCACCGCGCCACCGCTGGTGGTACCGCGGCCTTGCGTGAAGGAAGCGATCATCATCACGACCATACCAATGAACACGAGTCCAAAACTGGCGAGAAAGATCCAAGAGAACCCCATGGGAAACGCGGTCCTGAAATCCGATGCCTCTGTCTGGGCGGTCGGTTCGCAAGTCGTGCAGAGCCACTGTCCCTGCCGGAAGTCTTGCAAGCACACTCGCCTGCCACACCTACTGCACACGAAGCGTGCTTCTTGCTTCCCACAGATCTCACAGCGTTGAGGCAAACACCTACCTCCACATAACCGGAAGCAGTGAAAAGAGCAGTAACACGATCATTAGGACGATGCCGAGCAGCATCAGGATCCGAGCGGACTCCTTGTCAGTCCCGAAGACTATTGGCACCGGGCCTATCATCACAACTCCCCCGCCACGGACTTTCCCCTTTCCTCTCGCTGACCTCAGAATCGCGACGAAGATCCCAACTATTGCCAGCGCGAATCCGGCGAGGCCTAGAAGTAGTCCGATGTTGAAGAGGAAGCTATCCGCCAATTCCGCTCCGGGCTTGACAGCTCCGAGATCTGATATAGGCTTTCCTTGGCCCACGCGGTGCGCTATTCGATGATCTCCCAAGATGGCTGATACTTGTCCAGCTCTGACAGACTGTAGTCGTCGAGAGGATGCTCGCGTTCCGGTATGTCAACAGATTTGGCTTCACCGCACAGCTCCGTAGAGAAGTATCTCTGACCTGTATCGTTGATCATCGTCACGATAGCGCGAAGCTTGGGGTGCTTCCGCGCGATCTTCACCGCTGCTGCAACGTTGCATCCTGATGAGATTCCGCAGAAGATGCCTTCGGTTGTTGACAGCCGACGTGCCATGTTGAGGGCTTCCTCTGAGCTCGTTGTCACAATACCAGTCAGCAGCTTCAGGTGCAAGTTCCTTGGAACAAATCCGTCGCCTATCCCTTCGATCTTATGGGTTCCCCACCTTCGCTTTGCGAGGATAGGTGCCTCAGCAGGCTCGACCGCGTACAGCAGTACTTTGCGATTCTTCTTTCGTAGATATTTTCCGACGCCAGTAAGTGTCCCGCCGGTTCCCTGGGAGGCCACGAAACAGTCCACTTTGCCTTTCGTCTGTTCACAGATTTCAGGTCCAGTGGTCTTGTAGTGGGCGTTGATGTTGTCGGGGTTTGCGAACTGAGCTGGTTCCCAATACTTACCAGGATTGTCCCGCTTCAGTTCCTCGATCTTCTTGATACATAGGTCAACGTCGCTTTCGGCGCCGGGCGTGTTGACTATCGTTGCGCCGTAGGCTCGGATTAGCTTCATCCGTTCTTGGCTCATGCCTGAGGGAAGGACGATCGTTGCCGGGTAGCCGAGCATTTTCGCAACGAACGCGCAGGCAATGCCTGCGTTCCCTGTTGATGCCTCAAGTATCTCCATGCCGGGTTTGAGGTCACCTCGCGCGATGGCACGTGTGATCATCTCATAGTAGATTCTGTCCTTGAGGCTCCCAGTTGGATTCATGTACTCTAGTTTGGCGAGGATCTTGGTCGTGATCTTCTCAGCCTTGCAGATCCTTCTGAGTTCAACGAGTGGCGTTCTTCCGATGCAGCCGAACACATTCTCCTGTACGGACCCTGTGCGATTCCACTGGACTGGCATCTTTTGAAACCTAAGGAAGGGTGCTTCAGCTCGATTGATTAGGTTTCTGATTGCCGAGCAAGATAGCGGGAGTTCGTCGATCCATGTGCACTCACATTAGCGGAGCGGGAGAAATCTGCAATGGACAGTCGTCGTTCTGTGCTGTGGGACTGACCTGTTGGTGCCTTAGCTCTAAGGCTGGTCGAGTTCATCAAGTCCCTTGAGCAGCCTTTCAACTTCTTCCAGCGTATTATAGTGTACGAGGCTAATCCGTATCATCGTCGGAACGCCGTAGACTTCAGGAACTCTCGAATAGAAGTTTTCGGCACGTAGTGCAATACCGCGCTTGATCCATAGGTGTTCGACGACAGCTTGGTCCGACATGTTTTGAAGTTTGAATGAGAAGGTCGGATCTCGCTCCTCCAGATGCTTGGGCTCTGCAGGTCCGTAGAGCTTCACGTGCCGCATTTGGAGCAGTCCCGGGGCATTCCCTTGTCCCTCCAGTATTGCTTTGGACAGGTCTCGGCCATATTCTTCGATAGCGTGCAATGCGACCTTTAGAGACCGTGCGCGACCTGAGTAACCTTTGACGTTTCTCCCGTATTTCGCATCGATCTGGTTGGCAAGCCAGACCAAGTGATCCGCAGCGCCTCTTATGGCAGCAAACATCGCTTGGTCGCGAGTGCCCCATTCCCAATTGTGGGGTGGTTTGTTCGTTGCCGGGGCGACTTTGTAGGGTTTGAGCGTCTTCAGAAGCTCTTCCTTCCCATAGAGAAAGCTTCCATGTGAGCTGAAGATCTTGTACCCGGAGAACACCAGAAAGTCACAGTCGATAGCTTGTACATCCAACGGACCATGAGCTACGTGATGCACTGCATCCACCAAGAAGTAAGCATTCGTTGCTCTTGCAATCTTCCTCACCTCGTCCAGCCTGGTCTTGGTGCCAAGCGCGTTCGACGCAGCAGTGACCGTTACCACTTTCGTCTTGTCGTCTACTAGGGTCTTGAGATGATCGAGGTCGAGTGTCCCATCTGCCTTGTTGAGGCGAGCAAACCTCACTTCACTGATGGCCCCTCTCCTCTGCAGTTCGATCCAGGGGCTGAGATTTGCGTAGTGCTCATATTCCGTTGTCACAACATTCTCTTTTCCCGTGAAGTCCCTTGCGATGGCATAGCTCAGGCTGAAGAACAGGCTCGTAGCGGACTCGCCTGAGACGATCGTATCGTGTGATGGTGCGTTCAACAGGTCCGCGACGGCCTTCTTGCCTTCAAGTATCGTCGCTTCCGCATCCTTCGATTCATGAAAAATCGCCTCAACGTTGGCGCTACAATCGACACGTGCCGCGGCCTCAGCTCTGGCGGCTCTTCCCACGACAAGCGTGCCGGTACCGTTGTCCATGAATGCTCTTCTTCGGCCTCGTGCGTCAGAGGCGGCCCTCGGGAACTCAGCCCGAATTCTCTTCAACAGGGGCTTGTCAAATATCATGTGTTCTCCGACGTACCCCTTTGGGCGTCTTCTTCACATTTATCGTTGACGCCACTGGGAGAGCTCGCGCGACTAGTCTCATAATTGTACTATCGGCTCCACGTCGAGTCCCGACGTGAGATCGAATTTCCACTCTATGAAAAACGCACAAATCATGCTCGCTAGGAGAAGAGAACTGTAAGAAAAAAAGAAAAGAAAAGGAGGAATGAGCGAAGGCTTAGGTCGCTGTCAGGTATATGGTGCTGTAGTCTAGACCTACCCCTGAGGCAAGTACGACGTTGTTGTATATTCCGTGGACGTTTGACCTGTAGACGTAGTAGCCTTTGAATTGCCCGAGCCAAGCGTACGGTGCCTCGTCGCTCATTATCTTCACGATTTCCTTGTACATTGCTGTTCGCTCGTTCGCGTCTGTAACGTACGGTGCTTTCTGGAATAGCTCAGTCACTCTGGGGTTGCTGTAGTAGGCTGGGTTCCAGCCGACTGGCGGGAAGTCAGGATTGGCGAACGGCACAACGTAGTCATCAGGGGACAGGTAGTCAGGGTACCACTCGGTCCAGCCCATTTCAGGCACGTTTTGAGGGTCTGAGAGAATCTTGTCTATGTATGTGGCGAAGGAGACTCCGAGCAGGTTGACGTTGATCCCGACGTTCGCGAGGTCTTGCTGAATCTCCTGCGCGATCAAGGCGACGGAAGCATCTCGAGAATAGTAGAGGTACGTGACTGCTGGCAGACCGCTTCCTTCAGGATAGCCTGCCTGAACCAGTAGTTGCTTTGCGAGGTCAGGGTCGTATTTGGGCGGCTCTATGGACTCATCGTAGCCTTCCATACCCTTCGGGAACGGGCCAACATAGCGGATAGTCAGCTCTTTGTTGATTCCTGACTGAATTGCTTCGTAGTTAATGGCGTGCACTACGGCTTTTCTCAACAGAGTGTTGTTGAATGGAAATGTCTTCGTGTTCATGTAGACGAAGTCGATGTGCTGCGTCTGTCCAATGCTTTCAACGACTATTCCTTCCACGCCTTGCACATCCGGAACATGATTGACGTCAATGACAGCGATCTGCGCGAATCCGCTCTTGATGTCAAGAAGACGTGTCTGTACGCTAGTCTTGTAGTACATGATCACCTTTTCCAACTTGGCTGGAGTGCCCCAGTACAGAGGGTTCCTTGCCAAGGTCAAGTGATCGCCCTTAATCCATTCCTGCAGAACGAATGGGGCGGTTCCCGCAGCGTTCGAATCCATCCATGCACTGGTGGAATCTGCTGCCACACCGCCATGCGCCTCAACAGCGCTGGGATTCACTATGGACGCGGTCATTGTTGCCAAGGTGCCTAAGAATGCCGCGTAAGGCTGGGTTAGGTGAAACTCAACCGTGTACTTGTCGATGACCTTGACGCTTTCCAAGTTAAGCGACTGTGATAGAATCCAAGACGGCGGTTGGTTCATCTTCAATACGCGGTCGATCGAGTACTTGACGGCATTTGCATCGAACTCGCTGCCATCGCTAAATTTCACGCCTTCTCTGAGCTTGAAGGTGTAGAGCAAACCGTCGGGGCTAGAAGTCCACGACACAGCGAGTACGCCAACGAGTTTCGTTGGATCAGCTCTATCGTAGGTAATCAGCGGCTCGTACAGGTTGGCGATGACCTCCCAGCCCGCGTATTCATAATCGAAGGCGGGATCGATACTCTGTAATTCGTTTGCCTTGTCAACCACAAGAGTGGTCGGTCCAGCGGTTGGCGCAGGGGCCATGTTGAGCGCAAAATACCCGCCTACCGCTGCTACGACTATTACCGCTATGACTGCAATGACTGCAGTCGTCCTTGAAACGGCTCTTGTGGAGAATCTTCTGGATCTTTGCATTCCATGATCAACTCTTACCATTTTTCTAGATCAAGATACGTAGGTGCCCTCTTGAGGGTGCAAGTTGTATTAAGAAGTTTGTGCAGAAACCCGAGTCGCCCTCTATCCCCTGCAATAATCTGATGGATCTTCTGTTGCACCCAGTAGATGTCGCTGAACATTCTTGCTGACCGGCAGGTTGAGCGCTATAGAAGACATATAGACTAGGTTCGAGATGACATGGGCTCTTGACTTCATGCGGAAATGACGCTCATGGGTCTCTTCAGGTTCTGCGTAAAGAGGCTGGCGTTGCTTGTTCCGGTTCTAGTCGGAGTCACGATCTTGACTTTTGTGATTGCGAGAGTCGTCGTTCCAAATCCGGCTAGGGCTTGGGCTGGGCTGAAAGCGAGCCAAGCAACGGTACAGGCAATCGCGATGCGGTATCACCTGAGCGATCCGCTGTATGTCCAGTACTATTACTACATGAGAGATCTCCTGTCAGGGGACTGGGGTATCTCACCTGTCACTGGCCAGCCCGTTCTTGAAAACATCTCAGCATTCTTCCCTGCTACCCTTGAGCTTGCGATGGTGGCGATAATCATCGCAGCTGCTCTGGGAATACCTCTCGGTGTCTATGCAGCAGTGAAGCAGGACAAGCCTGTGGATCATGTGGTTCGATTGTTCGCTCTTGGAACCTACTGCCTTCCACCGTTTCTGATGGCTCTCGTGATGCAGTTGGTCGTCTTCTATTGGCTCAGACTCCTGCCTTCCGGAGGTAGGCTTTCACCTTTCATTCAGGCACCTCCAC
>Ga0315281_10002298_pt1 | contig 28369 bp, 19 predicted proteins | sample YL17G07_0_MG_FD_204540 | JGI IMG/M metagenome (GOLD analysis project Ga0315281, IMG submission 204540) | Sediment microbial communities from Yellowstone Lake, YNP, Wyoming, USA - YL17G07_0 | ecosystem: Environmental > Aquatic > Freshwater > Lake > Sediment | place: USA: Wyoming | collected...
GGGATGCCGCAGCCGGTATCGCTAAATTCGATGGCCACCCTTTTCTTGTCCGGGGTCAGAAAAGTGGCGACTTTAAGCGACCCCCTACCTTTCATGGCTGCCATGGCATTGTTGATCAGGTTGATGAAGACCTGCTGCAATTCCCGGGGATCTCCTTTGGCCCGGGGCAGGTCCGGGGCGAAGGAACTTTCCAGGCTGATTTTTTTGAGCAAGAGAGTATTCTGCACCACTGCCAACATATTTTCCAGAATCTTGTTGATCTCGGCGCTGCTTTCGGTGCGTTCCGGCGTACGGGCAAAGGTGAGGAGATTCTCCACGATCTTTTTGCACTTTAACCCCTCTTCCTCCACTACTTGCAAGGTCTCGTGGATCTCGGGCCGATCTGCCGTTTTCTCCAATAAGTGTTCGGTGAATCCCAGGATTACCGCTATGGGATTATTTATTTCATGCGCCACCCCGGCGGCCAGGGTGCCGATGGAGGCCAGTTTCTCCATGTTAACCAGTCGGTCTTCCATGGCTTTACGGCCAGTGACATTTCTGGAAATGATCTCGTAAGCAAAAATCTGTCCTTTCTCATCCTTAAGGCCGACGATACTGGTGGAGAACCAGAATCCCTGATCGCCGATCAGCACCTGGTGACGCTTGTTCCGGGTGCGGCCGGTATCTTTCGCCTCCCGCAGCCATTCCATATGGAACTCTGCGGATTTCTTAGAAAAAATGTCATGAAGCGAACGTCCCAGAAAATCTTCCGGTTTATCTTCAGCCTTCGGTTTGGTGGGGAGGGCCAGAGAGATGAGATTGCTGGCGTAGCGATTGATGGACAGAATCCGTCCGCCTTCATCCACCGTGTAGATCAAGTCCGGGGCATTTTCCACCAGCCCCTGGTAGCGCGCTTCGGATTTTTGGAGGTTCTCTTTCTGGCGCTGGACCTCTTCCTCCAGGCTGGCGGAGAACTGCCGTTCGTAGCGAAAATTCAACATCACGATGGTGCCGGAAAGCACCACAAAGCCGATGATTACTTGCAGGAAGAACTGGCGCAGGTAAAGGGAATGCACCACCCCTTCCACTTCACTAACCGGGGCCACTACTGCCACCGACCAAATTGGCGCGACACTGCCGTCTCCTCCAGGGATAGTTTCTCCTAACTGTACCGGGGCATAGGCAATGAGCTTTTGGATCTCTCCCCCAAGCCCTCCATGCCAGCCGGAAATGTAAGTGCCAAAACCCTCCTGGCCGGTCAGCATCTTTTCCCGTTGAATTTCATTGATGGCATCGAAGGAAATGGCCGGCATGCGCTCCTTGCGCACCCTAAAGGCGTTTTTGCCGATAAATTCGCGCTCCGGGTGGTTCAAAAAGGTCCCCTGGCTATCCATGATCCAGGCATAGCCGGTTTTGCCGCTTTTGATCTGCTTGGTGAATTTGCTGGCCAGGCTCTGGGCATCGATATAAAACTCCAATACCCCGGACCAATCTCCCGAAGGCTGCGTATGGCTTTCATCCACCGATTGCTCATAGGTGGGTACGGCCATGACCATAATCAGCCGGCCGACATAATTAGGGATCTGGGTCGATACCTGGCTGACGTATATCCGCCCCTTATTTTCAGGTCGGCGGGCCCAGGCCATTTCGGGAGAATCCTTAAAGGAGCCGGTAATGACGTGGTCAACGCTGCGCTCATCCACCAGGTGGGCCCGGGTCCCTTCCCGATCAAGCCGCTGGATCTGCACCACCCCATCCTCCCGGACGCTGGAGAGGGTGGCCCGCATGCGGTTAGCCCAGGTCAGTTTTTCCAGATACTGGATAGACGGAGACAGGCTAAGGGTGCTTAATTCCCGCTCCAGGAAGTCGCTGTCCTGTTCCAGGAGGCTGGCGGTTTGTCTGGCCAGGACCAGTTGCTGCTGATTGAAGTCGTCTTTGACAATCTGGCGCATCTGTCCGGCCGAGATGACGCCCAGGTAGATGCTGATGCCCAGAATGACCAGATTAAAAACCAGGATTAAGGCCAGCGCGTGTTTAGACAGCAAAAAAGGAAAACGACGCATACTACCTTTTTACCTCGATGTGCTCCCGAATGAAATCCTTGATATACCAGTCCACAATCCCCTCGGAAAACAATACCATATCCAATTGCTTGGTGTAGAGGGTGAGCTTGCCGAACCAAATCAGCCTTTGCGCCATTTGCTCAGGTGGATATTTTGCCAATCGGGCCTCAATGGTGTCTCCCTTGCGCTGATAGTTGAGATCCATGCGGTCGATGATGGCTTCAATCAATCTGGCCCGGCGCTCCCGCCGGGCCGGGGTTGAACCGCCCCCGCGGAAAGTAAAGGTTATATAATTGTCGTTAATTTGATCGCTGACGTAAGCCTCCACCGTGGACAGATGGTACCCCAGGCGAATGCTGAAGTTCATGTAGTTTTCGGAAAGCGCCACGTAACTTTGATCCCGATACGGATCGGCGCCTTGGGCCACCTCCGCCTCGCTTTTGACGAACACCGAGCTCAGGCTCTGGGCCCCCACGGGTTTGCCCTGGGGCCAGCGCATGGCGGTGAGTCCCTGCCAAAAGGCCTTGAACGGAATGGAAGTGATCTGCTCAGGCCGGATTTTGCGTTTCCAGCCCTTCTTCAGACCGCCGCCGAGGTCCAGGATGCATACCTTAAAAGGCAGACCTGATTCCAGGTCCGCTACTTCCCTGCCCCCCTGGAGTTCGTTTTCCGTCAGTTTGAACATCTCCCGCATGGAAAATTCGTGGGCGAAGCGCACGATGTCGTGAATGGTGCGGCAACCCTCCGGCGCAAAAGTTTCGCTTTGGGGATTAATGAGATTAAGGGGGATCACCTTTTTCAGCACCGCTTTCAAGGTGCGGAAAACCGGGCTGTCGGCCAGGTCATTCATCTTGGATTGACCAGGCTCCAGCAGTTCGGTAATGATCCCGGCATAGACGTTGTTATAATTAGCGTCCACGGTCACTTCCTGGCCGGGTTGCAGAATCTTGGTGGCGATGCCGGTATTGAGGATGGCGGGAACCTGGAATTCCCGGGCCAGGAGCGCCATATGGCCGGTGGGACTGCCGGCGTCGGTAATGATAGCCGCAGCCTGGGGCATCACCGTCACATACTTGGGGGAAGTATGCCGGGCCACCAGGACTCCGCCCGGGGGAAAATCTTTCAGGTCTTCATCCCGGCGCACCAGCACCACGGGGCCGGCGCCCACCCCGCGAGAGGCGACAATCCCTTGATCCAGCAGCACGGGATATTGTTTTAGAGTTCTGGCCGTTCCCTCGGCAGCTCTCTTGACGTGCATATGCAACTGGCGGCTTTGCAGGAGCCAGAGCCGGTCCGCAAAGTCCAGGGCCCATTCGACATCCTGGGGCCGCTGATAATAGGCTTCCAGAGTAACCGCCCACTCGGCCAACTTTTGTAAATGGCCCTGGCTCAGGCACGGGGCCATGACCTTTTCCGGAGGCACCGGCACCTCTTGCACTCCGCCACCGGGCGCGTTGACCAGCATTACCTCTTTGGGCGGGATGCGCTGCTCTATGACTGTGCCGGGAGGGTGGTGCGCCACCAGGTAATGATCAGGATTGATCACTCCGCCCACGGCATACTTGCCCAGACCCCACACCGCGTTAATCAGCACTGCATCCTGATCCGCCCTCTCAGGTTGCCGGGTGAAGAAGACCCCGCTGGCCTTGGCGTCAATCATGGGCAGCACCGCGACGCCCATGGCCATCTCCTCCTCCTTGAAGCCCTTGTTCTTATAATAAAACAGGGCCCGAGGGGTAAATAAGCTGGCCACAATATCCTTATAGCGGTTTACCAGTTCGCTGGGGGGCACATTGAGATAAGTGGCGTATTGTCCGGCAAAGGTGAGGGTCAGGTCTTCCCCCACGGCGCTGGAGCGCATGGCCACCAGGGGACGGGTTTTCTCCTGGCGGCACAGGCCCTCGTATGCTTCACGGATGGCCGCCTCCAGTGCCGGCGGCACCTGGGCCTGGTGGATCATGGACTTCAATTCGTCGCTGACCCGGGCCAGGCTGTCCAGATCATCAATCCGCCACAGTCCCAAGAGGTCGGGGATGCGCGTCGTCAGTTGATTGTAATCCAGAAACAGCTTGTAAGCATAAGTGGAGATGGCAAAACCGGGCGGCACCGGGAGATGCACGCGATTGCGCACCTCTCCCAGGTTGGCGTTCTTGCCCCCCACCATTTCCGCCATTTCCGCGTCAAGCTGATCAAAAGACATGGTCAGGGGAGCTTTTTGAATCTCCCGGCGCCGGTTCAGAACGTCTTCCACCTCTCCGACGATGCGCTTGAAGGAATCAACTAAACCCTGGTACCGGTGGTCTCCCAGGTTATTGAGGGCCTCAACCAGGGTGGCGCCCTCCTGGGCAAGTTGGGCGACGCTGGCCCGGATATACTGGAGGTCAAAGAGGAAATCGCCCGAAAGCTTTTCCTCCATTTCGGCCATCAAGGTCAACACCGCATTGTTGGCAGCCAGCAACTTTTGGAAATTAGCGTATTTTTCCGCTAAGGCCGCCGGGGTATTGATTTCCCGTTTCTTGACGATACGCTGCCACACGCGCTTCAGGGTGATGATCCTCCGTAATCCTGGGGATCGGGAGAAATACATTTTTATTAAATTTTAAGCTAAGTTAGGGGCGCCAGTCAAGCGGCTGCCCAGGCAGCCGTAGCAGGATTTGTATTGGGGTCAACCTCAAGGGGGGTGTCACGTCCCGGAAGTATCTTTTATTAGTTATTGCTCAGGTCACAAAATAGATTAACTTTTATTGGGTATTGGGGGAGGGGGGGGAGCCACTGCTCCCCCGCCCTCCCCTCAAATTAACCCTATTAATGCTCTGAGTAATATGTAGGGGCGCACCCGCGTGTGCGCCCTCTAATCGGGCGGACACATGGAAACCGTCTCAAAACCTGGCATCACGAGGCCATGTCATTCTGAGCGAAGCGAAGAATCTAGTTATTTTAATAACTTCTAGATCCTTCACTTCGTTCAGGATGACAAAAAAACTGTTGTGAGACAGTTTCCATGGGTCCGCCCCTACAGTGAATCCGGCCCACTCCACCTATTCGCCCAAGACGATCTTGGAGATTTCCCCAAACAGGTCGCTCAGCCGGAGCATGCCTGCCACCTTGCCGCCCCGCATCACCGGGATCAGGCCGATGTTCTCCTTGATCATCAGGTAAAGGGGTTTGGTGATGGCATCCTCGGCGTTCACGGTGACCTTGATGGGGCTCATGACTTCGCTTACCGGCCTTTGAGATTGTTCTTTCATTTTCGGTCCGAAGAAGTCTCCCAACAAAACAGTGAGGCTGGGGTCCATTTTAATCAGACCGGTTTCCTGAAGGAATTTCGGTTCCAGTCCCTTGATGATGTCCCGCAAGGTCAGGATGCCCATGAGTTGGTATTTTTCGTCGAACACCAGGACCGCCCGGGGCTCGAAGGCCCCTTCGAACTTGATGGCGGCTTCGCGAATAATGGCCATGGCCTGGCGCAGGGTGAACCAGTAAGGAATATGGGGATAATCCTCCAGTGGGATCATTAAATCCTCGATTTTTTTCGGGTCCGCCATGTCGTCCTCCGCAAATCGTCCTGCTCAAGTGATCAGTAATGTCCCGCGGGGATTTTGCACGCCGTTTGATCAGAGCGGTAAAATCTGGCCGCAGGCTTTAGCCTGCCCAGCACAGGCTGGAAAGCCTGTGCCACCGGACATTTCCTTTTGGATGGATATGCTTTTTTGGTTCCCAAGCTCCTGCTTGGGAACCCACTTGGAAGCAAAGCTCCAGCTTTGCCGTACCATTGACTAGCTAATTGATTCAAAAGCAATATTTAAGGTGCCCAAGCAGAGCTTGGGCCACATATGCGTTCCCAAGCGGGAGCTTGGGAACGAGTTTTTGACCTTGCAAATACCCTGCCGGACACTCCTGAAGTGGTGAAAATATGGTTCTGTTCTAATGGAGGGCCCCGGAAAAGTCAAGCGCGCGGCGTTTTCCAGCCCGGCAGGCTTGTGAAAATAAACACGATCTTAACGAAAATTTAACGGCCTGCTCCCGCCTTTTAATTCCATCTTAATCTTGCAGTTGTTAAAAAATAAACCATGGAACCGGCCCTGCTGCGAAGCGGCAGCTCCGGGTCTCGAACCCTTGACGAGCAATCATTAATCCGCGGGAGGTCTTATGGCAGACGAAAAGAAGGTGAAAGATTTGATGATCCCTTTAGAGGATTACCCCCACATCCCCTACTGGTTCACCCTGCGCCAGGCCATGGCCATCGTCCGGGAGGCGGCCATCAAGTTTGAAGGCACTTTCGAGCCCCGGGCCGTGCTGGTCTTCGACGAAAAATACCAGCTCATGGGCATCCTGACTTTGCGGGACATCATTAAGGGGTTGGAGCCCAGGTTCCTGCACGAGACCGCGCTGGTGAAAGCAGACCCCAGCCTCACGGTGATGCTGGGAGATCTCTTCGGGCCCGGCCTGAAGGAGGCCTCCCAAAAACCGGTGAGCGAAGTCATGAGCCCCATCAAGGTCACCGTGCAGGGCAGTGACCCCGTTGCCAAGGCCATCTTCTTGATGATCAAGGAAGACGTGGGCGCCATGCCGGTGATCCAGGATAACAAGGTGGCCGGGATGATTCGCTTGGGCGATCTCTTCAAAGAGATCTCGGACATGGTTCTGGGCGACTGAGCTGTCCCCGGACTTCTATAAGAGAAAAAGGAGATAGCTGCCATGGCGGAAGACGTTAGAAAAATGCCGGTGGGCGCAGGCCTCCCGGAGATGCCCGAAGAGATCAAACTGGCGCCCAAAAAGATCGTCATCGATTGGAGGCGCATCGCTTTCATACTCCTGGGCCTGACCTTATTTTTCCTCTTTTACTTCATGTCGGACTTAGGGGACGCGGTGGACCCCTCCGGCAAGCACTTTCCCCTGCCGCCCCAAGGCCGCATGGCCCTTGGCCTCTTCCTCATGGCCGCGGTTTGGTGGATTTTCGAGGTGATGCCCATCGGCGCCACCGCCATCGCCATCGGCCTGTTCCAGACCATCTTCATGATCCGCACGGCCGACCAGGCCCTCAAAGACTTCTTCGACCCCTCCGTTTGGTTTATCTTCGGTTCGGTGGTCATGGGCACGGCCTTCGCGGTCTCCGGCCTCACCAAGCGCATGGCCTACAAGATGCTGAACATTGTGGGCGAGAACACCAATTTTATTCTCTTAGGCACCTTCATCATCATCGCCGGGATGACCCTGCTCATGGCCCATACTGCGGTGGCCGCGGCCATCTTCCCCCTGCTGGTGGCCATCCACTCCCTGTACAGCGAGTCCGACCAGCCCACCCGGTTCGGTAAGGGCCTGTTCATCGGCATGGCCTGGACCGCGGGCGCGGGTTCGGTCATCACCTTCCTCGGGTCGGCCCGGGCCGTAGCCGGGGCCGGTATGTTTCAGAAGTTCACCGGCGGCACGGAAATCGGCTTCTTTCAGCTCATCTGGTACATGCTCCCCCTCGGAGCCATCATGGTGTTCTTTATCTGGCTGATCGTGATCACTTTTTTCAAACCCGAGAGAGCCCGCATCGACGGCTTGCGGGAACGGGTGGCCAACCTGGGGAAAGAACTGGGCCCCATGAACAACAAGGAAAAGTTCGTCATCGCCATGGTGATCGTGGTCCTGGCCCTGTTCATGATGAAATCCTTCTCACCCATCCCCTTCTTTAAGAACATGGACCGGGCGGCCATCATGATCGTCGCCACGGTGCTCTTCTTCCTCACCCGCACCCTGGTGGTGGAGGACCTGGAGACCATCCCCTGGAACATCATCCTGCTGTTCGGCGGCGCCATGTCCATCGGCTACTGTCTCTATGACACCAAAGCGGCCGAATGGCTGGCAGTAAGCTGGGTGACCTGGTTCCAAAAAGCCCCCTGGCTGGTGTTCGTCCTGGCCATTGCCTTCTTTGTGCTATGCATGACCAACTTCATCATGAACGTGGCGGCCATCGCCATCACCCTGCCGGTGTCCCTGGTCATTGCCAGGTATCTGGGGGTGGCCCCGGAAGTCATTTTCTTCGCGTCGCTGGCCACCGCAGGCATGCCCTTTAACCTGCTCATCGGCGCCGCGCCTAATGCCATCGCCTATGAGAGCAAGCAGTTCACTACCGGGGAGTTTTTCCTATATGGATGGATTCCCAGTCTCATCCTCATGGCCATCCTGGCAGGGTTCTGCTACTTCATATGGCCCATGCAGGGGATGCCGGTGCTGCTGGCTAAATAGGACGGCTGTGAAGGTAGGAAACCGGGTGGCAATGCGGCCCCTTCCTCCCGCCACTCAACCGACTTAAGGGGAGAGAAAATGCGCACGAGGTTTGTTTCCTGCATGTATATCTTGATCTTGACGCTGGTCGCCAGCTTTCTGGCAAGCTCTGCGGTCTTGGCCGCCCCCGCGCCGGCTCCCGCGGGCGACCACCTGGCTGTATCAGGTTTGGTCACCAATCCCATGGGCAAGGGCCTCAAGGAAGTGGAGGTTGAGGTGCTGGTGAATGGCCACCACGCCAGGCCCACGGGCAAAGAGGCCGAAATCGTCACCGGCAAGCCAGGCGGCTACGTGGCGGATTTCCTGCTGCCCGCCGGCACCCTCCCCGGCGCTAAGGTAGAGGTCCAGGCCGCCAAGCCCTCTTGGAAGCCCGTTCCGGCTACCCCGGTGCAGGTGGTGGAGGCCGGGACCGATGCCCAGGGTAACCGTCTGTTCCAGGCGGCCCGGAACCTCACCATGGAACGCCGCGTCACCGCGGGCTTCTGGATCGCCGCCATCATCCTGCTGCTGGTTTACGCGGTCATTTCCTTAGAGTTGATGCACCGCACCCTGGTGTCCTTCCTGGGCGCGGCCCTCATCATCTTCATCACCTATACCCTGGGAAACTGGGACAAGTCCTTTTACATCATCTCCTTTGACGACGCCATGGGGGCCATCGACCTGAACGTCATCTTCCTCCTCATGGGCATGATGCTCTTCGTGGGGGTGATGAAAAAGACCGGCATGTTCCAGTTCCTGGCCTATAAAGCCTATGCTCTGGCCAAGGGCAATGTCTTTGTGTTGTCCTTCGTTCTCCAGATTATCACCGCAGTGGTGTCGGCCTTTCTGGACAACGTCACCACCATGCTCCTGGTGATCCCGGTGACCATCGAGATCGCCGTCACCTTGAAGATCAACCCCCTGGCCTTGCTGGTCCCTGAGGCCTTTGCCTCCAACGTCGGCGGCACCGCCACCCTCATCGGCGATCCCCCCAACATCCTCATCGGCTCCTATGCCGGGCTCACCTTCGGCCAATTCGTCCAGAACCTGACCCTGGTCTGCGCCATCTCCCTGGTGGCCTCCTCCTTGTTCTTAGTCTGGTGGAACAAGAAGGACTACCTCAAGGCCGAAGTGAAGGATGTGAACCGCACCATTGAGTTCTTGAAGGAGCAGTATCGCATCACCAATAAAAAACTGATGAACCTGGGCCTGATCCTACTGGGCTTTGCCATCCTCTTCTTTATCCTGGGCGGCATTCTGCATCTGCCGGTGTCGATTCCCGCCCTGGTGGGTTCCCTGCTGCTGTTGGCCATCTCCGGGGAAGACATCGTGGAGATGCTGGAAAAAGAGGTGGAGTGGCCCACCCTGGTCTTCTTCATCGGCCTGTTCATGGTTATCGCCGGGGCGGAGGAGACCGGGCTGATCCAAGTGATCGCCAATTTCGTGAAAGACGTCTCCAAGGGCAACCTGACTGCCGCCATTGTCATCATCCTCTGGGTGAGCGCCATTGCTTCGGCCTTTATCGACAACATCCCTTTCACCGCCACCATGCTGCCCATCATCGCCTTTTTGAACCAGACCATCCCCGGGGCCGAAAGCGGGGTGCTCTGGTGGTCCCTGTCCCTGGGGGCCTGCCTCGGGGGCAACGGCACCATGATCGGCGCCTCGGCCAACGTGGTCACCGTGGGCCTGGCGGAAAAGGCGGGCTACCGCATCTCCTTCCTGGATTACATGAAGGCCTGCTGGTGGCCCATGATGATCACCGTCACCATCTGCATGGTCTATCTGTTGATCGCTTACTGAGGTTAGGTTGAGACCTCTTTTAGCTGGATGCATGGTCACCTGTTATGGAACATTAAATGATCCCCATTTCTTATCCCCTCTCCCCCAATGGGGGAGAGGGTTAGGGTGAGGGGGAAGGTTTTTTCTTTTCCACTCCCATTAATCCGAATAAAATAGGGCAAGAAGAACAAAGGCCTAAAAGAAGAAAGGAAAACAAGGCCAGGGGCAAGCCTGGCAAATCCATGGTCTTCTCCGGCGCTGGCCGGAGAACCGCTTGGAACCGCTCATAATCGGTCGAAAATTTAAGGCCTGTCAGGTGGAGACTGTCAACCTGGCAGGCCTTTGTCTTTGGCAGCAAAACCGGGAAATGTGGAGAATATGGAGGAATAACCATGCGTTGGCAGAGAAGTCCGGCAGTCACAGTTCTGATGACAGCTATCCTGGTGATGGTTGCCGGTCCCTTGACGGTTTCGGCGTCTCAGCCGGAGCCCGGCGACAGCCTGACAGTTTCGGGGGGCGTGGAGGACGCCCAGGGCAAAGGGGTCAAAGAGGTGGAGATAGAACTGCTGGTGAACGGCCAAAAGGTCGCACCCCTGGGACAGGACGAGCGCGTCGACACCGGCAGTAAGGGTAGCTTTGTCGGGCGTTACCGGCTGCCCCAGGGCGCCCTGCCGGAGGCCCGGGTGCAAATCCGGGCACAGAAACCGAGCTGGCGGAGCGCAGAGTCAAAAACGGTCAAGGTCCTGGAAGCGGGCATTGATAAGGATGGCAACCGTCTCTTTCAGGTCGAGGCCAATCTCAGTCTGAAGCGCCACATCACCCCCGCCTTCTGGATCGCCGCCATCGTTCTCCTTTTGGTGTACATCCTCATCGCCTCCGAGGCGATGCACCGCACCCTGGCGGCCTTTTTGGGCGCGGCCGTTATTCTGTTCGTCTCTTATACCGCCGGCACCTTCGACAAAAATTACTTCATTCTCTCTTTCGAGGACGCCATGCGGGCCATAGACCTGAATGTCATCTTCCTCCTCATGGGGATGATGATCATTGTCGGGGTATTGAAGAAAACCGGCCTGTTCCAATGGCTGGCTTACAAGTCCTACGCCCTGGCCCGGGGGAACATTTTTATCCTGTCGTTCATCCTCCAGGTGGTCACGGCGGTGACTTCCGCCTTTTTGGACAACGTCACCACCATGCTGCTGTTGATCCCGGTTACCATCGAAATCGCCGTGACTTTGAAGATCAACCCCCTGACCCTCCTGATCCCCGAGGTCTTCGCCTCCAATGTGGGCGGCACCGCCACCCTGATCGGTGACCCGCCCAACATTCTCATCGGCTCCTATGCCAGGTTGACCTTCGGTCAGTTCGTTACCAATCTCGCCCTGGTCTGCACCGTCTGTCTCACCCTGACGTCCCTTTGGTATCTCTGGTGGTATAAAAAAGGCTACCTCCAGGCAGAAGTCAAGGATGTGGATCGGGCCGTCGCCTACATGAAGGAAGAGTATCGGATCACCAACAAAAAGCTGACGGTTATGGGACTGGGCGTATTGGGCTTCGTCATCCTCCTGTTTGTCCTGCATGGCATCTTGCACATGGAGGTCTCGGTGGCCGCCCTGATGGGCGCCATGGTGCTGCTGGCCATCACCCGGGTCGACATTGTCGAGATGCTGGAAAAAGAGGTGGAGTGGCCCACCCTGGTCTTCTTTATCGCCCTCTTTATGGTCATCGCCGGGGCCGAAGAAACCGGCCTCATCCAGATCATCGCCGAATGGGTGAAGGAGGTCTCCGGGGGCAACCTGACCGCGGCCATCGTCATGGTTATCTGGGTGAGCGCCATCGCCTCGGCCTTCATTGACAACATCCCCTTCACCGCCACCATGCTGCCCATCATCGCCTTTCTGAATCAGACCATCCCTGGCGCCGAAAGCGGCGTGCTCTGGTGGTCCCTGTCCCTGGGGGCCTGTCTGGGGGGCAACGGCACCATGATCGGCGCCTCGGCCAACGTGGTCACCGTGGGCCTGGCGGAAAAGGCCGGTTGCCATATCTCCTTCCTGGCGTATATGAAGGCCTGCTGGTGGCCCATGATGATCACCGTCACCATTTGCATGATTTATCTGCTGATTGCTTATTAAGTCAGTTCCTTTGCGCCTTGGCGTCTTGGCGTGAGAGGTATTTTGCACCAAGGCGGCCCAAAGCGCAAAGTCGCGGCGGCGCCCCTTGACCCCAAGGCCGCAACCGGTTATCCTTCCAATAATAATTTACCGAAGGATATAAGAGACATATGTTAGACCCTGGGCCGGGGGTAGTCTCGCCACCGCCAAATGAGCCGAGCCGCGCCGGCCCTGAAAATCTGCTCGTCTGCCTCAGCCCCAGCCCTTTTGCCATTCCCCTGATTCGCACCACCCAGCGCCTGGCCGCGGCCCAAGGCGCCAAATGGTTCGCCCTTTACGTGGAGACTCCCGCCCACGACCGCCTTTCTCCGGAAAACCAGGAACTTGTGGCCCAGGCGTTGTATCTGGCAGCCAAGCTCGGCGGCCAGGCGGTAAAGGTTTCCGGCTTCCGCATCGGCGACGAGATCCTGGCCTTTGCCCGGGAAAACCAGGTCAGCAAGATTTTCGTCGGCAAACCCTTTAAGCGCCGCTGGCGCCGGTTTCTGGGCATCTCCCTGGTGGATCATTTGATCTGGAACTGCGGTTCCATCGATATCTTTGTCGTCTCCGGGGAAGGGGAAGAAGCTCGTCCAGCCGCCCGGCCGAAGGCTAAACCGCGTCAACTGCTCCGGCAGTACCTGTTAGCCGCAGGTGGAGTGGGCCTGTGCACCGGCCTGGCCTGGGCCCTGTTTCCGCACCTGGCCTTGAGGAACCTGGTGATGGTCTATCTGCTCGTCGTGGTGATCATCTCCTCCTTCCTCGACCGGGGGCCGGCCCTGTTCTCCTCGCTGTTCAGCGTCGCCGCCTTTGCCTTCTTTTTTGTTCCTGAATACTACTCCTTTTCTATGCCCAACACCGAATACGCCCTTACCCTGGTGGTCATGCTGCTGGTGAGCACCCTGGTAAGCGGCTTGACCACCCGGGTCCGACATCAAGCCCGGGCGGCGCGCCGGCAAGAACGGCAGACCGCGGCTCTCTATGAGATGAGCCAGAACCTCACGGCTATCAATAGCCTGGAAGAACTTCTGGCGGTGGCGGCGGAGCAGATCTCCCGAATATTTGACAGTCAGGTGACCATCCTGATGCCTGATGTGGAAGGAAAGCTGATTATCCGGGCCGGACAACCTTTTTCGGAAGATGATGTCAGAGAGGGGATGGTGGCCAGGTGGGTCTTTAAGCACGGGCATCTGGCCGGGGCCGGCACCGGAACGCTCTCGGCCGTTAAAGGGATTTACCTGCCCCTCATCGCCTCCCATCACGTTATCGGCGTCTTGAGGCTGGAGACGGCTGAACCTGACCGCCTCCTGGCGGCGGATTCCTTGCGCTTGCTGGAGGCACTCAGCGGGCAGGTGAGTCTGGCCATCGAAAGAGAAAACCTCTCCCGCCAGGCCCAGGTGGCCCAGTTCCAAATCGAGGCCGAACGGATGCGCAACGCTTTGCTCAGTTCCGTCTCTCACGATCTGAGGACTCCTCTCACCGTAATTGCCGGTTCGGCCAGCAGTCTCGTGGAAGGGGAAGAAAACCTGGACTCTGCTACCAAGCAGGAGTTGGCCCAGGGCATCTATGAAGAGGCCAGGCGACTTGACCGCCTGGTGCACAATCTCCTGGAAATGAGCCGCCTGCAGTCCGGTGAGGCGAAATTCAATAAAGAATGGCATGTCCTGGAAGAAGTCATCGGCTGCGCCCTGGCCCAATTAGACAGCCAGTTGCGCCACCATCCGGTGAGTATTAACCTGCCTCCGGACCTCCCTCTGGTGAAGATCGATGATTTGCTCATGGAGCGGGTGGTGATTAATCTTCTGGAAAATTCCATGAAATACACTCCCCCTGGAACTGCCATAGAAATCTCCGGAGAAATTCAGAATCAAGAGATTCTGGTAACCCTGGCCGACCGCGGCCCTGGCCTGCCGGTTGGTAAGGAAGAGCTTGTCTTTGAAAAATTTTACCAGGTGGCGCCTGGGAGCGCCCGGGGCGCCGGCCTGGGTCTGACTATTTGCCGCAGTATTATCGAAGCTCATGGCGGCCGCATTTGGGCCGCAAACCGTCCTGAAGGAGGGGCAATTTTCAGCTTCAGCATCCCCATGGCGGAAGGAGCGCCCATTTTAGACAAAAATCTTCCGGAGATCGAGAAAGAGCCTGGCGATGAAGCCGATCATCCTGCTGATTGAAGACGACCCGCACATCCGACGGTTTTTGCGGGCCAGCCTGCTTACCCAGGGGTACGAGCTCCTGGAAGCGGGCACCGGGCGTGAGGGCCTGGCGATGGCAGCGGCCCGGGTCCCCGAGGTGGTCCTGCTGGACCTGGGCCTCCCCGACATGGAGGGGATGGAAGTGATTCACCAGTTGCGCGCCTGGTCCAGCGTTTCCATCATCATTCTGTCGGCCCGGGGCCAGGAACGGGATAAGGTCGCCAACCTGGATGCCGGGGCGGATGATTACCTGACCAAGCCCTTCGGGGTCGGCGAGTTGCTGGCCAGGATTCGCGTCGCCCTGCGTAAGGCCATGCCGGCTGAAGAAGGTAAGCCCGAAGCCATGTATTCGCTGGGCAATATCAAGGTGGATTTCGAACGGCGTCTGGTCTTTCGCGGGGAAGAGGAAGTTCACCTGACGCCCATTGAATATAAACTTCTTTCGGTCCTGCTAAAACATCGGGGAAAGGTGGTGACCCACCGGCAATTATTAAAGGAAGTCTGGGGACCGTCTTATGTTGAGCAGAATCCTTATTTGCGGATCTTCATCCTTAATCTCCGCCGCAAACTTGAAGAGGACCCCACGCGCCCCCAGTATCTCTTGACAGAACCGGGTGTGGGGTACCGTCTAAGGGATGATTAACATTCTAAAATCCCTTAGAGTATATTGGGGTGGCTGGGGTTATATGCGATAACGCCGGCACCACTGGCAGTAGGCTGGGTGGCTGGGAGGGCGACCCACACCAAAATGCGCTTAAAGAGGTATTTCCTTGTAGGGGCGGACCCATGGAAACTGTCTTAAAACGGTTTTTTGGTCATCCTGAACGAAGTGAATGATCTAGAACTCCTTGATATGACTAGATTCTTCGCTTCGCTCAGAATGACCTGGCCTCGTTATGCCAGGTTTTGAGACAGGTTCCATGGGTCCGCCCTGAATTCCGGGCGCACACGCGGGTGCGCCCCTACAGGGAAAAGGCTTACATCTTGGTATCAATCTAGATGTCGTCCCGAGGGCGGATTAGTTAACAAAGATTTTGTGGCAATAATCACAAATCTTTGCTCCTCCGGGGCGCCCTTCCCCGGTTAAAAAATTTAGCAGGCTTTTGCATAACTGCCGGATGATCATTCTGAGTGAAGCGCTTAATCCCATTATATCAATGAGTTCTAGGTCATTCCCTTCGTTCCGGAAGGGGGTCGAGCCCCCGACGGCCCACCAAAGAAATCCAGGGGTTAGCTGATGCGGCTCCCCCCCCTTTTTTATGGGCAAATATTTTTCCAAGGCCCCGCCCCACCTTTCCTGCTTTCGCATTTGCTTAAGTAAAGCTCTAACTTTGGCTGCCCCAGTTTTAAAAAAAATCCGGCTTTCCGGTTTGCCCGGCTCCTGCCTTTGAGTTAAAATACGCCCATGCAAGGGCTTACCCGGACTCTGTTGCACCACCTCCACCAGATCTTTTCCCACGAAGACCGGCTGTTGATCCTGATTGATGCCGACCCGGATTCCATTGCCAGCGCCCTGGCCCTGAAACGACTTCTCTGGCATCGCCTGACAGCGTGCGTCATCGCCCATATCCGCCCCATTACCCGTCCCCAGAATGAGCGGATGGTGAGTCTCCTGGACATTGCCACCGTTCCCGTCCAGGATATCAGGCCGGAGGAATTTACCCGCAAAGCGCTGGTGGATTCGCAGCCGGCTCACCATGAAATATTCGCCTCTTATAATTATGACGTCATCATCGACCATCACCCCTGGCTGCCGGAAACCAAGGCCCGGTTTTTGGACATCCGGCCAAATTATGGCGCCACCTCCACCATTTTGACGGAGTACCTGCGGGCGGCCCGTATCAAACCCTCCTTAAAATTGGCTACGGCCCTCTATTACGGCATCAAGAGCGACACCGCCAACTTTGAGCGCCCCGCCATCGAGGCGGACGTCCGGGCCTTTCACTATCTTTTCGGTTTTACCCGCCGGCCCCTGGTGCGGCGCCTGGAGTTCGCCGAGTTCAACATCCCCATGCTGAACTATTTCCGCCAGGCCCTGGGCCGCTACCGGATCCGCCATAATCGCCTGTACACCTTTCTGGGGGTGGTGGACACGCCGGATATCCTGGTGATCCTGGCGGATTTTTTCATGCGGGCCGGGGAGATTTCCTGGACCGTGGTGGCCGGCATCTATCAGGATAAGCTGGTGGTCATCTTCCGCAACGACGGCATGCGGAAGAACGCGGGACACCTGGCCGAGAAGGCCTTCGGCAAGCTGGGGGCGGCGGGTGGACATGCCACCAACGCCCGGGCTGAGATTCCCTTAAAAAATCTCAGGGACCTCCCTCTCCCCGAACAGTGGCGGGAATGGCAAGACTACATCATCCACCGGGTGGAAGGCCATGGCCGGCTGCGGGACCCGGCGGGGGGAGGGGATGGCAAGAACCTGAACCCGGCCCGATGACCCCGCCGACTATCTCAGAACCTTGGAAACCGGCGGCGCCGCCAATGCGGCGAGAGAAAAGGATGGGAAATGCCTCCAGGGGCAAGGGACGGAGGCAAGGCAAGGGGTTTAGCTGCGCTTGCCTCCGTACCCCCAGGACCGGCTAGAAATCAGTTTTCTGGCCGATGTGGAAATAGGTAAACCCCAGTGTGGCCATCTTGGCAGGGCTGTAAAGATTGCGGCCATCGAAGATCACCGGCGCCTTCATCAGGGACTTCATCCGCTCAAAATCCGGTTCCCGGAATTTGCTCCATTCAGTATGAATCAGCAAGGCCTCCGCCCCTTCCAGGGCTTCGTAGCCGGAAGCGGTGAAGGTGACCGCCGGATTGCCGTCCAGGGCCTGGCGGGCCGCGGGCATGGCTTCGGGATCATAGGCCCGGATCTGCACGCCCAACTCCAGGAGCCGGGAGATGATGGATAGGGCCGGGGCCTCCCGGATATCGTCCGTCTGGGGTTTGAATGAAAGGCCCCAGACCGCCATGGTCCGGCCGGCCAGCGCATCCTGGAAATAATGACGGATCAGGTCGACAAAAAGGCGGCGCTGGTCCTGGTTGATGGCTTCGGCGGCTTCCAGCAGCCGGGGGGTATAACCCTGGGACCTGGCCGTGTGAATCAGCGCCTGCATGTCTTTGGGGAAGCAAGACCCGCCGTAGCCGAGCCCCGGAAAGAGGAAAAGCTGGCCGATGCGGCGGTCTGAGCCGATCCCCTGGCGCACCATGGCGATATTGGCGCCCGTGCGACTGCAAATGTTGGCAATTTCGTTGATAAAGGAAATCTTGGTGGCCAAAAAGGCATTGGCGGCATACTTGGTCAGTTCCCCGGAGACCACGTCCATAATGATGATGGGGTGATTGGTGCGGACAAAGGGGGCGTAAAGTTCCCGCATCAATTCCCCCGCCCGGACGTCGTCACAGCCCACGACAATGCGATCCGGCTTCATGAAATCATCGATGGCGGTGCCCTCTTTGAGGAACTCGGGGTTGGAGACCACGTCGAACTCCAATTCCACTCCCCGGGCCTGGAGTTCCTCCCGGAGGGCCTGGCGCACCTTGGCGGCAGTGCCCACGGGCACGGTGGATTTTTCCACGATCACCTTGTAGCCGTTCATATGGCGGCCGATATCCCGGACCACCTCCAGCACTGCGGAAAGGTCGGCGGAGCCGTCCCGGTCCTGGGGGGTGCCCACGGCAATGAAGAGGATCAGGCTGAGTTCCACCGCGCTCACCAGATCCGTAGTGAAAAACAGGCGTTTTTCCTCAGAGTTGCGCCGGACGTAATCTTCCAGGCCCGGTTCATAGATGGGAATCTGCCCCTGTGCCAACGCCTTCACCCTGGCGTCATCCACATCCACGCATATGACCTCGTTGCCCATCTCCGCAAAACAGGCGGCGGTCACCAGGCCGACATAGCCGGCGCCGAAAATAGCCAGTTTCATTTATGAGATAACCTCCTTGAGTTTCCTTGCCGCTGTATGTTTTAACAGTTCTTGGTGGGGGAAGAAAGTAAGTTCCCTTCACCCCCGCCGCAACTTGGGAAAATCATCGTTATACGGCGCGGCCCCTTAGAAAAACTGCTCCCGGGTCCCGGCCTCCTACATCTGCTCCTTTTCCGGCATGCGAACGGGCGATTTTTTCAATTTCTCCCCCATTTCGGGAATGAAGACGATGAATCCCACCCGGTTGTCACCCGGCCGGTCCGTATAAGTGATGGACACTCCCCAACATTGGCGCTGCAACACCACGCCGTAGCGCTGCTCCATCCTGTTGCCGTTGAGCAAGGCATAGCTGTTGGTGAGCCAGACCTTCATGGAGCGGAGCAGGTCCAAATAAGTCTCAAAATAGATTTGGTTGGCGAAATCCTTCAAGAACAGGTAACCGACGCTCAGGTAATTTTGGCGCCTTTTATCAAAGAAGGTGAACCTGAGATTGGCTCGTTCAAAGCCTTCGTAGTAAGGGGAGACCCCCATCTCCACGCCCATGGTCAGTTGACGGAGGGGGTAGAATTCCGTTTCCGCCAGGAAGTCGGAGAACCGGTGGTGGGTCAGCGGCGTGCCATCCAGACCCATGCTGCTGCTGTTAAAAAAGGCGCTCTGGCTCAGGCGAAACCATAAAACGCTGTCCACCGTGGCCAGCCCCTGGGCGGTCTGGCCGCGTCTCAGAAGATTGCTGCTGAACCCATACGTCAGGGCATTCACCCCGCCCAGGGGATTGTCCCCCTCCCGCACCGGCAGGTTGCGGGAGGTTTGGTCCACCCAGCCCTTATCCCAGGGGTCAAAGTCAGGGTAACGCGCGGCGTTATACAGGGGCATATTCCAGTAGGTCACTTCCGGCTGCAGGATGTGCCGGTAAAAGCCGACGCTCCCGGTTTCCCGGCCATAATCCCGGACCCAGGGGCTGCTCAGAGAAACCTTGGTGTCGTAAAGTTGCCGGCCCAGATAGTCGCCGGAGGGACTTCCGGCCCCATGTTGGTCGATGCTGAAGGCAGTCTCCCGGAAACCGACCCGGCTATCCAGATTGATCCAGGTAACCGGTCGGGCCTGGCACCATAGCTGGGGATGGAAGTCCAGGCGCGTTCCGGTCGAACCGTGCACCTGGTAGTAATTCACGAAAGAGGAATCCATTCCTAACAGGAACGGCCAGGCCCCCAAAGGCCAGGTCAGGGTGTTGAGGGCCAAGCCGGGGAGCTGGTTAAAGGCGTAGGGGTCCGACGACCGCAGTCTTTCATAATAGCGGCTGTAAGCGGTGAAATTGGCCCAGGGGAAATTGCGGCTGAGGAGCAGGTTGGAAACTCGAGTGTCAACTTCTTGCTGCTCCAGGTTGCGGCCGAACTGGCCTTCCAGATCATTGGAGTAGCGGGTGAGTCCCATGTAGCCCCAGTTAAAGTCGGTGAGATAGGCGGCGTCGCTGGCCTTATCCAGGCTGGCGCGCAGGCTCCATTCCCCCAGCGGCTGGTTCAGCATGCCCGCGGCCCAGTAACGGTGGTTCGTGGAGGGAATGCCGGAGGTGTCATTGATATAGGAAAAGCGCAGATTGGCGGCCGCCTCCCGATAACCCGCATACCGGTATTCCACCCCTTGCAAGTAACCCCGGTCAGTGATCAGGGTTTGATACAGAGTGGCGTCAGAATAATTGTTAATGGCCCAGTAAAAGGGAAGCTCGAAGACCGTACCGCCCAAACGGTGCTGCCCAAAATTGGGCATTAAAAACCCGCTTTGCCGTTCAGTCCGCACCGGCAGGACGCTGTAAGGCAGGTAAAGCATCGGCACCCCGCCTAACCTGACAACGGCGTCTTTGCCGGTGGCATACCCATCCAGGACGACGTTCAGATTCCTGGTGGAAAAGGTCCAGGTGGGGCGGTCCGCATCACAGGTGGTGACCGTGGCTTTTTCCGCATAATAGGAATGCTCCCCGGTTTTGCGCATCAGCTCGCTATCCACGTGAAAATGGTTTCTTTTGATAAACAGGCGAGCCCCGCGCATCTCGCCGTCCCGGGTGGCCAGGTTGAAGTAGCCTTCCCGGCCCGTGAAAATATCATCGTCGATGATCAGCACCACATGCCCTTGGACCTGGGCAATCTTGGTGATTTCATTGACTTGCACCCGGTCGGCCATGAGCGAGCGCGTTCCCTGGCGGATATCCACCTGGCCCTGGGCCTCATAGGTGTGGCGGGGGGCATCATAAATGATCTTCTCCGCCCGGATGTGCCAGGGGCCGCCCTGGAAGCGTTCCCCCTTGAAGAGCTGCAGCTCTTCGGCCCGGGCCAAACCGGCCCAGAAAATTACCAATAGACACCCCCAGGTCAAAACCACGCGTCCGCCCATACATCCTCTCAGACTGCGCATCATACCACAAGGGCTCCCCGCCTTTCAATAAGTCAGGGCAGGGGAAAGTGCCGCGTCCTTGAGGAGGGCAAAGCAGCCGCCCTCGCCGTTTTCCAAGGAAATCCAGGCTGATTCTTTGAGCGATTCAGGGAAAAAACGTTGCGGGCGGGATGATTTGTTGGATTTTCCGCCGTGGCGCGCCACCAGGCAAGCGGCGGTGATATGCGCCGGCATGCGGAGTGGAGGCCCCCGGCTGGCGCCGGACCAGGCTTGACCAGCCAGCCCGGCAGCCTGAAAATTTAAGCCGTTTTCCAGGCAATCAGGTCTCGCCGGTGAGGGCTGACATGACAAGCTATTACAAAACCCGGCTTAGTACGAAATGTCATTCTGAGCGAAGCGAAGAATTTAACTATTTCAGATACCTAGACCCTTCGCTACGCTCAGGGTGACATGGAATTGAGATTTTGCAAGAATTTGTGGCATACGCCCCGCGCACCTTCCACTCCTTCCCCCCTTGCACCCCCGGACTGGTTGGCATATTATAGATGAAAGCCATTTAGACCGCGGTCAACTTCTTGATCGCCGGAGAAGATCGTCTCCAAATAGTCTCAAGAGGTAAGCGTTAGAGCAGGAAACCCCCGCCCCCGTAGCTCAGGAATGGATAGAGCAAGGGATTCCTAATCCCTGTGTCCCGAGTTCGAGTCTCGGCGGGGGCGCCAGAGACAGCCAAGGTTAGCCGGATTGCGGCTAACCTTTTTTCTTGAGCGGTGGCTCGGGGATCATGGGGCGATGGTCATGGTATCGGAGTGCGTCGTTGCTTTGGCGTGGCGCATGATAAGACCAGGAAGGCCTGGGGAATTCCCCGGGCGCATGGCGGCCCTTTTGCCGCATCGCCCAGATAGGGAAAGTCTCCGGTGGAAGCCTGGCTTTTCAGGTGGGGGTCTTGAATAATTAATCAGAGCATCAATCAGTACTTTTCAAAGAGGTCCCTGCCGTTTATTCTCCCCCATTATGGGGCAGATGGTTGGGATGGGAGGAATGGAACTTAAGACCTCTGCCAAAATGCTCCAAGCAAGCAATATCGATGCAGCCTAGGCCCCCTCGCCTGCGCCAAAACACCCCAGGGCGGGGGTTCTAGATTTTTACATCTCCCAAGAACCGATTTTTGCAGAGGTCTTAACTTACTTGCTGCTCCCGGTGCCATCAGGCACGGAGGTCTTAGGGTTTCTGCCGGTAACTGTCATCATACTGTCTGGCGTAATGGTCTCTGCCAAACAGGATCCGTTCTCCATCGAGCACCTGGGCGAAAAGCCCGGTGCTTACTGCCGAAGCTATGGCTTGCTGCCAGGTTTCCACCCATCGTCCGTCAGAGCAGACCCAGTAAAACTTCTCGTTCTTGTTCACGCCCAGACACCGGAAACCGTCGACTTGCACCGCCATGACTTTGGTCATTTTCTTCCCCCAAATTTTCCTGCAGATTTGGTCGCAAAGACAGGGAAACCCCAAGGCCCCATCAGAGAAGCAAATTTCTTACTGTTGGGTGCTTATCTATGTAAATGGCGAGACCACAGGCCGAACCAGAGCACCACTATAAGGAGCACGATAAACAGGTAGATGGTGGTAACATCCCCGCCGGCCATGTAGAGAAATTCTCTCCACATAATTGCTCCGGACCCTTTTACGGTACTTTACTGTTTTTCTGCAACACAAATGCAAGATATGGACCAGAGATTTTTTAGCAATATTCCTGCAGAGCCTTTTCCAAGGGCGGTTAATTTGTCCGGAATCGAGATTATTTGTCCAAAATTGAGACTCTGCAAAAATGCTCCAAGCAAGCAATCCAGATGTAGCGCAGGCGCCCTCGCCGGTGCCAAAACACCCGAGGGCGGGTGTTCTACATTTTTACATCTCCAAATAACCGATTTTTGCAGAGGTCTTAAAATTGGTATTAAGATTATCGTCAAACCGGAAGGCCCGGGCCTGGGGTTGCCTTGGGGAAAACCTGTGTGTTAGGATTTAACTTCGGCCACAGCGGCCCCAAGCGTCGGTGGATGGAGAGGCGCAACCCGCACTGTTGCCGCATCAAGGTTTCATCAGGTTAATCGGCTAATGTGGCAAAGACTCTCAGATACGCCGCTGGGAAAACTATTGGGGCTGGAGCGCCAGGGCGCCTCCCTGGTGGGCCGCGCCCTCTCGCTGTGGCGGCGCAATCCCTGGATTCTGCAGTCGGTGGTGCGCGAGGGCTACCGCAACTGCATCGGCCTGCCCCTGGACCTCCGCCGGCACCCCGGCAAAAGCGGCCTGCCCATCGAAATCACCCTGGACTTAACCCGCAGGTGCAATCTGCGCTGCGTCATGTGCACCCAGCAGATGCGCCATGCCGACGATATTCCCCAGGAGATGAGCTGGTATGACCCCCACCGGGAACTCCCCCTGGAAGCCTGGGTGAACCTCCTGGACCAGGTAAAGTCATTCCGGCCCCGGCTGCACGTCACCGGCGGCGAGCCGCTCATCTATCCGGCTTTTCGGGAACTGGTGCAGGAGATCAAGCAGCGGCGCTTCATGATGCGCCTCACCACCAACGGCACTCTCTTGCCCCAAGTGGCCGATCTCCTGGTCTCCCTGGGGGTGGAAGCGGTGGCGGTCTCGCTGGATGGACCGGCGGAGATCCACGACCGCATCCGCGGCCAGAAGAACGCCTTTCAGCGGGCCGCGGCGGGGATCGAGGCCCTGGTAGCGGCCCGCCGCCGTCATAAGCGCCAGGGCCCCATCCTGGTCACCATCTGCACCATCTCCAAGGCCAACCTGGCGACCCTGAGCCAAATGGTCCCCGTGGCCCTGGACCTGGGAGTGGATATCCTGCAAATTCACCACACCTTCTTCAACTCCCCGGCCAACATCGCTAAACATAACCGCCTGCTGTCCCCGGCCCAGGCCCGGAAATGGGACCTGGACCCGTTGGCCCCCATCTTCGACCACGAGTACTATCAGAGCGAGATCGGCCCCCAGGATCTGCCCCTGCTGCTGGAGAGCTTGCGGGAAGTGAAACGGCAGGCCCGGGGCCGCCTGAACCTGGTTTTTGTGCCCAACCTGCCCCTGGAACTCGTCAGCCCCTATTATCTGGACCTGGACTACCCCTTCCCTGCCATCTGCAAGCATCTGTGGAAAAGCTGCCGCATTTATCCCGATGGCACCATCACCCCTTGTTTTCATATCTTTGTGGGAAATATCACCGGGCAACCCTTCCAGGAATTATGGAACCATCCCAAGATGCAACGCTTCCGGGAGCTTATCGCCCGGCGGGGGCTCCTGCCTGGGTGCGCCCGCTGCTGTAGCCGCCGGTTTACCTGAGGTCAAAACTTAAAATCTAGGCCCGGATACGGATCCAGCAGCCTCCCTTCCCGGGTTCTTTCTTATATTCATCACTAAGCGCCGATATTGCTCCACCGACAAAGAGTCTGCCAGGAGCGACTTTTGGAGAGGTAGGTTTTTTGTAAATTTGTAAATTTATATTAACTATTTTAAGTTTCTTTTTTATGCTAAGATTTTCCCGCTGATTCCCCGGAACTCATCGAGCCCAGGCAGGGCGAAGGGGAGGGAAAGAGAGTGAAAAAAAAAGCTGCCGCGTTTGTCGCCTTCTTTTTCCTTTTAGGGGTAATCGTCGGGTGTAGCGACTCTTCGGGGTTGGAGAATGAGACCCCGATCGGCGTAAGGAACCAACACGACACCCGGGTTTTCATCATTTGCAAAGACATCCGGGGACATTTCATCGAAAAAAGCCTGCATATCTCTGCAAGCGTCAGGTGTGGAAAGAAAACCTTCCGGTTAGCGGATTTCGCCGCGGTGGGCAGCCGGGAGCGCTATACTGCTTTCCCCGGTCAAGAAAAAGAACTTGAGAGGTACTTGAAAGAAAAGGGAGAAGCTGAGCCATGATTCCTGGAGATCGCCCGGGACCATGATGTCCCGCCCCTTGGAAAAATCTCCACCCGGCTCAGATTGCCGCGCCGGCTTAATTTGAGGCTGTGGCAATTAGTCTTTGGATCGGGGGCCAGGGGCCATCGGCCCCTGGCCCTCTCCCCATAAATCACTCTGGCCCGCCATTCTTGTCAAAACCTGTCTTTCCAGCAGCCAGGCCACCCAGTTGAAGCTTATGTGCGGCGGCAGTTCGGGGTGGGAAAAATCCCTGACCAATCGGCGCCTCCGGGACCACCCCAGCCTCAGGTAGCTCTCCCATAGGGGCCTCTCCTGGTGGTCCCGAAACCCCGAAAGAATGAGGCGGCCCCGGGTTGCGGCCAGACGGTCGAGCTCCGCGACCTTGTCCATTTGCACTTCCCAGGGAAGATTGGCCACCACGAGGTCGAAGGGGGCCTGGAGGCACTCGGTGGAACCCTGCACCACTCCCACGGGGCCGGCCAGGGCATTCTCCCGGGCATTGGCCAGGGTGACCCGGGCCGCCCGCCTGGAAATATCCGCGCCCACCACCCGGGGGACCCCCAGGGCTGCGGCGGCCAGGCCCAGGACGCCGGCGCCGCAGCCCAGATCCAACAGGCTCCGCACCGCACCCAGGGCCAAAGCCTCCCGGAGCAGGTCCAGGCAGAGGCGGGTGGTGGGATGGCCCGGAGGAAATGCCTCGCCGCGGCGCACCAGCAGCACCTGCGGCGCTCTGTCAGCCCCGGGGGGGCGCGGCCGGGTCCGCAGCACCAGGTTGGGAGCCAGGCGGTACGACCAACCTGACGGCTGCGGGTTTTCCACGCCCACACTCCTCCCAAAAGTTGCCGCGCCGGGGTGCGTCCCGGGCGTCCCTGACTTGGGCGGCCGCGCTAGTGTCGTGTCTCGTAAATTCCTTTCATAAGATCAGGGTCTTTATCGGAGTCTGATACCAAGATGCGCTCAAAGGAGTATTTCCCTGTAGGGGCGGACCCATGGAAACTGTCTCAAAACGGTTTTTTTGTCATCCTGAACGAAGTGAAGGATCTAGAACTCCTTGATATAACTAGATTCTTCGCTTCGCTCAGAATGACATGGCCTCGTTATGCCAGGTTTTGAGATAGGTTCCATGTGTCCGCCCTGAATTCCGGGGCGCACACGCGGGTGCGCCCTTACAGAACAGAGGCTTACCTTACTTCTATGAGCGTATCCTGGTATTAAAACTCCCCTCCCTTGATGGGAGGGGCTGGGGGAGGGTGATAAGATTAAGGAATTGCAAAGAAAAAATGCCACCCCCACCCTAACCTCCCCCCTCAAGGGGGAGGGAAAAGGCACTTGACTTCTGCAAGGTATTCCTGAGACGCCATACTAGCTAGTTTTGCTTGTGGCCCGGGCGCCACTGGCGCCGCTGACACTGCAACTGCGCATCGCCCAGAGCCCCCCTACCCTGCTAAAACGTGAACACCTGGGCTTCGGCCGCCAGGTCGATCAAGGTCGCCCCGGTGCCGATCCTGGCCCCGGGAGGCAGATCTTCTTCGGCCACCAGGCGCGTTTCGGCGCAGGGCTTGCACACCATGATGCTGGCGCCCCGGTCCACCAGAAATCTCCAGTAAGGGAGCAGTTCGTCGCCGGTGGGGGCCGTGACCCGCTCGGTGAGGGAGAGGTTGGCGAAATAAGCGGCGTCGTCCACCAGAAAGACCGTCACCTCGTGTCCCTTTTCGGCGGCGATTTTGGCGAATTGGAAACACCGCACGGCCCGGGTGGGGTCTTCGGGCCCCCGGGTCAAGACAAACAGGAACTTGCTCATTCGGCCTCCTCCTGATGGCAAGATTGAGAGCAAATGCTCGTGCCATGCCGGTGCGGGTAAGTATAGCGCAGGTGAGGCAAGATTTAAATGATCGTGGTCATGTTTTGAGGCGCAAGCAGGTCCTGCCCCCCCGATGGTTTACTTTCCTCCCGAAGATCTCCCCAGCAGTGGCGTTACCGAGAATCAGAATTATTTTAAAGATGGGGACCAAGGGGAACCGGCTCATGCTGGGGAAGCGAATATTACCAGCCACGGGATGCGCTTTTCTCTGCCTCCTGGCAGCCTGGGCCGGAGGGGATGACCGGGCTTGCGCCAGTGATTCGGCCGAAGCCATCCAGGAGGAATTCATCCGGGTAGCCCGGGAGGTCATGCCCTCGGTGGTGAGCCTCAAGACCGAAAGAATGGTCGCCGTGCAACCCTTCGGACTGCCGCCGGATTTAATCAAACCCATCCCGGCACTCGAAACCGATCAGGGCTCCGGGTTTGTCATCGACAGCCGGGGCTATATTCTGACCAACGCGCACATAGTGGCTGGGGCTCAAAAAATTCTGGTCCGCCTCTCCGACAGCCGTGAGGTCTCCGGCAAGGTGGTGGGGATGAATAAGAAATTTGATATTGCCCTGGTGAAGGTGCCCGTTTCCGGCTTGAAACCAGTGGTTTTGGGGGATTCCAGCAAAATCCAGGTGGGCCAGTGGGCCATAGCCATCGGCAGCCCCTTTGGACTGGAACATACCATGACCGTGGGCATTGTCAGCGCCACGGGACGGAGCGGGCTGAGCGGGGCGACTTATGGAGATTTCATCCAAACCAGCGCCTCCGTAAATCCGGGCAACAGCGGCGGCCCGCTGCTGGACATTGAGGGCCGGGTCATCGGCATGACCTCCATGTTTGTGGCCGAAGCCCAGGGGATTGGCTTTGCCCTCCCGGTCAATACCATTAAGGCGATCATCAGCTCCGGGGCTAACGAATAAGTCTGGGCGGAGACGGAAGGGCTCGCGCCGAGGCCAATTAATGGGTACCTTGGTCTCCGGCTAACTGGACGCCGGCTAATCTGAGGGAAAACCAAAGGCGCCGCCGTCCGATACGCCGCGCCCAATCATTGACGCCGGCCGCTGGCCCCGGCGATGCCCACCATATTCATATTGATCTTGATGAGATCCACCAGCTCCTCGGTCCCCATAACCTCGTTACTCAAGCGATAAGCAGTGCAGACACTGTCCACGTCGCAGACCCGCTCCACCCGCACCTTGAATCCCTCGGCCCGGGGCAGGGCTTGTGTGAGATAGGCCATGGCCTGATCGTAGTGCCCCTTCTTCGACATAATGGCCGCCAGGTTGTTAAGGGCCAGGGGGTTGCCGGGGTGTTGGCGCAGCATCTCTTCGTAAAGCTTCTGGGCCTGGTCGTATTTTCCTTGCTCCAGCAGATCGTAGCCGGAATTCAACATCTGGACGATGTCGCGGTCCATTTGGGCCAAAGCCGGGCCCGCAGTACCCAGGATCAGGCCCAAAAAGATCGCCAGGAGCTTCGGAACGACTCTTTTCATGGGCGTACCCTTTGCAGTGCGATTTTAATTGGCGCCGAATTCCCTTTCACCGCCACTATACCACAGGCCCTGGTCAATCTTAATCATTTCTCTGGTCTGAAAAGTTTTTGAGATTATGTGGGACACCCGCCCTCGGGTGTCCGGTTCTCTGGTCTGAAAAGTTCAAGGTTCAAGGTTCAAGGTTCAAAGTTAATGTAGGGCGCGCACCGCGCGCCAAATCCGAATGGTGGCGGGCACGGACGCCCGCCCTACCGAACTTTTCATGGGTTCCGGGTGAACCGCAGACTCATGTTCAGCTGCCTGGGCACCATACTAGGAACATCATTTTTTTAAAAATGGTAACGTTTTCCATTGGCCCCCCCCTCACCCCAGCCCTCT
>Ga0315281_10002299_pt1 | contig 28351 bp, 38 predicted proteins | sample YL17G07_0_MG_FD_204540 | JGI IMG/M metagenome (GOLD analysis project Ga0315281, IMG submission 204540) | Sediment microbial communities from Yellowstone Lake, YNP, Wyoming, USA - YL17G07_0 | ecosystem: Environmental > Aquatic > Freshwater > Lake > Sediment | place: USA: Wyoming | collected...
TACCTTCTTCATGGCGGTTCCTCCTGTCCTCGCGGACTTGGTTTGCGCCCCGCACGCTCCCAATGGGAACGGACGAGGCGGGAGGACCGCCGTTCAAAGTTCTACGAGATCTCGGACAACCTCGAAGTTCGCGGCGAAGGCCGCGTAACAAGTCACGCGGCCTTCCTCCCGCCGGATCGAGGACTATCGTGGGAGGGCGATGAGCGGCAAGAAGGACATGGACGCTACAAAGAATCTGCCGCCCGACCATCCGACGCAGGTGGGGCCGGGCGGGACGAAGCTGGGTCTTCCGACTCGCCGCGAAGTCATGGCAGCTCTGCGGAAAGTGGCGAAGAAGACGAGTTAGCCGGACGCCATGGGGCGGCGCGATGAGCGCGTCAGCTGCTTGGGAACTCGTAGGAAAAGAGCAGCAACAGCAGAGTCGCCTGCTGATTCAACTGTTGCAAAGTCTCTATGACCGGAAGCCCGTCTGGGAGCGTTACAAGAGCGGGTCCCTTGAGATACACGGTCATTTCGTCGTCAGCGGCGTCAACGTGTGCGCCCTCTTCGGTGCTCACCCCCCACACGGGGACGTCATGCATCGTCACCAGGCGATTCAAGGTGAAGTCCACATCTACCGAGACAAGTTCCCTGTGCTTGTCGGGGTTCGAAAGGTCGCGGAGGATGCGCGTCCACTCGCAACCTCGGTACGGTTGAAACTGGCGAATGATTGCGGCGTGTTCGTCGCTGACCCCCTTAAGGCGGGTCAGCCGATGCGACGTGAAGCCCTGCTGAGAATCCTCGATGGGGAACTGCGTTCCGCTTTGGCGTTTCCCGGAGTCGTTCTCTGCGAGGACAAAGACGAGGTAGTCCAGCGCCGCCCGCAGGTTGTAGACGACCTCTCCAACGAGAACGCTCGCACGACTGCGGAGCGGATCAACGACCCAGGGAGCTGGGCGGACTTCCTCCGTTTCCATGTTTACGTCTGCAAGGACGCCGTTTTCGCACAACTGGACGATCTCGCGGACGAGACGTTCCAACTCGGGCAGGTGTTCGTTCGCCCGTTCTCGACGAAGGAAGGCGCCTTGGAGTTCGTTCATAGGCAGGCCACACCATGATCGAAGTCGGCTGTTTAGTAAAGCTCGGTGACGGCGTTCCGCAGGAGGGTGCGGAACTGCGCAGCGTCGTCGTCGCGGTGGTTGTACCGCCAGACGTACTCGTTCAGGTACGTCGGCAGGTGCCGCTTGGAAACGGAGTGGTACGTCCCGCGAATCCCGTTCTTGACCAGCGAGAAGAAGCCCTCGATGGTCTGCGTGTGGACGGTGCCGTCCACGTAGATCCGCGCCGAGTGATTGATCCGGTGGTGGGTGTAGCGGTGGCGGATCTTGTCGTATCCCGACCAGTCGTCTGTGAACACGGTCGAGCCGGGCAGGACGTGGGTGTGGACTTGGCCTGTGACGACAGAGCCCTGGCTAGAGGGGACGACGTTCGCTCGTACGCGGCCCTTGCGCTCGACCATGCCCATGACGACGACGCGCGGCTTCGAGGCCGGCCCCGCGTTCTGGATACCCCGAGCGCGCAGCTTGCGCCGCTCGCCCTCGCGGAGCTTCCCTCCGACGAACGTCTCGTCCGCCTCGACCGACAGTGGTTCGTCGTCCTGCGCCATCAACTGGGTGCGGATCAGGCGCAGCATTCTGTGCGCGGTCTTGTAGTTGACCCCGATCTCCCGCTCAAGCTGCTTCGCGGAGATCCCACATCGCGTACTCGACATCAAGTAGATCGCGTAGAACCACAGGTGCAGCGACGTGGACGACTTGTGAAAGATCGTCCCGGCAGTCGGGTGGATATGGTGGCCGCAGGCGGTGCAAGTCCACGACTGACGCCGCTGCGCCGTCGCGTAGCGCTTAAAGCGGCGCTCCGCCTCGCACTTTGGACAATGGGCCGTCTCGCCGCCAGCGGAGTAGCGGGTACGCCAAAGGAACTCCAGGCAGGCGGCGTCGTTCGGGTATTCCCGCTGGAACTCCATGAAGGAAACGCGGGGGGCAGACGACTTGGCGCAAACCGGATTGTTGCGGTCGACGGGAGGCATCTTATGCCCCTCAGTGTAGACGTCCGGTCGAACGGCGCGAACACGTGTACTATCACCGGTAGCGGGGGACGGAATCCCGCAAAGGGTGATTGCTGCCTGGACAGTGGTGGTATAGTTTTTAGCCGCAGCCGTCGCCCTCCGGGCCATAGGCTGCATTTCTTTCTAGCGTCGCATCAGGCTTCCGGGAGTTCCCCTGGCGGCTCGTGCGGCGCTGCCGAACTCCTTGACGTTGAGCCGTTCGCCGTGGTGTCCCCCGACGAAGGCGCGGACATCGAAGCGGTTCTTGATGTGGTTCAGCATCCGCATCTTCGGGTTGTGCCCGGTGATGAGTCCGGCGTTGAGTTTGTAGTCGTAGGCGACGGCTCCGAGCAGCACGTCGAGGATCTGGAAGAGATCCACCCCGGTCGAGCGCATACGGCAGACCCCGCAGAGTGCATCCCGTTGCAGCTTCCGCTGAACGAGAGCTTGGACATTCTCTTCGAACGTCTCACCTGGGGGCGTCGAGTATTCGTCCGCGAGCACCGTTACCTGCTCGTTGGGTTTGATATTGCCTACGAGCAGTTGCGCCGCCAGGCGTTCGTAAGCGCGCCATTGGTTGCCGAACCGCCGGTTCGGATCCATCACCGTCTTGTCCGAGATGAAGCAGGCGAACTTGGCCTCTCCGCAGTTGAAGAAGCAGTCAAGAGCACGCTTGTAGATCGGCAGCGTGTTCAGGCGCACCTCGCTCCACTTCATCTCAGCACGGAAGGGAACTTGATCGCGGAGGAACTGCATCGGCCGCTGGATAACGGCCGGCTCGGGGCACTTCAACAACCCCACAGCGAAAAAGCGGTCTCTCGCAACCGGCAGCCGACCGGTCTCATCGAGAAACACGAACGCGGTTTCCATCGACTGCGCCTAGAAGGGAATATCGTCGTCCGCTGCGACGGGGAAGTCGGGGCCGGTAGACGGTACGAAGTCCGGAACGAAGACCGGCGCAGGAATGGAGTATCTACCGCTCTCGTCCTTCTCGAGATCACCACTCTGAGCAAGGCGGTTGAGATGATTTCTCACGGCGTTGACCGTTGCATTGATGCCTCGCGCCGCCAGCGTCTCGCGGACTGCTCCGGCCGTCAGCGGTGGTTCGGTGTCACCCGCAGCGTCCAGAACCAGTTCCGGCGTAAGCACCCCTGGGCGACCCGGCTTGCCGCGTTCACGCTTTGTGACGGCGGCCTCAAGCTGCTGCTCCTGGAGATGGAGTATCGCCACCTCATCCTTCGCCCGGGCCAGATCGCGCTGGTTCTTCTGGCGCATCCGCCCCAGTTCCTCGGTTGGCAGCGCTGCGAGCACGTCGACAATAGTCTTGTCTCTTGCCACACAAGGAAGATAGCACACCGCGCACACACACAAACCATGCGGCCAGGTTTGTGTATCCTGGAAACGCCCCTGTAGCTCAGTGGACAGAGCAGCCGCTTGCTAGGCGGAGTGTCGATGGGTTCGAATCCCTCCAGGGGCGATCACCCTTCCAAGGGATGCCTCCCATCGCTCAAACGAGGTATGATTTTCAGTGCCTAGCAAGCGGTCCGTTCTCACTGAGGCGGGACGCGAACTTGGAAGGCCCGCCGCTGTGTACTTAGAGCATCCGGCGGGCCTTCTGCTTTCTCAGGCGCGACCGCTCCTACAGAGAACGGCCAGTTGCCCCCAGGGGAACCATGGGTTACTTCGTAACGTTGAAGGTCCCCTTCATGCCGGCGGCGGCGTGGGGGTCGCACTGGTACGTGTACGTGCCGGGCTTCAGCGTGATCTTCCACGTCTGGCTTCCGGTGAACGGCACGGTGGTGGCCTTGTCCACCCCGGGCCCGATCAGGTGGAAGTCGTGGCTGCTCGAGCGGTCCTGCACCTTGATCGTGTACGTGCCGGCCTTGATCGTCTTCAGGTCCTTGCCCGCCAGCTTGAGCTCGATGGAGAAGCCCGGGCCGACCTCGCCGGTGAGACCGGGGCTCTTCTGTGTGCCCGCGTGGCCGACCGCAACCGCGGTCAGCGAGACGGTGAGGATCGCGAGCGGGAGCAGAAGGCGTCGCAGCATGAGATTCCTTTCGGGCGATGTCACGGTCGCCCGGTACTACGCGACGCCTTCCGCTTCGGATTGCGCTACGTGACGGTGAACGACCCCGTCATGATGCTCGCGTGCGGGCCGCAGACGTACGTGTAGGTGCCCTTCTTCAGCGTCACCTTCCACGCCGTCGTGCCCTCGCCGGAAACCGAGGTCGTCTTGTTCACGCCCGGGCCCTCCGCCCGACCGAGGCGAAGCCGGACGCCTATTCGAGCTCGTCGTCTCCGAACGGACCGCCCTCCGGGCGCCGCGCGGGCGGCCGCTCGTGGAACGTGACGCCGATCCTCTCGATGCGGTTCCCCTCGACCTCGAGCACGTCGAAGCGCACGCCGTCACGGGCGACGTCGTCGCCCGGCTCGGCCGCCCGCCCGAGCTGCCCGAAGACGTAGCCCCCGACGGTGTGGAAGTCCTCGTCGGGCAGGTCGGTGCCGAAGCGCTCGTTGAACTCGTCGATCGGGAACATGCCGCTGATGCGGTAGGTGTCCTCGTCGATCTGCTCGATCAGGTCCTCGGCGACGTCGAACTCGTCCTCGATCTCTCCGACGATCTCCTCGATCAGGTCCTCGAGCGTGAGGATGCCCGCCATCGCGCCGTACTCGTCGACGACGACCGCGAAGTGCGTGCTCGTGCGCCGGAACTCGTGCAGGAGCGAGGCGAGGTCTTTCGTCTCGGGCACGATGTGCGCCGGCCGAAGCAGCCCTTCGAGATGCACCTCGGCCAGGCCCTTCTCGTACATCGCGGAGAAGAGGTCGCGCACGTGCATGATCCCGACGACGTCGTCGAGCGAATCGCGGTAGACCGGATAACGCGTGTAAGGCGAGTCGATCACCGCCGCAAGCGCGTCCTGCGGGGGCATCGAGACGGAGATCGCGACGACTTCGGGCCGCGGCACCATCACGTCGGCGGCGTCCTTGTCGGCGAAGTCGAAGACCTTCTCGATCATGCCGCGCTCTTCCTGCTCGATCTCGCCCTGCTCGGTGGAATGGGTGAGCAGCATGCGGAGCTCGGCCTCGGACATCGCGTCGGCCTCGGCGCCGGGCGGCTCGAGCCCGAAGGTCGTGAGCACGAACTCGGTGGAGCGCCGGAGCACCCAGACGAGCGGCGAGAACATCGTGAAGAACGCACGCACGGGCGCGGCGACCGCGAGCGCGGTGCCCTCGGAGTGACCGAGCGCGATGCCCTTCGGCACGAGCTCGCCGATCACGACGTGGACGAACGTGAGCAGCAGGTAGGCGAGCGCGATCGCGAGGAAGGTCGCCATCCAGGGGTCGAACGTCTTGGCGAGCGCGGTCTCGCCGAGGGCGCCGATGGCGAGCGACGTGAGCGTGACGCCGAGCTGCATCGCCGCGATGAAGCGCGGCGGGTCGCTCGTGATGCGCAGCACGTCGCGCGCGCGGCGGTCGCCCTGATGGTGGAGCTCGACGATCCGCGTGCGCCTGGCGGTGACGAGGCCGTACTCGGCCGCGACGAAGAACGCGTTGAGCAGGATCAGGACGGCAACGCCGACGAGCTCGTAGAGGAGTCTCACGCCCCCGCTCCGGGGCTAGGCGGTATCTCGTCCACCAGGCTGCGGCGCAGTATAGGTCACGGTCCGGTCGGCCTCGACGCGCGCGGCGCGCCCGAGAACGACGAGCCGCTCGAGGTGCGAGAGCGTCTCCGCGACGGCGAAGCGCCGCTGGATCGGCGGGAGCTCCCGGCCGAAGACCGAGTGCGAGATCTCGTAGCCGCTGCGCGGCTGCCCGTCGAGCGCCGCCTCCGTGCGGTCGAGACGCTCGTCGTGATGACCGACGATCACGAGCGCCCGCGCAGCCGGCTCGTCGACCGTCGCGCCGTGCCCGCCGTACGACACGCGCGGGGCGAGCGCTGCGATGTCGTGGAGCGAGCGGAGGTAGTCGCCGAGCGGGTCGGGCCGGCTCTGCGGGTAGAGCCCGACGGCGGGCGTGATCGGCGTGAGGATCGAGTCGCCTGCGATCAGCACCCCTTCGCGGTAGAGGCACAGATGCCCGTCCGCGTGCCCCGGCGTCGCGAGCACGCGCCAGCCGTCGATCTCGTCGCCCGCGTCGATGAGCGTCGGATTCGCGACGAACCGCACGAAATCGGCGAAGACGTGGCCGAACTCGATCATCTCCTGCGCGCGATCCGGCGGCACGCCGTGACGCAGGAACCACTCGGCGATGCGCTCCGGCCAGTCGTCGGAGCCCCAGACGCGCTCGCACTGCGCGTAGTCGAGACGCCCCTGGAACACGGGCGCTCCCGTCGCCCGTGCGGCGGCCTCGGCGCCGCCGACGTGGTCGGGGTGCATGTGGGTGACGAAGATCCTTACGACGGGCCCGTCGACCTGGGCGAGGATGTCCTCCCAGGGCGTCTCCATCAGCCCGAGACCGGTGTCGACGAGCGTCCAGCCGTCCTCGCCGCGCAGGAAGTAGCAGTGGACGTGCTTCGGCCCGCTCGGCAGCGGCAGGGTCAGCCGCAGGATCCCAGGCTCGACCTCGACGGGTCTGAAGAACGTGTGTTCGATGGCATGCGCCACGGCGTTCTCACCGAGTATCGCGAAGAACCGTGCGGCTCCGCAGCTGCAGCTCTCCGCCGAACGAAAACGCTGCTGCCTTCCGACCCCGGGCCGTAGAATCGGCGGACTGTGAGCATTGACGAGATCACCTGCCTCATCGTCGACGACCACGAGGTCGTACGGGAGGGGTTGCGCCTGTCGCTCTCGCGCGCGCCGCACATCCGGGTGATCGGCGAGGCCGCCGACGGCGAGACCGCGATTGCGCTCGCCGAGCGGCGCCGCCCGAACGTCGTGATCATGGACGTGCGGATGCCCGGCATGGACGGGCTCGAGGCGACGAAGATCCTCACGGAGAAGGTGCCGGAGACCGCGGTGTTGATCTTCACGGCGTACAGCGAACGCAGCCTCCTGAGCCGCGGCCTCGAGTCGGGCGCAAAGGGCTACATCCTCAAGGAGGCGCCGCACCAGACGCTGCTGCGCGCGATCGAGAAGGTCGCGGGCGGCGAGGGGTACGTCGACCCGGCGCTCATGCCGGCGTTCCTCACCGGCAAGGACAAGGACGACATGCTCACCGGCCGCGAGCGGGAGATCCTCCAGCTGCTCGCGGACGGCATGTCGAACGGCGACGTCGCAGCGAAGCTCTTCATCAGCCAGGAGACGGTGAAGAGCCACGTCCGTCACATTCTCGCGAAGCTCGAGGCCGACACGCGGACGCACGCGGTCGCCATCGCGCTGCGCGAGGCGATCATCGACTAGAGATGGCTGACGCGGTGTGCGCCCTTTGAGCGACGAGCTTTCGCCGCGCGCCCTGACCGAGTACGTCCTCGCGGCCGAGCAAGACGAGCGGCGGCGCGTCGCATTGTTCCTTCACGACGGGCCGGTGCAATCGCTCGCGGGGGTCGCGCTGATGCTCGACGCGGCGCTCGACTTCATGCGGCGGGGGAAGACCGACCAGGCAGGCGAGGTGCTCGAGAAGGCGATGTCGCGTACGCGCCTGACGATCGGCGAGCTGCGCAACCTCTCGTTCAATCTCGAGCCGGTCGTGCTGCGCGACCAGGGTCTCGCGATGGCCGTGAACGCGCTGGCGCAGGATCGCGGCATCGAGCACGGCGTCCAGGTCGAGATCGACGTCGCCGCCGCCGAGTCGCTCGGCGAGCGCTCGCAGGCGGCCCTCTACCAGATCGTGCGCGAGGCCTTCGAGGGCGCGATCCGCCGCGGGCCGCCGAAGAACTTCTCCGTCCGGGTCGTCTCGACCGGCGACGACGCGCTCGAGGTGACGATCTCCGACGACGCGCCGGGCGAGCGGCGCAAGCGGTCGATCGAGGTGCTCGAGGAGCGGGCACGGACGCTGCGCGCTGCGCTGTCGGTCGAGCAGACCGACGACGGGACGACGATGCGGCTCGTCCTCCCCACGTACGCCGGCTCCGAGTAAGGTCCCGCCGACATGGCCGACGGCCACCTCCTTCTCGTCTGGAAGACATCCGGTTACGAGCTCCGCGAGCAGGACGGCGAGGTGCCCGCCGTCGGCTCCCACGTCGAGACGGACGGCAAGACGCTGGTCGTCGCCAAGGTCGGGCCCTCGCCGCTGCCGCACGACAAGCGGCAGTGCGCGTATCTCGGCGGGCTTTAACCCAGCTCTTCCGCGGCGGCGAGCCCGAACACGAGCGCCTGCGCGAGACCGCTCGCGTAGCCGCCGGTCGCGACGCCGCCCGCGTCGACGCCGGCCGCGTAGAGGCCGTCGATCGGCGCGCCTGCTGCGTCGAGCACGCGCGCCCGCGCGTCGACGCGCAGACCGCCGATCGTGTGCGTCACCGCCGAGGCGACGTGGACGGCGACCCGCGCTCCGGGCGGCGTCGCGAACGAAAGCTCGCGCGGGTCAACGACGGTGGCGCCGGCGGCGCGCGCGGCGTCGACGCGCTCCTGCGCGTGCGCGAGCCCCTCGTCGTCGAGCACGAACCACGCCCTCGGGCCGATCCGCTGAGCAAGGTCGCTTTCGTGCCAGGCCACGCTCGACGGCGTGATCTCCCGCCCTTCCTCCGTGTAGACGCGCGCCCACGTTCCGTAGAGCTGGGAGAGCGGCACGAAGTCCTCCTCGCGGATCCGCGCAGGCGGCGCGGGCAGCGCGCGTCCGTAGAACTCTGCGCCTCCGGTGACGCCCGCGCCGCGCGCGGTCGCATACGCGATTCCGGCGCCGTCGCTCCACGCGTTCGCACGCAGCAGCAGGCCGAGCTGCTCAGCGAGCGCCTTTCCCCAACCGCCCGTCGCGAGGACGACCGGTCCGTCCACGTCGTCCGGCAGCGGCGTCTCGAGCTCGACGTCCCGGGCGAGGAGCGCGGTGAGCGCGCGCGGGTCGAACCGCTTGCCCGTGGTGCGCGCGTTCTCGGTGTCCTGCCACACCGGCTCGGCGCCGAGCGAGACGAGCCACGAGAGCCCGTCGTCGAGCCGCTCCCAGACAAGCCGCTGGAGCCTCTCGTCGCCGCCGGGACACTCCGCCCGGAAGTCGTCCCACTCGACGTGCCGCCAGACGACGCAGCTCGAGAGCAGCATCGACCCGCCGGCGCGCGTCCCCTTCTCGACGACGCGCGGCCGCAGGCCGAGCTCGCGCGCCCGTGCGGCGCAGACGAGGCCGGCCATGCCGGCGCCCGCGACGAGCATCAGGTCAGCGAGAACGTCGGCTTGTGCTCGACGTACTCGAGGCGTACGCGCTCCGGGCCCCACACGAACACGGCGTACGTGTTGGCGGCGTCCACCACGTCGTCGATCTCGACGCCGAGGTCGTTCGCGGCCGCGATGTGCTCGTCAACGGAGTCGACGAGGACGGCCAGATGGTTGAGCAACGGTTTCTCCGGGGCGCCCGGCTCCCCCGCCTGGAGCTCGATCCACGCTCCGCCGACCTCGACCCGCGGAGCGCCGGACGGCCCGGGCGGGGCAGGCGCGAAGCCGAGCGAGCGGTACTCCGCCGCGGTCTTCTCCGGGCTCGCGGAGAGGAGCGCGACGTGGTCGAGGTCGTAGTCGACGTCGGTCGCGGCCTCGACGAGGCCGAGCCGCACACCTTCGCCGAGCTCGAAGTAGGCCTCGCCTTCGCGCGGGCGGTCCACCTCGAGGCTCGCCGGAAGCCGGGCCAGGGCGGCGGAGAGGTCGGAGCAGCGGAAGGCGACGTGGCCGAGCGCCCCGCGTTCCCGCGGGCCTTCCGCGTCGAACAGCGTGATCTTGCCGCGCCGCGCGTCCGAGCCGAGCAGGGTGAACCGCTCGGTCCGGTCGATGACGTGCATGCCGAGATGCGTCGTGGCGAAGTCGGCGATCGCAACGCGGTTCGCAGCCCAGTAGGCGACGTGGTCGAGCCTCGTCGGATTCATGGCCTTCGCCGCCGGGGAGCTACTTTTCGTCGAGCGGCGTGTTCTGGACGTTGTGCTCGGTCGCGTACGCGTCCGTGAGCTCGTTCACGACGTTCATTCCGTCGGGGTAGGCGTAGTTGATCTTGACGAAGGGCGCCCACTTGTCCGGCAGCGCGTCCTCCGGGAAGATCGCCTCGACGGGGCACTCCGGCTCGCAGGCGCCGCAGTCGATGCACTCCTCGGGGTCGATCACGAGGATGCGGGCAGCCTCGTGGATGCAGTCCACGGGGCAGACGTCGATGCAGGAGCGGTCTTTGATGTCGATGCAGGGCTCGGCGATGATGTAGGTCACGAGCCGTACTCTAACGAGGCGATCCGGACGAGAACCGGAGAACCGGGGCCTACGCCGACGGCGCGAGCTCGGCCACGAGCTGGCGGCAACGCTCGACGAGCGCCGACTTCACGACGACCTGATCGAACCCGGCGGCGTGGGCCGCGCGAAGGCCGGCGGTGTCGGTGTGGTTCGTGTAGCCGAGGATCGGGACGTCCGGATACGTCTCGGCCACCTCCTCCGCGTCGACGCGAGCAATGTCGACGATCACGAGATCGGGGCTTTCCGTGTGATCGACCGTGATCAGGCGGTGCTCGGACAGGAGCGCGTCGAGCTTGCCTCGAAAGAAGAGGTCGACCCCGCACAGGAGGATCGTCGCCACGGGCGCAAGGGTAGCCGTGGATGCGGTATCTCTCAAGGCGTGGACGACCTGGGGCGCGGCCTCGAGCTGATCCGGCAGGGCCGGTACTTCGAGGCGCACGAGGAGCTGGAGCTCGTCTGGCGCGCCGCGGACGCCTCGGAGCGCGACTTCTACCAGGGGCTCGTGCACGTGGCGGTGGCGTGGTACCAGGCGGGTCGCGGCAGACCGGTCGCGACGGCGAGCCAGCTCGAGAAGGCAGCCCGGCGACTCGCGGCATTCGTCCCCGAGCACCGCGGAGTCGACGTCGCGAGCGTGCTCGCCCAGATCGAGACGGCACGAAGCGTCGTCCGCGGCGGCTCGCTCGAGCTCGACGGGCCGCGAGTTTAGGAAAGCGGCGGCGAAGCCGCCATTCCGCTAGCTACCTGGTTCTTGCCGCGGGCGGAGAGCTCGCTCGCGAGCGAATGCCGTGCCCGCGGCAATCGGGAACCAGGTTGCGGACGTTGCTCTTGATCTGACGCCTTACGGAGACGTGAGCCCGACCGCCTCGAGTGCGCGGTTGAGCGCGACGTGCAGCCACCAGTCGCGGTGGAAGAAGAGCAGCAGTCCGAGTGCGACCAGCGTGAGCCCGCTCGCGAGCTGGATCAGGAAGTAGCGGTCGCGCACCCAGCGGAAGGCGCCCATCGCGCGCGCGAACGCGATCCCGGCGACGACGAACGCGGCGCCGAGGCCGAGCGCGTAGGCCGCGAGCAGCGCCGCGCCGCGGAGCACCGTCCCGGTGTCGCTCGCCAGCACGAGCACGGCGGCGAGCACGGTGCCGATGCACGGTGCCGCGCACACGGCGAACGCGCCGCCGAGCAGGAGACCCGACCCGCGCCGGCGCGCGCCTGTGAGCAGCCCCGGTGCGACGAGGCGTTCCGGTACGGGCAGCAGCCCGAGGAACCCGAGGCCGAGGACGACGAGCACGAACCCGGCGACGTCCGACTGCGTCCGGGCCGAGACGGAGCCGCCGACGGCCGCCGCGCCGGCGCCGAGCACGACGAAGACGACCGTGAAGCCGAGAATGAACGGGATGCTCGCGACGAGCACGCGCCGCGTCGTCCCGCGCTCGCCGAGGCGTCCCGCCTCCACGCTCGAGAGCGCCGAGAGATAGCCCGGCACGAGCGGCAGCACGCAGGGCGTGATCACCGACGCGAAGCCGGCGAGGAACGCGATCGGCAGCCGCGCGCCCATCAGTCGAGACGCGCGAGCAGCTCGTCGAGGCGCTGCTCGTCGGCCGGGTCCAACGTGCCGCCCGCGGGCGGCTCCTCGCCGTCGCGTGTGCGGCTCCAGCGCCAGACGCCGCCGGCGAGCGCAGCCGCCGCGAGGCTGATGCCGCCGAGCGGCAACCACCATGCGAGCAGGTCGAACCCCTCGTGCGGAGGCGCGGCGAGGATGCCCGTCCCGAAGTTCGCGACGAGCTCGGAGCGGATCTGGTCGGCGGTCGCGCACTCGTCGATCCGCTTCTGGATGAAGACCTTGATGCGCTGCGCGGCGGGCGCATCCGACTGGTCGAGCGTCGTGTTGCAGGTCGGGCACATGATCTGGCCCTCGAGGTACGCGAGCGACGTGTGCGGATGCGCGCATGCTGCGGCGGCGGGGCCGGCAAACGCGAGTGCGGCCATGACGACTGCCGCGCTACGGAGGATCACGAGTGGAGCGCCGCCTGGATGCCGCGCGCGAAGGCCTCGGACCAGCGTGAGGTCGTGATCGGGCCGAGGATGTGCTCGCCGACGATCCGGCCCTTCCGGTCGATGAAATACGTCTCCGGCACGCCGGTGATCCCGTATCTGTCCCCGATCGCGCCCGATCCGTCGAGGAGCGTCGGATACGTCACATTGTGATGAGCGAGAAAGCGTCGCGCATCGCCGGTCTGGTCGTTGTAGTCGATCCCCAGGAACACGACGCCCTTGCCACGGTAGTGCTGCCACTGCCGCTCGAGCTCGGCCGCTTCGGTCTTGCACGGCCCGCACCACGACGCCCAGAAGTTGATCACCACGGGCTTGCCGCGCACCGAGGCGAGATCGAACGAGCCGCCGTCGATCCGGCGGGTCGTGAAGCCCGGTGCAGGCCCGCCGATCTTCGGCGCCGCCGGCCGGTGCGTCAGGCGCCAGACGAGCAGGCCGAGCAGGCCCGCGACCGCCGCGAGTGCGACGACCTGGCCCGAGAGCTTCAGCGCGCGCATCAGCCCCCGACGATATACACCGGCGTGCCGACCTCTACGTGGTCGAACAGCCATTCCGCCTGCGGGATGTGCATGCGGATGCAGCCGTGGGAGAGCGAGTAGCCGATCGAGCCGTCCTGCGGCGTGCCGTGGATGCCCACGCCCGGCGCGCTGAGCCCCATCCAGCGCGTGCCGAGCGGGTTGCCCGGCCCCGGCGGCGTCGGCTTCTCCCCCTTCGCCCAGGGCGACGCCGGCGGATACCACCACGGGTTCTTCCACTTGACGACGATCTGGAAGCGGCCGAGCGGCGTCGGGTAGATGATCTGCCCGGTGGCGACCGGGAACTGCCGCACCGCCCGCATGCCGTCGTAGAGCGTGAGCAGGTTCGAGGTGCGGCGGATGACGACCAGCGGCCCGATCGAGAGCTTCGTCACCTTCGGCTTCAGGATCGTCGCCGCCACCGTGATCGGCGCGCGCGTCCCGTTCACGAGCGCGTTCGACACCGCGGTCGCCGTGGCGGCGCGGTTGATGCGCAGCCCGACGCCCGACTCGGTGACGACGGGCTTGAAGTTGCGCAGGAGAAACCGCGCGTCGGCCGGCTCGCGATCGAACCGCGCGGCGATGTGCTCGACGAACGCTTCCAGGATGGACTTCTCCACGGAGGCCCGCAACCCGAGCGTCGTCCCCGGCGAGACCGTCAGCGCCTTCGCGACGGCGGATTCGGCCGGAACGGTCGCCCCGAGCAGGGTGGGCGCGACGGTGACCGTCGTGCGCGCGATCCGGAGGACGACCGGCCGCCGGAAGGACGCCAGCACGGCCTGCACCGCGACGTCCGGCGCCAGCCCGCCCACCGCGACGCCGCCCACCGTGACGCCCTCGGGGATCGTCTGGGCCGGGGCGGTCGTCGTCCCGGTCGTCGTCGTGTCGGTCGGCGGCGGCGTATCGGCGAGGACGGACGAGGCCAGGACGCCGGCCGCGAGGCAGGCGAGCAGGAGCGACAGGGTGCTGGCGGCGCGTCTCTTCACGAGGCTACGACCGGGGGGCGAAGATCCGGGGATCGTCGGTGATGATACCGTCGATACCGCTTTCGACCAGGATAGTTGCGAGCGCAGGCTCGTTCACGGTCCACACGTAGACCGCCGCCCCGCTCGCGTGGCAGGCGGCGACGACGGCGGGCGAGGCGACGGCCCAGTTGAGGGTCGCGGCCTGCGCGCCGGCCGCCCGCAGCAGGCGGGGCAACCGCCGCGGCGCGAGCGCGCGCAGCACGGCGAGCGAGGGCCGGACGGCCGGGCGGAGCAGCCGGCGCTCGGACGCGCCCAGGCGGTCCTCCGGATACGTGAACGAGCGCGGCAGCTGCGGCGCCACGGCGGCGAAGGCGCGCAGGATCGGCAGCGAGAACGAGCTCACGAACGCGCGCGAGAAGAGATCGTGCCGGCGGAGGGCATCGACGCTCGCCGCTTCGCAGCCGTCGATCTTCACGTCGAGCTGCACCGCGAGACCGAGAGCCTCGACGAGCCCCAGGGCATCGTCGAGCGCCGGCGCGCCGTCCGGCACGGCCGGCCCGTGCCCGAGCACGAGCGCTCCGTCTCCGCGCCGCAGCACGTCGAGCTCGACCGCGTCCACTCCCGCCGCGGCTGCCGCCTCGATCGCGGCGAGGCTGTTCTCGGGCGCGAGCGCGGCGGCGCCGCGATGACCGATGCGGACGACGCCGCGCTCGCCGCGCCGGAGCTCGAGCGGCGTCACGTGTTCCGGCGGGTCAGGACGTCGTGATCGACCTGGAGGATCATGGTCGGCGGCCCCTCTGGAGTATCGCGGGTGGCGCAGGGCCCTTACACTTTTCGCCATGGCCCGGCCGATGCCCACCGAACCGCTGCCCGAGGACCTCAACAGCGTAGACGGAGAGGCCCCCCTCGACGAGGAGGCGCTGCTCGATCCCGGCGCGATCGAGCTGCGATACCGCTACCACCGCGCCCGCCGGCACGCACGGGTGCGCCGGAAGCAGGAAAGCAGGCTCGCGCGGTACCGCTTCTACATCGCGATGCTCGTGCTGATCGCGCTCGCGGTCGCGTTCGTGCTCGGCAGCTGGCACGAGATCCAGCGCCTCTTCGGGCTCTGACGCGCGAACGACCCTCCTCGCACGCCGCGTCCGGAATTTCCCCATACTGCGACCTGTGCAAACCCCCGAGCCCGCGTATCCCCCGGATCGCCCGGCCGACCCACTGGAGCTGCGGCACGGCTCGCGGGCGGTCGTCCCCGGCTACTGGGGCGAGCGCCTGGCCTGGATCGCCGGGCTCGTCCTCGCCGTCTCGGCCTTCACGGACTGGTACGCGGGGAGCCAGGCCGACGGCCTGACGCTCTCGGTGACCGGCTGGCACACGGGGGCGCTCGGCAAGCTCGTCTTCTTCATCGGGCTCGCGACGCTCATCCTCGAGGCGCTGCGCGAGGCCGGGATCGAGCTGCCGGCGACGGTGCCGGAGAGCCTCGTCCTGATCGCGTTCGGCTCGCTCGCGACGATCTTCACGCTCATCCGCGTGCTCTCGATCCCGGACACGTTCTTCGACACGGCGAACCGCGGGATCGGGATCTTCATCAGCCTCGTCGCGGCCGTCGCGCTGATAGTCGCCGGCCTGCTCCGCGCCGCAGAAGAGCTGTGACCGCGAGCCCGACGGCCAGGCCGAGGACGACGCCGCCGAGCACGTCCAGCGGCCAGTGCACGCCGACGTAGATCCGCGAGAACCCGATCGCGACCGCGAGCAGGTAGAAGGCCGGCGCCGCCCGCGGCACGAAGAAGCTCAGCACCGTCGCGCACGCGAAGCTCGTCGACGTGTGCCCCGACGGGAACGACGAGCCCCCCGGCACGGCCACGAGCGCGCCCGGATGGGCGTAGCGAAGGGGCGGCCGCTCGACCCCGGTCGCGGCCTTCAGCACGCCGGCGAGGCTGTTGGCCGCCAGGTCGGCGAGCGCCACGGCGATGAGCACCGACGCCCTGCGCCACACGATCGCGAGCCCGAGCGCAAGCAGCAGCCAGACGGCGCCCCACGTGCCGATGCGCGTCAGCCAGACGAAGACGTCGTCGAACGCGTGCCACCGATGGTGGACGACCCACCGCTCCCAGTGACGGTCGAACGCGGTCAGACGGGAACGATCTGCTTCGTCTGCGCGATCAGGTGCTGGAGGTCGAACGGCTTGCCGATGAAGCCCCGCGCGCCGCTCGAGGCGGCGAGCGCCTGTGCCTGCTCGTCGACCTCGCCGCTGAACATGACGACGGGGATCCCACCCGCGCCGTAGCGCTCCTGCACGCGGCGCAGCATCTCCCAGCCGTCGATGTGCGGCATCAGCACGTCGAGGAGGATGACGTCCGGCTTGGCTTCCTCGATGGCGGCGAGCCCTTCGTCGGCGCTCGCCGCCTCGCGCACGAGGTAGCCCTCGAGCTCGAGGCTGACCCGGACGAGCTCGCGCACCTTCTCGTCGTCGTCGACGAGCAGGACGAGCGGGCCGGCCTTCGGCCTGCCGCCGGGCCCGGACCGTTCGACGAAGCCCTCGAGGTCGGAGCGGCGGTACCTGCGATGGCCGCCCGGGGTGTAGAAGGCGGGCACCCGGCCCAGGTCGGACCACTTGCGGATCGTGCTCTGCGCGACCCCCAGGTAGCGGGCGGCCTGCCCGAGCGTCAACCATTCGCTGTCGTCTCTGTCTGCCATCCCGGGGAATACTGATGAAACCTACCGGTTCTTCCACCAGGAACTTTTCACGGATGCAGCGTTCGCACCGAGGTCCGGGTGATTCCGGGCGTCGGATTGTCGTGCAAAGCCTCTCCCACGGCGACGCCGGCCCCGAAGAGGACGACGGCGACTGCGAGGCCGGCGAGCCAGTAGACGACCGGCCGGGAGCGGCGCCCGGGACGGCGGCTGCGGTGTTCGGCGGGGGAGATCGTCACTGGAGGTAGTCGACCGCCCCGCGCTGGTACGCGTGGAACGCCGCAGCGAGCACGAGCGCGAGGTCGCGGGGCCAGCCACGCGCCGGCGCCCGCTCCTCCACGGTGGCGCGCGCCCAGCGGTCGGCGTCCCGGTAGGCGCCGGCCAGCTCGGCGAGGGTGAAGGTCTGCCCCACCTGCTTGCGCAGCTCGTCGAGCACGAGCTCGACCTGCCCGACGAGCGTCCGGTAGCGGCGCGCATCCGAGCGCTCGGCCTCGAGGCGGCGGTTGCCGTCCTCCCACTCCTGGCGGATCAGGGTCGTTGCGTCGACGGACACGGGCCGCGACTCTAGCCGCCGTCCGCGCAGCAGCGGTCCGGCCACAGCGGCTCCAGCTCGGCGACGATCCGGCGCCCGAGCTCGTAGCCGGGGCGGGCGAGCGCGAAGGCCGCGTGGGCGTGCAGGCACTTGAGCGAGCCCGAGCCGCGGCCCGCGCCGCCGACGCCGAGGTCGAGCGAGGCGCCGCCGTCGGCGCCGGTCTCGCCGGCCGCGAGCTCGCGGCGGGCGACGCGCGAATCCTCGTGGGCCGCGGCGAGGCTCGCCGCGAGCTCGGGGTCGTCGCGCGCGGCGGCGCTCCAGCGCTCGACGCCGCCCGCCGCCTCGAGCCGCGAGATCGCCGCGACGAGGTGGCGGCACGTCAGGTAGTACGTCGTCGGGAACGGCTCGCCGTGCACGTCGTACGGGCTCTGCTCGGTGACGGCCGGGCGCCCGAACGGGCAGCGCACCGCGACGCGGCGGAACGCGCGCGGCTCCCGGCCGATCTGGCGGGCGACGTCGGCTCGGTCGGCATCGGCGTCAGGGTGAGTGTGCGTTTCCACGGCGGTCCATCATGCTGGCCCGCCCGCGCTGCCGCCACTGCTGGATGCCCTTGACGATGAACAGGTGCTCGCCGCGCCGCACGTACCCGAGCACGCGCGCTTCGCGCGACAGCGTCGCGAGCGACGTCGACGAGCCGAGCCGCTGCTCGAGCCGCGCCTTCTCGGCCTGGAGCGAGCGCACGACCTGGCTGCGGTGCCCGAGCTCGGAGCGAGCGTCGACGTACGCCTTCAGCGGGCGGTAGTAGAGCAGCGCGAAGAGCAGGAGCGCCCCCACCGCGAGCCAGCGGCGGAGCACGATCGAGCGCGCAGGACGGCGACCCTTGCGAGGCATCCGCACGGCTTTCGCGCCCGGACGCCGCGACCCTGCAAACGCCCGCCGGGCGCGATCAGGCGATGTCGACCTTGATCACGTTCGTCGAGCCGGGGATGTTCACCGCCGTGCCCGCCGTGATCACGACACGGTCGCCGGCCTCGAGGAAGCCCGCCTCCCGGGCCGCCTCGATCGACGCCGACCAGAGCTGCTCGATGTTGGGGCTCTCCTCGATCAGGAGCGGCGTCACGCCCCACTCGAGCGCGAGCTGGCGCATCGCCCAGTTCTGGTGCGTGAGCGCGACGATCGGCCTGCGCGGGCGCAGGCGCGCGACGGCGGACGCCGTGCGGCCGGTGGCCGTCGGGACGAGGATCGCGGCTGCGCGCAGCGCTTCGGCGATGTCGCAGGCGGCGTTCGACATCGCGCCGCCGATCGTCGGGTTCTGCCCCGCCTCCGGGATCTCGTGCCGGTAGCCCATGCTCGGCTCGATCGCGAGGGCGATGCGGTTCATGTACGCGACCGCCTCCACCGGATACTCGCCAACCGCGGTCTCGCCGGAGAGCATCAGCGCCGACGTCCCGTCGAGGATCGCGTTCGCGACGTCGCTCGCCTCGGCGCGCGTCGGCTCGCTCGAGTGGATCATCGTCTCGAGCATCTGCGTCGCGGTGATCACGGGCTTCCCGCGCTCGAGCGCCTTGAGGATGATGCGCTTCTGGAGGAGCGGCACGAGCGCCGGGCCGATCTCGACGCCCAGATCGCCGCGCGCGACCATCACCGCGTCGGCCTCCGCGAGGATCTCGTCGAGCGCGTCGACCGCCTCGGACTTCTCGATCTTCGCGATCACGAGAGCATGCGCACCCGCCTGCTCGATCAGCGCGCGCAGGTCGCGGACGTCCGCCGGTGAGCGGACGAACGAGAGCGCGACGTAGTCGACGCCGAGCTGGAGCGCGAATTCGAGGTCGGCGACGTCCTTGCGCGTGAGCGACGGAATCGGGAGCGGGACGCCGGGCAGATTGACGCCCTTGTGCGAGGTGATGCGGCCGCCGACCACGACGGCGCAGTGCGCGCGGCCGCGGTCGACCTCCTCGACGCGCAGCCGGACGAGACCGTCGTCGATCAGCACGTCGTGGCCCGGCTCGAGCACGTCGCCGATCACCGCAGGCGCGATCGGCAGCTCGCCGTCGACGGCGGACTCCTCGGCGCAGATCGTGATCTTGTCGCCTCGCGTGAGCAGAATCGGCTCCTCGAGCGCGCCGATCCGCAGCTTCGGCCCCTGGAGGTCGGCGATCAGGGCGATCGGGCGGCCGACCTCCGCCTCCACCTCGCGCACGCGCCGCGCCCGCTCCGCATGGTCTGCATGGGTGCCGTGCGAGAGGTTCAGCCGGGCCGCGTCCATGCCCGCGGCGACGAGAGCGCGCAGCAGCTCGGGCGAGTCGGACGCCGGGCCGAGCGTCGCGACGATCTTCGTTCGGCGGTCCGGTACCACTCGTCGCAGGTTAGCCGCGGGCGCTGTGCGGCCGGCTGCGGGGGAAGGCGTCCCAGCCCGGGTACGTCGCACGGCTGCCGAGCTCCTCCTCGATCCGGAGCAGCTGGTTGTACTTCGCAACGCGGTCGGAGCGCGCGGGCGCGCCCGTCTTGATCTGGCCCGTGCCGAGCGCGACGGCGAGATCGGCGATCGTCGCGTCCTCCGTCTCTCCCGAGCGGTGCGACATGACGGCCGTGTAGCCGTTCGCCTGCGCCAGGCGCACCGCCGCGATCGTCTCGGTGAGCGTCCCGATCTGGTTCACCTTCACGAGGATCGAGTTGGCGACGCCGCGTTCGATCCCCTGTTGGAGACGAGCCGGATTGGTGACGAAGACGTCGTCGCCGACGAGCTGGATCCGGTCGCCGAGCTGCTCGGTCGTCAGCTTCCAGCCGTCCCAGTCGTCCTCGGCGTTGCCGTCCTCGATCGAGACGATGGGGAAGCGGCCGGCGAGGTCGGCGTAGAAGGCGGCCATCTCCGCCGGTGCGACCTCACGCCCTTCGAACCGGTACACGCCGTCGGCGAAGAACTCGCTCGAAGCGGGGTCGAGCGCGATCGCGACGCGCTCGCCGTGCCCCGCGCTGTCGGCCGCGTCGAGGATCGCCTGGATCGCTGCCTCGCTCGAGGCGAGGTCGGGGGCGAAGCCGCCCTCGTCGCCGACGGCGGTCGCGAGCCCCCGGCCGCCGAGCACCTTCGCGAGCGCGTGATAGGTCTCCGCCCCGATCCGCAGCGCCTCCGCGAACGACTCGGCGCCGACCGGCACGACCATGAACTCCTGGAGGTCGATCGAGTTCGCCGCGTGCACGCCGCCGTTGATCACGTTCAGCATCGGCACGGGCAGGATGGTTCCCTCGTCCTCGCCGAGGTACCGGTGCAGCGACAGCCCGGCATCGGCCGCGGCGGCCTTCGCCGTGGCGAGCGAGACGCCGAGGATCGCGTTCGCGCCGAGGCGGCCCTTGTTCGGCGTCCCGTCGAGCTCGATCAGCGTCCGGTCGAGCGCCTCCTGCCCGTCGGCGTCGAGGCCGTGCACCGCCGCGGCGATCTCGCCGGTCACGTTGGCGACGGCCTGCGACACGCCCTTCCCACCGTACGCGTCCCCCCCGTCTCGCAGCTCGACGGCCTCGTGCACGCCGGTCGACGCGCCCGACGGGACGGCCGCGCGGCCGAAGGCGCCCGAGTCGAGCAGCACGTCCACCTCCACGGTGGGATTGCCGCGGGAGTCGAGGATCTGGCGGGCATGCACGCGGGCGATCTGGCTCATTCGGTCGTCTCCTTGGCACGGTCGAAGTACCGGTCCTGCCGCGCCAGCGGCAGCTCGCTCCAATTCTCGCCGCTCGAGGCGGCGAGCCGCTCCGCAGTCTCGACGCGCGCGCGGAACCGGTCTGCCGCGCGGCGCAGCTCGAGCTCCGGATCGACGTCGAGTGAGCGCGCGACGTTGACCGCCGCGAACAGCAGGTCGCCGAGCTCCTCCGCGCGCCGCTCGGGCGAGTCGAGGTCGTCCTTCAGCTCGCGCAGCTCGGCGTCGAGATCGGCGACGGCGCCCGCGACGTCCGGATACTCGAACCCGACGGACTTCGCGCGCTGCTGCACCTTGCGCGCGTAGAGCAGGCCGGGCAACGCCCCGGGCACGTCGTGGAAGATGCCCTCGCGCCCCTCCTGCTCCCGCTTGATGCGGTCCCAGTTCTCCTTCACCCGACCGGCCGTCTCGGCTTCGACCTCTCCAAAGACATGTGGGTGCCGACGCACGAGCTTGGCGTGGATGCCTCGCGCGACAGCTGCGAGGTCACCTTCGCCCTTCTCCGACAGGAGAAGGGCCAGGAAGTACACCTGGAAGAGCAGGTCGCCGAGCTCGTCCAGGAGCTTCGCGTCGTCGCCCGCGAGCGCCGCGTCGGCGACCTCGTAGGCCTCCTCCACGGTGTGCGGGACGATCGTGCGCGCCGTCTGGTCCCGGTCCCAGGGACACTCGCGCCGCAGCCGCTCGGTCAGACGCTGCAGATCCAGGAGGGCCTGCTCCAGGCCCTCCACGTCAGCTGCTCGTCGTGGTCGCCGCGGTCGTCACGGCTGCGGTGGCGAGCGGCGTGTACCCGGTCCCGTACGCGATCCTCTTCGCGTACTCCTTGTTCACGTCGTCGACCCACTTGTTGATGGTGTCGGTCTTCTTCGTCTGGAGCAGCTGCGTCGAGATCGAGGTCGTGACGTCCTTCAGCGGCTGCTGGGTCGCCGGCTTCAGGTCGGAGAGCGCCTGGATGACGTGCCAGCCGTAGGTCGTGTGGACCGGCGCCGAGAGCTCGTTCTTCTTGAGCGAGAACGCGACCTTGTCGAACGGCGCGACGGTCTGCCCCTTCGAGATCGTCAGCTTTCCGCCCTGCGCGGCCGAGCCGGGGTCCTTCGAGTACTTCTTCGCGAGCGTCGCGAAATCGGCGCCACTCTTCAGCTGCGCCTCGATGCTGTCGGCGAGCTTCTTGCTGTTCACCAGGATGTGGCGCACGTCGCGGCTCGCAGGCTTCGCGTACGTCGACTTGTGGTCGTCGTAGTACTTCTTGATGTCGGCGTCGCTGACCTTCACGTCGCCGGTCACCTTCGCGTAGATCTTCTCCGAGAGGATCTGACCGTGCAGGTTGACTCGGAGCAGCGGCTCCGTGAGACCCTGCGCCTTGAGCTGCTGCTGGTACTTCTTCTCGCTGCCCGCGAAGTACTGCTGCTTGATCTGCTTGAGGCGCGCCTGGACGTCCTTGTCGGTGACGACGATCCCGAGGCCTTTCGCCTTCTGCTCGAGCTCCGACTGCTGGACGAGGTACTTCATCGTCTGATCCTGGAGCGCCTTGTATTGCGGCGTGCCCGGCTTCGGGAACGGCGTCTTGCGCGCGATGTACGCGCTCTTCGTGCCGTTCATGAGCAGCGTGAACGTGCTCTTCGTGATGTCGACGCTGCCGACGACGGCGACGGAGTCGGCGGGCACGGTCTTCTTTCCGCCGCCGCCGCCGCAGCCTGCGGCGAGGGCCACGACGGCCAGAAGCGCGAAAAGGGGAAGGAGGCGGAGCAGTCTCATGTGGGTCCCAGGGCTCGGATGGCGAGAAGAAGGCCGGTACAGCCGCGAAGGTCTACGCCTCACGCTGCCTGACGGGCCTCCAAGATAGCATCGACGAGGCGGAGCGCCTGGGGGAATCCGTCCTCGCTCCGCAGGGTGACCTCGCTCGTACCGGTCGTGTAGACGGCCGTGTGGATGCGGCTTCGGAGCTCCTTGAGCTCCTGCGAGCCGAGCACGAGCCGGCCGACGGTGGCCTTGCCGCCGCGGAAGACGAGGTAGTCGGCGCCGAGGAGGGCGACCTTGATCTTCGCCTCCTGGATCGCGAAGAGATGCTCGACCGGCTCCGGCAGCGGGCCGTACCGGTCCTCGAGCGAGGCCTGGAGCTCGCGGAGCTCGTCCTCGGTCTCCGCGAGCGCGAGCCGGCGGTGGATGTCGATCCGCAGCGCCTCGGAGCCGACGTAGTGCTGCGGCACGTAGGCGTCGATGCGGGCGTCGACCCGCACAGGGCGGGCGGCGACGCGGCGCTGACCCTGGAGCTCGGCGACCGCCTCGTTCAGCAGCTCGACGTAGAGCTCGAAGCCGACGGCCGCGACGTGGCCCGACTGCTCGCCGCCGAGCAGCTCGCCGGCGCCGCGGATCTCGAGGTCGCGCATCGCGATCGCGAAGCCCGCGCCGAGCTCCGTGTGGTCGGCGAGCGTCGCCAGGCGGGCCCGCGCCTCCGGCGTCAGCTCGCGCGCGTCGGGGTAGAAGAGGAAGGCGTACGCGGTCGCGTCGGAGCGGCCGACCCGGCCGCGGATCTGGTAGAGCTGCGAGAGGCCGAGCATGTCCGCCCGCTCGACGATCAGCGTGTTCGCCTGCGGGATGTCGAGGCCCGACTCGATGATCGTCGTCGACACGAGCACGTCGGCGTCGCCGCGCAGGAACGCGTGCATCTTCTCCTCCAGCTCCTTCTCGCGCATCTGCCCGTGCGCGACGAGGAAGCGGAGATTCGGGCAGAGCTGCCGGAGCTTCTCGGCCGCCTCGTCGATCGACTCGACGCGGTTGTGCAGGTAGAACGCCTGCCCGCCGCGCTCCTTCTCACGCTCGAGCGCCTGGACGATCATCTCCTCGTCGTACTCGCCGACCGTCGTGCGGATCGGCCGGCGGCCCTCGGGCGGCGTCTCGATGATCGAGATGTCGCGCATCCCCGAGAGCGACATGTGCAGCGTGCGCGGGATCGGCGTCGCGCTCAGCGTGAGCACGTCGACCTCGAGGCGCAGCGACTTCAGCAGCTCCTTCTGCGCGACGCCGAAGCGCTGCTCCTCGTCGAGCACGACGAGGCCGAGCTCCTTCGGGATCACGTCGCGGCTCAGCACGCGGTGGGTGCCGATGAGCACGTCGACCTTGCCCTCGCTGAAGTCGGCGAGCACCTGCTTGACCTCTTTCGGCGACCGGAAGCGCGAGACCATCTCGACGCGCACGGGGAAGTCGCGGAAGCGGTCGCGGAAGGTGTTCCAGTGCTGCTCGGCGAGGATCGTCGTCGGCGCGAGCATCAGCACTTGCTTGCCGTTCACGGCGACGGCGAACGCGGCGCGCACCGCGACCTCCGTCTTGCCGAAGCCGACGTCGCCGCAGACGAGCCTGTCCATCGGCCGCGACGACTCGAGGTCTTCCTTGACGGCCTCGATCGCGTTCTCCTGGTCGGGCGTCTCGCGGTACGGGAACGACGCCTCGAGCCGCTGGAGCCACTCGTGCTCGAGGTCGTACGCGATCCCTTCGCGCGTCTGGCGCTGCGCGTAGAGGGCGATCAGCTCGGACGCGAGCTCCTGCACCGACGCGCGCGCGCGCGACTTGAGCAGCTGCCACGCCTTGCCGCCGAGCTTCGAGAGCGCCGGGGCCTTCGCGTCGGCGCCGACGTAGCGCGACACCTTTCCGAGCTGCTCGTGGGGAACGTAGAGGCGGTCCTCGCCGCGGAACGCGAGCAGGAGGTAGTCGCGCGTGACGCCCGCGACCTCCTTCGTCTCGAAGCCGAGCAGCTTCCCGACGCCGTGGTCCTCGTGGACGACGTAGTCGCCGGTGCGCAGGTCGGCGAACGACTGCAGCGCGCGGCCGCCGATGCGGGCCTGCTTCGAGACGCGGCGGCGGAACACCTGATGGTCGGGCAGGAGCACGAGGCGGAGGTCGCGCCAGACGAAGCCGCGGCGCGCCGGTGCGATCGCGAAGAAGAGGCCGGCGTCGGCGGGGAGCGTGTCGTCCGGCTCGAGGATCCGCGCCTCGACCTTGCGCAGCAGGTTCTGCGTGCGCAGCGCCTCGCCGCGATGCGGGAACGCGACGACGACGCGCTGCCCGGAGCGCACGAGCGCGGCGAGCTCCGTCTCCGCCTCGGCGAGCCCGCGCGCGGCGATCGCCGGCCGCTGCGCCTCGAACGAGAAGGGCTGGCTCTGCGGGAACGAGTCGAGCTCCGTCGTCCCCTTCAGCGAGACGGGATGGAGCCTGTCCTCCTCCCAGACGCGGCGTACGTCGTCCGGCTGGAAGACGAGGTCCGGCGTCCGGTCGAGCGGCGCGACGAGGTCGTTGGGCACGGGACGGACCTCGCCCTCGTCCCCGTGCCAGTCCTCCATCAGGTCGGCCCGCCGTTCGGCGGCCGGATAGATCGTGCAGACCTCGACCGGGTGGAGCGCGCGCTGCGTGAACGGGGAGAACGCGCGAATCGACTCGACCTCGTCGCCGAAGAACTCGACGCGCAGCGGCTCGCGGCCGGTGGTCGGGAAGACGTCGACGATGCCGCCGCGCACGGCGAAGTGGCCGCGGTCGTCGACCCGCTCGACCCGCTCGTAGCCGGCGACGGCGAGCGCTGCGGAGAGCCCCTCGACCCCGAGGTCGCGCCCGGCGCGAAGCTCGAGCGCCTCCGGCCGCGTCCGGGGCGGCGGCAGCGGCTCGGCGAGCGCGTGCGCCGACGCGCAGACGAGCCCGCCGCGGGCGAGGACCGCGAGCGCGCGGGCCCTTTCTCCGACGAGGTGCGGCGGCGGCTCGAGGCCGGATTCCCAGCGGACGCCGCGGCTCGGCATGAACCCGACCTGTTCCTCGCCGAGGAACCAGGCGGCTGCCTCGGCGGCGTCGCGCGCGTCGGCGTCCTCCGGGAGGAGGCAGACGAGCGGGCGCTCGAGCCGCTCGTGCAGCGACGCGAGCAGCACCGGCAGCGCCGCCTCCGAGACGCGGGCACGCGTCGGCAGCGCCTCCGCGAACTCCTCGAGGCGCTCCGACGCCGCGAGCTCGCGGACGAATGTGTGCAGTACAGGGCGGTCCATGCAAACGGCGGAACCTGGCGGCTCCGCGCCGGGTCATGGTACCGGCGTCCCCCTCTCGCTACGCTCGACCGGTGAGCCGCAAGAAGCCGCCGACCGAGCGGGGAGTCAAGAGGATGGTCGAGCGCGAGCGCGCCGTCGGCCTCGAGCCCGAGGACGAGGCGGCGCGGTGGCTCGCCGAGAACGACAGGCAGCCCCAGCCGCCGCCGAAGGCCGCGTCGAAGTCGAAGGCGCTCCACCGCTGGCGGCAGAGCCGCGGCGGCAACTGACGTCCCTCGCCGCACCGGAGTCCGGCGACCACTTCGACGGACGACCCACGGTCTTGACCCCTCTCTCCCGGCACAGGCGGCGAGTATCAAGACGTCGACGAAATCGGGTCAACCCCACCTTCATCGGCGACGTACGTGTAGGTGCTGGAGGCGTCAGCGTCGCCAATGATCGGCGCCGATGACCAATCCCATGAACGCGATGGGAATGAGTACCACCGCTAGCGCCACGCTCCAGCCGAAGACGGCGCCGCAGATCGCGCCCGGTGGAATTCCCCCGGCTATGCGTAGCTCCGCATAGCCGGGGGAATTCCACGTCAGCTCGCCGAGGCGAGCCCCCAACTCGTCGAGAGCGACAGCAACGTGCAGGTGCTTGTGCGTATCGACGCCGACGGTGACCTTCCGTTCGAGTGCTGGAGAAGCGATGCTTTCCATGACTGTCCTCCTCGTCAACGGGGGATGTGTTCGCTACCCGCTGGTCGGGCGGACGGACAGGACTGTGATGGGTCGGTGTGAGAGCAGGCCCCTATTCGGTCACTGTCCGCCCGGCCGGCAGGCGCTAACAGCCACTCGGCCCGGCCGACAGATCAACGCCAAGGCACCACGGCCAGTCGTAAGCAAGAGTCAGACCGAAACCGAGCAGCGACCCGGATTCTGCTCACAGTCGTAGCAATCTCCGACCGAGCCCATCGACGGCACCAGTCCTGACTGCCACGCCCGTTCGGTGAAGGCCCACGAGGTGGACTGCGTTCCGTGGTCAGCGTGGATTACCGTTTCCCCGCGTTGCGTGTCGCGCTGCTCGATCGCCATCCCGAGCGCGTTGCTCGTCAATGGCGAGGTCGGATTGCGGCTGATCGAGCCATGCCGGGTTTGACGGAGGGCGCAGGTCTCCGACTTGACGCTAACGCCGCGACTTGTCGCTGCCTCCAAGGAACTCGCGCGGTATAGGCGCGAACCCGCCGATTGCGCCGAGGAAGCCGCCAAGTAGCGCCCCCGCAACCGCGCCAGTCACGTCGCTGCCCACCAGGTAGCCGGCGACCGCGCCGATGATCGCCACAAGTACAGTCCACACAAATCCCCAAGTCCGCGCTTCCGGAGCCGGCGCGTCAGAGAGGTCCCGGACGCGAACTGTGTCAGCGTCATGCCGGCGCCATGCGATCTCGAGGCGGAGTCCGACGAGAACGCTCAAACCTGCCACCACTAAAGCGGTCGCACCGGCGCCGCTACGGCGACCAGCGAAATCGATCGCACTGATAGTGATGAGCCCGAACGTACCGACGGCGAAAAGGAGGGCGGTTGCTCGTCTTAAGCGTCTGGAGCCCATACGTGGAATCCCCCTCGGCCTCATGGCCTGTAGGAGTGGGCCTCAGCGTCAGCGGATGCGGCGACCATCGCTGCGCCAAGAGCCGCGGTCTGAACCGCTAGCGCAACGCAATGCGGCCCTTGGATGATTCGGTCGAACCCAATTGCCTTCGCATTCAGACACGCCCGACCGATGAATCCTGCGCCAACGACCAAACCGATGCCGACGGAGTTGGTTGCCGCGTATGTGATCAACGCGACCGGATTCTCGTGACCGAACGGATTGGCGAGGGGAAGACCGTCTTTGGCCCAACAGGTGACACTGCGGCCGCACGGGTGGCCGCGCTTCATGCCGCTTGGGTCGGTGTATCCGAGTGGGTTGTTTGCGACGTAGGTGTAGGTGCTGGCCGCGTCCTGCGGCCCGAGTGGGTCGGGTGAGAGGAAGCGGCCGGTGGCTGTGTCGTATTGGCGTGCGCGGAGGTTGTAGAGGCTGGTGGTCGGGTCTTGGTATTCGCCCGCGAACGCGAACGGGTTGCCGGCGACGGAGGGGTCGACTCCTGTGCCGGTCGCGCCGTCACCGAAGGGGTTGCTGTCGTATTGGCCGAGCAGCGCACCGCCGCTGCCGCTCAGCTCGGTGGTCGTGCCGAGCGTGTCGGTGCTGTAGTAGGCGGTGGTGGCGGGTGTGGTCATCGAGATGCGGCCGTCTCCGTAGGCGTATCGGCGAATCAGGCCGGCGGAGGGATCCCTCTCCAGGGCGAGCTGTGGGAGCGCGTAGTTCGCGTCCCAGAGCAGGCTCGTCGTCGCACCGCCTACCGTCGAGGTCACCCGGTGAGGTTGTCCCGTAGCTCGTAGAACTTGACGGCGGTCCCTCCTGCCTTGTCCGCTCCTGCTGGGAGCGTTCGAGGCGATCCGTCCAAGATCGAGGGAGGAACCGCCGTGAATGGGAACGTACCGCT
>Ga0315281_10002301_pt1 | contig 28336 bp, 20 predicted proteins | sample YL17G07_0_MG_FD_204540 | JGI IMG/M metagenome (GOLD analysis project Ga0315281, IMG submission 204540) | Sediment microbial communities from Yellowstone Lake, YNP, Wyoming, USA - YL17G07_0 | ecosystem: Environmental > Aquatic > Freshwater > Lake > Sediment | place: USA: Wyoming | collected...
GGCAACCATCTCCGCCGGCGGGCTGGCGACCACGTTGACGCCAGGGAGCAGCACGATCACGGCTAACGTTGGAGGCGTCACCTCGGCGGGGGTCACCCTGACCGTGACGGCGCCGGTGCTGCAATCCCTGACGGTAAGCCCGTCCAGCGCGTCGGTGGCGGCCGGCCTGACGCAGCAATTCACGGTGAGCGGAACCAACACGGACGGCAGCGCGGCCACGCTAGGGGCGGTGACCTGGGCCTCCAGCAACTCCGCCGTGGCGACGATAGACGCGGGAGGCCTGGCAACTACCTCGGCGCAAGGGAGCAGCACGATCACCGCTGCCGTTGGCGGCGTCACGTCGGCGGGGGTCACGCTGACGGTGACGGTACCCATTCCGGTGGCGCCGACGCTGAACGCGCCCCAGGCCGGCAGCGGCCAGGTTGCATTGAGCTGGGCGGCGGTAACCAACGCCACGAGCTACAACGTGTACTATTCCACCGGCGCCACGGCGGTGAACACCGCGGGCGCGGTCCTGGCCACGGTTGCCGGCACGTCCTATACCCACACCGGCCTGACCAACGGCACGGTCTACAACTACGCGGCGACGGCGTCCAACTCCAGCGGCGCCAGTCCGGCCTCCGCCACGGTGAGCGCGACGCCCAGCCTGGCGGCGGTGACCGGCTTCACGGCGGCGGACGGGGTGGCGCAAGTGGATCTGGCGTGGACGAACCCCACGACCCCGGGCTTCACCGCCACGCGCATCGTCTCCTCCACCGCCGGGTACCCGGCGTCTCCGGTGGCCGACAATCTGACGACATTCGTGGTCTACGACGGGCCCGCGACCAGCACGATGGACACCGCCATCATTGCCGGCGGCACGTACTATTACACCGCCTTTGCCCATGACGGGGCGTCCAACTTCGCGGCCGGCGTGCAAGCCACGGCCACCCACCTGGCCGCCCCCACCGGCGTGTCGGCAACGCCGGGCAGCGGGCGCGTGACGCTGACCTGGAGCGCCGTCTCCGGGGCCACGGGCTACAACATCTACTGGGGCACGAGCGCGAGCGTGGCCAAGGGCACCGGCACGCCCCTGACCGCGGCCAACAGTCCCTACACCCACACGGGGCTGACCAACGGGTCGGGGTACTACTACGTGCTGACGGCCGTGAACGGCAGCGGAGGCGAGGGCGCGGGATCGGCCCAGGTCGGCCCGGCGATCCCCAGCCTGGCTCCGGTCACCGGGGCAACGGCGGTGGCCGCGAACGGCACCTCGACGCTGAGTTGGACCAACCCCACCACCGCCGGCTTCACCGCGGTGACGATCCGCAGGGACACGGCGGGCTACCCGGCATCGCCGGCGGCGGGCACGGCCGTCTGCGACTGCACGGCCACGTCCTCCGTGGCGGAGAGCGGGTTGACCGACGGCACGCTCTACTACTACAGCCTCTTCGCCCACGACGCCGTGCCCAACTACGCGGCCGCGGCGCAGATCAGCGTCACGCCCGCGGATACCATCGTGACGCCCTGGGCGCTCACTTCGTCGTCCACGGTGAGCAACGCCAACAACACCCTGGCCATCACCGGCATCTGCGAGGCCGGCGGCGTGGTGAGCCTCTCCGGCTCGGCGGCGAGTTCCACCGCCTGCGCGGCCGGCACGTTCGGGTTCAACCCGGTAGACAACACCGCCACCAGCAATGTGGACGCCTACTCGCTCCAGGCGACGGACGCGGCCGCGAATGTCTCGAGCATCCTGACGGTGACGTGGACGCGCACCATTCCCCCGCTCGCCGCGCCGGTGATTACGCTGCCCGCGGAGACCGTCCCCGGCAGCAAGACCACCTACAGCAACGTGGGCATCGTGGCCCTGGCCGGGACCTGCATCGGCAACTACACCGTGACGCTGAGCGGCGCATCGTCCGCGACTACACCTTGCGGCAACGGCCAGTTCTCGTTCCTGATCGCGACCCCGGGCGCGGACGTCACGCAGAACTTCTTCATCACGCAGAGCGACTACTCCGGGACCGCCTCCGCCGCCGCCCAGCGCACCTGGGTCTACGACACCACCAAGCCGGCGGCGGTGGTGTTGCAGAACCCGACCACGTCGCCGTCGGTGACCGCCAACACCAACAACTTCATCCTTTCCGGTACGTGCGAGCTGAACGCCACGGTGTTCCTCACCGGCAGCAGCACGCAGAGCCAGGTGTGCTCCGCCGGCACGTTCTCCTTCACGGCCACCCAGACGGTGGACGGCACCTACTCCTTCTCCCTCGTGCAGAAGGATCTCGCCGGCAATGCCTCCACGGCAGTCGTCCAGCAGTGGGTGCGCGACTCCACCTTCGTCCCGACACCGGCCTTCGACGCCGCCGTGGCGATTCCGACCTACACCGACGACACGGCGGACATCGTCCTCACCGGCACCTGCGTGGCGCCGCTCTCGGGAGAGATCGTCGTCCTCTACCTGGAGGACGGCATTACCCAATTGCCCTCCTTGTTGGACGATTCGACCTCGCCGACGGCGACCAACTACCCGTACCGCGCACTCTGCTCTGCGGGCGGAACCTTCAGCATGAACCTGAACAACAGCAACGCCGGCGGCACGGCGGGGACCTATTGGGACCAGGCGACCCAGAGCCTCGTGAACGCCCCCCTGCCCGCCGGGACCTATCCCTGGTCCCTGGTGGCTTACCGCAGCAACGACGGCGGGCAGACGTGGTTTGCGTCGGCGGGCGTGTACTATGAGGCGGTGGTGAACATGACGCCTCCGCCCGCCCCTTCGACCACCGTGCCGCTTGCCATCGCCGCTGGGGGAACCGGCAGCTATGTCGCGCCCGGCCCGCTCGCCATCGGCGGCGGTTGCGGTGTCGGCAATACGGTGACGCTGGCCGGCGGGGTCTCGGCCAAGACGCCAGTACTCTGCGACGCGGCGGGCGCCTATTCCTTCGCGAGCGTGGACGAGACCGTGGACGGCACCTATGCCTACACGCTCACCCAAACCAGCCTGGCCGGGGTCGTGTCCACGGCGGCAACCACGTTCAATTGGACCCGGCTGACCGGGGCGCTTCCCCCGCCGATCGTCACCTCGCCCGCCACGAATCCGTACACGTCGAACACGGGGTCGCTGGTGCTTTCCGGAACCTGCACGAGCGGCCTGTTCGTCAGGCTGACCGAAGCCGCCGTGGTCATCCAGTCCTATACCTGCGCCGGGGGCACCTTCTTCTTCACCGTCAACAAGACCACCACGCCGAATACCGTGGTCACGTATAACTTCGGGCTCTATCAGGAGGACAGTGTCGCCACGACGTCCACGACCGTGGCTTTCCAATGGATCGTGGACACCACCCCGCCGACAATCACGGCCACCTACGCGCTGCCCTTCGCCACGTCCACGGCATCCAGCGCGGGCGTGCCGCTCGTCAGCCCGGCGAAGGACGCGGTCTTCGAGTTCATCTCGAACTCTGCTGGCACCTTCGAGTGCAATCTGGACGGCGCGGGGTATGTCGCTTGCACCACACCCGCCGTGTACAGCGGCCTGGCGGCGGGGGTCACCCATTCGCTGCTGATCCAGGCCAAGGATCTGGCGGGCAACGTTTCGCTCGTTCCGTACGCGCGCTATTGGACGCAACAGGTCCACGGCACGGTGATGCTCTATCACTTGGACGAGGCGGCGACCGGGGCGACGGCGATTGACAGCGCGGCGTATCAGTCCGACGCGTCCCCGTACAACTACAACAGCCCGTTGTCGGCCACCAGCACGACCGTCACGACCCACGCGGGCTTCGGCAACGCACGGGGCGTCAGCCTGGGCGCGGCCACGGGCCAATACCTGATGGCGCCCGACGCCGTCCACCATGGCAGCCTGCGCACCAAGATGACGATAGAGGCGTGGGTCCAGCCGGATACCTCGGCGAATAAAATCTCCAAGATCTTGACCCGCGTTGCCGGCAATACCTACGAGGGGGTGCTGGCGTCCAAGTGGGATACGACCAACAACCGCATGGCGTGGGAATTCGGCCTCCAGCGCACCAGCGCGGTCACGACCACCACCGACACCAAGACCGTGACCCTGTTCTTCCGGACCTATACGCAGACCACGGCCACGACCACGCCGACCCTGGTGACGGCGCTTTCGCCGGCGATCGCGAATTTCTCCAACCAGGCCCTGGCGCACGCGTTCCCGTTCGAGCACCTGGCGATGACGTGGGACCGGGGCGTCGTGAACTTCTTCGACAACGGGGTGCTGCTGGGGACCGCGACGCCCGGCAATCCGGGCGTGAGCCTGCTGCCGGACGGCGACGGCCAGTTCCTGCTGAGCGCGGGAAGCACCTCCGCCACCGCCCACTATCACTACTTCCAGGGCACCCTGGACGAGGTGAGGATTGCCCAGGATGTTTGCTACATCGTCGGCGCCCTGCCGACGGCGCCGTTCACTGATGCCGACTGCGTCCCGCAATAGGGACGCCCGGCCGGGGAGCGAGGGAGCCGCGCGGCCGGGGGCCTAGAACAGCGAGCCGCCCTGCGCCAGCCGGTCGCGGTCGGCGCCGTCAATCGTCCCGTAGTCTATGGTCAACTCCGCCCCCACGGCGATGTCCCGCGCCGCCACCACCACCTCCTCGTCGTTCACCAGGATCTCCGGGCGCGGCACCAGGTTGGGCGCGGCGGAGTGGTTGATGTAGAGCGTCTGGTCGCCGGCGATGTAGTAGTGCCGCCGGTCCAGGCTCAGCACGCCGTAGAGGGCCATGAAGCGGCGCACGTGGGCGGGCTGGCGCTGCAGCCACTCCGCCGGATGCTTGCGGTCCATGCCGGGGTCGAACTGCCAGACGGTCTGGCCCTTGGCAACGGCCTCGCCCGCGAACACACCCAGGCCGTGAATCGCACTGGCGCGCACCTCGACAGCAATCAGCAGCATGGTTGTCCGATCTGGGATGGGGGTGGAATCCGGGGCCGCGCCGGGCGGTTCAAAGCGCCAGCGCGCGCTCCACGGCCAAGGCCAGGCCGTCCTGGTCGTGATCGGCGCTGACCCAGTCGGCCACGGCCTTCAGTTCGTCCGTGGCGTTGCCCATGGCGATGCCCAGCCCGGCGGCGCGGATCATCTCCATGTCGTTGGCCTCGTCCCCCACCGCGATCACCTGTTCCGGGTGGGCGGCCGCCTGTGGAAACAGCGCCTGGAAGGCCCGCCACTTGGACGTGTCCGGGTGGAAGAACTCGGTGATCCGGCCGTAGGCGGCACGGATGAACAGCACCATCGCGTGATGCCGGGTGCGGCCGCCGAAGCGCTCCATCACGCGGGCGGATGCGGCGTCGAAGCGCTCCCCCCGCCCCAGCGCCGCCACCTCCAGCACGTCCGGGATCTCCGCCGCGGCCAGGTCCGGGGCCGCCCGTGCCAGCAGCGCGTTGCGTCCCAGGTAGGCCTCGAAGTGGGGGTCGCCCTGGAACCGGGAGACATGGAGCTGGGGCGGCTCGGGGTGACGGTGGGAGAAGACGACGACCGAGAGTCCCTCCCGCTCCAGGGCCTCCACCACCTCCGGCCACAGCGCGCGCGGGAGCGGATTGACATAGGGCGCGGAGGCCAAGCCGGGGGTCAGCCCCACGGCGCCGCCGTTGGCGATCAAGTGAAAGGGCAGGGCCAGGTCGCCGGCGCTGCGCATCAGGGAAGGGTACGTGCGCCCCGTGGCCAGCACCAGCGTCAGCCCGGCCTCCACGGCCCGCGCCAGCGCGGCCCGGTTGCGCGCGCTGATCCGCCCCTGGCTGTCCAGCAGGGTGCCGTCCACGTCCACCAGCAGGTAGCGCCAGGAGCGGGACAACGCGGCCGGCGCGATGGCGAGCGGGTTCAGGCCGGGGTCTCCGCTTGCAGCAGCCGCACCACCTGCCCCGTCAGGGCATCGGCGCGGGCTTCCAGTTCCGGCCCGGTCAAGTTGGCGATGGGGTGGGGCATGACCACGAAGCGGTAGTCGGGCACCCCCCAACCGGCGGCCATCTCCTGTCCGGTGGGCGTAAAGGGTTCGGTGATGATGGAGACGGCGGGGATGCCGGCCTTCTCCAACAGGATTCCGTCGAGCACACTGCCCGAGCTGCACGAGCCTCAGTCCCCCACGCCCGCGATGACGAAGTCCGCCTTGGTCTTGAACTCCCGCACGGCGGCCTCGCTCACGCCGTGGGCGGGGGACTGTTTGTGGGCCAGGTGCGTCAGGGTCATGCCGTACTGCTCCCGCAGGCGCTCGGCCACCTTGCGCAGCAGCAGCTCGGAATTGAACTTGGTGTTCTCCACCAGGCCCACCCGCAGCCCCTTGAGGGCGCTGGGACGCGGGGCGTAGCGAAGGGGCTCGCCCTGGGGGGCGATGGTGGGGTCGAACAGGTCCATGGCCATGCGCATGCCTCCAGTTGTCGTGAACTTCTGCCCAGCGCGCGGATGCGCGGGCTGCCAGCCGGGGCCGCCTGCCAGCGGCCCCCCTACGGCGTCTCGATCCGGGTGGTCACCGAGCGCGTGGCGGCGATGCCGCCCCAGCCGGGCAGGCAGGCGGAGAAGCTCCCGGCCCGGCCTCCGGCGTGGACGACGATCAGGTCATCCGGCGTGCGCGTCACATGGCGCCAGGCGGTCTCGTCCTCCGGCGCCAGCGGGCCGGGCATGCGCCCCGCGCGCTTGAGGTCCGCGTGGGTGCGGCGAGCGAGGCCATGGACGGTCTGCTTCACCTGCGCCTTGCTCCAGCCGGCCTTGCGGAAGATCTCCATGTGCTCCCCGGCGATGACGATCACGGCCTGGGGCTGGCCCATGATGCCGATGGAGCCCAGATTGGCCAGGGCATCGGCCAGGGTGCGGCAGAGCGCCTCGGGCGTGTTGCTCAACTGGTTGTACACTTGGATCTGGCCCTCGGCGGCGAAGACGGTGACGGTGCTCTCGGCCGGCCCGAAGCCGCGCTCCACGTGCAGCGGCTCCCAGGGACTCTCCGCCTCGTTCTCCGCGAAGCAGAAGGAGTACTTGCCGGGGTTGCCCAGCGTGGAGCGGTCCAGCTTGCCGGGCCGGGTGTTGAGGGCGTTCATCATCACCAGCCGCACGGCGCGGCCGATGGTGGCATTGGCGCGCCAGCCCTGGCCCAGGGCGTTGTCGCGGCTGTTGATGTCCAGCCGCGCGGCGACGGGGCCGTTGCAGATCAGCACGGCGGCCGACCCGCCGGTGCTGGTGGCCGGGCCATGGTAGCCGTAATCGGGATGGCAGAGGCCCTTCACCGCGGCGACCACGACCGGCATGTATGCCGGCAGGCAGCCGGCCAGCACGGCGTTGACGGCCACCTTGTCCGCCGTCACGCTGGTGTTGCGCTCCGCCACGGAGCCGAGAACCTCCGGCCCCTTCAGGCCGGCGGCCGCCAGCATGGCCCCCACGGAAGCCTCCGTGGGCGGGACGACGGGCAGGCCGTCCGTCCAGCCCCGCCGGTAGTACTGCTCGATCAACGCCGCCGCGTCCTGGGCGGCCCCGCCCGTGGCCATGGTCAGGCTCCCGCATGTCTTGCCCGCCGGGCCGCCGCGCCCGGATGGGGCCACTTTATCACCTTGCCCGGGCGGCACAAGCGGCGCATCGGGCACCGGCGCAAGCAACGGCCGCACGCCGGGCGACGCACAGGAGCGGGAGTCCAGGGACGCCAGGGGGCCATCCTCAGCGGCCTCTACCCCCGCGTTTCGACCGGGGGTTCGGTGGGCGCGGATTCCGGCGCGGCGCGTTGAAACCCAGCCACGAGCCGGATGATTTCCCCCGCCGTGCGGTTCAAGCCCTTGCCGGCGGACGCCACGGTGAAATCCGCCTGGGAATAGATCGGCAGCCGCGCCTCCAGCAGCCCCAGCGCGGTCTCGCGCACATTGCCGCCCTGCACCTTGGGGCGGCGCGTGTCGCGCTCCAGCCGCTTGAGGATGTCCTCCGGATCGGCCTTGATGAAGACCACCGGCCCGGCCCGGCGCAGCAGGTCCAGATTGCCCGGGGCAATGGGCATGCCCCCGCCCGTGGCGATGACGGTGTTCTCCAGCGCCGGCAGGCGGCGCGCCAGGCGCGTTTCCAGCTCGCGGAAGTACGGCTCGCCCCGCCGCTCGAACAGCTCCGCGATGGTGCAGCCAAGCTGCTCCTCGATGAAGTGGTCGCAATCGAGCAGGTGGTAGCCCAGGCGCCGCGCCAGGCGCCTGCCGATGGACGTCTTGCCGGAGGCCATGAAGCCGATCAGCACCACGTTCATGCGCATCCCGCCGAGAACTGCGATGAGGGGCCGTCCGCGGACCCGACGCCGGGGTCGGCCACCGGTCAGGCTTCGATCCAGCCGCCGCCCAGCATGACATCGCCTTGGTAGAACACGGCCGCCTGGCCAGGGGTGATGGCGCGCACGGGCTGGGCGAAGTCCACCCGCACCCGGCCGGGCGCCAGGGGCACCAGGCGCGCCTCCGTGCCGGCGTGGGCATAGCGCACCTTGACCTGCGCGGTCAGCGGCGCGTCCGGCGGCGGGCAGGAGACCCAGTTGACGCCGCTCAGCTCCATGGTCTGGCTGTCGAGGTGCTCCGCCGCCCCCAGCACCACCCGGTTGGTAGCGGACTCCAGGGCAATCACATACAGGGGACGCTCGCTGCTGACGCCCAGGCCGCGGCGCTGGCCGAGGGTGTAGTAGGGCAGGCCCTGATGCCGCCCCAGCACGCGGCCAGCGCGGTCCACGATCTCCCCAGGGGGCGGGGGCGCGGCGGCGAAGCGCGGCCGCAGAAAGTCGCGATAGTCGTGGGGCACGAAGCACACCTCCTGGCTGTCGGGCTTGTCCCAGGTGATGAGCCCCCGGCCTTCCGCCACGTGGCGGGCCTGGGGCTTCTCGTAGTCGGACAGGGGGTAGAGCAGGAAGGGCAACTCCTCCCGCGGCGTGCCCCAGAGGAAGTACGTCTGGTCCTTGCGGCGGTCGCGGGGCCGGACGATCCGGTAGGCTCCGCTCGCCGGGTCAACGCCGATGCCGGCATAGTGGCCCGTGGCCAGGCGGTCGCAGCCGAACTGCCGCACCTGGTCCAGCAGCAGGGCGTTCTTCACGGTCTGGTTGCACATCACGCACGGGTTGGGCGTGCGTCCGGCGCGGTAGGCGGCGACGAAGTAGTCAATCACGCGGCTCTTGAACTCCGCGACGAAATCGAGGACGTAGAACGGAATGCCCAGCCGGGAGCAGACCTGCCGGGCGTCGAGGGCGTCGTCCATGGAGCAGCAACTGCGGTCCCGCTTCTCGGCATCGGGAAGGTCGTGCAACTTCATGTGGACGCCCACCACGTCCCAGCCCTGCTCCACCAGCAGTGCCGCGGCGACGGAGGAATCCACGCCGCCGCTCAGGGCGACGGCGACGCGCCCGCGCGCGGGCGGGACCGGCGGGAGTGGCTCGTTGTGCAGGCTCATCCGGCCTCCGCCCCCAGCAGCTTCTGGTCAATGGTGATGGTGGCGTTGCGGCGCAGCCCCTCCAACCAGCGGCGGTACGCTTCCGTTTGCCGCTCCTCGATCAGGCGCGCCCGGATTTCCGGCTGGGCCTCCTCGAAGGTCTTCATGCCCTCGGGGCGATAGCCCTCGATGCGAAAGATATGGAAGCCGATCTCCGTCTGCACCGGGTGCTTGGCCGGGCTGACCGCGCCCACGCGCTTGAGCTCGAAGATGGCCTGGTCCAGCGGCTGGGGCAGCACGCCCCGTTCCACGTATCCCAGTTCGCCGTCGGCCGCCCGGTCGGGCGTGATGGAGTACTTCTTGACCAGCGCCACGAAGTCCTCGTTGCGTTCCAACTGGTGCATCACCTTGTCGTACAGGTCGCGCGACCCCACGGCCAGGTGGCGCACCTTGGCCTGTTCCCTGCGCACGAAGCGCCGGGGGTTGCGGTCGTAATAGGCGCGCAGCTCCTGGTTCGTCACGCGCAGCTTGTCGATCACCTCCTGTTGAATCAGTTTCTGCTGCACCAGGCGCGTCTGAAAGGCCTGGGTCCACTGCTGGACGGTCGTGTGATTCGTCAATGCGGCTTGGCGGAGCTCATTCTGGTCCATGGGGGCAATCAGGTCCGCGATCCGGGAACTCAACTCCTCGTCGCTGAGGGCGATCCCCTTGCGGCGGGCCTCCTGGGCCAGCAGCTTGTCCTGGATCATCTGCTGCAGCACCAGTTCCTTGATCTCCTGCCGCTTGGCCGGCTCGTTCCGGATGAAGCCCTCCCAGCGCGTGAGAAACGCCTGGTAGGTGTTCTCGAAGTCCTCGTAGGCGATGCGCTCGTTGTTCACCACGGCGATGGACTGGCCCGCGGACGCCACGGTGATGGCGCGTTCGCTGCGGTAGCAGCCCGCCAAGGCCAAGGCCAACGCCAGCGCCAACAGGATGCCGCGCGGGAGCGGGGCCAAGGGAAGTCGCAAGATCGGCATCCATCTCTCCCGTGAACCGCGCGCTACGCCGCCTGCTGGAGCAGAATCCCCTCGAGCAGCTTGAGGCGCTCCAGGATCGCTTCCGGCGAGGCCGGCATCGCGCCCAGCAACAGCTTGTCCTCCGGCTCCAGCTTGATGCCCTGGGCGGGGTCGGCCACGAGCTTGAGCAGCCGGTCGAAGTCAATCCGGTCCGGCCGGCCCAGGCGCGCCTGCAATTGGCCCCCAACCCGCTCCAGCGCCGCCAGGCCATAGCGCAGGGCCGTCAGCCGGATGCGGAGCATCTGGAACAGATTCTCCATCTCCGGCGGGGGCTTGCCGTAGCGGTCCTCCAGCATCTGCCGCATGTCCCAGGCGTCCTCTTCCGTCTTCACCTCGGCCAGGCGCTTGTAGATGTCCAGGCGCTGCTGGGTGCTGGCGATATAGGTCTCCGGCAGCAGGTAGGGGAAGCCCAGTTCCAGTTTGCACTCCCCGGATGCGGGCTGCAAGACGTCCTCGCCGGTAACCTTGGCCACGGCCGCTTCCACCATCTGGGTGAACAACTCCAGGCCGATCAGGTTGATGTGCCCGGATTGCTCGCGGCCCAGCAGGTTGCCCGCGCCCCGGATTTCCAGGTCGTGCGAGGCGATCTTGAAGCCGGACCCCAGGTCGTTCAATTCCTGCAAGAGGGTGAGGCGGCGCTGGGCCACTTCGGTCAGCACCTTCTCCGCGGATACCAGCAGGTAGGCATAGGCCTGCACGTTGCTGCGGCCCACCCGGCCGCGCAGCTGATAGAGCTGGGACAGCCCGAACTGATCCGCGTTGTGGATGATGATCGTGTTGGCGCGGGGAACGTCCAGCCCGGATTCGATGATGGTGGTGGTGAGCAGCACGTCCACGTTGCCGTGATAGAACTCCAGCATGACCTCTTCCAGTTGCCGCTCCGGCATCTGGCCGTGGGCGATGGCCATGCGCACCCGGGGCAGCAGGGTCAGCAGGTAGCTGCCGTAGGCGTGGATGTCCTCCACGCGGTTGTGGACGTAGAACACCTGGCCGCCCCGCCGCACCTCCCGCTCCACCGCCTCGCGGATGATGTAGTCGCTGCCCTTGACCAGCCGGGTGCGGATGGCCATGCGGTCCATGGGCGGGGTGTTGATGATGCTCAGGTCGCGCACCCCCATCAAGGACATGTGGAGCGTCCGGGGAATGGGCGTGGCGGAGAGCGTCACCACGTCCACTTGCGTCTTGAGGCGCTTGATCTTCTCCTTGTGGGCCACGCCGAAGCGCTGCTCCTCGTCAATGATGAGCAGTCCCAGGTCATGGGGCTTGACGTCGGCGGAAAGCAACCGGTGCGTGCCGATGAGGACATCCAGCTTGCCCTCGGCGAACGCCTTGAGCACCTGCTTCTGCTCCTGGGGCCCGCGGAAGCGGCTCAGCACATCAATGCTCACCGCGAAGCCCTCGCAGCGCTTGACGAAGGTCTCGTAGTGCTGTTGCGCCAGGATGGTGGTGGGGACCAGCATCAGCACCTGCTTCTTGCCCAGCACGGCCAGGTACGCGGCGCGCATGGCGACCTCGGTTTTGCCGAAGCCCACGTCGCCGCAGACCAGGCGGTCCATGGGCCGGCCGGCCGTCATGTCCGCCAGCACGTCCTCGATGGTGCGCTGCTGGTCTTCCGTTTCCTGGAAGGGGAAGGCTTCCTCGAACTCGGTCAGCAGCGCCGGATGGGGTTCAAAGGCGTGTCCCTGGCGCGCCTTGCGGGCGGCATAGAGCGCCACCAGCTCCTCGGCCATGTCCTCCACGGCGCGGGTGGCCCGCTGCTTGGACTTGGTCCAGTTGCCGTCTCCCAGCCGGTTCAGCGCCGGGGCGGCGCCGTCCATGCCGGTGAACTTCTGCACCTGGTTGAGCTTGTAGACCGGCACATAGACCTTGTCGCCGGCGGCGTAGGCCAGCACCAGGAAGTCGCCTTCCTCCGTGCCGGCCCTCATGCGGCGCAGGCCGTCGTAGCGGCCGATGCCGTATTCCACGTGCACGACCAGGTCGCCTTCCTTCAACTCGCCCAGCGAGCGGATGAAGTGCTGCAACTTGGATTTTTTCAGGCGGCGGGCGCGGGTCTTCTCGCCCAGCAGTTCCTCCTCGGTCACCAGCGCCAGGAGCGTCTCCCCCTGCTCGTCCACCACGCGGAAGCCCTGGTGGGGCGTGCGCGGCAACAGCACCAGGTCGCTGACGACGCCCGGCGGGGCGGGCGCCAGCGCCTCCCACAGCAGCGGACGCAACCCGGCCGTGGGCTGCTCGATGCGCGCGGCCAGATCGAACTCGGCCAGCACCTGCTTCAGCCGCTCCGCGCCCGTGAGCGACCGCGACGCGAGCAGCACCGGCGCGCCGGCATCGCGCCACGCCTTGATCTGGTCCAACACCGCCCCCAGGCGGGCATGGGCGCTCCGGCCCGTCTCCGCGGCGTGCGCGCGCAGCCACTGGTTGTCCGCGAAGGGGCAGACCAGGGTGTTGGCTTCGCCCTCCAGGCGCAGCTCTTCCATGCCCACGCGGTAGAACCGCTGCAACTCCTTCCGGAAGGCGGTGGCCGGCAGGTAGAACGTTTCCGGCGGCAGCGCCAGGTTCCCTTGGCGCAGCGAGAACTCGTACTCGCCCAACACCTCCTCGAAGAACTGGTGGGCCGTCTGCTCCACCGCCTCCGGCTGATCGAGCACCACCACCGCGCCGGACGGCAGCACCTGATGCAGCCAGGCGATGCGCTCGCAGAACAGCCCCAGGTGCTGCTCGTAGCCGGGGAAGGGGGCGCCCTGCTCCAGGTAGTCCCGGATCTGGCGATAGGTGTCGGGTTGCACCTGGGTCTTGTAGTCCGGCAGGCGCGTCAGCGCCCGGGCGGCGGTGGCCGGGGTCATCACGCCCTCGCCGGCCGGGAAGATCATCAGTTCGGGCAGCGCGTCCAAGGACTTCTGCGACCCCACGTCGAAGCTGCGCAACGTCTCCAGGTCGTCGTCGAAGAAGTCGAGCCGCGCGGGGTGTTGGGTGTGGATGGGGAAGATGTCCACGATCTCGCCCCGGGCGCTGAATTCGCCCGGCGCCTCCACCAGGTCCACGCGGTGGTAGCCCGCCTCCAGCAGGCGCGCCAGCAGGGCCTGCCGCGGCTGCCGCTCCCCCGGCCGCAGCACGAAGCTCAGGCGCCGCAACTCCTCCGGCGGCAGCATGCCCTGCATCCACGCCTGGGGCGTGGTCACCAGCAGCCGGCATTGCTCCGCCTCCAGGGCCGAAAGCGCCTCGAAGCGCAGGGCCACCGTCTCGGGATTGGGCGAGAATCCGTCGTACGGAATGGTGTCCCACTGCGGGAAGAGGTAAGGCCGGTGCGGACCGCCGAAGGAGGCCAGATCCTCTTGCAGCTCCTCCGCCCGCTGGAGCGTCGCGGCGATCACCACCAACGGTGCGGCAACCCGTTCGGCCAACTCCGAAAGGAGCCACCCGCGGCTGCCGGCGCGCACGCCGCTCAGCCCCAGGGGCAGACGCCGGGCAAGCCGCGCGGCGGCGGCGTCCAGCATTTCCGTCAGTAAGGTCCGTGCGGGGGGAGTTTGATCTTGCATCCGGCCATGGACGTGATACTTTTAGCGGATCGGACTTGTCCAACCAGAGTACACCACTCTTAGAACCTTATTCCAGTCTTTCGTGGGATGGTCGGAGCGAAGCGAGAGGGAACCGGACGGCACTCCTCCCGGCCTCCGCTTGCCGCCGTTTCAGGCGTCGCCTTCCCATTTTCCCGGGGCCTTCCACCGGCCCCTGCCGTGCCGCTTTCGTTCCATGGACCCGGATCAGCCGTGAATTGCCGTTTGTCCCCGTCTCCCAAGGAGATTCCCTCATGCTGACCGAACGCCTCGAACAGGGGCTGACCTTCGACGATGTGTTGCTGGTGCCCGCCCGTTCCGAGGTGCATCCCCAGGAAGTTGACCTGAAGACCCGGCTCACGCGCCGCATCACGCTGAACATCCCGCTCATCAGCGCCGCGATGGACACGGTGACCGAATTCCGCACGGCGATCTGCATGGCCCAAGAGGGCGGAATCGGCATCATCCACAAGAACCTGAGCATCGAAGAGCAGGTGACCCAGGTGGATCTGGTGAAGCGCTCGGAGAGCGGCATGATCACCAATCCGATCACCATTGAGCCCGACGCCAAGGTGAGCGCCGCGCTGGCCCTGATGGAGAAGTACCGCATCTCCGGCGTGCCGGTGACCCAGGGCCGCAAGCTGGCGGGCATCCTCACCAACCGCGACCTGCGCTTCGAGACGAACTTCGAGCGGCCCGTGCGCGACCTGATGACCCAGGGCCGGGAGCGGCTGGTGACGGTGAAGCCGGGCATCGGCCTGGAGGCCTCCAAGGCGCTGCTGCACGAGCACCGCATCGAGAAGCTGCTGGTGGTCAACGATCAGTACGAGCTGGTGGGTCTCATCACCGTGAAGGACATCGAGAAGGCGCGCAAGTATCCGAATGCCTGCAAGGACGGGCAGGGCCGCCTGAGGGTAGGCGCCGCGGTCGGCGTCACGGGCGACTTTCTCGCCCGCGCGGAGGCGCTGCTGCGCTCGGGCGCGGACGCGATCGTGGTGGACACCGCCCACGCCCATTCCGAGCGGGTGCTGGTCACCATCCGCGCGCTGCGCGAGGAATTCCCGGATGCGGAGTTCATCGGGGGCAACATCGTCACGGGCGAGGCGGCGGAGGCGCTGATCCGGGCGGGCGTGGACGCGGTCAAGGTGGGCATCGGGCCGGGCTCCATCTGCACCACGCGCGTGGTGGCGGGCGTGGGCGTGCCTCAACTCACGGCCATCCATGAGGTGCAGTCCGCGGCCGCCAAGCACGACGTGCCCATCATCTCCGACGGCGGCATCAAGTACTCCGGGGACATCGTCAAGGCGCTCGCCGCCGGAGCCGAGAGCGTCATGCTGGGCAACCTGTTCGCCGGGACGGACGAGAGCCCCGGGCAGGTGATCCTCTACCAGGGGCGCCGCTACAAGATCTACCGCGGCATGGGCTCCCTGGGCGCGATGAAGGCCGGTTCGGCCGACCGGTACTTCCAGGACACCGTGGAGGACATGAAGCTGGTGCCGGAGGGCGTGGAGGGCCGCGTGCCCTACCGTGGACCCCTCGTGGAGAGCATCTTTCAATACATGGGCGGGCTGCGGGCCGGCATGGGATACGTCGGCGCTCCCGATGTCAAGGCCTTGCGCACGCAAACCCGCTTCATGAAGATCAGCCTGGCCGGGTTGCGCGAGAGTCACGTCCACGACGTCATGGTCACGGAAGAATCGCCCAACTATCCCGTCGGGTCCAACTGATGGCGCAGGAAGCCGGGTCCCTGAGGGTGAGCAGGCTTCCGCCGGGGGTGGGGCGGCTGGTCGTGCTGCTGGCCGTCCTGGCGGTCGGGGGGTGCAGCTTGGCCTACAATGAGGGCCGCCTGCGGGAATCCCAGAACCGTTGGGAGGAGGCGGCGATCCAATACCACCTGGCCTACATCGGCGATCCGCAGGATGGCGAGTACCGGGAGGCGTTTCTGCGGGCCAGCAAGCAGGTGGCCCGCGAGAACATGGAGCGCTACAAGGACTACCTGGGCAACAAGGAGTTCGGCAAGGCCTACCAACGGCTCGTGGACGCCTCGCGCCAGGATCCGGACCTGGAGCCGGCCAAGCGGGAGTCGGCCCGGTGGATGCGGGTGCTGGTGGGCGGCCAGATCAAACTCGAGTTCTCCGACCTTCAGGCCGACACCTCGCTGGCCGACGAGATCCGCGTCGTGGTGCGGCTCAACACGCCCAACCCTGGGGAAGTGATCGAAGCGGAAGTGGATGTGGACACGGGGGTCTTCTACGCGGAGAACCTGCTCTACGACCGTCCGGACGAGCTCCTCGCCTACTACTCCGTCAATTCGATCGGATTGAGCCTGGTTCAGGGCAAGACCAAGGTGAAGCAGTTTTCCAATCACGAGTTCGTGCGCTTCATTACGTTCCGCACGCCCATCCTGGCGTCCCCCCTGGGCCCGATCAACCTTCCCTCCGACGGCGTGATCCGGCGCGTGGCCGAGCACCGGCGCTTGCTTCAGAACGACGATGTCGCCGAAACCCCCATCGTTCCCCGCTCCAATCCAAAGTATCAAATGACCGTGCAGGGAGACCGGATCCTGGTGACTTCCGGCGACGGCAGGAGTGACTTTACCCCACGCTATCTGTATGTTAACAAACAGGACCGGCGGTTGTTTGTGGATTTTGGCCGCTATGAGGTTCAACTGTTGCGCGAAGGGCGCGGGTGGGGAATGGCGCGGCTCCCGGTGGGCCGGCAAGATTACGTGCCGGTGCTGGCGGGAAACGTCGCGCTGCAGCCGTATTTCTACTATCGGGGCGCAGTGCTCACCTATCTTCCCGCGAAGGAAGGATAGGCCAGGGCGCGTGTGACGCCGCACCAGCGACGCCGTTTGCCGGTCGCAACGGGTTGCATCCAGCGGAGGCGGATGGTTGCCCAACAACAGGCCGGGTGGCCGGAAATCACCCAATATCCCTGGCAGAGCCGCCGCGACTACCTGTTGCTGGTGGCGGCCGTGGCCGCGTCCGACTCCGAACTTCACCCCGACGAATTGGCCCTGTTGCGGCGCTGGATGGAGCAATTCCGCCTGGCCCCCAAGAGCCGCGAGGCGGTGCTGGCCGTCGCCAATCACCAGGCGGTGGACTTGGAGCGGGTGCAGAAGCGGCTCGCCCGCACCGACCTGAAGTACAGCGTCATGCTGGACATGATGGGCATGGCCATGGCCGACGGGGTCTTGATGGACGAGGAGATCCTGCTGCTGCATGAGGTGGCCGAACGGCTCGAGATCGACCCGATTGACTTCAACATCCTGATTGAGTTGGTGCACTCCGCCCATCAGGCGGCCCAGATGCGCAACCCCGAGCCGCTCTACGAGCACAACATCGAGAGCGCGTTCGATCTGCTCTGCAAGCGCTCGGTGCGGCTGTTTCCGCACACGTTGATGTGCGTGTCCAACGAGAACTATGACCGCCAGTTGAAGGAGCGCTGGGAGCGCTTCCGGGCCCAGCACCGGCGCGGCTAGGATGGCGCCGGGCCGCGGCCTCGCCCGACCGTCGCGCGTTCTGTTCAGGGAAGGACATCCGATGGGCAATCCACTGAGCCGCATGGGCCCCGCGCGCGCGGGACGTGCGCTGCTGCTGTCCGCCGCCGTCTTGGCCTGGGGCGCGGCGGCCTGGGGCGCGGCGGCCTGGGCCGCCCTCCCGGTGGAGCAGGTGCTGACGCTCTCCCTGCCGGACAAAGCCGTCCGGTTGGCGACCGCGCAGTGCGACGGTCAGCGGGTGGTGCTGCTTCAGGATCAAGGCGGACGCCGCCAGCGCCCGGTGATGCGGGGTGGGCTGCTGGCCCTGGAGCCCTTCGGCGACTGCGCCCTCCCGGACCCCGTGGCCCGCCCCGAGCTGCTGGACCACACCGCCGTGTCGGTCGGCGACGGCGCCATTGCCCAGGCGTGGCTGGCCGTGGCCACGCTCAAGTACCGCCACGGCGTGCTGGGCAGCGTCGCCGAAGCGCGGGAGCTGCGCGTCCTCGACCGCGAGGGCGAGGTGCTGCGCTACCCCCTCGACGACGCCTCGGTGTTCGAGGACCGCGTCGCCCGGCTGGTCACGCTGGACAACCGGGACGCCGTGCTGGTCGTCCGCACCCGGCTGGAGCGGGGAGCCGCCGCCGCGCTGTTTGGCCTGGCCGGCGGCCCGGGCCCCGACCAGCGGCTGGTGCTGCTGGCCGAGTCGCCCCCCATCGGCCGGCCCAACACCTGGCTCAACCCCGTGGGTGTGGCGGACTTTGACGGCGACGGCCACGACGACGTGGCGGTGGTGCTGACCCCGCACGCGGGCGGCACGCTCGTCGTCTATCGCCACCAGGGTCAGCGCTTGGTGGAGAAGTACCGCACGCCGGACGTCTCCAATCATGCCCTCTATTCCGGCGAGCAGGGCATGTCCGCCATTCTGGACGTCAACGACGACGGCGTGCCGGACCTGATCGTCCCGGACGCCGCCCGGCGCGGCCTGCGGATCGTCACCTATGCCGGAGGGCGCTTCGGCGAGGTGTTCAAGCGGGCGCATTCCGCGGAAATTGACAGCGCCATCGGCGTGGCCGATCTGGACGACAACGGCCGCCCCGACATCGTGTACACCCTGAAAGACAATACGCTGGTGGTGCTGCTGCGGTAGGCGCCTGCCCGGCCGAGCGAGCTGCTCCGCCGGAGATCAACGGCCGGCCGGATGAACCTTGCATCCGGCGCGGTCGCGATCCGCGCGGACGGAAGGCCGGTTGGGGTGGCACAGGCCGCCGCCGTGCTACGTCCCGGGCTGGATGGCCGCCCGGTCTATCGCCGCCAGCCGCTCCGGCAGCGTGGGGTGGCTGTAGTGGTAGGCGCTGTACCAGGGATGGGGGTCGGGGTTGGCCAGGTTCTCCCCGCTGAGCCGCACCAACGCGCGCTTGAGCGCGTCGGGCAGCGCCAGCAGCCGCACGGAATACCGGTCCGCCTCGTATTCGTGCCGGCGGGAGAGCCAGGCCGCCGCCGGTTGCAGCCAGAACGTGAACGCCCCGCCGCACAGCAGCGCCAGCGCCAGCCCCGCGTGGAGCGACGGCTCGGCGAAGCCGAACCGGTGGAACACGGGCGGCCAGGCGATCAGCAGGCTCAGCAGGTACAGCCCCAGCAGCATCCCCGCCAGGTTCAGCGCCAACATGCGGTGCATGTGCCGGGCGCGATAGTGGCCCATCTCGTGGGCCAGCACGGCCAGCGTCTCGTCCTCGCTCATGCTTTGCACCAGCGTGTCGAACAGCACGATGCGGGGGCGCAACAATCCGGTGAAGTAGGCGTTGGAGTGGCCGGAGCGGCGCGACGCGTCCACGACGAATATGCCCCGCAGGGAGAAGCCCGCCCGGGCGGCCAGCGCCTCCAGCCGCTCCCGCAGCGTTCCCGCCGCCAGGGGGGTGAAGCGGTTGAACCAAGGGGCGATCACGGTGGGGTAAAGCCAGAGCAGGGCCGCCTGCGCCGCCGCGATGAAGCCGAACAACCCCAGCCACCAAGCCTGGCCCGTGCGGGCCATGAAGGCGAACGCGCCGTAGAGGAAGGGCAGGCCCAGCCCCGCCGCCAAGGCCAGGCCCTTGGCGCGGTCCGCCAGCCACAGCGCGGGCGTGGCGCGGTTGAAGCCAAAGCGCACCTCGATCCTGAAGGTGCGGTAGAGCGAGAACGGCAGCCCGGCCAGGAAGAACAGCGCCGCCAGACCCGCCAGGAAGGCCGCGAAGCGGTGGGGTCCGTTCAAGCCCCAGGCGGCCAAGCGGCCATCCCAGGCGGGCAGCAGCCCGGAGAACAGCAGCGCCGGCAGCAGCACCGCTTCGATGGCCTGGGCCGCCAGGTCCAGCCGCAGGCGCGCCTGGACGTACGCCCGGCTGCGCGCGACCGCCTCCGGGGCGGCCAGTCCCCGCAGCGCGGGCGGTACGGCCTGGCCGCCGGCCCCTCCGGCACGCACGCTGCGGCGCAAGTTGAGCAGGATCAAACCCGCCTCCAGTGCCGTCTGGAGGGCGAAGAACAATATGTACAAGGAGCCAATCCACAGGGTCATGAGAGAGCCATTCCAGAGGAGGTTTCAGGTCTGGAGGCGAGGGGCGCTCCAGAATGCTGTCCCTGCGCGCTTCGCGGACCCCGGTGCCGGCGACTTCGCTCCGCACGGGCGCGGGGGGCGCTCATCCCTTCGCGGGAGGATTGGCCAGCGCTCCGGGCGTTGACGCGGCACGCTCGGGCTCGGTTACGGGTGCCTGGGCATCCCGCGGCCCCGCGGCGGAAGCGTCATCCGCCGGTTTCTCCGGCGCGCCGCCGGGCCTGCCAAGGGTGGGCGCCGCGAAGAAGCGAGGCGGCGCACCCGCCAGCGAAAAGTCCGCGCCGCGCGCCTCATCGGAGAACAGGACGCCGCCCAGGTCAGCTCCGGCCCACTGGACGCCCTCCACGCGGCATTCCACGAACTTGACCCGCTCCAGCACCGCCCCGGCCCAATGGCTGCCGGATAGATCGCACTGGAAGAACGTGGCGTGGCGGATGTGGGCGTCCGAAAAGTTAGTCCCGGAGAAATTGCAGCGGGCGAACTGGTGCGGACGCTCCTGAGGCGCCAGGTCCATGCTCCCCAGGTCCGCCCCGGCCCAGCGGCAATCCACGTGGCGCTGAACCCCGACAAAGGCGACTCCGAGAAAGGAGCACGCGCTCAGGTCCGCCCCGGCCAGGATTCCCTTGGGCAACGCGGCCAGGCTGAACTCGGGGTCCGCATAGCGCCGGCCGGGCAGGGAGACCCCCGCCTGGATATCGCCCTGCCGCATATTCAATTCTTCGGCGCTGGGAAACTCCGTCGTCCGTTGAAAGCCCGTGTCTTCCGCGGTCACCTGCGGAGGCGGCGCGGGCCGCGGCACGGCCGGGCGGCCGCGGAACATCGAGCCGACAATCTCCAACAGGCGGCGATAGGACAGGATGCCGATTCCGTCGCCGCGGCGGCCAAGTGAAAGCACCGGCGCCGAAGGCGGCAGCTCCCGCCCCGGCGCCACCGGCGACAGATCCTCCGTCCCGTCGGCCTCGGACGCCTCGGGGGCGAGCAGCCCCGGGATGTAGTCCGGTTCCAGTACGCCCAGGTGCTTGAGTTCCTCCAGCAGCAGCCGGTCGCGCACCTGGCCCCGCTCCCACTCTTCCCGCACCCGGCGCTCGCTCTGGCGAAACGCCTGCTCCGCGTCCTCCAGGTGGAACTTGGCCCGGGCCCGGGCGGCGTGTGGCAGGGCCTGGATTTGCTGGAACACGGCCTTCCAATTGCGCCAGGCACGCTCCCGCTGGGCGACGGCGTGGTAGTACCCCTCCTGGTCGGTCAGGGTCTTTTCTTCCAGATACTCCACGCGTTCGCGCATCCGCCGCAGATGGAGTTCCAGGCGGCGGCCGGCGCCGGCCGGCGCGGCGGCGGCCTTGAGCGCCTCCAACACGCGCCGGGCCTCGGCAAGCGCGCGGATGGGCAGGCGCAAGTATTCGGGGTGTGGAACCTTGAATCCGCCGCCCAGGAACAGGTCCTTCACCAGCAGGCCGACCAACAGGAGCCCCAGCAGGATGGTGAATCCCAGGGCGTAGGCCGCGACTTCCAGTGCCGCCTGCATGGCTCCACCTCTGACCGATTCCGCGCGGGGAGTGGCTGGGCGAGCCTCCCGGTTACAGGTTCCGCTTGCTCCGTGTGGGGAAATGATATGTCATTCCCGCGGAGGTGACAAACCGCATCCGGATTCGCCCTATGAGCGCCCCGCTGGTGATGGTTCATTTGTCCGATCTGCACGTGCATCGGCTGCCGCGCGATGCCCGCCAGTGGCTTGGAAAGCGAGGCCTGGGGGCCCTGAACGTGCTCTTGCGGCGCGGCCGGCAGTTTCCCGTGGAGCGGATGCGGCGGCTCGTCCGGCAGGTCGCCGCCCTGCCGTGGGATCAGCTCGTGGTTACCGGGGACCTGACGCAACTTGGCCTGCGGGAGGAGTTCGCCTGGGCGCGGGAACTGCTGGAGCCCTTGCTGGCGCGGGGGCCGGAACACGTCACGATCCTGCCCGGCAACCATGACCGCTATGTGCCGGAGGCGGAGCCCGGCTTCGAGACGTACTTCGGTGAGTACTTCCGTCCGGGGCCGGAAGGCGTGGCGACCCGGCCGCTGGCGGGGAACTGGTCGTTGGCCGTCTGGGACAGCGCCATCCCCCTGCCGCCGTTCCTCGCCGGGGGACGGGTGCAACCCGCAGCCCTGGCCTTCACGGAACGCTGGCTGGAGGGCCTTCCCCCAGGCGCGCGGGTGGTGGTGGCCTGTCACTACCCGGTTTGCTTCCCCCCCGCGTATCGGCCGCACCGCCACCACGAACTGACCAACCTGGAGCAGGTGCGCCAATGGCTGGGCGCGCACCCGGTGGACCTGTACCTGCATGGACACATCCACGCCAATTGGGTGCTGTCCATGCCCAGCGGGAGGGGTTCGCTGCTGGCGGTGAACTCGGCGTCGTCGTCGCAGGTGCCCCGGAGGTCGGACCGCTCCGCATTTCATCGCATCGAGTTGGACGACGGCCCGCCGCGCGTTTATCCGCTGCGCTTGGAGTGACCCTGCTTGGCCGGGGCTGCCCGCCGGCCCCGCCCACGGGTTTTCGCCGCGGCCTGCTTCTGATCCAGCGCCTCCAGCCGATCGCGCAGGGACTTGTTCTCCTTGACGACCGTGTCCACGTCGGAGCGCAGCGCGACCATTTCCGCGGGCTTGGCGGCGCCCTCGCGCAGGCTGTTGCGCACGGTGCGCGCCAGCCGCACCAGGCGGCCATCGGCCTCCCGCTCGGCGACCCGCGCCAGGATGGGCAGCCCATCCAGATCGCCCATGCTCTCCAGCGCCCGCAGCGCGGCCATCTTGGCGCGGAAGCTGCCGGCCGGGTTGTCGCGGTGCTCCGCCGCGGTCTGGAGCAACTCCAGGGTCTTGGCGCGGAGCGACAGGTCGCGCTTGCCCAGCTCGCCCGTTGCCCGGATCGCCGCCGGGCGGGCCAGGGAGGGCGCCCCGTAGCGGGCTCCGGCCTCCAGGCTGCCCAGCACCTCCGGCTGGGCCAGTGCCGCCATTCCATCGTAGGCGCCCTGCCGGATCACCTCCGCGTGGGAGTCGCGCTGGACAAACTCCCGCAGCAGCTCCAGGGCCTTGGGCGCGCGGCAGCGTCCCAGCGCCCGGGCCAGCTCCGCCTCGACATAGTAGGACTCATCGCCTTGCTTGGCTTTGCGGGTGAGCGCCGCCGCGGCGGCCGGGTCGTCCTTGAAGTACCCCAGCGCCTCGACCACCGCGCGCCGGGCCTTGGGGTGGGGCAGCGCCAGGGCCGCGATCAGGGCGTTGCGCGCGGCCGCGCCGCCGATCTTGCCCAGCGCCCGCGCGATGCGCTGCTGCACGCCCCAGAATTTCTCCGCCTTGAGCCGACGGGCCAGGGCCTGGGTGACGGCCGCGGACGGCTTCTCGGCCAGGCTATTGGCCGCTTCGATGCGGGCGATGACGTTTTCCGCCGCCCGGAGCTGGCGCAGCAGGAGGTCCTGGGGTTTCTCGAACTTCACCCGCTTCACCGGGCATTCGGCGTCGGGATCGAGCAGCACCAGCGTGGGCTTTTGCGGCAAGGGGAACAGCGCGCGCGTCTCCGCGCCCTGCACCCGGAGCGCGAACACTTGCGCTTTCCTCCCCGTGTGAAAGGCGACCCGCAGCGGCAGCCGGAAGTAGGGGCGGTGCTTCTCCTCGGGCGTGCCGTCGTCATAGGGTTGGGTCTGCCGGATGACCAACTCGGCCATCCGCTCTTCCTCCTTCCAGGTGTAGCTCACTTCCAGCGCAGGGTACCCGGCGCTGAAGATCCACTGGTGGAACCACCAATCGTAATTGCTGCCGGTCACGGCTTCCACCACCCGCGCCAGGTCCACCGTCTCGGCCACCCCGCAGCGGTACTGCTCCAGGTAGCGCTGGAGCACGGCGCGGAATGCGTCGTCTCCCAACAGGGCGTGCAGATGCCGCAGCCGCACCGCGCCCCCCGGGTAGAGGTGGGCGTCGAAGAGGTCAATGGGCGCCTCGAAGCGGTGCGTCACCAGGGGCCGGCGGTAGCGGGTGTCCTCGTTGAAGTACGTTTCCGCGTCCGTGAGCATCTGGTAGTCGAACTCGTCCTGGCCCTCGCTGTCCCGCAGATAGAGCGCCTCCAGGTAGGTGGCGAAGGACTCATGCAGCCAGGCGTGCGCCCAACTGCGGGCCGTCACGAGATTGCCGAACCAGCTATGGGCCGCCTCGTGGGCCACCAGGTCGTCCGAGGAGAAATCCAGGTGGGCGCGGTCGTCGTGCAGCGTCACGTCGGTCTGGGTGGTCACCGTGAAGTTTTCCATGCCGCCAAAGATGAAGTCGGGCACGGCGATCTGCGTGTATTGCCGATACGGATAGTGGACCCCGGTGAACTCGGACAAGAAACGCAGGATGTCCGCCGTATTGCCGAAGGCGTTGCGGCCCTCCCGCTCCCGGCCCTTCTGGACGTACCAACGCACCTCGACGTCCTTCCAGCGCTCCTTGTGCAGCACGAACTCGCCGGCCACCACGGAGAACAGGTAGGTCGAGTAGGGCAATTCCATCCGGTAGTGCCACAGGTCTTCGGTGGCGCTGGAGCGCGCCTTGTGCCGCACCAGGTGGCCGTTGGACAATGCAAACCACCCGCGCGGAACATGCAGCAGGGCCTCGGTGCGTTGCTTGAAATGCGGGGCGTCCAGGCAGGGGAAGTAGTAGCGGGAATCCTCGTCCTGGCCCTGGCTCCACACCGTGCGGAAGCGCTGGGGATAGTCCGGATCGGGGTTGGTGAAGTACAGGCCCGCCGCGGGACGGGTGACGGCATGGTCCATGGCGATGGCCAGCTTCTCGCCCCGCCGGGCGGCCCTGGCCAGCGCGATCGTGACGAACTCCCCCGAGTTGTCGAATTCGGCGCGGCGGCCGTTGACCGTGACCCGCCCGATCTCCAGTTGGCGGGCATGGAAGCGGACTTCGCGCACCTGCTTCGCGTTCACCAGGCAGGTGTGCGTGGTGTTGCCCCAGGCGCGCTCCGCCTCCGGCTCCAGGTGCAATTCCACCCGCATCTGGGTCGCGGAGATGGGGGAGTCCGGGGCGAACTGCGGCGCCGTGCCAGGCTGGGCAAAGGGGCCGCGCCGCAGCGTACCGCCCCAGTGCAGGTATTCGCTGCCAGCCCAGTGGCACTTGCAGGTGCGCAACAGATGATTCATGGCGAATCCGCGTCGTGTGAGCGCGCCCGCGGTGGGCGTGCCGGCAAACCGGCCTTGAAGGCCGCGAGCCTCCCGGCCGCTCCGGCGGAGCGTTCCGAAAGACACCACGGCACTAGCCTTTCTTCCCGCGAAAGTAAACCCGTCCCGGCGCCTTTGTCGTCTGGATCGGCACGGCGCGCTGCGCGGATGAGGGGGGCTAAGGTTACGAGATTTCGCCCGCAAGCGAATCCATCACACGCGCCGCGGCCGCGGCCGTCGGGCGCGAACCGGCCTCAGCGCTAGACCTGGGTATAGAAGAGGAGCACGTTGTCCCCATCGAACTCCATGCGGTCAATCCGGAAGCGGAATTCGCAGGTGACCACCATCCCGGGACGCAAGGCGGGGATGGCCGGCAGCCTGATCTTCTTGCGCTCCCGGTCGTGCTCCACCACCAGGCGGGGATCAATGGGTACGGTGGTCTTGGTGAACGGGCCCGCCTGCCAATGCCCCCAGTACATCATGCCATCGGGCAGTTGGGTCCAGACCGCGGAAGGAATGTCCCATGCCCCCGCCATGCGATCCAGGGCATCCCGGCACGTGCCTTGCGACTGGAACAGGTGCCGCCGCTCGTCCAGGTAGCTGGCCCCGACGGGCAGGATGAAGCGCAGGCCGGTCTTGCGCTCGATGGCGGCGATCACCTCGCGGGCCGTCTGGTTGCGCAGATAGAACATGTGGGGAAAGTCCAGTACGGCGCTCAGCTCGCGCACCCGCACCGTCAGGGAGTCCCTGGCGGGGATCACCGCCACCACCGGGCCCACCAGCACCATGTAGTTCGTGCCTCCGCCGATCCCCAGGAAGTACTCCGCCAACATGCCCTTGGCGGCACCCGGCGGAACCGGCACCTGGAACTCCGCGTACCCGACCTCGTTGAGGCCGAGGTGGACGCGCGCCACGGAGGGGTTGACCTCCGCGCCGTTCAAGACGAGCCGCTTGCTGAGGTTCATGCGGAATTCCTAGCAGGGTGCGGAAAAACGAACGACAAGCGGGGGAACAAGTCCCCCCGTACCCCCCGAGTAGGTTTTCGCGGCGATACAGCCGCCGCGAAAACAGCAGGGCCAAGGAAGCGCGGGTACTTGCCACTGCTGTGCGGATCGGCTCGTAGAGCCGATTGGCGCACCGCATGGCCGATCATGATCATCCCATCCCGATTTCCCTATACCGGGTGCAGGGAGCCACGCTTCCTGCTGGGGGTGTGGGGGCAAAGCCCCCGCAAATCCGCGTCCATTTGTTTTTCCGCAGCCTGCTAGGCGCGCGCTGCGCACATGGGCGGGCGATCCGGCCGCCGCAGCCTTAGGTGGCGGGGCAACCGGCCCTCAGAGCCGGGCGGCGGCATGGGGCGCCGCGATGCGGAGCGGGCGATTGGTGAAGACGGCGTCCACCTCCAGCGCGGCAAGCCGGCCGGCCAACTCCGCGTCGTCCACCGTGTAGGCCCGGACGGGCAGGCCCGCCCGTTTGCAGCCCGCCATGAACTGCTCGTCCACCACCGTGTGGTGCACGTGCAGGGCGTCGAAGCCGCATTGGCGGGCATACTTCCAGGGCTCGAAGAGTTGGTCGCTCAGCAGCGCCGCGCAGGTCAATTCCGGCGCCACCACCTTCACTTCGCGCAGCGTCACATGGTTGAATGAAGACACCACCACCTGCGCCCCCATGTTCAGCCGGGAGATTTCGCCCACCACGGCCTGCACCAGACCCGGATAGGGCACCAGGTTGGTCTTCAGTTCCACATGCAGCGCCAGCGGCAAGCCCCGGAAGTATTCCAGCACCTCCGTCAGGCGGGGGATGCGCTGACCGGCAAACTCGGCCCCAAACCAGCGGCCTGCGTCCAGCGCGCGCAATTGCGCCCACGTATGATCCTTCACCGGTCCGGCGCCATTCGTGGTGCGCTCCAACCGCTCGTCGTGGATCACGACGGGAACGCGGTCGGCGGTCAACTGCACATCGAACTCGACCCCGGCGGCCACCCCGGGCACCTGCTCGAAGGCCGCCAGGGTGTTTTCCGGTGCCACGGACGAGTGCCCGCGGTGGGCAATGATCTTCATGGCGGTTCCTTGGGAGCCCCTCGTTCATGGAGGTCAACGCTGCGCAATGCCCTTTGTCTTGCAAATCTCCCGGCATTGCAAATGGAATGTTGTGCCCGGGCGTGGATTGTTATATATAGGAATCGCCTGCCAGGGCTGGTTGGCCTTGGAAACCGGGGCCCCGGTTTCCTCGTATTCCTGTGGACACTTCGGTAAAAAGGATTTTGCCATGTCCAAGACGCTGCTGGATGCTCTGGAGTCCAGAGTAAACTCCGCCGTGCAAACCATCGATGGCCTGCGGACGGAAGTCCGGGACCTCAGGGACGAACGACGCGCCCTGGAGGAAAAACTACGTGAACTGCTGGGCCGGATCGAAGCCGCCGAGAACGGCGCCGCGGCCAGCGAAATGCCAAGACCCGCTCACTCCCACCAAGCCGGGCAAAGTTCATCCGACTTCTGATCCGGTCGTCGGATTCCGGCCAGGCGGCCGCGGCCTGATGGCGCCGGCCGTCCGTCTTTCAATTTGCCGAGCAGGGGCCGGCTCCGGGGAGATCCCGGACGGCCTCCGCGGTGGGACGGGCTTGTCCATCACCACTCCATACCTTGGGCGGCGCGGTGCCCGGCTTCCGCGCCGGAGGGCGCCCCCGCTGTGGCTGCTCGGCCTGCTGCTGCTTCCGTTCTGGGCGCACGCTCAAAGCCCGCCGCCCGTGCAGCCTGCCCGGGTGGCGGTACTCCCGTTCCAAAATCTCCGCCACTCCGAGGATGTCTGGCTGGGGCGATACCTCCAGCAGGCGCTCGGCAAGTCCCTGCTCAAGACCGGGCGGGTGGCCGTGATGCCGGCGGAGACGGCGGCCCTGTGGCAAAGCAAACTTCATGGCGTCGACCTGGAGACCCCGGCGCCGGGCGCGTTGGACCAGATGGGCGTGGATACCGTGGTATTGGGCACGGTTCAGCCCGTCGTGCGGATGGTGGAGATCCGCATGCGAGTGTACGGGCGGAGCGGAGATCTGCTCAAGCCGGCCAGCGTGACCGTGCGGGCCGACCTCAATGTGGAATCCCCGCAGACCGTGCTGGGCCGGCTGCTGCAGGCCGTCTGGACCGGCCTGGCGCCC